>Ga0209698_10005882_pt1 | contig 13131 bp, 15 predicted proteins | sample LitLauG_LLR_2012_FD_187203 | JGI IMG/M metagenome (GOLD analysis project Ga0209698, IMG submission 187203) | Freshwater sediment microbial communities from Pennsylvania, USA - Little Laurel Run_MetaG_LLR_2012 (SPAdes) (version 2) | ecosystem: Environmental > Aquatic > Freshwater > Creek >... | reverse complement strand
CAGGTCTGTTCGTCGGATATTCGTCAAGTTCGGTGGCAGTGACGCCGGCGACGCTCGTCGCTGGCCTGACCTACCTGCGGACAGCGCTCGGCGGCATGGTCAATCTCGCCGGCGTGAACCCACTGTCCGATCCGCTGGTGGCCGCCAACGGCTCCACCCGGGGCAATGCCCTCGATACGCTCGTCGACACCCTGATCGCGCAGATCGCGGCGGCGCGGACGACTTTCGGTGCCGTGGCCGGACTGGTGGCTGCCAATCCCACCGCGCCAGCGACGGTGGCGCAAGCCCTCCAGTACGCCTTCTCCACGCTCGTCCCGACGATGACGACGCCGCGCATGGGGCATACGGCAACACTGCTCGGCAATGGCAAGGTGCTGATCGCGGGCGGCGCGGCGACGGCCACCCCACCCAATCTCGCGGATGCGGCCCTCGATACGGCCGAGCTGTACGACCCCGTCGCCAATACGTTCACGGCCATTGCCGCGCCCATGACATCGGCGCGTCACCAGCACAGCGCCTCGCTGCTTCCCGGCGGCAAGGTGCTGATCGCCGGCGGGCACACAACTCTTCAAGGCGACGGCATCAATTCCGCCGAGCTGTACGACCCCGTGGCCAATACCTTTACGGCCATTCCCGCCACAATGACCATCGGCCGGGGTGGCCACGCGGCGGTTCTGCTGCCCGACAATACGGTCCTGATCGTCGGGGGGTACTTCAACGGCGCGACGAACCTCACCAGTGCGGAGATCTACGATCCGGTGGCCGGCACGTTCACGCCACTCGCGGCGGCGACGACCGGTCCGGGCGGCGGCGCGGCCTTCCTGCTGCCGAGTGGAAGGGCGCTCATCGCCAGCGGAAGCTTCGCGGACGTGTACGACCCCGTCGCGCAGACCTTCACGGCCTTAGGCAACGCGCCGACGTTTCCTGGATTGTCCGCCGCCACGCCGCTCGCCAGCGGATCGGTCCTCGTGACCGGCGGGTGCGGATCTGCGGTCGCCTGCAGTCCGCCTGCGATCGCCGCCCTGAGCACCGTTCAGGTCTACGATCCGCTGGCCAACATCCTGACTCCCGTCAGTGCCCCCCTGAACAGCGCCCGTGCCTTGCTCGCCGCGAGCCCTCTCTCGAACGGCCGGGTCCTGGTCACCGGCGGCATTCAAGTGGTCAACGGGACGTACACCGTGCTGAATACTGCGGAGCTGGACTGACATGGAACCGACCGGTCCGACTCCAACGTCGGCAGAAACACAAGCGAACTCGCCCACGCACATAGCGCACGCGCTAAAGCCACCGGGTCCTCGGGTAGTCCCATGCGTCCCAGAGCGCTTCGGCCGGCTTTTCCAGCAATTCTCTCCCTTGTAACGTCGCGCCGCTCAAGCTTTCGAGCCGCGCTGGTCGTCACGCATTGAGGCTCGCGCAGACGCGCTGGAGAAGTGTCTTGACTTCCTTGGCGAGGACATTCACCTCCGGCTTTTCGACCAGCTGCAGCACGGCTTCGGGATCCATGAACGCGACCGTTATAGCTTTATCTGCCTCCTCGCGGACGACCACGTTGCACGGGAGCAGCAAGCCGATATCGGGATCCGCCTCGATCGCACGGTAGGCAAGTGAAGGATTGCAGGCGCCAAGGATGCGGTACGGCCGGTGCTCGACATTGAGCTTGGCCCTCAGCGTCGCCTTGACGTCAATTTCGGTGAGCACACCGAAGCCCTCCTTTTTCAACGCCTCCAGCACTTTGGCGACGGCGGTATCAAACGGCAGTTTTAGCTGCGTGCTAAATCCATACATTAAGTCGACTCCTTTTAGTAGACGGAACCGGCAGACAGGCATCTTTACCCTGGTGGCGTGCGCAATGAGCGCGGTGCGGTCTTGCCGCCGCGGTCACCCCGACAGCCGCACTTCCTACTCGATCACATTCTGTATCAGCCGTGTCGCTGTTGCTCGCGCTGCTCTCTGGTGAGCACGCCGTCGATTTCTCTCTGTGATGCGCTCCTCCAAGCTATGGTGAAGCCGCGTCAGTCAGCGCCTTCCGCGTGAACCGCCGCGCGAACCATTGGGGATCGACGGAGCCTGCCGGGAGGCAGCGCGGAAGTTGCCCGGCCCACCGCCGCGTACCGGGCCGCCGCGGCCGGGTCCCACGTGATATCCCGGCCCCCAGCCGCCGTAGTCGTACCCGTACGGTTGGTAGTAGCCGCCGCCGAAAGCGAGTCCGACATCCCCGTCATACCCTCCCCAGGTCAAGGCGCAGGAACTCAGCCCGGTAAGAAGCAGCAAACCGAGGGCGCTCAAGCCCGCGCGCCGGGCCCGCGGGCTCATTTGGCCGCCTCTTTGCTGTCCGAGTCGGACCACTCCATTAACCCGAAAGGTGCCCCTGCCGGGTCGGCGACAACCGCCACCCTTCCGCCGTGGCGATCGACGTGCGGTTCGACCAGCACGCGGCCGCCCAGCGACACCGCCTTCGCCGCTGCGTCGGCGGCGTCCACGACTCGCACGAAATTGAGCCAGTGCGGGTGGCGGCGGGCCGACTCGGAGGGCAAGGCGTTGGCGCTCGCCCGGGCGTACTCGTCGGAGGAAAGGATGAGGTGGGCAAGACCGTCTTCGCTCGGCGCCTCTATAACCTCGTAGCCGAACAGCGCCTTGTAGAAGCTGGCGTCCGCGGCCGGATCGCGCACCAGCAGTGCGCTCCAGATCCACTCACCGGGTGCCGCCATGAAGTCTGGTGGATCGCCGCTGCTCGATGCCAGAACCGCGAACACCGCGCCCTCCGGATCGGCGAACACCGCCTGGCGCCCTCGCCGTTCGACGCTGGCTGGCCCGAACAGGACTTTTGCACCGTGCGCCAGCGCGGCACGCTGTGCCGCATCGACATCGCTCACCGCGATGAAGGTCAGCCATGCCGGTTGCCGGTCCCGGCCGGGAGGCGCCGCTGGCTGGAGCAGCCCGCCCACCGGCCGACCGTCGAGCAATGCAACCGCATAGCGTGCGCCCGCGGAAGGAAAGTCATTGAAGGTCCAGCCGAACAAGCCGCCGTAGAACTGTTTCGCAGCGGCCAGGTCCGGAGTAAGCAGATCGACCCAGATCACCTTGCCCACGTGGTGCTCCGTGCTCGCCGGCTCCACGACTGGGGGAAATTCCAGGGAAGCGGCCATCGCCTTCAGATCGACACCCACCGTGAGAACAACGGCGAGCAGACAACCCCCGACCGCTGTCGCCGTTGCGGAGAAGCTCCGAGATATTCGATTCATCTTTCGCCTCCGTTGAGAGCACTCAGGATGCGCTCAAGGGCGCGCTCCGATCCGTTCGGGAGCGTACGGAGGGGTGCTTCGCCGCGCTGGGGCAGAACAGGCGGGAAACAGCGGTCGCGCCGGTTCGGGGCTTGCACAAATACACTCCTTACTATAGAGTAAGGCAATGGCTTCCCAGGGAGGCTTCATGGCCACCGCGACGCTGACGAGTAAGGGGCAGATCACGATTCCTGCGGAAGTACGCGAAGCCCTGCGTGTCGAAGCAGGAGATCGCGTGGAGTTTGTACTGATCGCGCCGGGTCGGTACGAGTTCATCGCCGCCACGCAACCTGTCACGGCGCTGAAGGGAATGTTTGGCAAGCCCCGCAAGACCGTATCGATCGAGGATATGGACGCCGCGATCGCCCGGCGGGGTGCATCCGCGAAATGATCGGGCTCGATACCAACGTGATCGTCCGTTACATCATGCAGGACGATGCCAAGCAGTCCCCGCTGGCGACCCGTCTCATCGAATCACTGACTCCGGAGTCGCCTGGATTCGTGCCTCTCGTATCGGTCGTCGAGCTCAGTTGGGTATTGTCGTCGGCGTACGATCTTGAGCGGAACCAGCTGGTCGATGCGTTTGAAGGACTACTGCGCACGAAGGAATTGATCGTCGAACGCGCGGAAACTGTTTGGAAAGCGCTGCGGGCCCTGCAAAGCAACAACGGAGACTTCGCCGACTGTCTGATCTCGTCCTCGGCCTCGGCGGCCGGATGCCCAAGGACGATGACCTTCGATCGCGGCGCCGCCAAGAGCAGCGGGATGACGCTGATTGCCTAGCCGCCGTTTGGATCGCCCGATGGGACTCAATGGCGTGTTACGTCAGCTTGAAATGAAAACGTCCCGAACTGATCCTTTATCTTGGCGGTAACCAGCGTTGCACTATCGCCATTGACGGTAGCGATCAGGTTGCGTTCACTTCCATTCCGCGCCGAGTATCCGGCTCGTTCAATCTTGTATGAAATCGACTTCTTGTCTTCGTCGACGACGAAGTGGCCCAAATTTATGACGACGTACCCGTCGGGACGACGCGGATCATCCGACTTCATATCGGCGCGCGGCTCGCCGATAATCGTTTCAGAAAATGATCCGTCGGGACCGAAGACGTAGCGCCCGGTTACGCCGGCGCCAAACGGGGAGATTGTTTTTCCGTCATCGTATTGATTCCTGACGGAATTGATCACCCACGTACCGATCAGGCTTTCCCTCAGTGTCTTGTGCTGTGCGAGGACTTTGGTCGGTTGAATGATCCAGCCTGATATCAACAGCGCCATAGCGCCTAGAATGACGGGCTTGCGAAGTCTCATTGATTCCTCCCGGGTGCAGATGGCCACACACTAATGCGCGCGCGGAACGGTGCGCCTTACATTTTTCTTACATTTTGGTTACGGCCGGCCGCGCTCCTCCATGCCAGAGCGACAGCAGGCCGATCGAATGCCGCATGGAGATTCAGGGATTGCGCTTCTTCTTCGGGAACCATTCGCTGGACACCAGCTGCCGCGAGCTGCGGCGCGGCGAATCGCTTGTTCCCACTACGCCGCAGGTATTCGACCTTCTCGAATATCTGATCCGCAACCGGGAACGCCTTGTTAGCAAGGAGGAACTCATCGCCGTCATATGGAACGGGCGGGTTGTTTCCGAATCCGCATTGACGACGCGTCTTAATGCCGTCCGGCATGCCATCGGCGACAGCGGCAAGTCACAACACTCGATCAAGACCATCGCGCGCCGAGGCTTCCGTTTCGTGGGCGCGTTGCGCGAAGAGCGCGGACCCTCCCACGTGACAGCGCCAAACCTCACTTGGGAGCGGCCAACATCCTCGACTGTCCCACCGGGCTATCCCTCCATAGCGGTGCTGCCATTTGCAGATGTCTCAGGAGACTGTCATCACGGGTTTGTTGCGGAAGAGCTCGCAGAGGACGTGCTGACCGAGCTGGCGAAGAGAAACTGGTTGGTCGTCGTCTCACGCCCCTTAAGTTTCCTGTACAAGCCAGATGCCCTCGAGTTCAGGCGGGTCGGCGCGGAGCTTGGCGTGCGCTACGTTCTGGAAGGTAGCGTGCGGGCCCTCGGGGGTCGCATCCGCGTCACAGGTCGGCTATTTGACGCAGCGAGGGACGTTCTCGTCTGGGTTGCCCGCTACGAACGCGCTGCGGCCGAGACATTCGCCGCGCATGACGAGCTTACCGAGGCCATGGCCGCTGCGATAGCGAGTGCAATCGTCCACGCCGAACAACGGCGCGCGATGCGCAAGAGCGCTAATAATCTTGAGGCCTGGGAGGCTTACCAGCGCGGCATGTGGCACATGTCCAAGTGCGAGCCCTCCGAACTCGCGCTGGCGCAGACGTTCTTTCAGCGCGCGATTGAACTCGACCCCCACTATTCGGGTAGCCATGGTGCGCTGGCATGGTCGCACATGATGTCGGCTTCAATCTTCAGCCAGATGACGATTGCCGATGGGTGCGCGATGGCCGAGCCGTTGGCGCGGAAAGCGATCGCGCTGGACGACAATGACTTGGAATCGCGTGCGCGGCTTGCGATCGCCTCGATGTTGCAGGGCGACCTCGAGGAGGCGTTCGAGGGCGCGCAACGCGTTTTGTCCGTAAACGGACAATGTGCCGAAGCGCTCGGGGTGAAAGGAACGGTCTTGCTGTATTCGGGACGCCGACAGGAAGGACGCGAGGCGATCCAGCAGCACCTCAAGCTAAGCCCACGCGACCCGGCTCGCCCGATACGACTCTCGCAAATTGCCGCATCTCTCTATATTGACGGGAATTTCGAAGCCGCGGCAACGACGGCCAGGCAAGTCATCCGACAATATCCAAAGCATCCAACCGCTTATCGTTGGATGGCAGCATCCTTGGGGCAGCTTGGCAAAATCGCGGAGGGCGAGGAAGTACTGCAGCGCCTGCAAACGGCATGGCCGTCCTCATTCGATATGTACATCAGGCAACGGCCACGATACTGCAGCATCGAGCATGCGCCCTTGGTGCGGGGCCTGCACAAGGTCGGCTGGAGGGGGTGAAATTCACAGAGAGTACCTGACGGGTTAGGCAGCTCACCATCTCACAATCCGAGGTGTCGCAATGAGGGTCCATCGCGTTGATAGAGCGGATTGCGAGAAGCGTCCCGTTCCTGCCGCCAGGTAACAAGACCCGCCTGTGGGGGATTCTGAAAGTTTTGAAAAACGACTTCCAACATCTTGGTCCGCTGTTGCCGCGCCTCGAAGCGCTTACATCACTCAATCGTGCATATCCCAGCCCAAGACGCGAAGCAGGCTCGGTTCAGATAAAGCCGTTGCCGAGGAAACCTGTATCACTCGGACGCGATTCGGATAAGGCGCCTTCCAAGGTTCTCTCCGCGGTAAAGGCCCGCGATGGCGCCCGGGGCGTGCTCCAAACCTTCTATTATTTCCTCACGGTAGCGCATCATTCCGGATCGCACCCATTTCGAGAGTTGTTGCAACGCCTCCGGGTATCGAGACGCGTAATCGAAAATGAGAAAGCCCTGCATACGCGCCCGGTTCACCAGAAGGTGGCGCTCCACCCGAGGCCCCTCGGGGAGCACTTCCCAGCTTGAGACTGACGCCGTACCGCAGATGACGACCCGGCCGCCGACCGCGAGGTGCTTGATCACCGTGTCGCTGATCTTCCCGGCGGTGTTGTCGAAGTACACGTTTACACCGTCGGGACACGCCGCAGCGAGCGCGACGTCGAGATCTTCGGATTTATAGTCGATTGCTGCGTCGTAGCCGAACTCATTGCGACACAGTTCGGTCTTCTTTTGCCCGCCGGTGATCCCCACAGTCCGGCAGCCCCGGATTCTGGCGATCTGCCCCACGCAGGAACCGACTGCGCCGGCGGCCGTGGACACCACCACGGTCTCCCCCGCCTTTGGCTGGCCTACATCCAGCAGCCCGAAATAGGCAGTCATTCCATTGGTGCCGAGGACGCCCAGCGAGGTCGACATCGGCAGGTCGGTCTCGACGATCTTGCGGTCAATCGACCCGCCATCGACCACGGCATAGTCCTGCCAGCCGAACATACCTGTGATCCAGTCGCCCGGCTGAAAGCCGGGGTGCCGCGAGGCTTCTACCCGTCCGGCCGCAAACGCCCGCATCACGGAGCCAAGCGCCACGGGTTCGGAGTAGTTGCGTACGGCGCTCACCCACCCGCGCATCGCGGGGTCGACCGCTAGATAGACGTTGCGCACTACGACCTGGCCTTCGGCTGGGTCGGGCACCGGCACCTCGGCGATCTCGAAGTGCTCGGCCTCGGGAATACCCGAAGGCCTTGCTATTAGCCTGACCTGTCGGTTCATGGCGTGCGTCATGTCTGTCCCTCTTGGTATCGGCCGCTTCGCCACGGCGTGCCCATGATCATATTCGCCGCGCCACCGCTTGGGTATCGGAACAGGAAATCTCCAGCGCATGGTGCGACGGCCTTAGCCTGGAAAGCCGCGCTGCGTGGATTTGGGACACCACCCCCGGGCACCACCATTGGGGCATCGAACGAGCGACTGCTTCCGGGGTATCTACGCCCAGTGTCGCAACTGACCGCCTCTATTCCCAGGGCCGCCGTCGATCTGGGTGGACACTTAGGCTTCCCGCATTTGCCAGAGGACAAGCTTCGCCGTTCTGGATACGGCCGCTTTCTCCCACCCCAAATGATCGGTGTAACGCGGATTTGACATTTCATATGACCCCCATTTCATCGGTCGGGATAGGATCCCCCCGCTCCATTCGGCATGAAGGACGCGACACTAGGCACAAAGCTTTCGTGGAACCCTCCTCCGGCTTACCTTTGAGAAAGGACTGCTGAACATGACGAATTTGATGCGCATCGCAGTGAGCCTTGGTGTCGTGATTTTCGCTTCTCAGCCCTGCCAGCAATCCGTAGCCCAATCGCCAGGCACTCGCGAAGTGCCGGCGCGCGTGATTCCAGTACCGGACACTGTCAGCCCGCAAATGCAGGCGATGATCGGGCGGCAGCTCGATCCGAAGTTTAATGTTGCGCCAGAGACCAATGCCGATTGGAAAAAGAGGGTGGATGACGTAGCGGCGGCCGGGCTGCGAGGCCTGCCGAGACTCCGTGAAGCCCTCGGCGTCACCGTAAAGCCAACCTCCATATCGGGGGTCAACGCGTTTATCGTCACGCCCAAGTCGCTACGGCCGGGCAACCCCGACCGAGTTCTGCTGAACTTTCACGGCGGGGTCCGGGTGCTGTTTCCCGGAGAATCGGGGACCCGAGAGGCCATACTGATGGCGGGATTAACGGGCTTCAAGGTGATCGCTGTCGATTACCGCATGCCGCCCGATTTCCCGTTCCCTGCGGCGTTGGACGATGCGGTCGCGGTCTACCGTGAAATGCTCAAGACGACAAAGCCCGAAAATATCGGCATTTTCGGCACCTCGGCCGGCGGCAGTTTGACGTTAACGACGCTGCTGCGCGCCAAAATGGAAAATCTGCCGATGCCAGGGGCCATTGCTCCGGGCACGCCCACGGTGGATCTGTCCAAAACCGGCGATACGCTGTTCACGAATGCCGGAGTCGACAATGTGTTGGGCACTCAAGACGGCTTCATACGGGCCACTGCACTGCTCTACGCCAACGGGCGCGATCTCAAGGACCCGCTGTTGTCGCCCATCTACGGTGACGTGCATGGATTTCCGCCGGCCATTCTGACCAGCGGCACCCGTGACCTGTACTTGTCCAATACCGTTCGCATGCATCGCAAGCTGCGTGCGGCAGGCGTGGAGGCAGTGCTGCAGGTATGGGAAGGTCAAGCGCACGCGCAGTACATGCTCGGCGACGCAACCGTACCAGAGATCCGCGAGTACCACGATGAAGTGGCGCGCTTCTTCGATCAGCACCTTGGCCGGTAAAGTCACCAACTGGGCTTGATGACTCGCATGGGGACCTTTGTACTCGTGCACGGCGCTTGGAGCGGAGCGCACGGCTTTCGTCGACCCGGAGGAAGGGAAGTGGATCGCAGCACGACGAGGTTCGCACCCGAGGGGCTGCTTAACAGAGCCGGTGTATCTCTCGCGCCCGTTGGAGCAGTTCGCATTCACTCGAACTTATATCAAGGCAACGCTAAGCCCGAATACGGACATCGGTGCAGATGCGCTCTGGCGCGCAGCTACAATGGCAAGGGGGTCCCCCGCGTGGATCTATAAGGAAATCGAGACGTCGCACATGATCGCTAGCAATCGGCCCGTCGCACTTGGGGCACTGCTATCGGAGCTCCTACGGAGCCGTGAATGATGATTCGGGCGTCTTCGGCCCTTCGATTTCATGGGTGACACTTTCCGCGCCCGGCAGGATTCGGAATCCACGCCCCCCTGGATCGTAGCCAGGTGCGCCTGTGGGGGTGCTCTTGCTGGCTACCTGGGCGTTTTGGCGGTTTCAGCTATTCAATCGGGACCCCGAGCGGAACCCCCCAAAGGGAGCGGCAGACGGCATCCTCGCTCCGGCGGATGGCACCGTACTGTAGGTCCGGCGCGTGGGAGCCGAAGAAGCACCGATCGCCATTAAACGAGCGCACCCGGTGCCCTTCGCCAGATTCGTCGGCCGCAGCGGCATACGCGGACCAGCCTATCTCGTAGGATTTTCATGCTCCCTAGAAGCGTTCACGTAAACCGCGCGCCAATATCCGGAACTGTACGATCGATTCAATACGAGCCCGGCTCGAATCCGCCGAACACTCACATGGATACGCGTTCACCTTCGCCTTGCCGCTGTCGGACGTCCCTTTTCTCTGTGCGGATGCAAGGTCGCTGCCCTTTTCCGATGGGAGCTTTGGCCGATCGACGAGCGGTTCTCCGTGAATGGGCGCGCGTCCTGCAGCCAGGCGGCGGACTGATGACTCGGGACTGGGTGACACACGATGTTGGTCTCGACCCCGTTTGGGACGCGCTGCGCCGCGCCGTGCTCCGGACCGCGCTCGGTAAGCACACCCACGTGATCGCCGGCGACGACCTTCGTGAGGCGCTGCGGGACGCTGGCTTCCAGGCAGCGGTTCAGCGCCTGGGCCGTTTCCCGCTAATCCATCTAATCGCAGGGATTGTATCCAAGGAGGGCGAATGATGCAGATCGCAATTGCTATCAGCCACACGGAGATTGCGGTTTCATGATCCCAGTTCGGATCGCTCAGGCCGCGCATTGCGCGGTCGGGCGCCGGATGTACCATTGATGTACCTATGGATCCGCTCTACAGGAAAGCAATCGCCCAAGGGGTGGCGGGGATGGCGGTATTCGTCGCCTCCATCTTCTTGCCTGCGGGTACGTGGGACTACTGGCAAGGCTGGCTCTTTATCGCAGTCTTTTCCCTCTCGACCATCGCCTTCACCGTCTATCTCGCCCTGTACGACAGGCCGCTTCTCGAGCGCCGCATGAATGCCGGACCACAGCATGAGAAGGAGTGGTCGCAGAAGATCATCGTGTCGCTCATCATCCTCGCGTTTTTTATTTTTATCTTTCTGCCTTCACTCGATTACCGCTGCGGCCTCTCGCCGGTACCCGCATACCTGTCCTTTGCAGGGGACATCGTGATCGTACTGTCATTCCTCTTTATTTTCTGGGTGCTGAAGCTCAATAGCTATGCTGCCGCCAACATCAGTGTCGTGGATGATCAAAGCGTGATCGACACCGGCCCCTACGCGCATGTACGTCATCCTATGTACGCGGGCGCGCTCTGGCTTTTCATCGGGATGCCGCTTGCACTCGGTTCGTGGCTCACGATCTGTCTCGTGCCGCTCATCCTGCCGGTGCTTGTCTGGCGTCTTCTCGATGAGGAAAAGATCTTGCACCGCGATCTTCCCGGCTACAACGAATATGCACGCCGTGTGCACCATCGTCTCATCCCGTACGTCTGGTAGAGATTGCGTGAGCCCGCTGACCGTCCAGAGATGGCCGATTGCGGACACAAACCTCGTCCGCGCGGTGCTCTTGCCAAGCAACTAATGCGCTTCCACGAACATGTGCCCAAGGCCTCTGGGCGTGATCCCTTTCGGGGCAATCGCCGGCTTTGCAACGGCATACAGACGTAGCCTTTGAATACCACGGCTGGCGTGCGGCGGCGCACTGAACGCCGTCGCCGGCCGTGTCATGGTGCGGATCGGCGACCGCCCGACAAAGACATTGACGCTCCCGACAAATCGCTGCGTGCCGTGCCGCGGCGTGCCCTCAAGGATCCGCCGTGCTCGCCTTTCTCGATACCGTGCCGGTCAATGCAGAGCGCGGGGGTCGCGCTGGTGAAGGGCGACCTGGCGGGCATCGTACGAGCGCGGACCTTGAGCCACGCGACCATGCGGAACATCCGGCAGAATCTCGGCTTGCCTTTGTCTATAACGCGATCGGCATCCCGGTGGCTGCCGGCGTGCTTTACCCCGTTTTCGGGCTGCTGCTCAGCCCCGTTATTGCAGCCGCTGCCATGAGCTTGAGCTCGGTGTCGGTGATCGGCAATTCATTGCGTTTGCGCCTGGCTCGATTGTGAGCCCGTTGGCCTGAGGCGAACCGCGACGGTACGGGCTGTCCCCCGTTCAAGTTCTTTTGCGTCAAGCCCGAATGGGCGGTCTGCGGCCGGAGGTGTTCGTTACCGTACAGACGCGCGAGCGGGCGGCGGCGCAGGCTGCTTGTATTCGCGCCAGCCATTCATCGACGACTCGCCCTCGTCGCATCCGGGAGCCGTCTCCATGTCGCACGCATTGCAGCCACTGCGTAGATGACTTGGGGGCCGCCCGCAAACCACTTCGGGAAAGGTCATGACCGCTCACGCCGCCCTGCCCACCCTCGCCTCCGAATTCGAGCCGTTCCTTCACGCGCGGTTTGCTCCAGAGACGAGCGGAGTTCCGCTTAGCGTTCTGTCCGCGCTGGCCCGGCGCGATCTCGATCCCTGGGATACGGCCGCGATGCTTGCGCGCCTGCCCAGGGTCGATGCAATCGGCCAACTCGTCGCACTGCTTGACACCCCCTCCGGCGCCGCGGCGGCGACGGCAGGCACCGAGGCGACCGCGGCACGTCTGATCGATCTGTTGCCGCGAGCCGTGGACCGCGGACGCACGGCGGAGAACGCCGCGCCTGCGGTCGCGCCGAAGCAAGCCAGGACGACCATCGCGGTGATGGTGCTTTACGCGATCTTCATGCTTCTGCTGCAGTACAGCCATGCATCCAAGCCCGACGTTCCCGCTCGAATAACCGATGGCAGGCCGGCCGCCGCCGCCGACGGGAGTCCTTCGCCGCCAGCGGCGAAGTCCGGGGATTCCGACTAGCACCGCTTGCATGACTGCGCGCGCCGCGCCGTGAACTGGACCTACGTGTGGTACCGCCCCGGAAAGAGAAGCCCGAGCAGCTCGCGCACGAACTCGTCGAGAGCTGGCGGCACGGCCTCGAGACGCCGCGACGCTGAGGTCAAGTCGGCTTGCGAGAGCTTAGTCTGTCACCCTGGCAAGGAGGTCAGCCGCATGCGCCTGACATCCTGCTGGGGCGGCGCGCCGAATAGACGGCTGTACTCGCGGCTGAACTGAGAGGCACTTTCATAGCCCACGAGGCCGCCGGCGTTACCCGCGTCAATGTTCTGGCTGAGCATCAATCGCCGCGCTTCCTGCAGTCGCAACTGCTTCTGGTACTGCAACGGACTGGTACCGGTGATTGCACGGAAATGCTGCCGGAAGGTAGATGAACTCATATGCGCGCGCGCCGCCAGATCGTCCACCCGTAGCGCCTGCGTAAAGTTCTGCTTCAGCCACGCGACGGACTTCGCGATTTGCTGGGTGGGCGATCCGTGGGCGGCAAGGTGTTGCAGTTGTGCGCCGTGCGGACCCACCAGCAGGCGGGTGATGACTTCCTGC
>Ga0209698_10005878_pt1 | contig 13133 bp, 10 predicted proteins | sample LitLauG_LLR_2012_FD_187203 | JGI IMG/M metagenome (GOLD analysis project Ga0209698, IMG submission 187203) | Freshwater sediment microbial communities from Pennsylvania, USA - Little Laurel Run_MetaG_LLR_2012 (SPAdes) (version 2) | ecosystem: Environmental > Aquatic > Freshwater > Creek >... | reverse complement strand
ATATGGGAACTTCACGGTCAACGGTCTTCCCGCCACGTCGAACCTGTTCACGATCAACGGCGAGAACGACATGGACCCGTATTTCAACATCAACAACTCCGGTGCCTCCAACCTGACGTTGGGCCAGAACGAGATCGGCGAAGCGACCGTGATCACGAACCCGTACGGTGGGCAGTACGGTCAACTTGCGGGCGCACAGGTTACGTACGTGACGAAGTCAGGAACCAACCAGTACCACGGCAATGCAATGTATTGGTGGAACGGCCGGCTGGTCAATGGCAACAACTGGATTAACAAGGAGAGTCAGGTATTCAGCGGCTCCCCCAATCAGGCGTCGTTCGCCAATGCCAATCAGTGGGCGACATCCTTCGGCGGACCCATCATCAAGAACAAAACCTTCTTCTTCGTCGACTACGAAGGAATGCGCTTCCTGTTACCGAACGTAGATCAGGTAACCGCGCCGAGTCCGCAGTTTATTACCGCTGCGGAAAATAGAGTTGCAGCGCTCCATCCGGGGGAAACACAGGACTACAACAAGTTGATGAGCCTGTGGCAGACCGCACCCGGGTACAGCACCGCGACTCCGAATCCGCCGGCCTGCACCGACGTCAACAACAACCCGATCAGTTGTGCTTCGTCGGGGGCTGTGGCGGGCGATCTGTGTTGGGGCTTGAACTTGCCTGGGTTTGCCTCAGGGATCGGTAACACACCGTGTTCGGTGACTTATATCACCGTACCCAAGGCGTTGGCTTGGGAATACATTCTCGGGGTGCGCGTTGATCAAAAATTAGGCAACAACGACAACATCTTCGGCCGCTATAAGCTGGATCACGGATTGCAGCCGACTTCCATCGATCCGATTAATTCGGCGTTCGATGCGAACTCCCTGCAGCCCGCGTGGGACGCGCAGGCATCAGAGACGCACGTATTTGGGCCGACCAAAACAAACCAGTTTACCGCGACCGTCAGCCACTACGTGGCTCAGTTCGTAGCGCCGAACGCGGCTGCTACGTTCAACTACGGGCAGGCGTTCGCCGATTTCGGCGCATACAACTTCACCAGCCCCAACGCTACTGCTGCGGACTTCCCGCAGGGCCGCAACATCACCCAATATCAATTCATCGACGATTTCTCCTGGACGCGCGGGAACCATACCTTCAAGTTCGGTGAGAATTTCCGTCGCTACGACGTGAGCGACCACAACTTCTTTTTCACAAACCCGCTCGTTTACTGGGGGTACTTGGGGACGACCTTCCAGCAGTTTGCCCAAGGGGAAGCCTACCAGTACCGCAAGGCGTACATTCCCCACAACAACCTTCCCATCGCATTCTGGGGTATGGGCGTATACGGCCAGGATGAATGGAAGGCCACGCGCAACCTGAAGTTGACGATGGCACTGCGCGTTGAGCGTAATTCCAATCCCGTTTGCCAGATCAACTGCATGTCGAACTTGAAAGGCCCATTCGTACACTCAGCATCTGTGCAGGCTGAGATCGCCAACGGTGGTTCCTTGGATGTGCCATACAGCTCGGATCTGAACTACGGACAACATCAGGGATATCCGGGTGTCGACAAACTGGTCTGGTCTCCGCGTTTAGGTTTCAGCTGGGATCCGCGCAACAATGGAAAGACGGTCCTGAGCGGAGGAATCGGGCTGTTCTACGATAACCCGGCAGTCGGCATGATCGACAACGTCCTGGGATTTGGCGGTCAACCTCCGGTCTCGGTCATGTTAAGAGTGCGGAACAGCCCGGTTTCAGCGGGTGTTCTGCCCTTTGACCCGAATGGAGCACCTGCAACCTGGGCAGCGTCGGCTACTCAGTTCAACATTACCGAGAGTTACAATCAGATCCAGGGAAGCATGCCGAAAGGTGTCAGGTTCAATCCGCCAGCTGGCAATGGGCTCATCGGTACCATCAAGGCTCCCGAGTGGCAGGAATGGAACCTCTCGGTTCAGCAGGAACTCAACCGCAGCACGGTGTTCATCATTAATTACGCCGGAAACCATGGCTCGCGCATCAGTTACTCTAATGCTTGGCCCAATGCTTATGATGCATACGGGCTCTATGAGGGAACGGTGCAGGCCGCGCCTGCAGCCCGCGACTACTCGACCGTAACCGAATACCGGCAGGGAGCGGTCTCCAATTACAATGGCATTACGTTCAGTCTGAGGCGGCAGTTCTCGCATTGGATTTCAGCGCACGTGAACTACACCTGGTCCCATAATATCGATGAGACCTCAAATGGTGGATTGTTCACCACCGGCGATTCGATCTTGGGTCAGATTTGTCCGACCAACCTTCGCCAGTGCAACTACGGCAACTCGGACTACGACGTTCGTCATCTCGTAAACGGGGACTTCGTCTTGAATCCGGAGTTCCATAGGACCGGCGCGTTGAAGTACGTGACCGAGGGCTGGCAGTTGGCGGGCAAGATGTTTTGGCGCACAGGATTACCATATGCCATTTCGGATGGCAATCTGACCGGAACGATCGTCAACGGTGGCGACACGATTCTGGGCACGATTATTGGCAACGCGCAATCCAGTAGTTGCGGCAAAGCAAATGCAAGCTTTGACGCAAACTTTCTCCCGGTGCCGCAATGCTTGAATCCGGCCGCAGTTCTTGACGCCAACAGTCTGACTTGGTTTGGCGAGCCATATCCGGCGCAGCGCCGCAACCAGTACCGCGGACCTCACTACTTCGATTTGGACCTCAGCCTGTTCAAGAACTTCAAGTTCGGCGAACGCTTCAACTTCGCCATTGGCGCGCAGGCGTTCAACGCGTTCAATCATCCCAACTTCGGTCTCCCGAATAATGCGTATTCCAGCACCTTCAACCCGCTCGGGGCTCCGGTTCAGAATCCGGCGTATGGAACGATCAGCGCAATGCAAGGAACGCCGACCAGTCCGTACGGTAACTTCCTGGGCTTCGACTCGTCTCCGCGCGTGATGCAATTGAGCGCGAAGATCGTGTTCTAAACCGGTGGTTCTTGTGACCGTGCATCGTTTTTGGATTACGGTCAGAAAGTGAATGGAGGCCGACCGCGAGGTCGGCCTCATTTTTTTCCCATTTGCCAGAGAGCGCTGGAAGGCGCATTTCCTTCAACTATTCAACTATAATTTCTGCATTCTGAAGTTTGAGGTTGACACTATGAAACGTCTTTGTGTTGTGTGGTTCGGCATCATGCTGGTGACTGCTCTAGGATACGGTCAAAGTTCGAGTGCTGCTCCAGCGCAAGACGCCTCCAAGGCGACGGGTCACGGATCGATTTTTGTGAAACTAAGCAAGACACTGGATTCCAGCAAGTTGAAAGAGGGCGACGCGATCGAGGTCGAAACCACCGGCGGTTTCAGGCTCCCAGACGGTACCTTAGTTCCGAAGGGCTCGAAGCTATCTGGGCACGTGGTGGCAGCGAAGGCGCGGTCGAAAGGAGATTCCGACTCGCAACTGACGCTTGCCTTCGACAAGTTGAACGCAGCCAACGGAAAGCAACTCTCCGTGAAAGGAGGCGTACAGGCCGTGTTCCCTCCAGCCGAGGAGCCGATGGGGCCGAATATGGCGACAGCGGGAACCTCGCAGGGGGGCAGCGGCGCGGGTTCAAGCCCGACCGCAGCGGGCGTTGGCCTGACCAACACGAAGTCTGGCTCGAATGCGAGTGCCGAAGGCCAGGCGCAATCGACGATGACCCCTCAGTCAGTGGGCGTGCAGGGGATCGACAACCTACAACTGGACAACGGCGTCATCAGTTCAAAAGGCAAGAACGTTAAGCTAAATGGCGGTGTGCGGCTGGTAGTGCGCGCCGACTTTCTGGGCTAAGAGACTCTCATCAGGAGATGCGCTCCGACGTTCACGCCTGGGTGCCACGTTTGTGCTTGAGGTAGAAATGGCGCGGCTTTCGCCGCGCCACTTTGTTTTCGCCTAATATCTCTGCTGAATCCTACTTCCCAAAGATCACCGTGCTCGAAAAATGCGAGCTGGCCGCCATGTAAAACAACAGCGGCACGGATAAAAAGAAATTCGTCCGGGACGCCAGAAATGCCTGGCGAGCCAGGGCTGCCGCGTCCGAACGCGGAGTGCCTGCCAGCGCGCCGCGGATGATCTTCTTGTTATTCGGCCAGATGATGCCCCAGACGTTGAACAGCATCACGATGCCCATGCCTCCGCCGATGCCAATCGCCAGCACGTGGATGTCGTCGCCGCCCGCTGGCGTGTAGTGCACGAAGATCCATCCTGCGGCGTAGACCAAAATCGTGGTCACCACTCCGAGCACGTAGCCGCTGGGCGTGACTTTCTTGATCAGGAAGAACAGGATCGCCCAGGTGCCGATCCATACCAAGAAGAAGAGTCCCATGGTGCCGCCCGCGCCGCCGCCCTGGCGCTGCGCGTCGGCCGCGACGTAGAAATCGCCCCAGTACCACAGGCCGACGAACACGGTCACCAGAGCGCTCCAGCGAAACCAGTTGAGCGCAGGCAGGGTCAGGTTCTCGAAGATTTTTGGTTTAGCCGCAGCGTCCACCTGCTTCATGAACGGCACGTTGATGAGGTTGAAGAAATAGAGAAGCCCGATCCACAGAATCCCGGCCAGAAAATGGAACCATCGCAGGATGAGCTGCAAGGCCTCTTTCCCGGTGATGGTGGGCAGAACGAATGCAGTTGCTACCTCAACGAAATGGTGCATGGATCCTCCGTTCGCTCAATCGCGCTCGGTAAAAGGCAACGGTTTGTGGGGCTCCGGATGCAACAGGCATTCGGCGACATGACTGCAGTTCAATGAAACGCTGGAAAGGGACATGCCGACTTCGCGGCCGCCGCGATCCCGGCGGGCAAGTCGAAGCCAGTCTGCGCTTTGCGGGAAGTTGCTGTCAACGGCAAACCAGATTCGCGCAGCCATGGCCAAGTCTGACCGTTGAAGAGGTTTCTAAAACTTGACGGTTGAAAACCTTTGCAGATCGCCGTATCGTACTCACATCTGCCCGCCGATGCTCGTGTCGAAACGATGGAAGGCACGATGCGGCGGGGTTGTCCCCCCTTGTTCCTGGAGCGTGGGTGGCTTCGGGAGCATGATGTAGGATTTGAGCCCGTCTTTTGCCGAGGTTGGGCGGGTGCGTGGATCGTCCGCAGTTCAAGAATCGAGGAGATCGGCTATGGACAGCAATAAGCCGGCGCAGAACATCCAGGATTCCTTCCTTAACACGGCCCGCAAAGAGAGAGCCAGCATCACCATTTATCTGCTCAGCGGGGTGAAGTTGACGGGCCGCATCCGTTCCTTCGATAAGTACTCCGTAGTGCTCGAGGCGAATGGGCAGGAGCAACTCATCTTCAAACACGCCATTTCCACTGTGGTGATGGGACGGGTGGCGTCGACGCACGTGGCTCACGCGGGGCATCCGGAGCGAGCGGCCGCCGCCACGGCGACACCGGTTCCGGCGGCGACTGCTTCGGGCACCGAAGGATAGGGCTTTTTCAGCTTGGGAAGTTCTCTTCGCAAGAAATCCCGCGACACTACGCGAGCCGCCGGACGTGTGCCCTTCGGCGACACCGAAGACCGCGAGCCGGGCATTGAGCGCGCATTCCTTGTCGGCTTGGATGTCCGTACGCGGCGCACCGGAAAGGGAACCGTTACAGCCCAAGCCGCCGCCGCTCGCGATTCGGCGGCGATGCAGTCGAAATCTACCGCTCCCAAGCCGGACACCAAACCCAGCATTCCAGAATTCGACGCCGATGAATCCCTCGCCGAACTTCGCACCTTGGCCGAGAGCGCCGGAGCGCGCATTGTCGGGCAGATTCTGCAGCACCGCGATCGTTTCGATCCCGCGACGTTGATCGGAGCGGGCAAACTGGAGGAAGTCGCGGGCGCGGCCGCGTCGGCGAATGCCGATCTCATTCTCTTCGATCATGATCTCAGTCCATCGCAACAGCGCAATATCGAAAAGATTGTTCACCGCCGCGTGATTGACCGGACGCAGTTGATCCTCGACATTTTTGCGCGCCATGCCCGCACGCGTGAAGGCCAGTTACAGGTCGAGCTGGCGCAGTTGCAGTACATGTTGCCGCGACTCGCCGGACGCGGCATCGAGATGTCGCAACTCGGCGGCGGCATCGGTACACGCGGACCCGGCGAAACGCAACTCGAAACTGATCGGCGCAAGATTTACCGGCGCATCCGGCACGTTGAGGAGCAACTGGAAAATGTGCGCCGCATCCGCGCGCAACAGCGCCAGCGCCGTGAGTCGGCCCCGGTGGCGATGATTGCGCTCGTGGGATACACCAACGCCGGAAAGTCGACATTGTTTAACGCTCTGACGCGTGCGGGCGTGCTTTCCTCACCAAAAATGTTCGCCACGCTCGATCCCACCATCCGCGCGGTCGAGTTGCCGTCGAAACGAAAAGTTCTCCTCTCCGACACGGTAGGATTCATCCGCAACCTGCCGCACACGCTGGTCTCGGCGTTCCGGGCCACACTCGAAGAAGTGCAGCGGGCTTCGCTCGTGCTGCACGTCTCAGACGCGAGCAGCCGGCTCTCGGCGGAGCAGGACGCGCAGGTAGAAATCGTCCTGAAAGAGTTGGAAGCTGAGAAGAAGCCTCGCTTGCGCGTCATGAACAAAGTCGATCTGCTCGATGAGGAAGTGGCCCAAAGCGCAATCGCTGACGCGGCACGCGTCGGCAAGGCCGTCTACGTCTCAGCCGTTGAAGGCACCGGTCTCGACACCCTGTTGCAACGCATTGACGCCATGATTGAGGAAGATCCAGTCAGCCGGGTTTCTCTGCGAGTGCCGCAAAAGGAGGGCAAGATGCTTGCCTTGTTAGAGGCGCGAGCCCGAATCTATTCCCGCAACTACAAGGACGGCTTGGTAGAAATCGAAGCCGATGCGCCCGCGTCGATCGTAAGAAGGGTAGGCGAGTGGGTTCTGGCCGACGCCGCTCTGAGTCCGAAACCCAGAAATTAAATGGGCCGGCAACCAAGAAGCGGTGACATTCCTTGGCTATCGGCCCATTCGATCCTGAATTGGATCGGAGGTGATATTTCTATGCTAATCCTGTTTGGCGCGAAGTCAAGCGATATATGCAGGAATCTGCAGTGAAATCGGGCGGCGAAGAAATAGGGAAAGTCGCATTGTCACTAAGCCCTTATGTTTTCAACGCTTAGGGGATACGGTGATTCTCGTCACGCGTACAACGAGCGCGGTTAACTATGCTCTCCGATTCGCTGTTTACGTTGACACACGCTTGCCCATCCCATTAGACTTACTAGTTTTCAAAGCCCTCATTTTCCGGTCAAGACCCAGCACCACATGGATCAAACACTGCAACAATTAGGGGAATTACTGCTCGGAGCCATACCGACAGTAATCCTGGTGGCGTTGCTCTACGCGCTCTATAAGCAGATCGTGCACGAGCCTCTGCGTGCCGTGCTTGAAGAGCGCCGGAGCAAGACGGAGGGGGCGGTCGAGAAATCGCGGGCAGACATTGCCGCGGCAGACGCGCGCACCGCCGAATACGAACAACGCTTGCGCGAAGCGCGGGCGGCCGTTTTCCGGTCCCAGGAAGCCCACCGTCAAGCTGCCACGCAAGCACGCGCCGCTGTAGTGAATGAGGCGCGAAATCGCGCCCAGGCTCAGGTGCAAGCCGCGAAGAAAGACATCGAGGCTGACCGCGTGGCAGCGCAGGCCGGGTTGCAGTCCGATGTTGCGGCTCTCGCCCAGGAGATCATGCGCCGGGTTCTGCAACCCGCAGGAGTGAGGCGCTGATGATCTCTGCCAAAAAGCTTCTCCGGGCCAGTCTGCTGGCCGTCCTGATCGCGGGTGGCGGATACACCGTGCTCCGCGCACAGGAGCAGGCGCCTGCCCCAAGTCAGAATCATCAGGATCCGGACGAAGCGCGCATGGCTCCCGGCCGTCAGTTGGCGCACGAGAGCCGCGAGGCCGCCGGTGAAGAGAAAGACGAGATGGCGGAGTTCAAACAGTCCGCCTCCGTTCAGGCAATCTCTCATATCACCGGCTTAAACCTGCAGCAGTCGTACTGGCTGAGCGTGGTGCTGAACTTCGCGGTGATTGCAATTGTCATCGTCTGGGCTGGTCGCAAGTTCCTCCCGGGCATCTTCCGCGACCGCACGGCGGCGATTCAAAAGGCGATGCTGGAAGCCCAGAAAGCCAGCGACGAGGCTCGCAGCAAGCTTGCAGAGATCGAATCGCGGCTCGCCAAGCTCGACGAGGAAATTGGGCGGATCCGCGAGGCGGCAGAGAAAGAAGGAGCTGCCGAAGCAGCCCGGATCGAAGCGGCTGCCAAGGAGGATGCGCGCAAGATCGTGGCCTCCGCTGAGCAAGAGGTTGCAGCTGCCATCAAAGCGGCCCGGCGCCAGCTCACGGCACATGCCGCGGATCTCGCGGTCGGCCTGGCACAGAAGCAGATTCGCGTCGATGCGGCCACCGATCAAGCACTGGTGCGGAATTTTGCCGGGCAACTCGCGGCGTCGGACAAAACCGGAAAGGACGGGAACTGATCCGTGGCTTCGGTCGCCAACACGTATGCGCGGGCATTCGCTGACGTCGTGTTCTCCGTGCATCTTGACGCGGGTCGCGCCGTCAACGGTATTCGCCAGATTGCTTCGTTGCTGGCCCAGAGTGCTGAACTGCGCCGAGTCTGGGAGAATCCTGCCGTCCCGGCTGAACAGAAACGCAGACTGCTCGATGTCATTGTGCAGCGCGATGGAATCGATAAGCCTGTCCGAAACCTGGTGGCTGTGCTGATCGATCATCGCCGCGTCCAGTTCTTGCCACGGATTCTTGAGCAACTGGAGAAAGAGCTCGACGCGAGACTCGGATTTGCCGAAGCACAGATTTCCAGTGCGCGTGAACTCGGTAGCGACGAGAAGCGCGCTCTCGAATCGCAGATCGAGAAGGTGACTGGGAAAAAAGTCCGCGCGCAGTACGGACTCGATCCGTCTCTGCTCGGCGGTGCTGTGGTTCGCATCGGCAGCACGATTTACGATGGCTCGGTGAAAGGCCAATTGGAAAGGATTAAGGAGGCAATCAGTTCTTAACAAAGTGCGAGCCCGCGGCGAGCAGGTTTTGCTCATTGCTCACCGCTCATAGCTCATGGCTTGCACTGAGAGCTGATAGCTGAAAGCTGAGAGCTTTCTATGGCGCAAATCAAAGCAGACGAAATTACAAAACTAATCCGCGAGCAGATCGAGAATTACGAATCTCAGATCTCCGTGGACGAAACCGGCACCGTAATCACTTTGGGCGACGGTATCGCCCGCGTCTATGGACTCGATAAGGTTATGGCCGGCGAGTTGTTGTCGTTCCCCCACGGCGTGGCCGGAATCGCCATGAACCTGGAAGAAGACCAGGTCGGCGTCGTGCTCCTCGGCGAATACACCGAGATTAAAGAAGGCGACGAGGTCAAGCGCACGGGACGCATCATGAGCGTGCCCGTTGGCGATGCCCTGATCGGACGCGTCGTTAACTCGCTCGGTCAGCCCATTGACGACAAGGGGCCTATCTCGACCGAGAAGTTCATTGCTCTCGAGCGCCTGGCGCCCGGCGTCATTGATCGTCAGCCGGTGCGTGAGCCGATGGCAACCGGACTGAAGGCCATCGACAGTATGATCCCGATCGGCCGCGGACAGCGCGAACTGATCATTGGCGACCGCCAGACGGGGAAGACGGCCGTCGCGCTCGACACGATCATCAACAGCAAGGGCAACGATCTTATTTGTATTTACAACGCGATCGGCCAGAAGCGGTCGTCGATTGCGCAGGTCGTGAAAATTCTGGAAGATGCCGGCGCGATGGAGTACACGATTGTCGTTGCGGCTTCGGCTTCGGAACCGGCGCCGATGCAGTACATCTCGCCCTATTCGGCATGTGCGATGGGCGAGTACTTCCGCGACACGAAGCGTCACGCGCTGGTCATCTACGACGACCTCTCGAAGCATGCGGCGTCCTACCGCGAGATTTCGCTTCTGTTGCGCCGTCCACCGGGCCGCGAAGCGTATCCTGGAGACGTTTTCTATCTTCACTCTCGCCTGCTCGAGCGTGCAGCCAAGTTGAGCGACAAGAACGGCGGCGGTTCGCTGACCGCACTGCCTGTCATCGAAACCCAGGCGGGCGACGTTTCGGCGTATATTCCGACCAACGTCATTTCCATTACGGACGGCCAGATTTATCTCGAAACCGACTTGTTCAACCAGGGCGTGCGGCCCGCAGTCAACGTAGGTCTTTCGGTCAGCCGTGTCGGCGGCAGCGCGCAGATTAAAGCTATGCGTCAGGTTGCCGGCACCTTGAAGCTGGAACTGGCGCAGTACCGCGAATTGGCGGCCTTCGCGCAGTTCGGCAGCGATCTCGACAAAGCCACGCAGGCACAGTTGAATCGCGGTCAGCGCCTGGTCGAATTGCTGAAGCAGAACCAGTTCTCGCCTTTGCCGTTCTCGAAGCAGATACTGATCATCATGGCAGGCACCGGCGGCTTCCTCGATGACATGCCCGTCGCTCAAGTGCGTGAGTTCGAAGCAGAACTCTACAAGTATGTGGAGTCGACCAATCCCGCTCTGCTCCGCGCGATCATGGAGAAGAAGATTCTCGACGATACACTCAAGTCGCAGTTGCAGAACGTGATTAAAGAAGCCAAGCAGCAGTTCGTAGCACAAAGGGAAGCAGTAGCGAAATAGTCCCGAGCTTCGAGTCCTGAGTCCCGGATAGATTTCGCTCGAGACTCGCAACTCAGGACTTGCAACTCAACATGCCCAATATTCTCGACATTCGCCGACGCATTCGCAGCGTGATCAACACGCGGCAGATCACCAAGGCCATGAAGATGGTCTCGGCCGCGAAGTTGCGCCGTGCGCAGGATCGCGCGCTGGCCGCCCGTCCGTACGCGCAGATGCTGACCAATGTCCTGAAGTCGTTGGTGGCTCGTGCTGAGATCTACGATCCGGAAACCGGCGAACCGAAGCATCCCCTGCTGGCCCAGCGCCCGGAGAAGAACATTCTGCTGATCGTAGTCACGGGCGACAAAGGGCTCGCCGGCGCGTTCAACGCCAATATTGCGAAGGCTGCGGGACGGTTCTTGGAATCGAAGGCGGGTAAAAATATCGATATTGAAGCGGTCGGCCGCAAGGGCCGCGACTTCCTGCGCCGCCGTTATCCCGCTGCCAAGGTGCAGACGCGCAGTCTGGCCGAGCTCATCGAGTCGGTGGAAACTGAATCTGAGGCGGGAGAGCGCGCCGGTACGATTCAGGTCGCGGGTGAACACGTTGGCGTGCTTGGGAAAGTAGAGTTCGCGCAGGCATCTGCTCTGGCACAGAGCGTTATTGCGCGGTACTGTGCGGAAGAAATCGATGCGGTGTACGTGGTCTTCAATGAATTTAAATCGGTCATCGCGCAGCGGCTCATCGTGGAGCAGATTCTTCCCATCGAGCAGATCGGCGAACAGGCAGTGCGTTTAGCCGAAGAGCCGACGGAAGAAGAAAAGAAGAAAGCAAAGGAAGCCGCGGTGAGCGCGGGCGTTGGAATGCGCGGCACTGAGGGCGAGGCTGAGATTGCATCGCAATTCGGCACCGCGCAAGTGGACTACATTTACGAGCAGTCGCCGGAAGAGCTGTTCCGGGCGTTGCTGCCGAAGTATGTAAGCATTCAGGTTTTCCGCGCGTTGCTGGAGTCGGTTGCGGCCGAGCATGCTGCCCGTATGACCGCGATGGACTCGGCCACAAACAACGCCAGCGACATGATCGATTCGCTGACGCTGGTGATGAACCGCGCACGTCAGGCCAAGATCACGAAAGAGATCATCGAAATCGTCAGCGGCGCCGCCGCTATGTAAAGAGACGCTAGGAGCTAGCAGCGAGTAGCTAGAACGTTATATGGCCCAAAACGTAGGACATGTCATTCAAATCGCAGGCCCCGCGGTGGACGTGCAGTTCGCCGAAGGCCAACTGCCCCCGATTTATGAGGCCGTGAAAGTTGTCAGCGACGGCTTCAACGTGCCCAGCCCCATCAACGTCATCCTCGAAGTGCAGCAGCACCTCGGGGAAGGCCGCGTGCGCTGCATCGCTATGGAAGCTACCGACGGCATGGTGCGCGGTATGAAAGCCATCGATCAGGGCGGCCCGATCTCCGTGCCCGTAGGCCGCGGCACGCTCGGTCGTGTCATGAACGTCATCGGCGAGCCCGTGGACCAACTTGGCCCCATCGACTTCAAAGAGCGAATGCCGATTCACCGCCTCGCCCCGGCTTTCGATGAGCAGGCGACGACGGCCGAAATGTTCGAGACCGGCGTGAAGGTTATCGACCTCATCCAGCCGTTCTTGAAGGGCGGAAAAATTGGATTGTTCGGTGGCGCGGGCGTGGGCAAGACCGTTGTCATCATGGAACTGATCAACAACGTCGCCAAGAATCACGGCGGATTCTCCGTGTTTGCCGGCGTCGGCGAGCGCACGCGTGAAGGCAACGATCTCTGGCTGGAAATGACCGAGTCAGGCGTAATCAAGCCAGGCAAGCCAGCTGAGTCAAAAGCCGCGCTGATTTATGGCCAGATGACAGAGCCTCCAGGGGCGCGTCTGCGCGTGGCGTTGACCGGTCTGACGGTCGCAGAATACTTCCGTGACGCCGAGGGTGCCGACACGCTGCTCTTCATCGACAACATCTTCCGCTTCACGCAAGCCGGGTCAGAGGTCTCGGCGCTTCTGGGCCGCATGCCCAGCGCCGTGGGCTATCAGCCCAACCTTGCCACGGAAATGGGCGAGTTGCAGGAGCGCATCACGTCGACCAAGAAAGGCTCGGTCACCTCGGTGCAGGCGATTTACGTGCCCGCCGACGATTTGACGGATCCCGCGCCCGCCACGACCTTTGCGCACCTCGACGCGACCACAGTGCTTTCACGCGCGTTGACAGAGATCGGAATTTATCCTGCTGTCGATCCTCTGGCTTCGACGTCGCGCATTCTCGATCCGCGCATCGTTGGCCAGGAGCACTATGACGTCGCACAGATGGTCAAGAAAACGCTGCAGACCTACAAAGACCTGCAGGACATCATCGCGATTCTCGGCATCGACGAATTGAGCGAAGACCAGAAACTCACCGTCGCGCGTGCCCGCAAGATCCAGCGCTTCCTCTCGCAACCGTTCCACGT
>Ga0209698_10005877_pt1 | contig 13138 bp, 21 predicted proteins | sample LitLauG_LLR_2012_FD_187203 | JGI IMG/M metagenome (GOLD analysis project Ga0209698, IMG submission 187203) | Freshwater sediment microbial communities from Pennsylvania, USA - Little Laurel Run_MetaG_LLR_2012 (SPAdes) (version 2) | ecosystem: Environmental > Aquatic > Freshwater > Creek >... | reverse complement strand
GTCATGAACCTCGGGTTGGCCCCGCGAAAGCCGTACAACGTCTGGTCTGGATCTCCAACGCCGCAAACACGTGCGCGGGTCCCTGCAAGTACTGACAGAAGCTGAACCTGCGACTCGTTGACGTCCTGGAGTTCGTCGGCGATGAGCTCGTCGTACCGGTTCTCCACGAAGCTTTTGGCGTTGGGGTCCTTTCGGATTGCCGCAAGCGGGTCGCAGATGAGGTCGGCGAACGTCCTAACGCCGACCCTTTGTCGCACCCGCTCGAATGCATCGAAAAGCGCCCGGTCGCGGGCTGATTGCTTGGAGATGCTTTTGAGGAGATCGCCCTTCACCTGGTCGATCATTCCGAGCTGTTCCGCGGCATCCTCCGCCCACGGGTCAAACGCGCTGTCAAAGGGGAGTAGGGCATTTGCCTCCAGCATCGCATCACGCAATAGCGCGCGGAGCCCCTTGGGATCGGCCTCGAGCCTCCAATCCGGGAGGAATCCTCGCATCACAAACGCTCGCACAAGCCGCATTCCGAAGCCATGGAACGTGAAAACCTGCGGTACGTGGGGGAGTCCTCGGGGACGCGCGATTGCCTCCAGCCGGGCTCGAAAGCTCTTGGCCGCGGCGCGGTTGAACATGAGGACAAGAATGCGCTCCGCCGGGGAGCCGTGTTCCAACTTGTGCACGATGCGCGCGAGCAAAGTCGCCGTCTTGCCGCTACCGGCGCCGGCGATTACTAGGGCATGCGATCCTTCATGAAGGACGACCTCTCGCTGTTCCTCCGTAAGCGAGGCGATCGGGTCAAGGATCGATTCCGGAGCGACTTCAAACATCCAAATACCCATGAGGGTTTGTTTGGATGCTTTTCGTACTTTTTCAGAGACGGCGCAAGAAATTTCTGCGCCGTCGCACCGATTATGGCGCCCGCCAGAATCTGTCCTCGCCAAAAGCAGGAGTGATCTGCGATCCCGTCGACCAGGCGATCCTCGCCACTCTTCCGTGGATGAGGTCGCGAGGCACGAAGCCGAAGAAGCGGAAATCGGCGCTGTTGTCGCGATTGTCCCCGAGGAGCAGGTACTGATCCCGCGGTACCGTTACCTGACCCAAATCCGTGCCGCTGATCTCGTCTAGCCGCCGGATCAGTTGCCGTGTCCCAGCGATGGTCTCTTCGTAGTCGTGGCTGCTCCAGCGCGCACCGACGGGGATGTAGTCCATCGAAGCTCCAAGGTCGCGATAGGACGCCGCCTCGCCATTCAATCGAAGCACCTTATCCTTGAGCTCGACTCGGTCGCCTGGCAACCCAATGATCCTTTTTACGAGGAGCCTCCCGTCCTTGGGAGAGTCAAAGACAACGATGTCGCCGCGCTGGGGAGGAGCCACACACCAAATCGTGTAGCCGACAAAAGGAACCTTGATGTCGTAGGCGAGGCGATCGACAAGGAGAAGGTCGCCCTCCAGGAGGCCGGGATGCATCGAGCCGGAAGGAAGAGGGTGGTAGTCGAGAACGCTTGCGCGCGTGACGAGCAAAATGATCAGGGTGAGGAAAAGCTTTGGGAAGGACAGGATCCCGAAGCGGAGATAGCCAACTGCCTGTCGCAGACCGCGTCCAAGAGATCGGAAAACCTCGCGTGTTCCGGATTCGGCTGCCGCCTGATTGATTTCCATGTTGTCGAAATCGGTAGTGGGATCCAGGTCTGACCCAATCAGGGTGCCTAGAGGCGTTGCATCAAAGCAACGCTAATACCACTCTACCTATCCCGACTCCAGAAACCGAAACGCTCACAAGTCCCGCCAGGAGGAATCGCCGGTGCGAACTTCCTTCAGGGCAGTCGAGGGCCCCGTCCTATCTCGGCGTTGTTCCCTCGCTCCAGCTCGAATACCAGCGGCCATCAGGTCCACCCGTTGCGACGTGAACCATGGCAAAAAGGTAGGTCTTTTGCCCGTTCACGCACCCCCAGCCCGAAGGCTTATCCGCTTGGCCAAGCTTTGCTTCGGACACAGCTTGCTCGAGCTCCGCCTGGCGCGCCTTTACGAGGCTGTTGAACGACTCCCCAAAAGCGTGTTTCCCCCCCGTGGAGTTGCACCACTGCGCGAAATTCATGATGAAGTCCTTTCGATTGCTGTTGCTCAGGACCCTGGGGATCTGACCGAGCGTCACCTCTTTCACGTCGTCCCCCTCCCGAACAATCTTCGCCTGGAGTGCCTCGAAGGTGAGCCCCACGAACTCGATCCGCGGCGCCGGCGTGCCGCAGCCCGAAACGAGCGCGAGGACCCCAATTGCCAAGATTCCAAAAAGCCAGGCCTTCATACGTTTCTCCCGAGGTGTCGTTGGACAGACGCGAGCGCACAGCTACCCACGTTTTCCTTCAAACCGATGGCGATGTCAAGAATCCATCCCCGTAAAGGATCCACTCCCCTGCAAGACCTTGGAATGTGATTTCGAGGCGTTTCGCGTTTCAGCCCACCAGCCGCTATCGTTAACGCGCACCGGAGATCGAGCATGAATTCCAAGGCCGTCGATTCCTTCCTTATCAAGAGCCAGTGGGCCATTCTGACGACCCTGGCGTGGCGATTTGCCATCGAAACACCCGACTCGATGCAACTGCCACGAGTTGCGGCCTGGTTTCACGAAACGTCCTTCTGGGCGATGGTCGGCACTTCCACGGCCGCCTTCTATTTACCCGCAATCCTGCAGGCCACAGGCCTATCTGACTGGATCGCCGATAAGATGGAAGCCCGGCGCGAAACTGCAGATCCGTTGCGCAAGTAGGCTGCTCGCCGATCGACGGCTCCCAGCCGAGCCTCGGAGGCTGATTCGGGGGCGCGTACCTTAGGTTGCGCCTTGCAAGCCGATGTCAAAGTCAAGAAGCGCTTCCTTGAGCTCGCGCAGCCGCTCTAGCGCGCTCTCCGGGATGCCAGCCCTCGGCATCGCAGAAGTCCTGGGCGCGGCCGCAGGCGTGGCCGCCGGTCGTGTCTGCGAGATGCTCCCCGCCGGAACCACCGCGACCGGCTGCGCGGTATTCAAAGAGGGGCCTTGAACGATCAGCGCAAGAATGGCGAGCTGCGAGGCCACGGGCATTCCCGTGTTGCGCAGGTAGCGCGCGGCGCGTTCAATTCCGAGCGCCTTCGCTACGAGCTTGGCGGCCAAAATCGAGTCGGAAGCGAGGGCCACGCTGCAAACAGCCCATCCACCGTGAATTGGATGCCCGGTACGTCGGATCAGCATGAAGCGATCCGGGAGAGGTAACGGCGCCAGCTCGCCTTCATCCAGGGCCTTCGATGTGCCATCCACCACCGGACAAGCAAAGAAGGCACTCTTAATTGCTAACCACATTTGCCGAAGATTCACTTGCACTTCTCCTATCGGTGCCCGGACACTGTGATGTCTCCGGTACTGATTCGAAGATACGCAGAGAGGAAATTGTTCTCAAGGGGCGCGCAAGTTCCAAAAAGAGGCGGAGTTCGCCGTACGAAGCGGGGGAGAAAAAAACGGACCTTCGACGAAGGTCCGTTGGGTACAAGCACCACCTCGCTCGGCGGCTACGTCAATTCCTCAACGACATAATCGTCGAGAATGCAAGAGCCCTCCCTTTTGAGAGCGTCCTTGATGGTCTTTGCGTCGGGCTTTCCCTTCGCGTAGATCTCTAGCTGGTAGTCGTCACCTCCGGCAGAAGGGTGTACCCAGGCCCGTACCTTGTGTGTAAAACCCTTCTTCTTGTAGCGAAGGTCACGACGTCGAGTTGCGGTCGCGATTTTCTTCATATCCGCGGCAAGGCGCGCATCGAGGTCCGAAAGAAAGCATCGCTCGCAAAGCGAGCCTCGGTTCGTATCCACTGTCGCCCCATCGAACGCCGGGTCTCCACAGCGGGAACAAGGCTGTAGAAGGATCGCTGCGCAACGGGCTTCCAGGTCCGCCAACGAACACTGTTCCATCGGCCGTTCAAGATGAATCCGTGCCTGGGCGACCATCGGCTTTGTATCGCCCGCTTTGGGCGGCAGTTCGTATTCAACGCAGCATTGGCAATTCATCGGATACATCCAGGAGCAGGGATCGATCGTTGCGCGCATGGTCACGGATCCGACCGCGAACGCCATTCGGGTGTCGCGTGGCAGGCTCATACCGCGCTCCTTTCGTTATCGAACGGAAAGGTCACGCGAGCGCCAAAGCGCTCGATGTCGATGGGATCGATGAAGTGAATCTCCGATTCATTGATTTCTTTGACAAACGCTCGCTGTCCATCCTTGATGCGCGTGAAAATCACGCTCCACGTGCCGCCGTTTGTGCACATCGAGCCCGAATAGAAGAGTTGTCCCTTTTCCTGTACGAACGCATCTACTCGGTCCAAGACGGTCCGTGCTTCGGCCGATTCCCGCCACTCCGAAACCGAATGTTGCGAGCAGAACTGCTTCACCGCGAAGAAGAGGTCAAGATCCGAGAAGTATTGGGGAAAGGAGAGGCAGATGAGGCACCAGTCGCAATCCTCCTCGAAAAATCCGTCGCCAGCGAACGTCTTGTTTGCCCGCAGCGACCTCGGCATCCGAGAAAGTGCACCCTCGTCAAGGATGTAGCCGCCGTGCGTACTTGTGCTGACTTTGACGATGCCTGGCCCGATGTCCTGGGCGACTTGGACCTCGCCCCAGGGTGTGTCGCCGAGCATTGCACCCCGGAGGGTTTCGATAGCCATCTCTACCCCCTAGGCAGCAAGTTGATCGGTTGATTCGCTCGCCCACTCGACCTCGAGCCTGCGCCAGAGCGAATGGGCGACCTCATTGGCCGCCTGGTCGGTCCAGAACTCGAGCGCCGTCCGATCGCAATCTGTGCACGATCGTGCCGGCGTTATCACCGCGAAGAGGCGCGGCGTCGCAGGGTCCTTGCGCGCAAGACTCCGAATCCGCACCTCTCCCACCGCTCGTGCGCCACAAAGGAGCCCAAACTGTTCGGGTAGACCCTTGCGTCGGTAGGCAACGGGCTCCTGCGAGAGCCGAAGGAAGTTTGGCCTCGAGAGAGGAGATGGCGCCAACTTCCCTTCCCCACCGAAGGTGAGTCTGTAGTACCGGTCGACACGCGAACTTGCCGCGACGTTCAAAATGACGTTGTTGAGGGCGGGGTGGATTCCGACTGGCCACAGCTCTGTTGACGTATTGCCAAATGCCCAGGCGAAGTTCGTGCCTGGGCGGCCCTTGGTGACCAAGACCTCGACGTCCTTGTCCAGATCGCCGGGGAAGTGGTCCATCACCGTAGCGCCAGTTGAGTGGATTATCGAGAGCAGCTGCTCTCGAATCTGGTCTGATGCTTCCATGGATTTTCCTTACAAGGTTTCCGCAGCGCATTGCATTGCGGAGCATTTCGTCCGAAATGGAGACGAACGTTGCAAGGGCGTGTCCTCTCAACTTCTTGGAAGGCGAGGCTCTCGGGATAAGGCGCTTTTTGCCCTGTTGAATTGCAGCACGGCTCGGATTAGGCCTTGCGGTTTGTCCACGATGGGAGAAGCGATATAGTAGAAAACAAAATTTGCATCGTTGCCATTTGGTGCGCTGCGAAAGAACTTTGGACGCCCGCGCATACGCCCATGCGACAGTTGTATTTTCCTCTTGTAAAGCCTTAATCGACTTAAGGCTTCCACAGTAGCCATTGTTGGAATTCGCTTAGTCGACCGGTAGAGCCAATTCCGCGACATCAAAGCTTGATCTACTAGGCCTTCGCGAACTTAGGCACTAACATTGAAGTCAGAAAAGACGTGTCACCACATATGCCTGGAGGCAACATGAAAAGTGTCACTCTCATCGCCGCTTTTACCTTGGTCTTCGTATTGTGTGGATGCGGCAAAAGGATAGAAACAACACCTGTTACGACTGCTGCCGATGTGTTTCGGGACGATTGCAATAGTTTCGCCCCTGCTGTGCCTGGTTTTGCTCCCCTCTGCGATAGTTTGCCAAAAGAGAAGACGCCTGAACAGCTCGCAATTTACGACCAGACGATAAAAACGTTGATCGCGGATTTAAAAAAATGGGGACCAGATGTCGCAAAGGGTTTGATCGCCAAGTGCGCCAAACTTGCTGTTAACAAAACATCTTCACCGCTTGACCTGCAATTTTGTCTGGAAACCAGCCATCTAAACGTCCAATCACTTGCGGACGGTTCGAGTGACCCGAACGGCTATGCTCCGCTGGTAGGAAAAGTTCAGGAGGAGTCACCTTCGCATCCTCGCACTTGGTCGTCCTTAACTGAGGAGGAGCGGATTACGTTAAGGCGATCGGCTGTCGAGGCCTGTGCCACACAGGCTAGCGGCTATGTCGGTGCCACTTGTGCCGCAGTTGCAGTGCATGAAGAGCTCTTTGCAAGCAAGAAGTTCGGCGATGGTGGAGAAGGTGCCAAAGCGTTTAAGAAAGCCATGGAGATCTATCGCTACGCCGATGCGCCGCATGCGATGGCGAAGCAAGCCCTCCAAAAAATCGGAATTCCCCAGAGCGTGTTGAACAGTCCCGATGCGGTCAACGCCGCAGCGACAAGAGTAATAGCTGATACCGCCAAAACCACTGAGAAAGGTATCCAAGAGACCAAGAAAACCGTGAATAGGCTTCTCGGCCACAGCTACCTTTAGGACTTGTGCGAAACCTTTGTTTCTGCTTGAACCGCTAAAATTGCTTCGTGGATTGTTTTAGAGCCAAGAAGTAGAAGGTCTTGATCGGCTTTAGAAAGAGATTGGAGCTGATTCCTCTTTTCCAACAAGTACAAAGGCGCGAACGATTTGTCGTACTTAAAAATCGCTGAAGCGTTGTCGATGATGTCCGCCACCTTTACCGTCATCGCTTCTGCACTGATCGATGAAAGCCGCTCAACTTCCAACGCCTGGCGCGTTGCACGGTTTCCGGTATTGGGTAGCCGCCGCTCCGTCAGTTCATCGACCATTCTCGCGACTGGGCGTCCAAAGGCGCGTTCAATCTGCTTGAGCGTGAACGGAGTGTCCTCGACGACGTCGTGAAGGAGCGCTGCCGCTACCTGGATTTCCGTGTGCGGAACGGACATCACGAGCCGCGCTACCGCGCGCGGGTGTGTGATATAGGGTGCACCGGAGTACTTTCGCAATTGCCCAATGCTGCCATGCGCCTGCTCAGCGAAGCGATCGGCTCGAGCAATTAGATTCGACACGAAGCACACTAGCTACCGAAGCCGTTCGCCGATACGCCTATGCCATTGAGAAGGCCCTGGTCACGGCGAGTGAGTGCGCTTTGGAGCAGCCGCTCAAGCGAACGGAGCGATTCAAGAGCCTCGGAATCGGCAACATCGGTGAGAACCCTTTCTATGATTGTGGCGTATGCAAAGGCGTCCTCCGCTTTCAGATAGACCCCGGGCGCATCCGACCCAAACTGAACGGGCCCTGTATCAAGCCGCCCCGACACCGAGGGGAGGGTCCGAATGCGCTTCTTCATCTGTTTCGCCTCGCTCCAAAATGGTTCACCGAGCAATCTCGTCGGCGGTGGCTTCGCGATCAAGCGCAGCTCGACCAGGCCTGGCCTTCGCCTGCCAGAGCTGGTCGCCATCAAGTTCGGGATGAGCTCCCTTCACCCCGAGCCGCGCCTTGGCATCGGCCGCCCGCGCTTCTTTCTCGCCGAAGCCAAACAACTCCACAACGCGCCGCAGCACCCATTCCCGCTCTTCGCGCGTGATGTCCGCGTCGATTGCAGCAAGGCACCCCTGTAGCCGTGTTCGCACGGTCTCCTCATCGAGGTAGAGCTCGCCCATCAGCTCGTGAGCACGCTCATGAACCAGCCGGGAAAGGTCCTCGCAAAGCTCATAGCGCGCGAGCGCATAGGCGTGATCGACGTTTGGACGGATCACTCCCCGTTCCATGAAGAGAAGCGCAAACGAATACGGAATTTCGATCTGGCAATCGCCGTCCATTCCTCTCACCCAGTCGATCAACTTCCCATCGATTCAGTATAGGGACCCGTGGTCTTGAAACCCGAAACTACCCTCTTCGGGCTGCAGTGCTTTGGATCGCTACTATTCGGAATAAGCATATACTGTGAATCTCTACAGCACCAGCCTTTCAAGAATCGCGCTGGCGCGCACCGCCGGCTTCTGGCGGCTATCGGCGTCCTGGAAGAGGGTCAATTGCACAGACTCCGCGCTTTGACGCCTACGCCGTGTGGGAATCCAAGACGTCCCTATCGGGGCGTTCGATCTCTGCACCCTTTGCTCTGCGCTTCGCGAGTTCCTTTTTCAACCGTGGGAGCGTCTGCATTCCGAAACCCTTTGGTGCGACATTCAATTCCGCACAATGGCGGATTGCATCCCTGCAGATCGCTTCGTGTCGCGCCAATTCGTGTTTTGGGGTCGACTTGCGAGTAGAGATCCCCTCTAGAGTCGCCAGTTCACATTCCGTGAGCCAGGCGAGCACCATCGCTAGCTGACGAGCTGCCGCCTCAGGTGTACGGCTCTGGAATAGAAATTCGGGCACGTCCTTGCCATCTTCACCGGGTTTCATGCGGCGATCGACTCCATGATTTCATCGAGCGCACGTTCAACCCAGCTGATGCTTTCCTTGCGCTGCAGATTGTGAACCGGCACACCGAGACGTGACCCAAGCACGATGACCGTCCTGGTGCCGCCTGTACGACTGCTCGACTCGGATTCACGCCGTGCGCCGTCTTTCGTCCAGCACAGGATGAACCGGGGAAGTAGGGGCTGCAGTACGTCGGGTCCGAGTCCTATGTGAACATTCCTTGCGTGAAGCATTTTCGCGCCGACGCCGAGGCTCTCCCAGGTTGGGTGTACCCCAGAGGCTATTTGCACCGCATCAGGCGAGGGTGTCGAAAATCGTGAGCTCTTGCCGTTGTATCCGCGCCAGGGAAGGTAGAGTTCGCATAGCTCGGCGTTTATTTCCGCAGCGCCGCTCGCGAATGCTTCGTCGGCGCCCAACGCGCCCCCGGTGCGTACCGTCCACCCGGCTCGAGCGAAAATCGACGCCGCCCGGTGCATGAGTTCGAACACATCGGCTGGTGTCTCTCGGGACCCGACGCCTGCGTAGACCGCGGCGTGGCTTCTGGGACCGGAATTCAGCATGGAAAGCGTCATTCAACGAAATGATTCGAGCAGACTACACCGGACGCACCAAAAACTCGATACGCCTCGACGTCCCATTTCCTGCGACTCCCATCTACACCGATACCACTGCGAGATGCGCCGTTTCCAGCTTGCCGGCGTAGTAGCCGCGCACCTTGCAAGCTTGCGTTTCGGGTTTGTGCTGGCCGATCCCTAGAATCCTTTCCGGGGAGATCCAAGGAACCAGGACCATGCGACGCCTTCTTGCAATTGTTATCGCGATTTTCTTCCACGGGGCCCACGCACAGGAAGCCAATATGCTCTACGTGCAGGCGGAGGAGAAGGCGATTCTTTCCGTCCTAGCTCAGGCACTCGACGCTGAACTCCCTGGGGGCGTTCGACAAGATCTTGGCTGGAGCATTGGCTACGCAGACCAGTTCGGCGACCCGGTTTCCGGGTTTCTCTCTGTCGCTGCGGCAATCTACCCTTTTGTATCAACCACGGGTCCGTCGGCTTCCACCTTCGCAGTGGTTCTCAACGTCAAGACGACCCGCGGAGACCCGCAAGATGCGCTGGCTGCCTTGCGATCCAGGATCGCGGCCGCAGCAGCGTCATATGACGCGATCGTCCTCCAGGATCACTCCAACTTGACGCCCCTCTTTCAAAAGAGCATCGACTGCATCGCGAGATTGAGAGACGACCCTGCCATTGCGCCCCTCGTGGGAAAGTTCGCGATGTCGTCCGAGGACTTTTCTGCCCCCAACGCGTTTACGAACGCCGAGAAGCCCACAACCGCCGACAAGACCGCCCTGGCTGCCTGGGCAAAGGGACGGGACGCCTGCCTTTCCTCGACGCTGGCGGCGCGTCGCTACTTCCTGCACACGCGTATCTACGGCCCCATCGAAGCGGCATTTGCCGACCAGGCAGAGCTTGTGCGATCACTCGCCGCCGGCAAAACGACGTTTGGAGAATTCAACAAGCGAGCATCCAAAATCGGCGACGATCTCCTCCAGCGCATCAAGACCGCGGCGGAGGAAGACAAGCACGACCAGGCCATCTTCTTGGGCGATCCCGATGCCCATGACATGACGAAATTCCACGCCACCGTGTCGGTTGCGAAAAACCACCCCCCGGAATCGATCCTTCTTACCCTGGAGAAGAGCAGCCCTTCTCCCCGATCTCCATAGACAGTGGAACTACGCTCCGCTCGTGGCCCGAACGTGACCACCGGCCGGCTGCGCGCTTGGCCCACCGCGTGGAATCGTTATAAGTGCGAAAAACACGAGGAGAATCGCTCCTATCAGCGCAGTCTTCCACCATGCCCGCCCATTATCGAGCGCCGCGGGGGCCAGAAAGAGGTTTGGAACGCCTAGCAACCAGCTGAATAGGGTTGACGGCAAAGCAACAAGCAGCATAACCATGGCGACGTTGTACGCGAATAGAACTCGCCAGGCTCTTGGGTAGAACGCGATTCCGCGCTGCTCCACGGCAATCTTTCCCCGTACCGCAGCCATCATGGCGCGCACCATTCGCGTCAAGGAATTGCGTCGCCTTGGCGCCTGCCATGCGCGATTTCGACGAGACGGAGCCAGGAGCGGGGTCATCAGCGAACTTTGCGCTTCCCGCCTCTCGATTGCAACCCGATTCCGGTGATCACTTGCTCGCAATCCCCGGACACCCGACTGGAACGTCGCTTTGGATCCACATTGCTTCCACAGATCCCGAGGCGGTCTTTCGCTTTTCCACAATCATTGGAATGTCTCGCGAGAAGAAGCGGCATCGGCTGTGCGGCGCGCGGTTGTGCGCCTGACCACCGGGCGCCGAATAGGCATTGTGCTTGCACCCGTCGCACCGAATCCGCGCCCGACTCACGGTAGAAGTCACGACCGCAATTCCTGCCCAGTTCCCTTGCGAAACGGCTTGAGAGATGCGTTTCGAATCGCTCCCTTCGTGCTGCTGAGGGCTAGCCGAACGCGTAGCAGCGAGCGTCGTGCGCTTGCCTGCGCCAACAGGTCGCGCGCCTTTCTAAGATGCCAAGCAGCGGCCTTGCAGCGATCCTCGTCCGACCGGACACCATTTACCACGCTTGGGGGAAGAGCCCTGCCGATGATGACCGCGGCAAGCGCCGCGGGATCCTCCTTCGGCAATTCGCTCTGGACCACCAGTCCACGCGAGACAAGAGCTTCGATCACCTCGTCCATAAAATCAGAAGCTGAAAACACCGCAAACTCCTTTCAATATTTGATTCGGAAACAATCTCCGCGAATCGGAGAACCATCGTAGTAGGACTGCGCGGAGACCCGCAAGGGGCGGCGGGAGAGCGAAATTCGTAGGAGTAGCCTTTCTCCTTCGACTCGCTAGAGGGCGTGTCATGGACTACGCCGCTTTTTCGCCGCATGCAATATCGCCGCGGCCTTGCAGACACTGCTCCCACTTCGGGATCGAACGATCGGGCGGGGGTGGAGTCTGGTGCCTCCTCGCCAAGCACGTGCACTGCTTACCGGAAACGGGCTGCGCCTATTGGGTCCGGGAACCTGGAACCGACGACGACATCGGTGACTCGCCCCTCTAGCTGGCTATGCGCGCGCCATTCGAATCTTCGGCAATTGGCAGGGAAGGCTGCGCCATGGTTTGAACTTCGTCGCGCACGTGTCGATCGACGACGCCCTGGTCGCCAGGGATGTACTGATGCGCCATGGCGTAGGGGAGCACAAGAGGTGCTTCGGAACCGAATTGGTCGGCTGAAATATCCACGATCCACCGATCGCTTCCAACGTTGCACTCGACCCAATAGTGACCATGAATCACACCGTTGGCATCGAGAAAACCGCCATCACCGCAACCGTCGCCGCCACGAATCAATGCCTGCTGTTGAGGAAGGAATGCCTTGATGCAGGAGCAGACAAGAATGCAAGCATGGAGGCATGTCCCGGCGGTGGATGAGATCTCGCTCAAAGCGAGCAACCGCTCAAAGAGTGATCGAGTGTCGAGCGCGATGTCCAATAAGCCTGGCGGCACATCGCGCGCCGTGCCTTGATCACCAGACTCGACCTGACGGACCTTCATTTCGCCTTGCGAATCTTCAAGCCATCCTTGGTCTGGAATAGATCCAGGCTGCGCATGTGGTCCATACCCAAAAGCGCGATGTTTAGAGCATTCGGATTCAGATTTACCTCGATCGCCGCGGCAGGGAAGGAGAACGGACCGATCGTGAGCGTGTTACCAGCCGACCTTGCCACTTCCAGGTAACCATTCGCCGTTTGTACCTGTGCCGAAACCCCAGCCCGGATGCCGGCATTCTTCGCGATACCAGCGCCAACGGCCGTGTTCGTCGCGCCCGAGTCAACGAGAAACGTGACCGGGAAGCCATTGATTGTTCCTGGAACGTAGTACTGGCCATCCGAAGCTCGCCGGACAAGGTACCACCCATCTTTTTCGAGTCGCGGTGTTTCCATCGAGACGGGATGGCTCGCTGCCCACTTCAGCTGGTCGTCGGAATACGCGTTTCCGTCGAGGATCACATAGGTCGTCGTTTGCGAAAAGACGCTTCCTGCCGCAATTGCTGCAGCGGTGACGCCCACCATGGAGCGAAGGGGGAAGCGCAAACGCATGCGTAATGCCACGAGGACTCCCGTAGGTGCAAGAGTATGGAACGGTTCGTCAACCTACCAAAAGTGCGACTGGAAAGCCGAAACCGAGACGACAAGATCATTCCCGCCCCCCAAATTCTATGCGCGCGAAATATGGGGAACGTGATTGCTTGACACGGTAATCCCGGGCAACTCAAGATGTCGGTCACTTCATGTACGACGAGGATGCTCGTGCCAATCGACCGACCCAAGATGGGCTTTGCGGCCCGGGCAGAGCGCACCGCACAATTCGACGCTCTGCTGATCCGGTTGTGGGAACTCGCTCGCGCCGTCCCCTTGGATCTCCCCAAGACGCCTCCGGAAGGCATTGGTGAAATCGAGAAGGGCCATGGATCGGTGCGGTTGGAGTAGCCGAATCAGGCGCGAACTATTTGGCGGATTTGATGATCAGCAACCAATCTCCGTTGTCCGGAAGGGTGAAACGGCAGACACGACCGGTGACGGACGCGGCGGC
>Ga0209698_10005876_pt1 | contig 13140 bp, 11 predicted proteins | sample LitLauG_LLR_2012_FD_187203 | JGI IMG/M metagenome (GOLD analysis project Ga0209698, IMG submission 187203) | Freshwater sediment microbial communities from Pennsylvania, USA - Little Laurel Run_MetaG_LLR_2012 (SPAdes) (version 2) | ecosystem: Environmental > Aquatic > Freshwater > Creek >... | reverse complement strand
GTCGTGGTGGGCTCGCCGCCCGCCATACATCGGGGCATGCACATCCGGGCGGGAGACGAGGGCCATGTGCAGATTGAAGCGCCAGCCGGCGTGACAGCCAACGGACGGCCTCTGGCGATGTCGGCACCCCGCCTTGCCCACCTGGCTGCCGCCCAGCAGCCGGTGGTGCGTGTCGCGGCACCGACGCCGGCCAGCGCCACACCGATCCGCAGCTTTTCGCCGCGCACCGGCTATCCACGCCTGCCTGAGGCCCGTCCGGTTCAGCCGGTGATCTCGCAACCGGCTATGGTGCGCCGGCCGCCGGCCGCGGCCGGCCAGCGTTCCGAACCGACGACGCGAATGCAGCCGGCCCGGCGCCCCGAACTGCCGCCGGCGCAACAACCGGCGCAGCGTTTCGTGCCGCCGGCGCAGCAACAACCGGCGCAGCGCCCGGCACCGGTTGGTGGTGCTGAGCCTCCCCAGCGCCAGCAATTTGATGAGCGGCGCGGCGCCGTCCCGCCGCGCCAGCAACCTGTTGAGCGGCCGGCCCAGCAGATCACCCCGCCGCCGCGCGTCGCGCCGCCGATGCCGCGGCCGGAAGAACCGCGCATGCCGCCGGCACAACGCCCGTCAGCGCCACCGGCGCAACCGGCCGCGGCGCCCCGGCCCGTGCCGGCGCCGCAGCCCCCGGCGCCTCCGCCGCCCAAGCCGCGCAATGAACAGGAGGAAAAAGGCCGCCGCGGCTGAGCCTGTACTCCGGCCGGCGCGCATTTCGTGCGCCGGCCACGCTTGCGGGAACTAGCCGGGCAGAATTCCCAGCTGGGCAAACAGCTCGTGATTCTGCGCGGCTTGCGCGTCATAGCGCAGGCGCGTTGCCATAACGACGGCCGTCAGCTGGGCCAGCGCCAGGTCAAAATCCCGGTTCACGATGATGTAGTCGAATTCGGGCGCGCGCGCGATTTCGCTGCCCGCTGCGAGCAGGCGGCGCTTGATCACCGCCGCACTGTCCTGGCCGCGCTTGTGCAGGCGCTCGTCGAGCGCGTCGATGGAGGGGGGCAGGATGAAGATGCCCACCGCGCCGGGAAAAAGACTCTTTACCTGGCGCGCGCCCTGCCAGTCGATTTCGAGCAGCACGTCGGTATCGCTGTCGAGCCGGCGCTCGATTTCACTGCGCGACGTTGCATAGAAATTACCATGCACCTCCGCGCTTTCGAGGAATTCGCCATTGGCCTTGCGGCGCTGGAATTCCGCGACATCCACGAAGTGATATTCCCGGCCGTCGGTCTCGCCCGGCCGCGGCGGCCGCGTCGTGAACGAGACCGACAATGCGATGGCGCTGTCGCGTGCCAGCAGGGCATTGACCAGGGAGGACTTGCCGGCGCCGGAAGGGGCGACGACCATGAAGACCTGCCGCCCGGAACGCGACGGCAGCGAACGCGCGGCAGCCGGGCTCACGGCCGGCCCCGCATGCAAGGCTCGGCTGGTACCGATTGGGGCACGGGCGCTGCCGTGCGTGCACACGTACCACGGGGAATGACCACGGTATCGGCTCCGCTATTAGCTGTAATGGCTGGCCGGCCGTGTGGGCGCGGCCCCCGCAAGGGCTCTGTCGGTTTCATTCGAGATTCTGCACCTGTTCGCGCATCTGCTCGATGAGAAGCTTGAGCTCCACGGCTGCGTTGGTCATGTCGACGGCGCTGGCCTTGGAGCCTATGGTGTTGGCCTCACGGTTGAGCTCCTGCATGAGGAAATCGAGCCGCCGGCCGACGGCACCGCCCTGGGCCAGGGTGCGGCGCACTTCGGCCACATGGGCACTCAGGCGGTCCATCTCCTCGGCGATGTCGGCCCGCATGCCGTGCAGGGTGAGCTCCTGGCGGATACGGTCGTTGATTTCCTCGCGTGACAGCGCGCTGCCCGCCAGTGCGGTACCCAGCGCCTGCGACAGCCGCTCCTGCAGCCGCCGTTCCGCCTCCGCCAGGATGCGGGGCACGACCTCGCGCAACTGGCCCAGGATGCGCACGATGCCGTCGCAGCGTTCATACAGCGCCGCGCGCAGCGCCGTACCTTCGCGTACGCGCGACGCCTGCAGACCGGCCAGGGCGCCATCGGTTGCCTCCAGCAGCGGCATGCGCCAGGCTTCCGGGTCGGCAGCAGCCGACTCGATGACCCCGGGCCAGCGCAGGATGTCGGCAACCCCCATGGGCGTGGCCAGCGGGAGCGCGGCGTGCACCTGCTGCCAGAGTCCGGAGATCTGCGCCAGCAGGGTCTGGTTGACCCGGCTGGTGGTGGCAATGGGATCGCGCGCCACGGCGACACGGCAGTCGAGCTTGCCGCGTGCCACGGCCGCCGTCACCCGCTCGCGCAGCTGGCTCTCGGCGTAGCGCAATTCCTCGGGAAGCCGAAGAGAAAGCTCGAGAAAGCGTCCATTTACGGACTTCATCTCGACGGTAATGGCTCCAAAATCCGTCGTTACGGTGGAATCGGAAAATCCGGTCATGCTCGCGACATCAGCCATCTGCTGTACCTTATTCTCTGCGACCGCCGCTATTTGCAGCCGGCGCGCAGCCGGATTGGATAAAATGGCCCAACTTCAGGGACTGGGCCGCGGTGATCTGGCGCAACCTGATGGCCTGTTGCCCAGGGTGCCGTTCGGATGGCGTTTGCGCCGCGAATACCACCTGCGGGCGGCTCCCCGTATTTCCATGGCAACCCCGGTTCCGGGCTTCATCCCGGCCGGTGCAGCAGATGCTTTGGCAAACTGATCGGCCCCGTCACCGGCCAACACATTGACGAACTCACTGGCGAAATCATCGGCGGATCATGGCGGCTCAAAATAACTCTTCCCTGCCAGAAGGCGTGCAGATCGGCGCCTACCGGATTGTAAAGAAGATATCCAGCGGCGGCTTTTCCATCGTTTACCTTGCCCAGGATGAAAACGGCAATTCCGTGGCCATCAAGGAATACATGCCGGCCGCGCTGGCCCAGCGCAAGCCGGGCGAATTTGCCCCGTACATCGCCCCCGAGAACCTCAATACGTACCGCATCGGCCTCAAGTGCTTCTTCGAGGAAGGCCGGGCGCTGGCCACCATCTTCCATCCGAACATCGTTCGGGTGCTCAATTTTTTCCGCGCCAACGAAACCGTCTACATGGTCATGCACTATGAGTCGGGCCGTTCGCTGCAGGAACACGTGCTGCGCAACCGCAGCAGGGACCAGAAGGACGTGCTGTCGGAGCGGTTCATCCGCCGCGTCTTCGCGCAGGTCATGAACGGCCTGCGCGAGGTGCACAGCAACCGCCTGCTGCACCTGGACATCAAGCCGGCCAACATCTACCTGCGCATGGACGGCGCCCCCATCCTGCTCGATTTCGGCGCGGCCCGGCAGACCCTGCAGCGCGATATCAGCAAGACCTACCCCATGTACACGCCGGGCTTTGCTCCGCCGGAACTCTACAAGCGCGACGCCGAGCTGGGTCCCTGGACGGACGTCTACAGCATCGGCGCCTGCATCTACGCCTGCATGTCCGGACTGCCGCCCCAGGAAGCCGACCAGCGCCTCAAGGAGGACAAGATGCCCCAGGCGCTGAGCGCCTTCCGCGGCCTGTACTCCGCCCAGATGATTTCCATGGTGGAGCGCTGCCTGCGCCTGAACTCCCTCGAGCGGCCGCAATCGGTGTACGCTGTGCAAAAGGAGCTCATCAACAATGTTCCCGAGAGCCCGGAGTTCTCCTTCATCGAGCGAACCGGAGCGCGCGTGCGGCACATGCAGGAGCGCATGATGCGCTTCGCCAAAGAGCACAACATCACCTGGTTCTGAGACTACCGTGCGCTTCTCCATCTATCAGGAAAGCAAGAAAGGCGGACGCAAGGTCAACCAGGACCGAATGGGGTACCTTTACACCCGCGATTCCCTGATGATGATGGTGGCCGACGGAATGGGCGGCCATGCGCGCGGCGAAGTGGCGGCCCAGCTCACCATGCAGACCGTGGCTGCCGTCTACCAGCGCCTGGCCAAGCCGGTGCTGGCCGACCCCGCCGCGTTTCTCGAAGAAGCCATCCAGGCATCCCATCAGGAACTGCATCGGTACCGGGCCGAGCAGAGCCTGCCCGAAGCGCCCCGCACCACCATCGTCCTGTGCGTGGTACAGCACGGCGTGGCCATCTGGGCGCACGCCGGCGACTCCCGCCTGTACCTCATCCGCGGCGGCGAGATCGTTGAGCGCACCCTGGACCATTCGCGCGTCCATCACCTGGTCTCCTCCGGCCTGATCCGCCCCGAAGACGCCAAGGATCACCCCGAACGCAACCGCATCTTCAACTGCCTGGGCGCCTTCGTGGCGCCCGCGGTGGAGATCAGCCACCCGACCGCCCTGCATCCCGGCGACATCCTCCTGTTGTGCAGCGACGGGCTGTGGGGCACGCTGAGCGACCGCGCCATCGTGCAGGCCTTTTCGGAGCGCACGGTCATGCGCGCCGTGCCCGATGTCGTCGACGCGGCCCTGGAGGAGGGCGGCCCGGAGACTGACAACTGCACGGCGCTGGCCATGGCCTGGGCCGGCGTCGAGGCCCTGGACATGGTTCCGCCTACCGACGCCCCCGTTTCCACGCTGGTCGTTCCCGAAGGCGCCATGACCTCTACCATCCAGATCCCGCGTGCCGGCGAAGAACCCGAGCCTGCCTACACCGACGATCAAATCGACGATGCCGTCAACGAAATCCAAAAAGCGATACAGCGCGCTTCCCGGCTGATTGCCGATAAATGACCGATCGCAGCCATGGCCGCGGCGCCGGTGAACTGCGCCCGGTTGCCTTCATCCGCGGCTATACCCGTCACGCAGAAGGCTCGGTGCTGGTGTCCTTTGGCCATACCCGCGTGTTGTGTACTGCGTCCGTGGAGGATCGCGTGCCGGCCTTCCTGCGCGGCAAGGGCCAGGGCTGGCTCACGGCCGAATACGGCATGCTGCCGCGATCGACCAATACCCGCACGGAGCGCGAATCCGTGCGCGGCAGGCAAAGCGGCCGCACCCAGGAGATCCAGCGCCTGATCGGCCGCTCGTTGCGCTGCGTTGTCGACCTGGAAAAGCTCGGCGAGCGCACCATCCACATCGACTGCGATGTGCTCCAGGCCGACGGCGGCACGCGCACCGCGTCCATCACCGGCGCCTATGTTGCCGTGGCGGACGCACTGGCCTGGATGCGCGGGCGTGCCGAACCCGATGCCGCCATCGCGCAGAACTGGCCCCTGCGCGATGCGGTGGCCGCGGTATCCGTGGGCATGGTGGACGGGCGCCTGCTGCTGGACCTGGACTATCCCGAGGATTCGCAGTGCGACACCGACATGAACGTCGTCATGACCGGCAGCGGCACGCTGGTGGAGGTGCAGGGAACGGCCGAGGGCGCAGCGTTCACGCGCGCGCAGCTCGATGCCATGCTCAACCTGGCCGGCGCGGGCATTGCGCAACTCGTCGACGCCCAGAAAGCGGCGCTGGCCGCGCCGCTGCCGGGCGCCTGACCGGCCGGGCCGGCCCAGCCTGGCGCTTGCATACTTGAACATGAGCATGCCCACGCCCGCAGGCGATGCACGCCGGTTGCTGCTGGCATCCGAAAACCGCGGCAAGCTGCTGGAACTGCGCGCGCTCACGGCGCCGCTGCGGGTCCGCGTCGAGGCCCAGGGCGACCTGGGCATTGCGCCCGCGGAGGAACCGTACGGCACCTTCCTGGAAAACGCGCTGGCCAAGGCCCGCCACGCTGCGCGTGCCAGCGGCTGGCCCGCGCTGGCCGACGACTCCGGGTTGTGCTGCCGCGCCCTGGGCGGCGCGCCCGGCGTGCGTTCGGCGCGCTTCGCGGCGGACCACGCCGGCGCCGGCGCGCACTCCTGTGATGCTGCCAACAATGCGCTGCTGCTCCAGCGCCTGGCCGGCGCCGGCGACCGGCGCGCCCACTACTGTTGCGTGGTCGTGGCGCTGCGCCATGCAGAAGATCCGGAGCCGCTTTTTGCGGAAGGGCGCTGGGAGGGCGAAATCGTCGACGCCCCCCTGGGCAGCGGCGGCTTCGGCTACGACCCGTACTTCTGGTTGCCGCAACTGGGCTGCACGGCCGCACAGCTCGATGCCGGTCACAAGAACCAGCTCAGCCACCGGGCCATTGCCATGCGCTCCGTGCTGGGCCAGTTGCAGGAGCGCTGGGATTGGTAGGCCGCGGCGCCGGCCGGGTCATACCCATCACCGCCGCGCCGGCGGCCGGCCTGCAGGACCCGTCACGCGCGACGGCTCGGGCGGCCGGCGGCAGGCGCGTGCAGCCGCCGCTCTCGCTTTACATCCACATACCCTGGTGCGTGCGCAAGTGCCCGTACTGCGACTTCAACTCGCATGCCGTCGATGCTGCCGCAGTCGTCCCCGAGCGGGAATACCTCGATGCCCTGCGCGCCGACCTCGAATCGACCCTGCCCGATATCTGGGGACGCACCGTCCACAGCATTTTCATCGGCGGCGGCACGCCCAGCCTGCTCTCCGGTGGCGCCATCGATCGCCTGCTCTCCGACGTTCGCGCGCTGGTGGCACTGGCACCCGACTGCGAAATCACGCTCGAAGCCAACCCGGGAACTTTCGAAGCCGGGCGCTACGCCGATTTTCGCGCGGCCGGGGTCAATCGCCTTTCCATCGGCGTGCAGTCCTTCGATGACGCCAAGCTCGCCGCACTGGGCCGGGTGCACGATGGCGCGCAGGCGCTTCGGGCAATCGAGTCGGCGCGGCGCTCCTTCGACAACTTCAACCTGGACCTGATGATCGGCCTGCCGGGGCAGTCGGCCACCGACGCCAGACGCGATGTCGATCTTGCGCTGGGCTTTGCCCCGCCGCACCTGTCGATGTATCAGCTCACCCTCGAACCCAATACCGTCTTTCACAAGTTTCCGCCGGTCCTTCCCGATGAGGACACGCTGGCCGGCATACAGTCGGTCGTCGAGGAACGCGTGGCTGAGCAGGGCTACGGCCACTATGAGGTTTCCGCCTATTGCCAGCCGGGCCGCGCGGCACGCCACAATCGCAACTACTGGACTTTCGGCGACTACCTGGGCATCGGCGCAGGTGCCCACGCCAAGCTGTCGCTACCCGGGAGCATCGTGCGCACCGAGCGATTTCGCCTGCCCGGCTCCTACCTGGAAAATGCCCGGCAGGGCCGTTTCGTCGCCGCGCAGCGCCAACTCGGCGACGACGACCTCGTCTTTGAGTTCATGCTCAATGCCCTGCGGCTGCGCGACGGATTCGCGCCGGAACTCTTCGTTGCGCATACCGGCTTGCCTTTGCAGGCGCTCGATGCCGGTCTGCTGCAAGCGCGGGAGCGCGCGCTGCTCGAGCCCGGACCTGAGCCCATCCGCCCCACGGAGCTGGGAATGCGCTTTCTCAATGATCTGCAGGCGATTTTCCTCGGCGACGCCGCCGCCAGCTGAGTTGTCGCAGACGGGGCAAGCGGCCTCTGCGTGGCGCAATAATGCACTAGAATGGTGCTAAAAGCCTAGCCTTGGTTCATGCCTGTCAGCGTTTGGCGCGGCCGGCGGGGTGCGCTGCATTTTGGGGCGGCTCCGGCACGCCGGTCACCGGCCCGGCATGCCTCTGGTAGTCTCGATTCCTGTCCACTGTCACGATGCAGGGGCAAGCGCGGAGTTGATGGCACATTTCCTGCTTTTTCTTACGCTCGCAAAACAGGTTTTTCTGATAGAGGAGAGGTCACGATGGGGTCGCCAAAAGACGTGTTCAAGTTGATCGCCGACAACGAGGTCAAGTTCGTTGATCTGCGCTTTACCGATACGCGGGGCAAGGAACAGCACGTTTCGGTGCCGATCAGTCATTTCGGGGAAGACAAGTTCACCGACGGACACGCCTTTGATGGTTCGTCGATCGCCGGCTGGAAGGGGATCGAAGCCTCCGACATGCTGCTCATGCCGGACCCGGCCACCGTGCGCATGGACCCGTTCCGCGAAGAAAACACCCTGGTGATCACCTGCGACGTGCTCGAACCCAATACGGGCAAGGGCTACGAGCGCGACCCGCGTTCGCTGGCGCGCCGCGCCGAGGCTTACCTCAAGTCCAGCGGCATTGGCGACACCGCCTATTTTGGTCCGGAACCCGAGTTCTTCATTTTCGACTCGGTCACCTGGAACGTCGACATGTCCGGGTGCTTCGTCAAGGTCAAGTCCGAGGAAGCGCCGTGGTCCACCGGAATCGACTACGAGCAGGGCAATCTTGCGCACCGTCCGCCCATCAAAGGCGGCTACTTCCCCGTCCCGCCCATGGATTCGCTGCAGGACATGCGTTCGGAGATGTCGCTCCTGCTCGAACAGCAGGGCGTTCCGGTGGAAGTGCATCACCACGAAGTGGCGGCGCCGGGCCAGTGTGAAATCGGCACCAAGTTCAGCAGCCTCGTGCAACGCGCCGACTGGATGCAGATCATGAAGTACACGATCTGGAACGTTGCCGCGTCCTACGGCAAGACGGCCACCTTCATGCCCAAGCCGATCGTCGGCGACAACGGGTCGGGCATGCACGTGCACCAGTCCGTGTGGAAGGACGGGCAGAACCTGTTTGCCGGAAACGGCTATGCGGGCCTGTCGGACTTTGCCCTGTATTACATCGGCGGCATCATCAAGCACGCGCGTGCCCTCAATGCCATCACCAATCCGGGCACCAACTCCTACAAGCGGCTGGTGCCCGGCTTCGAGGCGCCCATCAATCTGGCGTACTCGGCGCGCAACCGCTCCGCGTCCTGCCGCATTCCGTTCGTCTCCAGCCCCAAGGCCCGCCGCGTGGAAGTGCGCTTTCCCGATCCCACCGCCAATCCGTACCTGGCGTTCTCGGCGCTGTTGCTGGCCGGCCTCGACGGCGTGCAGAACAAAATCCACCCGGGCGACCCGATCGACAAGAACCTCTACGACCTGGAACCCGAGGAGGCCGCCAAGGTGCCCACGGTTGCCCACAGCCTCGACCAGGCCCTCGAAGCGCTGGACAAGGATCGCGAGTTCCTGACCCGCGGCGGCGTGTTCACGAATGACGCCATCGATGCCTACATTGCGCTGAAAATGGAGGAGGTCACGCGCTTTCGCATGACCACCCACCCGGTCGAGTTCGACATGTACTTCAGCCTGTGACCCGAAGCCGCGCCCTCGCCGCGCGGTTTACGCAAGCAGGAGGGCGGCCTTGCGGCCGCCCTTTTTACTTGTCCTCGATGCCAGGGCGGGCCCGGGCACAACAATGGCCCTGGCCGAATGGTGGGTTCGAACCCTCCTATTTGCGGCTTCCGCCGGGGGGGCGCAGGGGTAAGATCCGCAGCTTGGTGTACCTGTCGGGACGCACGTCCAAGCGCAATGCGGCAAACCCTGTTTCTTCTGGCAAATCTGATACTTGCGGGGGCCTGCGCGGCGGCCCAGCAGGACAGCATCTTCGTCTGCGTGGACGCGGACGGCCACAAGACCTACCAGAACTCCTCCGACGGCAGCGCCTGTCACCGGGTAGATGGCCTGATCGCCACCATACCGGCAACCGAATTGCCCCGCAGTGCTGCGGCGCACTCGGCCTCGCGCCCGAGCATTTCGCCAGCCAGCTTCCCCCGTATCGACGCCTCCACGCAGCGCATGCGCGATGGCGACCGGCGGCGTATCCTGGAAGAGGAGTTGCGCTCCGAGGAAGACCGCCTGGCGCGCTTGCGCACCGAGTTCAACCATGGCCAGCCACAGCCGGCCAGCGACGAATCCTTCGGAAGCGGCCGGTACCGGGACCACGTCCAGCGGCTTTTCGAGGACATCGAGCGCTCCGAAGGCAATATCGCGTCGCTCCGGCGGGAACTGACCCCCTTCCGGTACTGATCAGGCGCTTCCCGGGTCAACGGGAAGGCATCCGGTGAGTTCGCACCCGCGGTTTTCCGGCAACACCATCAACCTGCAGCAGGCGGAAGCCGGCCTCGACCTTCTCGCCACGGCGGTGCTGCTGATCGACAAGGATGGCATCGTGCGCCGCGCCAATCCGGCAGCCGAGACCACCTTCGACCTGTCACGCCGCCTCCTCGAAGGCCATCTCGCGCGCGCGCTGTTCGTCCAGTCGGTGCAGCTCGACGCACTCATCGCCGAGGCCATTGCCGAGAAATTTGCCCAGCGCCGGCTCCTGCTCGCGGTGCGCCGCTCGCTGCGCGAGCCGCTGCCCGTGTTGACCGTGGCCAGCGCGGCCAATCACGAAGACTTCGCACTGGTCCTCGAAATGTCCGATGTGCGCCACCAGTGGCGCTCGGCCGGCCGCGAGGAGCGCCGCGGCGATTCCGGCGAGGCCAACCGCCGCCTGCTGCGCAACCTGGCCCACGAAATCAAGAACCCGCTGGGCGGCATCCGCGGCGCTGCACAGCTGCTCGAAGCCGAACTGCACAGCAGCGAGCAGCGTGAGTTCACGCGTGTCATCATTTCGGAATCAGACCGCCTGCAGTCCCTGCTCGACCGCGTGCTGGCGCCGCATCGTGCCCCGCGCGTGGTCGACAGCCTCAATATCCACGAGGTCTGCGAGCGGGTCCGCTCGGTCATACTGGCCGAATACCCTTCAGGGCTGCATTTCGAGCGCGATTTCGATGCCTCCATGCCCGACTGCCGCGGCGACCGCGAACAACTCATACAGGCCCTGCTCAACATCGTGCGCAATAGCGCCCAGGCGCTCACCGAGCGCATCGCGCGCGACGACGCCCGCATTGAAATCCGCACGCGCATCGCCCGCCAGGTCACGTTTGCACGGCGCCATTGCCGGCTGGCACTAGATTTGCGTGTAATCGACAACGGACCCGGCGTTCCCGAGGAAATTCAACAACGGGTATTTGACCCGTTGGTCTCCGGGAGGGAAGGCGGGAGCGGATTGGGACTGGCTCTTGCGCAAAGTTTTATCAACGAAAACGACGGCATGATCGACTTTGAAAGCGAACCCGGACGGACCGAATTCCGGATCCTATTGCCGCTGGATCCGGTCAATGGTGAGCCCACATGAGTGCGGTGCACCACGATGAGGCAGAAAAAGCCCAAATTTGGGTAGTCGACGACGACCGTTCGATACGCTGGGTGCTCGAAAAGGCGCTAAGCCGCGCAAACCTGCCCTCGCGGGTATTTGCCAGCGCCGCAGAAGTGCTGGAGGCCCTCAAGACCGGTAAGCCTCATGTCCTGGTTTCGGACATCCGCATGCCGGGTACCAGCGGCATAGAGCTGCTGCAGGAAGTCAAGCGGCGCTTCCCGGGCCTGCCGGTCATCATCATGACCGCCTATTCCGACCTGGAAAGCGCCGTTTCGGCCTTCCAGGGCGGAGCCTTCGAATACCTGCCCAAGCCCTTCGATATCGAGAAGGCCATAGAACTCATCCGCCGTGCGCTCGATGAGAGCCTGCAGGTGGCAGGCGCCGAGGAAGAGCCCCTCGAGGTTCCGGAAATCCTGGGCCAGGCCCCTGCCATGCACGATGTGTTCCGCGCCATAGGCCGCCTCTCGCAGTCCCATGCAACCGTGCTCATAACGGGCGAGTCGGGCAGCGGCAAGGAAGTCGTGGCACGGGCCCTGCACCGCCACAGCGCGCGCGCGAGCCGGCCGTTCATTGCGCTGAACACGGCGGCAATCCCGCGCGACCTGCTCGAATCCGAGCTTTTCGGCCATGAGCGCGGCGCCTTCACGGGCGCGCAGGCGATGCGCCGGGGCCGCTTTGAACAGGCCGAAGGCGGCACCCTGTTTCTCGACGAAATCGGCGACATGCCATCGGAACTGCAGACGCGCCTGCTGCGCGTTCTCTCCGACGGCTTTTTTTATCGCGTAGGCGGTCACCAACCCCTCAAGGCAGACGCCCGGGTCATTGCTGCCACGCACCAGAATCTCGATGAGCAGGTGCGGGAGGGCCGCTTCCGCGAAGACCTGTTTCACCGGCTCAATGTCATCCGCCTGCGCCTGCCACCACTGCGCGAGCGACGCGAAGACATCCCCCTGCTGGCCCGGCATTTTCTGGCGCGCAGCGCCAAGGAACTTGGCGTGGAATCCAAGCGCCTCACGGAGGAGGCGCTGCAGTTCGTTTCCCAGCTGCATTTCCCGGGAAATGTGCGCCAGCTCGAGAACCTGTGTCACTGGCTCACCGTGCTCGCCCCCGCGCAGTGGGTTCGGGTGGAAGACTTTCCGGTGGAATTGCGCCAGGAACGCGGGCTCATCGCCACCTATGCCGGCATGGAAACGCCACCGCTGGAAACCGCCACGCAGGCTGCAGCAACGGCAGCATTGGCGGCCGGGGCCGACTGGCGCACCAACCTGCGCCGGGAGGTCAAGCGGCGCCTGGAAACCGGGGAGTCGGGCATCATCGACGACCTAACCAACGACTTCGAGACCGTCGTCATCGGCGGGGCGCTCAGTCACGTGCGCGGCAGGCGCATCGAAGCGGCCGCGCGCCTGGGCCTGGGCCGCAATACCATCACGCGCAAAATCCGCGAACTCAAGCTCGATCACTCGTCCGATTGACAGGGCCGGACGGCCGCGCCGCCGCTCCGCCCGGCCGGGTTGCGCGCGTACGGTGTGCAAGGCGTACGCAACAGCGGCGACGCACCGCAGGGCCGACACACGCGGCAGCAGGACCGACGGCTTCAGGCGCCCGCGAGCGTTGCTACCACGGGCGCGTGATCGCTGGGGCGCTCGAGGCGGCGCAGGTCGACCGCGATGTCGCAGGCCGTGCAGGCGCCTGCCAGTGCGGGCGTGAGCAGGATATGGTCGATGCGCAGGCCCATCTTGCGGCGGAATGCCAGGTCGCGGTAGTCCCACCACGTATAGGAGCGCTCCGGCTGTTCGAACTGCCGGAAGGCGTCCACCAGGCCCAGCGCGATCAGACCGCGAAATGCCGCACGCTCGGGCTCCGAGCACAGCACCTGTCCGGCCCAAAGCGCCGGGTCGTACACATCGCGGTCTTCGGGTGCGATGTTGAAGTCTCCCAGTAGCGCCAATTGCGGGCTCGTCGCCAGTTCCCCCCGCAGCCATTGCGCGAGGGCCTGGAGCCACTGCAACTTGTAGGCGTACTTGTCGCTGCCGACCGCCTGGCCGTTGGGAAAATATCCGCAGACGATGCGCAGGCCGTCGACGGTGGCGGCGATCAGGCGCTTTTGCGGGTCATCGAGGCCGGGCATGGCG
>Ga0209698_10005875_pt1 | contig 13140 bp, 14 predicted proteins | sample LitLauG_LLR_2012_FD_187203 | JGI IMG/M metagenome (GOLD analysis project Ga0209698, IMG submission 187203) | Freshwater sediment microbial communities from Pennsylvania, USA - Little Laurel Run_MetaG_LLR_2012 (SPAdes) (version 2) | ecosystem: Environmental > Aquatic > Freshwater > Creek >... | reverse complement strand
CGGCGCCAGCGCACTTATCTGCGCGCGAAAGCCGGGTTGACGTCGGGCAAAAATCGGAAACGACAGGAAGATCGTCAATGTGTTTTGGTAGGAGCTCGCTTCCGAAGCTCGGAACGTTTTGAGCGCCAAGGCGCGAGCGTCCGATCCCGCGCGGCCTGACGGCCGCAGAGCCTGCGTCGTCGGGCGATTTGCCGCGCTAATCCGACCGGGCCAGCTTCGGCTGGGTCGGCGACCAATGGGTTTGGATGATCCGCCATCCCGACGGCGTCCGGCGGTAGACCTCCGTGGTGTTCCAGCGCTTCAAGCCGTCTTCGCTCACCGCCCGGTAGAGATAGTTGAACGTGAGAACGGCCATGTCGGACCCTTCTTGCACTTTGGGGTCGATCATTTCGAAACCCTCGGCGCCGGCAGCATTTTCGTGAAAACCGCCGTAGTAGGCGCGCAGGCCGTCCAGGCCATCGAGACGTTTGGGCAGCGCATGATCGAAGTAGACGACATCCGGCGCGCAAATCTCCAGAAATCCAGACGGATCGCCCTTGCACCAACGCTCAAGCGCCTTGCGCTCCATCGCGACGATTTCGTGTTCGCCGGCCATTGCTTCTCTCCCCTCGGCATCCTCCGCGGAGATAGAATAGCAGTTTGCGCGGAGACGGCATACGAAAGCTTGCGAGACGTCGTCCGCCCGCTCTCGGTCGAGACCGTAAATTGCGACCGACCCTCTTCCTCCGCGTTACACCGGCAGCCGCATGATCGCTCGCAGGCCCCCCAACGGGCTCGTCGCCAGCGTCACGTCGCCGCCGTGCGCTCTGGCGATCTCGCGCGAGATCGACAAGCCCAGGCCCGCCCCGGAATCGTCCTGGTTGCGCGCTTCGTCAAGCCGCACGAACGGCTTGAACACGTCTTCGCGCGCTTCGGGCGGAACGCCCGGACCGTCGTCGTCGACATGGACCGTGAGATAGCGCAAATCGCGCGCGGCGGAGATGGCGAGGACGCGCGCGTGCTTTTGCGCGTTGCCCACGAGATTGGCCAGACAGCGCTTGATCGCGAGCGGGCGCGCCTTGGCGACCATGTCGCCGTCGAACGTCGCGCTCGCGGCCATTCCCGCGCGCTCGGCGTCGGCGCGCAGGCCTTCCAGCAGCTCCGAGAAATCGACCATGCGCGTGTCTTCGGCGACGTCGCCGCGGGCGTAGGCGAGATAGGAGTCGAGCATCGCGTTCATCTCCGCGACGTCTTTTTGCAGAGCGTCGATCTCCTCGCTCGGCTCGAACAGCGCCAAAGATAGCTTGAAGCGGGTCAGCATGGTGCGCAGGTCGTGGCTGACGCCGTTGAGGAAGGTCGTGCGTTGGTCGGCGGCGCGCTCGATGCGCCGCTTCATCTCGACGAAGGCGTGTCCGGCGCGGCGCACCTCGGCGGCGCCGCGCGGGCGGAACTCGTGGTCCCGCCCTTTGCCGAAACTCTCGGCGGCGTCGGCGAGCGCCAAGATCGGCCGAATTTGATTGCGCAGGAACAGGATAGCCAGCGTCACGAGGATGGTCGAGGCGAACAGCATCCAGACGATGAAAATATGCGCGTTGGGCTCGAAGGCCAGCGTGCGCGGCAGGAGGAAGCGCACGTCGCCCGACTTGGTCGCCACGCGGATCTCCAGCAGGCCGCCCCGGCCGGTGGTGTCTACCCAGAAAGGTTCGTCCAGCTGCTCGGCCAGGCGGCCTGGAAGGTCGCGGCGCAGAGGATCGAGCGAATCGAAGATCGATTTCGGCCGCGGCTCCGGCAAGGGCGCGCTCGGCGACAGCGTCACCTGCATATGGAAGCGTTGATCGGCGATGCGCCAGATCGGGGCGCGGTCGGCGCCCTCAGCGCTTTGTTCGACCAGATCGACCACCGCTCCGACGTCGCGCGCCACCGCCTGCGAAAGGCGGTCGGTGACGCGCTCGTAGTGACGCAGCATAAAGAGATAGACCACCGCCACCTGCAGCAATGCGATCGGCAGCACGACGATCAGCAGCGAGCGGGCGAACAGGCCTTTGGGCAATCGTTCGGCGAGGCCGCGCGCGCCGCGCCGCCATTGCGAGCGCCCGGCCGCGACCAGAGCTTCGATGCCGCCCAGGCCGCTCATGCCTCGAGCGCGAGCCGGTAACCGGCGCCGCGCGCGGTCTGCAAATGCCGCGGATTGGCCGGATCGTCCTCGATTTTGCGCCGGAGACGGTTGACCAGCACATCGACCGAGCGATCCTGTCCGGCGTCGGAATTGCCCGCCAGCGCCTCGCGCGCGACGGCGCGCCCTTCGGCCGCCGCGAGCGCGGCGAGGATGTCGCGCTCGCGCTCGGTCAGCCGCACGATCTCCTCGCCGCGCCTCAACTCCATCCGTTCGCGATGAAACGCAAACGGGCCGAATCGAACCGTCTTCGCCGAAGACTCCGCCAGCGGCGCCTTCGTCCGGCGCAGGATGGAGGCGATGCGGAGAGCCAATTCGCGCGGTTCGAACGGCTTGGCGAGATAATCGTCGACGCCCGCTTCGAGCCCGGCGACCCGGTCGGCGGCCTCGACGCGCGCGGTCAGCATCAATATCGGCGTCGACGAATGCGCGCGGAACCAACGCGCGAACTCGATGCCCGATTCGCCCGGCATCATGACGTCGAGCACGATCAGATCGAATTGCAGCCCGCGATGGGCGGAGCGCGCCGCCGCGGCCGAGGCGGCCGAGGTGACCCGATGGCCCTGCCGGCGCAGATAGCTTTGCAGCAACGTGCGTAGCCGTCGGTCGTCGTCGACCACTAGGATGTGCGCGGCCGAATCGTCGAGCCCGGCCGCGGCGGGCGGCGCGTCGTTCATCGCTCTCCGCCCCGCGACACGCCTTCGAGAAAGGCGCGCGCGCTCAACTCGCCCTCAGGGCCCATCGCCCGGATCGCCTGCGACAGCCGCGCGCCCTGCACCGCGATCAACTCCTTGGCCAGCGCCTCGCCCTTGAGGGTGGCGAACAAAAGCCGCTGGCGGCGGTCGGCGGCGCCGGCGCGCTGCTCGATGAATCCCGCCCGCACCAATTCGCGCAGCACGCGGTTGAGGCTCTGTTTGGTGATGCGCAAAATGTCGAGCAATTCGGCCACGGTCAGCCCCGGGCGGCGATTGACGAAATGCAGCGCCCGGTGGTGGGCCCGGCCGAACTTGTACGTCTCCAACAGCCGGTCGGCGTCGCCCACGAAATCGCGATAGGCGAAGAACAGCAGTTCGATCAGCTCGACCTCTGCGTCCGCGCCCAAGGGCGAGGGATCGGCGCGAGGCAAGCGCGCTCCCTCAGCGCGCATGCGGGATATTCGCCGCGGCGAAGAGGATATAGGTCAGCATTGTTGACATATTAAGCCTCGATGTGTAATATGGGCTTCGCTAAGTTTTCTAGACCCAGGCCCGCCAAAAGCAACTAAACGGGCATCGATCAGGGAGTGAGCCATGGCCAACGCCGCTTTTGACGACCGAGACGGGACCATTTGGTTCGACGGCAAGTTCTTGGATTGGCGCGACGCGAAGGTCCATGTGCTCACCCACGCCATGCACTACGGCAGTTCGGTGTTCGAGGGCGAGCGCGCCTATGGCGGGACGATCTTCAAGAGCCGCGAACATTCCGAGCGACTGCGCGCTTCCGCGCGCCTTTTGGATTTCGAGGTTCCCTACACGGTCGAGCAGATCGACGCGGCCAAGGCGGAAGTCGTCCGGCGCAACGGCCTGATCGACGCCTATGTCCGCCCCGTCGCGTTCAGGGGCTCCGAGATGATGGGCGTGTCGGCGCAGCACAACACCATTCATCTGGCGATCGCCGCGTGGGCCTGGCCGAGCTATTTCGACCCCGAGCAGCGCAAGCGCGGCATCCGCCTCGACATCGCCGAATACCGCCGCCCCGACCCGCGCACCGCGCCCTCGACCTCGAAGGCCGCCGGCCTTTACATGATCTGCACGATCTCCAAGCACCGCGCCGAGCGGCGCGGCTACGCCGACGCGCTCATGCTCGATTGGCAGGGCCGCGTCGCCGAATGCACCGGCGCGAACATATTTTTCGCCAAGGACGGCGTTCTCCACACGCCGATCGCCGATTGTTTCCTCGACGGGCTGACCCGCCGCACCGTGATCGAGCTCGCCAAGCGCCGGGGCGTGCAGGTGGTCGAGCGGCGGATCATGCCGGAGGAACTTGGCGGCTTTTCCGAGTGTTTCATCACCGGCTCGGCGGCCGAAGTGACGCCGGTGGGCGAAATCGCCGAGCACCGCTTCACCCCCGGCGCCCTAACGCAGACGCTCAGCGACGATTACGTCGCCGAAACGCAAGGCAAGGCGATAGCGGCCTGATTTTTGGGGACGGTCGGCTTTACCCGGCCTTAAACCGGTCTCGTTAGGGTCCGTCCGTCGAACCCGTGTGGATTCGACGGAAGGGACACATGGCCGCCGCCGGCGATCCAGTTACGCAGGACGTCATCCGGCGTCGTGGCGAGCGAGCCTTCGCCGCCACGGCGGTCGTCTGCCTGCTTGGGCCGTTGACCGCGATGGCCGCGGCGATCGAGCCGATCCGCGCCACGAATTCCGCCGTCGCGATTTTGGCGTCCGTTCCGGCGCTGGCCTCATTGATTTGGAGCGCCTACGCCGCCTATGCCCTGTGGGTTCGGCGCGCCGCCGGCCGCGACCTCGCGCGGGCGATCGAACGCTGCGCCGCCGGAACTCTGGAAATCCCGATCGGCGCCGAGTTCAACGTCGGAGCGGACCAGGCCGTCGCGGACGCGGCCGAGCGCCTGCGGCTTTACGCGCGCGACCTGATGGAACAGCGCGATCGCCTCGCGCAGAACGTCCAAGAATCGGACGCGCTCAAAGATCGCCGCATCCTGCTCTACGGCAATTTCCGCACGAACGCCGCGATCGCCGCCGGCGAGCTGCATTCGGACACCGACAAGACGGGGTCGCTCGCCAAGCGGATCGAAGGTTTCGCGTCCCACGCCGCCGAGGGCCTGACGGCCATGCGGACGGTCTTTGACGCGGCGGTCACGGAAGCCGGCGACGCCGAAGCGCAAGCGCGCGCCCTCGCCGTCAGCCTGCGCGACGCGTCGGCCGACGTCGCCAAGGCGCGGGCGGCGGTGGGCGAGGCGAAAATCGCGGGAGAGGACGCCAGAAACGCGGTCGGCGAAATCAACGGCAAGTCGGCGCATATCGGCGAGATGGTGGCGTTCATCCAATCGTTGGCGGCGCAGACCAATCTGCTCGCGCTCAACGCGACGATCGAGGCCGCGCGCGTGGGCGAATCGGGCCGCGGCTTTTCCGTGGTCGCCCAAGAGGTGAAGGCGCTGGCGATGCAGACCTCCGCCGCCGCCGCCGGCGTAAGCGACCTCGTCGCATTCTTGAAGGACGCGAGCGAAGGGGCGAGCGGCGCGATGGTCAAAGCCGCCGCGGCGGTGCAGCGCGCCGAACGCCTGACGACGGGCGCGTGCGAAGCGCACGACGCCCAAAAGGCGCGGACCGAACTGCTGGCCGCCGGCACCGGGGCCGCGAATGCGGACGCGCAGTCGGCCCGCGACGCGCTGCAAGCCCTGTATGCCGACATCCAAGGGGCGGCCCGGACGACGCAGGAGTTGCGCGGCGTGGTCACCTCGTCGACCGAAAAAATGCGCGGCTTGCAGGAGACGATCGAGCGTTACGTGCTCGCGGCCTCGGCGCACTAAGGCCGCGCTTTCGCGCTCGCCAACAACCTTGAGACAAGTCTCTTGCCTGTCGGTCTCCGGTTTTAGGGGCCCCGGATCACGGAAGGTTCGACGCGGCAAGCCGCCCGGAGAAGCGGCGAAGCCACGCCTCGAGGTCAATGGCCGACTGAGACCGTGCGGCGAAGCGCACCAGCAGGCCGCCGAGCGCTCCCGCCACGAACGACCAGAGGAGTTCGCGAATCGTCCAGAACGCGTAGCCCGCGACCGAGCCGGAAACCGGATCGTAGCCGCCGCCGAAAAGGAGAGCGACGATTTGCTGCAGACTGAGCATCCAAAGGCAGACCAGCATCGCCGCGGACACGGCGCCAAACACGCGCCGCGCGCCTAGCTTAGCCGCCGATTCGGCCAAGCGGATGCAGCAAAACAGCGGCGGCAGGAGAATCACCGCGCGATAGCCGATATTTTCCAGCAGGAAATAACCGCCGATGACGATGGCGGCGTTCGTCAGCAACTGGATTTGGGCGAGAGCGGGCAGCGAGTCGAACGCCTCTCCGATCTCCGGCCGACGCGCGAACGTCCGGATGGCGAGGAGCGCTGCGGCCAATTGCGCTCCCAGGGCCCCCAGGCCGCCCAACGGCGACGCCCAATCCTGGAAGGCGCGCACCAGATGATTGGCGCCAAAAGTGTCGCCTAGCGGGTTGGGTCGCGGCGGCAAAATCTCCGCGAGTTCGCTTCTGAACGCCAGCGCGAACAAGACCGAAAGGCCCGCCGCGAATAGAAAGACCCTGGAAGCGACGCGCATCCGCTCGCGCAGCGCGAGCGCGACCAGCGGATAAAACTTCATGGCGGCGGCGGCCAGGACGAGGGCGTAGCGTAGGGCGCGCCGCTTTCCGTCGCCCGCCAGAAGCGCGGCCGCGACCATGAGAAGCGCGAACATAAGCAGGTCGATGTTGGCGCGCTCCAGTACAAAACGGTCAACGAGGAGAATGCGCCCAATGCGGCCGCGACACGTCCCGCAACCGTCGAGGGTCTGGGCAGAAAGCCGAGCGAGACGAGAAACGCTCCCGCGAGGCCCAGGCCGATCGCCGTGATCCTAGGGCGTCGGGCCTAACTCTTGCTTAAACCTCTGCGCATGCGAGGCGCGAAGGCGCGCGCGAGCGGACGGTTTGAGGGACGACGCTCATCGCGTCGATCCAACCAGAGGAAGGATAAAGAGCCGCTTCCTTCGCCTTTTTGATTCGCGCTCGAGCGTCGCAAACGCTAGGATCGCGCCGTGGCCGCGTCGCTTCAACGAACGCGGCCGACGGGAGGGAGACATGAAAAAGTTCCTGGTTCTCTACAACGCCAAAGGCGCGACCTTCGAAAAGATGATGAAGACCGCGACGCCGGAGATGCGCGACGCCTCGATGCAGGGCTGGATGAAATGGATGGGCGAAAACAAGGAGTCCATCGCCGACCCCGGCGCGCCGGTGGGCAAGACCAAGCGCATTGACGCCAAGGGAACCACGGACGTGAAGAACGCCATCGGCGGCTATTCGGTCGTGCAGGCGGCCACGCACGCGCAGGCGGCGAAACTTTTCAAAAAATCCCATCCGCACCTGCAAATGCCGGGGTCGTGGATCGAGCTGGTCGAGATCATGCCGATGCCGGGCGGCTAAGAAGTCTGCGCGCGCGAGGCCACCGGCCGCGGCCTGCCGTTGTCGCCGGGTCGCACGGAGAATTTCGCGGTTCGAGATCGCGCTAAAACGCTTTGGCCTCGGGCGCCAGCGCCGGTCTTGGGCGCGCCGCGAGATCGGCGGCTTCGGCGGCGCCGATGCCGGTCATGCACAACATCCGCACGACCGTCTCTTCGATCACGGACGTCGGCAACTGGCCTTGCGACACCGCGAGGCACACGCCGAAAATCGCGAACGTGGCCATTTTCCAAGTCAGTTCGACATCGGCGATTTTGAAGCGGCCCGCCGTCGTCGCGTTGCGCAGATCGCGCATGGCGAACGGCCCCATCACGCGGAACATCGCGTCGGCGATCACCTCGGGGCGGTTGAGCAATTGACGCCAGCGGACGTCGCCGATCGCCGCCTCGATCACCGTGCGCACGCCAAAGGCGTAAACTTGGGCGGGATCGGCGAAGGTGTCGGTGACTTTCTCGATGCGCAGCGCGAGATCGTGCATCACGCGCTCCATCACGGCCACCGCCAGCTCGTCCTTGGACTTGAAATAGCTATAAACCGTGCCGGCGCCGACGTCGGCGATCTCGGCGATCTCCTGCATGGTGGCGGAATCGATGCCCTTTTCCGACATCACGCGGGTGCCGGCGCGGATCAACGACTCGCGGTTGCGCTCCTGCCGGAGGGCGACGCGGCCCTTGGGAGGGGCGGATTTCGGCGGCGCATTCATTGGCGCGATGAAATCGACGGTAACCGCGTCAAAGTCAATCTCGAACGTCATTCGACATCGAGGAAAATAAATTTTTATTGACCTACTTGACTATAAGTCGAAATTGAACGACATTCATTTTCAGCGCCGACCCAAGACGAATTGGCGCGCCCCGGGAGGTCTCGATGAACATGCACGCCCGCACGCCGATCAACGCGTCCGACGTCACGGCGATCGCCCAGAGCATCGTCCCCGAATTGTCCGCCCGCGCCTTCCAAACGGAAAAAGACCGAAAGGTCCCGGCCGAAAACATCCAGCTTCTGCACGACACCGGCTTGCTCGGATTGTTCCGCGCCAAGAAATGGGGCGGGTCGGAATTGTCGATGCGCGCCCATGTCGACGCCGTCTCCACCGTCTCCAAGGGCTGCGCGGCCACCGGCTGGGTGCTCGGCGTCTATCACGCGCACGACTACATCATCGGCCACATGAGCGAGAAGGTTCAGGAGGAAATCTACACCACCGGCGACATCCAGGCGGTCGCCGCCGTCATCGGCCCGCGCGGCAAGGCCGTGCGCAAGGCGGACGGAAGCTTCACCCTCACCGGATTCTGGCCGTTCGCCTCCGGCAATGCCGCCGCGCATTGGCTGCTATTGGGCGCGGAAGTCTTTGACGAGAGCGGCGCCATGATCGACGCCGGCGACTTGGCCGTTCCGGTCACGGATGTCGAGCGGCTCGACGATTGGCATGTCGCGGGGCTGCAAGGCACCGGCTCGAACTCGGTCAAATGCACGGATGTCCACGTCCCCGCGCACCGCTTCGTCTCCTTGCCCGCCTTGCTAGAAAATCAGACGGCGATATTCGCCAAGAGCGACGCGCCCTCGGCGCACAAATGCCAAGCCGGGCCCGCGCTCGGCATGTTCATCGCGACTTCCGCGCTGGGCGCCGCGCGGCGCTCGCTTGAGGATTTCCTCAAACTCGTGCCGGGCAAAAAGGTGATGTACACCTCGCACGTGTCGCACGAATGGAGCGCGCTCCAGATCGCGCTGGGCGAAGCCGCCGCGATGATCCACGCGGCCGAGCTGATTTTCTACCGCTGCGCCGACGACGTCGACGATTATGCGCGCCGGGGCGAAAAAATGCCGATGGATCTGCGCGGCCGCATCCGCATGGACATCACGATGGTTCCCAAGCTCTGCCGAGACGCCGTGCAGAAGCTGCTGACCATCGGCGGCGCGGCCGGCCTGTCGCTCAAGAGCGCGATCCAGCTCAATTTCCGCAATCTTCAAGCGACCACGATGCACGGCTTCCTGCTCGGCGACGCCGGCGCCGAAATTTACGGGCGCGTGCTGCTCGGCGTCGATCCCGGGACGGGCATCCTCTAGAGGAAACGACGATGGCGACGCCCGACAAGACGTTTGCGCGCGTGCCGACGCCGCAATTTCTCGCGGCGATCGCGCATCACGTCTCCTCGGTCTGCGTCATCACCACCGAAGTCGAGGGCATGCGTTATGGCCTCACCGCGACCGCCGTCGCCTCCGTCAGCGCCGATCCGCCGCGCCTGCTGGTGTGCGTCAATAAATCCGGGATGACGCACCAAAAACTCGTCGCCGCCGGACGCTTCGGCGTCAGCGTCTTGGCCGAAGGTCAGGACAAAGTCGCCATGGTGTTCGCCGGCATGGGCGGCAATGACCAAGACCGCTTCGCCACCGGCGAGTGGACCGCGCTCGTGACCGGCGTTCCGATCCTGGTCGGCGCGGCGGCCGCGTTCGATTGCGTGATCGCGGAAATGTCCGAGCAATCCTCGCACACCGTCATGTTCGGCGACGTCGTGGCGACGCAGCACCGCGCCGGACAGGACACATTGCTCTACGGCGCGCGGCGCTTCCGCCAGTTGCGCAAAGTCTATGCGGGCATGCAGGGCGGCCAAGAGGAATTTCTGTGAGCGCCAACGCCGATCAAAGGCCGACCCCATGCACGTGAAACGCTTCGCCGACGCCAAGCCCTATGAGGCGCCCAACCATCGCGGCGTCGTCGGCCTGCGGCTGCAAGGATTTGAGGAACACGGCCCGAAGAACCAATGGGTCGGCTTCTCGCAATTCCTGCCGGGCGGCGGCGCGGGGCCGGATTCGACGCCCTTCGAGAAGGTCTATGTCGTCATCGAGGGCGAAATGACCGTCATCGCGGGCGGGCTAGAGACTGTGCTGCGGGCGATGGATTCCTGCACGATCCCGCCCGGCGAGATCCGCGAGATCGTCAACCGCTCCAACCACGTGTGCAAGATGATCGTCGTCATTCCGTATCCGCCGGAAGCGAAAGTTTGAGCGGGAAGTTCGCCGTCGGGACAAACCTCCAGGCGGAGGCTAGCGGCGACGGGCCAATCCGGGCAATAAAGCGCGAACGATAAGATTTTTCGGGAGGAAGCTAAGCATGTCGAGTCTCATCCACGTCAATCGCCGGACCTTGCTTAAGGGCGGCGCCGCGATCATCGCCGCGCCCGCCGTGCTGCGCCGCGCCTATGCCGCCGAGCCGTTCCGCATCGGCAAAGTCGGCCCCGTCACTGGCCCGATCGCCGGCTTTGGCGAATCGACCGCTTGGGTCGTCGACAGCCTCAAGGACGTGATGGCGAAGCTGCCGGTTCCGGTCGAGGTCATCCAAAAAGACTCGCAATCGAGCCCCAACCGCGCCGCCGAAGTGGCGACCGAGCTGATCGAGAAGAACAAGGTCAATTTGCTGCTCGCCAAGGGCACGCCCGACACCACCAATCCGGTGGCCGACCAGGCCGAGCTCAACGGCGTTCCCTGCGTCACCGACGACGCGCCGTGGCAATCCTACTTCTTCGGCCGCAAAGGCGATCCGGCCAAGCCGTTCAAATGGACCTATCACGCGTTCTGGGGCCTTGAGGACGTCATCGCCAACTACCTCGCGATTTGGGACGCTTCGGGCGCCGCGAAGATCGTCGGCGGCGTGTTCGCCAACGATTCCGACGGCAATGCCTGGGGCGACCCGAAAATCGGCTTCCCCGGCCCGCTCGCCAAGGCCGGCTACAAGCTGGTCGATCCCGGCCGCTATCAGCCGCTCAACAACGATTTCTCCTCGCAGATCTCGGCCTTCAAGCAGGCCGGCGTCGAAATCGTCACCGGCGTGATGATCCCGCCCGACTTCGCGACCTTCTGGTCGCAATGCGCCCAGCAGGGCTTCAAGCCGAAGGTCGTCACCATCGGCAAGGCGCTGCTGTTCCCGTCCTCGATCGAGGCGCTCGGCGACCATGGCGACGGCCTGACGACCGAAGTCTGGTGGTCGCCTGCCCACCCTTTCAAGTCGAGCCTGACCGGCCAGACCTCGAAGGACCTGTGCGACGCCTACACCAAGGGGACCGGCAGGCCGTGGACGCAGCCGCTCGGCTTCGCCCACGCTCTGTTCGAAATCGCCTTCGACGTCATCAAGCGTACGAAAGACCGCAATGATCCCGAGTCCGTGCTGGCCGCGTTGGTGGATACTCAGCTCGACACGATCATCGGGCCGATCTCCTGGAAGGGCGGCCCGAACAATCCGGTCAAGAACGTGTGCAAGACCCCGTTGGTGGGCGGCCAATGGAACCGCGCCGCCGACGGCAAATACGATCTCGCCATCATCGTCGATCCGCAGCACGCCGACATCAAGACCAACGGCAAGCTGCGGCTGCTGGGCTGACGCTTGCCACGGGGAGGGCGCCCCGCACGCCTTCCCCATTTTGAAATGATCCCGTGACGCTGCTCTCCCTGAACTCGCTGTCGAAAAGCTACGGCGCGTTGGTCGTGACCGACGCGCTGTCGCTCGACGTCGCCGAGGGCGAGATCCTCGGCGTGCTCGGCCCCAATGGCGCGGGCAAGACGACGCTGTTCAATCTTGTGGCCGGCACGGTGAAGCCGAGCGCGGGAAGCGTCTTCTTCGACGGCGCCGACATTTCAACGACGGACGCCTCCGAGCGATGCCGACGCGGCATCGCCCGCTCGTTCCAAGTGCCGCAACCCTTCAACGACATGACCGTGTTCGAAAACGTTCTGGTCGGCGCGACCTTCGGGCGCGCGCCCGCCGACCCCGAGCGCCGCGCGCTCGACGTGCTCGCGCAGACCGGCATGCGCGCCAAAGCCAACCAGCCCGCCGGCGCGCTCACCCTGCTCGACCGCAAGCGCCTCGAATTGGCGCGCGCCTTGGCGGCCAACCCCAAACTTCTCCTGCTCGACGAGATCGCCGGCGGCTTGACCGACAGCGAATGCGCCTCGCTGCTCGCCGCCATCCGCGACATCCATGCCACCGGCGTCACCATCGTCTGGATCGAGCATGTCGTCCACGCGTTGCTGTCGGTCGCCAAGCGCCTCGTCGTGATGAACTTCGGCAAGATCATCGCCGACGGCGCGCCCGCCGACGTGATGGCGAGCGCCGACGTGCGCAGCGTGTATCTGGGCGACGAAGCCCATGTCTGAGCCGTTGCTGAGCGTCGACAAGCTCGAAGCCTTTTACGGCGACGCGCGCGCGCTCGAGGGCCTGTCGTTCACGCTCGAAAAAGGCGAGACGCTCGCCCTGATCGGCGCCAATGGCGCGGGCAAGAGCACCTTGCTCAAGTGCCTGTGCGGCCTCGTGCGCTCCAAGCGCGGCGCCATCCGTTTCAAGGGCGAGGACATCATGCCGCGCTCCGCCAGCGCCATCGTCCGGCGCGGCATCGCGCTGGTGCCCGAGGGGCGACGGCTGTTTCCCTCGCTCAGCGTCGAAGAAAATCTCATTCTCGGCGGCAATGTCGGACGACCCGGGCCGTGGAATTTGGCGAGCGTCTACGCGCTGTTTCCTATTTTAGGCGAAAAGCGCCTGCTGCCCTCGACCTCGCTCTCGGGCGGCCAGCAGCAGATGGTCGCCATCGGCCGTGCGCTGATGTCGAACCCGCGTCTTCTGCTGTGCGACGAGATTTCGCTCGGTCTCGCGCCCATCGTCATCAAGGACATCTACGCCGCGCTGCCGCGTATCAAGGCCGCCGGCGCGACGATCGTCGTCGTCGAGCAGGACATCGTGCAAGCGCTCGCCGTCGCCGACCGCGTCTATTGTCTTCAGGAAGGCCGCGTTACGC
>Ga0209698_10005873_pt1 | contig 13143 bp, 13 predicted proteins | sample LitLauG_LLR_2012_FD_187203 | JGI IMG/M metagenome (GOLD analysis project Ga0209698, IMG submission 187203) | Freshwater sediment microbial communities from Pennsylvania, USA - Little Laurel Run_MetaG_LLR_2012 (SPAdes) (version 2) | ecosystem: Environmental > Aquatic > Freshwater > Creek >... | reverse complement strand
GTCTTCAGCCGCATCGCCGTATTTTTCTCGACCATGGCCGTGGTGACGTTCGGCGGCGCCTATGCGGTGCTGGCCTATGTCGCGCAGCAGGCGGTGGAGAATTACCATTGGCTCAAACCGGGCGAGATGCTCGACGGGCTCGGCATGGCCGAGACGACGCCGGGGCCGCTGATCATGGTGTTGCAGTTCGTCGGCTTCATGGCGGCGTTTCGCGCGCCTGGGGCGCTGCCGCCCTATCTCGCCGCCGCGCTCGGCGGCTTGCTGGCGACTTGGGTGACGTTCACGCCGTGCTTCCTCTGGATTTTCGTCGGCGCGCCATTCATCGAGCGGCTGCGCGGGGTCAGGGCGCTAAACGGCGCGTTGGCGGCGATCACCGCGGCGGTGGTCGGCGTGATCCTCAATTTGGCGCTTTGGTTCGCGGTGCACACGGTGTTTCGCGAGACGATTCCGGTTCGGCAGTGGCCGCTCCGGTTTGACGCGCCTGTTTTGACGAGCGTCGATCCGTGGGCGGCGATACTTTCGGCGGCGGCGCTGTTGGCGATTTTCTGGTTCAAGGTGGGCGCGATGAGGACGCTTGGCGCCTGTGCGGGGACGGGCGTCGCGCTGTTCTTGGTCGGCGCGCTGTAGCCGCGATCTCTAGATCGCGGCCTGCCTCTCGCCTTGCGGCGGCCGCGATCTAAAGATCGCGGCTACACTACACGCCGATCTCCGGCTCACTCTTCAAGAACTCTTCGAGCCAATGGATGTCGTATTGCCCATTCTGCATGTCCGGCTCGCGCACCAGCGTGCGAAACAGCGGCAGCGTCGTCTCGACGCCGTCGACGATGAACTCGTCGAGCGCGCGCCTCAGCCGCATCAAGGCCTCCGTGCGCGTCCGGCCGTGGACGATCAACTTGCCCAGCAGCGAGTCGTAATAGGGCGGGATGACATAGCCCTGATAGGCGGCCGAATCGACGCGCACGCCGAGGCCGCCGGGCGGGTGGAAATAGGTGATCCGGCCCGGAGACGGGCGGAACGTGCGGGCGTTTTCGGCATTCACGCGGCACTCGATCGCCGCGCCGTGGATGCGCACGTCGTCCTGCGAGATGGTGAGGGGCGAGCCGGCGGCGACGCGGATTTGTTCATTCACAAGGTCGATGCCGGTGATCATCTCGGTCACCGGATGCTCGACTTGGATGCGCGTGTTCATCTCGATGAAATAGAACTCGCCGTCCTCATAGAGGAACTCGACGGTGCCGACGCCGACGTAGCCAAGCTCCGCCATCGCCTTGGCGACGACGCCGCCGATATGCGCGCGCTGCTCCGCGTTGAGCGCCGGGGAGGGGCCTTCCTCCCAAATTTTTTGATGGCGGCGTTGCAGCGAGCAATCGCGCTCGCCCAAGTGGATGGCGCGGCCGAGGCCGTCGCCCAGCACCTGCACTTCGATGTGGCGCGGCTTGGTCAGGTATTTCTCGAGATAGACGGCGTCGTCTCCGAACGCCGCTTTGGCCTCGGTTTTTGCGGTGGCGATGGCATTCAGGAGGTCGGCTTCGGTCTGCGCGACTTTCATGCCGCGCCCGCCGCCGCCGGACGCCGCTTTCACCAGCACGGGATAGCCGATCTCTTTGGCGACTTTCAGCGCTTGGGCGTCATCGGTGATCGCGCCCTCGGAGCCGGGCACGCAGGGAATCCCCAGTCGCAACGCTGTGCGCTTGGCCTCGATCTTGTCGCCCATGATGCGGATGTGGTCGGCCTTCGGGCCGATGAAGGCGATGCGGTGCTCGGCCAAGATGTCGGCGAAACGCGCGTTCTCCGAGAGAAAGCCGTAGCCCGGATGCACCGCGTCGGCGCCGGTGATTTCGCAGGCGGCGACCAGCGCGGGGATGTTGAGATAGGAGTCGCGCGCGGGCGGCGGCCCGATGCACACGCTCTCGTCGGCGAGCTTGACGTGCATCGCCTCTTTGTCGGCGGTGGAATAGACGGCGACGGTGGCGACGCCCAGCTCTTTGGCGGCGCGCAAGATGCGCAACGCGATCTCGCCGCGGTTGGCGATCAGGATCTTATCGAACATTGCGGACGGCTCCCGGACCCAGGTCACGCGATCGCGAGCAAAGGCTGCCCGAATTCGACCGGCGTTCCGTCCTCGACGTAGATTTGCGTGACGATTCCCGAGCGCGGCGCCAGGATTTCGTTGAAGGTCTTCATCGCCTCGACCAGGAGCACCTTGTCGCCCTCCTTGACCGTCGAGCCGACCTCGATGAACGCCTTCGATTCCGGCGAAGCGCGCAAATAAGCGGTTCCGACCATCGGCGATTTCACCGTGCCGGGGGCTTCGCCGGACTCGACGGCCTTGGCCGCCGCCGCGACGGGGGCCGACGCATGGGCGGCCGGTGCGGAGGCGGGCGCGGGCGCCGCGAGATAGGTCGTATGGGCGTGCTGCGAGCCGCGCGCGACTCGAACGTGCAGGCCGCCGCGTTCGACCACCAATTCGGAGAGATCGTGGTCCCGCGCGATCCGCGCCAAGGCGGCGACGATTTCCAACTCGGCCTCATGCCCCTTGGCGGGGGCCGGAGCGGCTTTGGCGACGGTCGGCTTGCCCTGCGGTTTTTTCATGGATCTTTTGAACCCTCGGCGGTTCGGCCAAGCCGAAACATGCGGTCTATATCAAGGCGTGCGCGGCGAATAAAGGCGCATTCTCAGCGGGGTCGCAGCCATACATGGATATCATGAAAGGCCGCGCCGCCGAATGGCGCGACGCTCGCGTCGCTGGTGAGCGTGTTAATGCCCTTGCCGTCGACGAAATCCTCGTTGGGCCAAACGCCTTCGCTGATGAGCGTGCCGGGAGGTGGGAAGGCGGAGATTTTGGCGTGCAGCCGGGTCTCGCCTCTGACGTTTCCGAGGGTGACGAGATCGCCTGACTTTACGCCGACGCGTTCGGCGTCGGCGGCGTTGATCAGCACGCTCGGGCGCTCTTCGCGAGCGCGCGAAGTCGCCGTGTTGGAGAAGCTGGAGTTGAGAAAATTGCGCGCGGGCGAGGTCGCGAGCTTGAACGGATGCGCCGCGTCCGTCGCTTCATTGACCGCCCAATGGTCGGGCAGATCGGGCAAGGCGTCAAAATCGCCGCGCGGACCGTCGTTGCCGTAAGGGGATTGCGCCCAATTCGCGCGGAAATGGAACTTGCCGTCGGCATGGGCGAAGCCGTCGAGGTAATGCGATTGCCGGAAAGACGGCTGGCAATCGAGCCAGCGGTTGGCCTCCAATTCCGCGAGCGTGCCACGCTTGGAGGCGCGCAGCGTCTCGTCGATGATTTCGCGCGGGCTCATCGCGAATCCGCGATGCTCGGCGCCGACGCGGCGCGCCAGATCGCAGATGACTTCATGGTTCGAGCGGCAGCCTTCGGGCGGTTCGATCGCCTTGCCGCCGAACTGTAGATATTGGTGCCCGCCGCCGGTGTAGATGTCGTCATGCTCCAAAAACATCGTCGCGGGCAGGACGATGTCGGCATAACGCGCGGTCGAGGTCATGAACTGCTCGTGCACGCAGGTGAAAAGATCCTCGCGGGCGAAACCTTGGCGCACCAGGGTCTGATTGGGCGCGATCGCCATCGGGTTGGTGTTTTGGATCAACGTCGCCATCACCGGCGGCCCGCCTTTGAGCGCATTCGCATCGCCCGTCAGCACGGCGCCGATTTTCGATTGGTCGAGCTGGCGGATTGACGGATCGCGCTTGTCCAGGCCCTCGATCAGCGAGCGATCGAGTTGGAAGATGCCGCTGTTGGAGTGCATCGCCCCGCCGCCTTCATGCTTCCACGCGCCGGTGACGGCGGGGATGCACAAAGCGGCGTGCAGATTGGACGCGCCGTTGCGCTGGCGCGAGAAACCATAGCCGAGCCGGAAGAACGTGCGCGGCGTCGCGCCCACCAGCGCGGCGAATTCCTCGATCTTCGCGACGCTCAGCCCGGTGATGGCGGCCGCCCAGGCGGGCGTGCGCGTGGCCAAGTGATCGAGCAGGGCTTCGGGCGCGTCGGTATGCGCGCGAAGATAGTCCCAGTCCGCGCGCCCGTCGCGGAACAGGACATGCATCACCGCGCAGGCGAGCGCGCCGTCGGAGCCGGGCCTGACCACCAGCGCGAGGTCGGCTTGGCGCAGCGTTTCGGTCTCATAGATGTCGATGGCGACGATCTTCGCGCCGCGCTCTTTGCGGGCGCGGATCGCATGGGTCATCAAATTGACCTGGGTCGAGACGGCGTTGGTGCCCCAAATCACCACGCAATCGGAGGAGGCGATCTCGCGCGGGTCCGCGCCCAGCAACTTGCCGGTCCCAGCGAGATAGCCGGGCCAGGAGATGCCGACGCAGATCGTTTCGAAGAAGCGCGAATAGCGCTTAGCATGGGTCAGGCGCTCGATGCCGTCGCGCATCACGAGGCCCATCGTTCCCGCGTAGAAATAAGGCCAGACGCTCTCGCTTCCGTGCCGTCGCTCGGCGTTGAGGAAGGCTTCGGCGAGCCGATCCATCGCCTCGTCCCAGCCGATCGGGGCGAATTGCCCGGAGCCCTTGGGGCCGACGCGGCGCAGCGGCTGGGTCAGCCGGTCGGGATGGTGGATGCGTTCGGCATAGCGCGCCACTTTCGCGCACACGACGCCCGCCGTGTAGCGCTGCTCCTTGGCCCCGTGGACCCGCCCGATCCGCCCGTCCGCCAGCACCTCGACGTCGAGCGCGCACACCGAAGGGCAATCGTGCGGGCAGACCGACGCATGGCGGCGAACGGGGGCGTTCATCTCAAGGATTCCTTTTCCGAACGCAGCCTCAGGTTTGCGAATGCCCGCATAGGTTGTAGATTCCTTACATCGGATCAGCGGCAATTCGTATCACGACGCCGTTCTCAGGAACGACCATGCCCTCCGCCGCGCACACGCCCATTGCGACCAAGCCCGGCTGTTATCACATCCGCGCGTCGGCGGGCGCATGATTGGGTGGCTAAAGTTTCTCGCGCCGCTCGCGTTGCTCATCTCCGCGTCGGCTTGGGGGCTCGAACTGCACTACGCGCCGCGCGAAAACCTCGCGCGGATCGACTGCGGGCTGATCGACGATTCCGTCGATAGCGTCGATATGGAGGCCTATGTCCTGTCCGACCAATCGGTGATCGCCGCCTTGATCGCCGCGGCGGACCGGGGCGTCGTCATCCGGCTCTATTTGGACAAGGGGCAATTTTCGCGGCACGATCCCGCGCGTGGCGGCCTGATCGAGGAATTGCTGGGTTATCCCAACGTGTTCGCGCGCGTGAAGGGCCGGGGCGTTTTGATGCACCTCAAAGCTTATGTGGTCGATCGGCGCGTGCTGCGCACCGGCTCGGGCAATTTCTCGCGGCCCGGTCTCGCGGATCAGGACAACGACCTCGTCATCTTCGACGACGCCGAAGCCATCGCGAACTTTGAAGCCAATTTCGACGCGATTTTCGCGCGTGGCACGAATGTCGAGGCGATGGGGACGAAGGTGGCGGGCGGGCGGCGCTAGTCTTCTTCGTCCTGATCGAGGGCCAAAACCTGCGCCGCGATGGCGCGGGTGATCTTTCTTCCGCGCGACAAGGCCTCGTGGTCGAGCGCGGCCACCACCGCGCGGGCGGCGGCGATCGAGCGCTCGAGGCGCGGCGCTAGGTAATTGACCAGCGACGCGTCGACGATCAATTGCCGGTCGGCGAACAATTTGAACAGCACCACGCGGATCAGGTCGAGGTCGGGCGCTTGCAGGCGCTCCAACGGCGCCGAGCGCAGGCGCGAGAGCAAGTCCGGCGTCTTCACGCCCCAGAGATCGGGGGCTTGGGCCGCCGTCATCAGCGCCGACCCGCCGCGCTCGCGCACGGCGTTGAGCGCGTGAAAGAACGCCGCTTCGTGCGCGCCCGCGTGGTCCGCGTCATCGATCAACAGATGGGGATGGTCGGGCAGGACGGCGAGGTCGAGCGCGTCGATCTGCGCGCCCGTCGCGCTCAAGGCCGCCGCTTCGCGCGCCCAGATCGCGCCTAGATGGCTTTTGCCCGAGCCGTTCGGCCCGACCAGCAGGAGAACGCCGCCGGGCCATTCGCGCCAGGCGTCGATGGCGCGCAACGCCGCCGCGTTGCTCGGCGCGACCAGAAAATCCTCGCGCGCCAGGCTGGGCGCGTGCGGCCAGGAGAGAATAAGTTGGCGCGCGCCGGTCATGCGCCGGGCCCCGCGTTCCGCTGAACCAAGTCCCATTTGCCGCCCCATGGATCGGCGAATTGGGCGACCGTGCCATAGGCCTCGGCGCGCGGAGCTTCGAGAAAGCGCACTCCGCAGGCGAGCATGCGCGAATGATCGCGCGCGAAATCGTCGCTATGGAGGAAATAGGCGACGCGCCCCCCCGTCGCGTCGCCGATCCGCGCGCGTTGGGCCGGGTCGGAGGCTTTCGCGACGATGATCGAAGCGCCGCCGGAGCCTTGCATCACCACCCAGCGTTTTTCGGGGGTCAGGCGTGTGTCTTCGACGAGTTCAAAGCCGAGCGCGTCGCGAAGCCACGCGATGGCGTCGTCGTAATCGGGAACCAAGAAAGTCAACGCGGCGAGGCTCGGCATGGGCGTCATCGCGTCATGTGGTTGAGCCATTGGGCCATGTAGATGACGGCGGAAATCACCGTGGTCGCCACCACGACGATGGAAAAAGCGTCGAGGAACAGCTCATGATGGAGATTGAACGCCCGCATCCCCAGCACCGTCGCCGCGAACGCGATCTGCGCGGCGGTGTTGAACTTTGACGTCCACACCGGCCGGATCTCGACCGGCTTGCTCAACAGCCAGGCGACCATGACGCCGGCGACGATCATGATGTCGCGCGACACCACCGCGATGGCGAGACTCGACCATATCTCGCCGACGATCGCCAGTGAGACATAGATCGAAATCAGGAGCGCTTTGTCCGCGAGCGGATCGAGATAGGCGCCAAGTTCGCTGGTCAGCCCGAATCGCTTGGCGATGAATCCGTCGACCGCGTCCGACACGCCCGCGACCACGAACACGAGGAAGGCCTCGACGTAGCGCTGCGACACGATCATCGCGATGGCGATCGGCGTCAAGCCGAGGCGCGCCAACGTGATGAGATTGGGCAAATTGCCGATGAGAACGCGACCGACCATCCCCGCGCGCCTCCCTCACGCGCGTTTTCCGGCCAAACGCCGGGCGCCGGTGCTTTAGCGGCAAAGGGGGCGCGACGTCGAGACGGGGCGTCTTGGGCGCGACTTGGCTTAAGGACGGCGACTGACGCCGGGCGGCTTTCCATGCTATCCACCGCCGCGTGAGGAGGCCCCGCATGGACTTTCCGCCCGCCTATGCCCACGGGCCGGTCGCTCGGATCGGCGACGACCTTTTCTGGGTCCATGGCAGCATCAAGTTCAACGCTTTGATGACCATCTCCCGCAACATGGCCATCGTGAAATCGGGTGGGGATCTGACCCTGATCAACCCGGTGCGGCTAAACGAGGCGGGCCTTGCCGCCCTCGACGCTTTGGGCGCGGTCAAACATATCGTGCGCTTGGGCGCCGCGCATGGCCTCGACGAGCCTTTCTATGTCGCGCGTCACAAGCCCTTGGTCTGGCGCCAAGAAGGACGCAGCCGCTATCCCGCGCCGCCGATCGACCGCGTGCTGAGCGAGGGCGGGCCCTTGCCGTTTGGCGGCGCGCGCTTGGTGAGTTTCGGCGGCGCTAATTTCGCCGAATGCGCCATCGCGCTGGCGCGCGGCAAGGGCGTTTTGCTCACCTGCGACTCGCTTCAGCACTATGGCGACTACAGCAACAACAATCTTATCGCGCGCGTGGCGATGCCGCTGGTCGGCTTCCCCAGGACGACCTTGGTCGGCCCGATTTGGCTGAGGCACGCGACGCCGACGGGCGGTTCCCTGCGCGCGGATTTCGAGCGCTTGCTGGCCTTGGACTTCGACGCCTTGCTAAGCGCGCATGGCACGTTCTTGGCGAGCGGCGCCCATGCGGCGGCCAAGCTGGCCGTGGACAAGGCGATCCCGCGCTAGTGGGCGGGCCAGGCGGGGGCCTTTCGCCCTCAGCCGGCCAACAACCCCTTCACCACTTGGCTCGCCCTCGCGAAATCCATCTGGCCGGGATAGCGGTCCTTGAGGGCCGACACGACTTTGCCCATGTCCTTGATCGTTCCGGCGCCGGTCTCGGCGATCGCGGCGCGGGCGGCGTCGAGGACGGCGGCGTCGTCCATTTGCTTGGGGAGGAATTCGTTGATGACGGCGATCTCCGCCGCTTCTTGGTCGGCCAATTCGGCGCGGCCGGCGTCGCGGTAGATTTGCAGCGACTCCTGACGGGATTTCGCCATTTTGGTCAGCAGCGCCAGCTCGTCCGCGCGGCTGACGATCTTGCCGGCGCCGCGCATTTCGATCTCTTTGTCCTTGAGCGCGGCCATGATCAGGCGCAGCGCGCCGACGCGGATCTTCTCGCCCGATTTCATGGCGTCTTTCATCAGCGCGCTGATGGTGTCGCGTAGAGAAGCGGTTTCCGCCATTTTTCACCTGGGATCGACTCAGCCCGTCGGCTTGACGGGCGGCGCGGGCGGCGCTTAAGCACAGCCCCCATGCGGACGCAACTTGACAACAAGACCCCGGCCTCGGGCCCCGCCGCCGCGCCCAGCGGTTGGCGGGAGAGAAAGCACACCGCCGTGTTGGCCCTCGCCGACGGCTTGACGCTCGAAGGTTTTGGCGTGGGCGCCCTCGGCTCGGCGCCGGGCGAAGTGTGCTTCAACACCGCGATGACCGGCTATGAGGAGATCCTCACCGATCCCTCCTACGCCGGGCAGATCATCACCTTCACCTTCCCGCATATCGGCATCGTCGGGGTGAACGACGAAGACATCGAGACCGTCAACCTCGCGGCGAGCGCGGGCGCGCGCGGCGCCGTGTTCCGCGCGGACCTGTCGGAGCCCTCGAATTTCCGCGCGCGGCAGAAGCTGGACACCTGGCTGAAGGCGCGTGGCATCGTCGGCATCACCGGCGTCGACACGCGCGCGCTGACCGCGCGCATCCGCGAACTGGGCATGCCCAACGCCGTGATCGCCCACGCGCCGGACGGCGTTTTCGACCGGGCCAAGCTGGTGGCCGAGGCGAAGGCGTGGAGCGGCATCGACGGCACGGATTTGGTGCCTGATGTCGCCACCACCCAGCGCTCCGATTGGCGCGAGACCTCGTGGGTTCTGGGCGAAGGCTACGGCGAGCGCGGCGAAGAAAAACGCCATGTCGTCGCGATCGACTACGGCGTGAAGCGCAACATCTTGCGTCTGCTCGCCGACCAAGGCTGCCGCGTCACGATCGTGCCGCCGACTTGGGAAGCGCATGAGATTTTGGCGCTCAAGCCAGATGGCGTGTTCCTATCGAACGGCCCCGGCGATCCCGCCGAAACCGGCAAATATTCCGTGCCGACGATTCAAGCTTTGCTGGCCGCGCGCGTGCCGCTGTTCGGCATCTGCCTGGGCCATCAGATGCTCGGCCTCGCGGTCGGCGGCAAGACGCTGAAGATGCCGCAGGGCCATCACGGCGCGAACCATCCGGTCAAGGACTTCACCACCGGCAAGGTCGAGATCGTCTCGATGAACCACGGCTTCGCGGTCGATCCGGCGAGCCTGCCGGCGAGCGCCAAGCAGACGCACATCTCGCTGTTCGACGGCTCGAATTGCGGCATCGCCCTGGCGGACACGCCGGCGTTCTCGGTGCAATATCACCCCGAGGCGTCGCCCGGCCCGCGCGACAGCCACTATCTCTTCACGCGCTTCGTCGACATGATCGACGCGGCGAAGGCGCGCGCGGCCTAACCGCCGCGCAAGCGCTTCAGCTCCGCGCGCAGCATCGCGTTTTCGGCCTTCAGTTCGTCGAGTTTTTCCGTGAGCGCGCGGATTTTGTCCTCAAACGCGGCGCTCCCGCCCTCGGTCTTTTCCACGAAGCGAATGGCGATGTCGCGGCCCTCGCGGCGCACGACATGCGCCTGCAAGGCGAGGTTGCGCCGGGGGATCTCGACGCGCATGTCGGCGGGCGTCGCTTGAGGATGGGCGAGCGTAAGCTTCGCGCCGGTCTTGGAGATCTGCGAGATCGTGGCGTCAAGCCCATAGGCGCCGTCGCCCCAGGAGAGACGGGCCCCGAGCATGGCGCGTTCGCGCGGCGCGCGGGGGTCGGGATCTGGCGGTGTGAACATCGATCGAGGCTCCCTTTCAGGAGAGGATCGCGCGACATTACTCCGGTTTAGGCGGACTTGCCGGAATATTGAAAGTCTTAGTGAATCCCGGCGTCGCGCGGTACGTTAAAGCGCCATCGTCTCCCACAACCGCCCGAGGAAGGCGAGCAGCCCGGCCATCTGGTCGATCGTGACGAATTCGTCGGGCTGATGGGCCTGGGCGATCGAGCCCGGCCCGCACAGGAACGTCTCGATGCCCGCCCGCTGGAAATGCCCGGCCTCGCTGGCGAACGAGGCGGCGACGGTGGCGTTGCGCCGGGCGAGGCCGAGCGCCAGAGCCCGGCCCGGGCCGCCCTCGGTGGGTTTGAGCGCCGGCACGTCGATCTCCATCGTCGTGACAATGTCGACATCGCCGATCCAACGGCCGAGGCGCGGGCGGGCGACCGTGTCGATGAAGCGCCGCACTTCGGCGTTGGCGTCGGCGGCGGTCTCGCCGGGCAGGGCGCGAAACTCCCAACGCAGAAGACATTCCGCCGCCAGCACGTTGACCGCTTCGCCCCCGCGCACGATGCCGACATGGAAGGTGGAATGGGGCGGATCAAAGCGCGGATCGCCCGCGCCCGCCTCGCGCGCGCGGCCCAAACGCGCGATTTCCGCGCCGATGTCGCACGCCACGCCCACCGCGTCGGCGCCCAGCGACGGTTTTGAGGAATGCGCCGCGCGGCCCTCGACGCGCGTGAGGAAGGTCGCGACGCCCTTGTGCGAATCGGCGACGTCAAGACCGGTCGGCTCGCCGACGATGGCCAACCCCGGGCGAGGCAGGGCGGCGCCGAACAGGGCGATCAGATCGAGCGAGCCGAGGCAGGTCGTCTCCTCGTCATAGCTGAAGGCCTGCAGGATCGGACGCTTGAGCCCCGCGCCGCCAAAACGCTCGGCGGCGGCGAGGGCGCCGGCCAGAAACCCCTTCATGTCGCAGGCGCCGCGCCCGACCAGCCGGTCGCCCACGCGCCGCAGCGCGAAGGGATCGCCGCTCCAGGCTTGGCCGACCACCGGCACCACGTCAGTATGGCCCGACAACACAACGCCGCCCTCGACCGGCGGGCCGAACATCGCCAGCAAGGCGGCCTTGTCGCCGGCGGCATTGGGCGCGCGCCAGGTCCGTGCGCCCGCTAGCTTGAGGGTATCCTCGATGAAGTCGATGCAAGCGAGGTTCGACCGATCGCTGACCGTGTCGAAGGCGATTAGGGCGGCGAGCAGCTCTTGGGCGCGGCGAAGAAGGGCGTCGTCCATGGCGCAAAGCGTCGGCGAAAGCGGGCGCGAAGTCCAGGGGGAGGGGGCGCGGAGCTAGACTTAACGGGGGCTTAACGAGGCCTTAACAACCCCTGATCAGGCCCTTCATAAACCCTCAATTGTGCCTGTGCCATCAATGTGTTCAATGACTTGACGCGGAAGCTCAGCGAAAGGGTTTTTTTCTCCTCTTCTCCCTCGCGTAGAGCCTTTTCGCTCAAGTCCCCCTAGAGCGGCGTGCCTGCGCCCCGCTTTCAGGGCAATTGATTGTTGTGTTTTTTAGAAAGTCGTTCGCAAATTTTCAAGTTACTTTATGAAAAAAGGCTTTGCCCGACCACCGATCCCCGCGCTTCACTTGTGTCGTGGCCCTCGCGGTGGAGAAGCGAGGGATTTTTGGGCGGATCGCGACGCGCGCAAAAGGACGTCGGACGCAGAGTTGATGACGATTTAAACCTATGATCGCTTAGGGAAAAGAGCCATCGACGAAGCGGTTCGTAAATTGGGAACTGCGGCGTGGACCGCCCCTGCCGCAGCCCGCTAAACCGCCGCCAACCGCGTCACCACGAACGAGCGCCGCTTCGCCATCCCAAGCCGCTCATACACCGCGATCGCAGGCAAATTGTGCGAGAAGACATGCAGGAACGGAATCTCGCCGCGTTCCATGATCTCTTCTGCCACGCGCCGGATCAGCGCCGCCGCGAGGCCGCGGCCGCGAAAGTCGGGGTGGGTGCACACGGCGGTGATTTCGGTGTGGCCGTCGGGCTTCAGCCTTTCGCCCGCCATCGCGGCGAGGCGGCCGTCGATCTTCACGCCGAAGAAGGCGCCGAGTTCGTGCGTGCGGATGAGGAACGGGCCGGGCTGGGTGAGGTCGGCCAGCGCCAGCATGTCGGCGGCGTCGTCGGCGCCAAGGCGCTGGAGGTCCGCGCGGGGGGTGTCGCTCGCTGCGCCGATGCCGACGAATTGGTCGAGGGTGGAGGAAAAGACGGCGGTGAAGGCGTCGCTCGCAGGCGGCGGCTCGTGAGTGAACAGCACGAAATTCGGCCCGCCGCGCATCAAGGCGCCGAGCGCAGCGTAGCTCTCGGGCGTCTCGTCGACCGTCGCGGCGAACGGTCCGAGCGCCGGATCGAGCCGACGCGCGCGGGCGTCGCCGCTCGATAGATGCGCCTGTCGTCCGCTTAGCGCGCTCCAGATTTGCCGGTCGAGCGGGTGCGCCTCGCTCACGCCTTGCCGGTCTCCAGCCAATGCACGTCGCGCTCGGACAGTTTGATGTCGAGCGCCGAGACCGAGTCGTCGAGTTCGGCGAGCTTGCGCGGGCCGATGAGAGGAATGGACGGGAATTTCTGCGCCAGCACGTAAGCCAGCGCGATGTGGATCGGCTGGCGCCCCATGCGCGCGGCGAGTTCGATGGCGCGGTCGCGGCGGAGGAAATTCTCCTCCGAATACCAGGTGTCGACCAACTCGGCATTGCCCAGCTTATCGCGGCCCGCGCGTTCCGTGAAGAAACCGCGCCCTTGGCTCGACCAGGAGAAGTTGGCGATGCCCGCTTCCTCCAGCCAGGCTTTGTATTCGTCGTCCGACGCGGAGATGCAGCCCGCCCAGATCGCCTTGACCATCTTGGCCAAAGCGAAATTGTTGGAGAGCGCTTGCGGCGCCTGTTTGTTCGTGCGCTTGGCGTAGGCGATCGCCTCCTTCATG
>Ga0209698_10005872_pt1 | contig 13145 bp, 13 predicted proteins | sample LitLauG_LLR_2012_FD_187203 | JGI IMG/M metagenome (GOLD analysis project Ga0209698, IMG submission 187203) | Freshwater sediment microbial communities from Pennsylvania, USA - Little Laurel Run_MetaG_LLR_2012 (SPAdes) (version 2) | ecosystem: Environmental > Aquatic > Freshwater > Creek >... | reverse complement strand
CGAAGCCGTCAAAGATCAATCTCCACTGCCGAGCCTTCCGGACACCCAAATGGGCTGCTTGCCAAGGGCGCAGCCGCGTCTCTTTTCGGGAAGGCTGGCAGGGACATTGTTGGCTAACGCCCCTCGTCCTCTTTAGACCCAGATCAAACGCTTCTCATTGACCGGGTGACCGAGCCGCCCGGCCTGGCACGGATTTGCGTGATCGGAGGACTACCCCCCGGGCGGGACGCCTGTTTGCGGCCCGGCCGGTCGGTCCGTGGCAGAATCGGGCGACACAAATCTTAATGCATACCAAATTGTGGCTAGTCGATCATGATGATCGTTGTCACCGGCGCCGCGGGATTCATCGGCTCGAATCTGGTCAAGGCGCTTAACGAGCGCGGTGAGACGGACATCATCGCGGTCGACAACCTCGAGCGGGCGGACAAGTTCCGCAATCTGGTCGACTGCGAGATCTCGGATTACCTGGACAAGCGCGATTTCCTGGAGCTCGTGGAGCACGGGAAATTCCCGCGCCCCGCGCTGGTTTTCCATCTGGGGGCTTGCTCCGATACCACGGCGACCGACGGCCGCTTCATGATGGAAAACAATTTCCGTTATTCGATGCAGATGCTGCAGTGGTGCCAGACGATCGATGTGCCGTTGATTTACGCCTCTTCAGCCGCGGTGTACGGGCTGGGGCCGATCTTCGTGGAGGAGCGGCTGTACGAGCGTCCCCTTAATGTATACGGGTATTCGAAGTTCCAGTTCGACCAGGTCGTGCGGCGTGCGTTGCCGACCCTGCGGGCGCCCGTGGTGGGGCTGCGCTATTTCAACGTCTACGGGCCGCGCGAACGACACAAGGAGCGCATGGCGTCGGTTGCCTTTCATCACTATCACCAGTTCCGCCGCGAGGCGCGCGTCCGCCTGTTCCAGGGCAGCCACGGGTACGCCGACGGCGAGCAGCGCCGCGATTTCATCCACGTCGACGACGCCATCCGGGTCAATCTTCACTTCCTGAACCGCCCCACGCACGGAATCTTCAACGTCGGCACCGGGCGCGCCCAGAGCTTCAACGAAGTCGCGCTGGCCGTGGTCAATTCGCTGCGCGAGGCGAACGGGCAAACGCCGCTGCAACTGAAGCAGGCGGTGGCGCAGGGCACGATCGAGTACGTGGAATTCCCGATCGATTTGCGCGATCGCTACCAGGCCTACACGCAGGCCGACATGACCCGTCTGCGCAGTGCCGGCTATTCCGAGCCGATGATGACAGTCGAGCAGGGGGTCGCGGCGTACGTGCGGTGGTTGCTGCGGCATGCCTGAAACCCTCACCCCCTCCCCTCTCCCGCTGCGCGGGCGAGGGGCGATCCGACTCCGCCTCTTCTATTCTTTGACATTGGCTGGGGGAGCACGAGGGGGCCAGCCCAGCCCCCTCGTTCTCTTCCTCTATCCCTTTCCGGCCGCAGGCCGGAAAGGGAGGGGGTGAGGGTGTCGAAGATTGGCGATCCGTTGCGCAGAGCGGCATTCCTCGATCGCGACGGCGTCATCAACGTCGATCCGGGCTACGTGCACCGGGTCGAGGATTTCGAATTCGTTCCCGGCACGCTCGAGGCCTGCCGTGAACTGGCGCGGCGTGGCTGGTTGCTGGTGGTGGCGACCAACCAGTCCGGCATCGGGCGCGGCCTGTACACGGTGCAGCAGTTTGAGGCGCTGACCGAATGGATGCGGGCACGCTTCCAGCAATGCAACGCGCCGCTGGCGGGCGTGTACTTCTGTCCGCACCATCCGACCGACGCGCTGGGAGGCTTGCGCATCCGGTGCGACTGCCGCAAGCCGCAGCCGGGAATGCTGCTGGCCGCCGCGCGCGACCTGTCGCTCGACCTGGAGCGGTCGGTGCTGTTCGGCGACAAGTGCGAGGACCTGCAGGCCGCGCAGGCCGCGGGCATCGCAAATCGCATCCTGCTGGGCAAGGATGGCCGCGGCCTGCCCGAGGACCGTTGCGGGCCGGGGCTGGTCGGGGCGCGCTTTGCAAACCTGCGCGAAGCCGTGGCCAGCGCGCAACTGGCGCCGATCCTGGGCGATGTGATCCATGCCTGAACCGGCCTCAGGCGCGCCGGCGTTCGAATCCAAGATCGTCGCCCGCGAGGCGCTCGCGCGCAGCGTCGCGCGCCTGGCGCGGCCGATCGTGCTGACCAATGGCGTGTTCGACCTGCTGCACCGGGGACATGTGACCTACCTGGCACGGGCCCGCGCTCTGGGCGCGAGCCTGGTGGTTGCGGTCAATTCGGATGCCTCGGTGCGTCAGCTCGGAAAAGGCGCGGACCGGCCGATCAACACCGAGCAGGACCGTGCCGCGGTCGTGGCCGCGCTCGAAAGCGTGACCCTGGTGACGATCTTCGAGGAGCGCGTGCCGCTGCCGGTGCTGAGCATCGTGCGGCCCGAAATCTACGTGAAAGGCGGCGACTACGCGATCGAAGCGATCCCCGAGGCTCAGCTCGCGCGCACGTGGAATGCCCAGGTGCTGGCGATCCCCTTCGAGCATCATCAGTCGACCACCTCGTTGCTCGAGCGGCTCCGGAGCGCCGGATGACATTCCTGGTGCAGGCCGTTCTGGCCTTCGTTCTGACGGTGCTGCTGATATTCTGGATGCGGCGTCCGGCCCATCGACTGGGGCTGGTCGACGATCCCGGCGGGCGCAAGCGGCACGGCGCCTCGGTGCCCCTGACCGGCGGCATCTCGCTGACCATCGGGTTCTTCATGGCGCTGGCGCTTTCGCTTCCGGCGCTGGCCGACCACCTGGTGCTGCTGGTGGCGATCGCGGTGCTGGCGCTGATCGGCGTTCTGGACGACATGGGGGAAGTGTCGCCGCGCACCAAGCTCGGCGTGCAGGTTGTGGCCGCCGTGCTGATGACGTCCTGGGCCGGCCATTTCCTGGTCAACCTGGGGGACCTGTTCGGCCGCGGCGACATCGCGTTGCTGAACTGGGGCATCCCGCTCACGGTCTTTGCAACCGTGGCGCTGATCAACGGCATCAACATGCTTGACGGCCTGGACGGCCTGGCCGGTGGCCTGGTGTTCGTGATCCTTTGTTTCTTCGCCGGGTTCGCGCGGTGGGAGGGTGATGTCGTCTCGCTGAAGATCCTGGTGGTGCTGCTGGGCGCGCTGGCGGGCTTTCTGCTGTTCAACCTGCCCCACCCATGGCGCGGCCACCGCCGCACGTTCATGGGCGACACCGGCAGCCTGGTGCTGGGCTTCGTGGTCGCATGGTTTGCGATCGGGCTGACCCAGGGCTACGGACCGACCGTGCCGCCTGTGGTCATGCTGTGGGTCACCGGAGTCGTGCTGTTCGATCTTTTCACGGTGACGGTGCGGCGCATCCTGCGACGGCGCGATCCGGCCGCTCCGGACCGCGCGCACATCCATCACATCCTGCTGCGCCGGGGCCTGCCGCCCGGGCGCGCGGTCGCACTGGTGCTGGGCGCGAACCTGGTGATGGGGGCGCTCGGCACGCTGGGCTGGAGCGTGGGCCTTGCGGAAACCTGGTTGTTCGCGAGCTACGTGGGGGTGGGACTCGCCTATCTGGGCGTGTTCCTGTTTCCCGCCCGGCTGATCCGGCGCAAGCGCGCAGCGTCGGTCGCTGCGGGCGGCAGCAACGCCGGCACATCGCCTTGAGCCTGCTCGTCATCGGCGACGTGCAGGGTTGCGACGACAGCCTGCAAGCGCTGCTCGCGATGGCACCGGGCGCCGGCCGTCTGCTGTTCGTGGGCGACCTGGTCAATCGCGGCCCGCAGTCGCTGGCCGCGCTGCGGCGCGTATACCGGATGGGCGACCGGGCGCTGACCGTGCTCGGAAACCACGACCTGCACCTGCTGGCCGTCGCGGCCGGGATCCGGCCGCAACATCGCGACGACACCCTGCAGGAGATCCTTGATGCGCCCGACGCGGGCGAGCTGCTCGACTGGCTACGGAGCCGGCCGCTGGCGCACTTCGAGGGCGGCGCGCTGTTCGTGCACGCCGGCGTGCTTCCGACCTGGACCGTCGAGCGCACGCTCGAACTGGCGCGGGAAGTCGAAGTGCAGTTGAGCGGGCCCGACTACCGCAAGTTCCTCGCCACGATGTACGGCAACCGGCCGGCGCGCTGGGACGACTCGCTGTCCGGGCCGGACCGGCTGCGCTGCATCCTGAACGCGTTGACGCGGGTGCGTTACCTGGACCAGGACGGGACGATGGATTTCCAGCTCAAGGAAGGCCTCGCCGCCGCGCCCGACGGCCTGCTCGCCTGGTTCGATCATCCGGAGCGCGCCAGCCGCGGCACGCCGATCGTTTTCGGGCACTGGTCGACGCTGGGCCTGATGGTGCGCGAGGACGCGATCTGCCTGGACACCGGCTGCCTGTGGGGCGAAGCGCTGACCGCGCTCAGCTGGCCGGAGCGGACCGTGCTTCAGGTTCGGTGTCCTCGCCATCGGCAGCCGGGCTGACGTGCGGCGCGTCGTGTTCCTCCAGGGGAACGTCCAGCGCGCGCGCGATCGCGGCGCGGGCGGCGCGCGCGACCGCGTGCCGATTGGATAGCCGCGGATCGATGGCCGGCAGCCAGTGCAGCTCGACCGCCAGGTGCGGGGCCGTGACGACGCGCCAGAGCGACTGCATCAGGTGCATGTCGTCGACGAACATCGCGGCCCGGGAAAACTCGCCGTGCTGGGTAAAGCGCACTGCGACCGGCCGCAGCGACACGCCCAGGTCGATCGCCGGCTGCACCAGGTTCGCGTGAAAGGGCAGCAGGCGCGAGCCGTCGGTGGTCGTGCCCTCCGGGAAGATGCCGATCAGCTGGCCCGAGCGCAGCCGCTCGGACACCGCCTGGTTGGTGCGCACCACCGCGTGGCGCCGTCCGCGTTCGACGAACAGCGTGCCGACCACGATCGCCAGCCAGCCGAACACCGGCCAGCGTCCGATTTCGGCCTTGGCGACGAAGCGCGCCGGCACCATCGCGGCGATCGAGAACACGTCCAGCCAGGACGTGTGATTGATCAGCAGCAGGGAGCCTGACGGCGCCTCGCCCGTCGCGTCGCCAGGCGCCGGCGGCAGGCCGCGCGACTCCAGGCGCACCCCGACGATCAGCAGCAACAGGCGCGACCAGGCCATCACGGCCGCATCGCGCCAGGAGCGCTTGATCCACGGAAACAGCAACAGCGCGTAGATCAGGCCCAGCAGCACGAACAGCAGCGCCGCCGCGATCGTGATCGGCGCGATCAGGCACAAGCCCAACCGATAAAGTTGCACGATCACGCCGGCACCCCGGCGCCAGGCACCCGATCGAACCGGATCTCGCCGCCCACGATGGTGGTGCGCACGCGCCCGGTGAGCTCGCGCCCCAGGTAGGGCGAATTCTTGCCGGAACTGAGCAGCGTCTCGGCGTTGACCGCCCAGGTCTCGAGCGGATCGAACAGCACGACGTCGGCCTTGCGCCCGACCAGCAGCGTGCCGGTATCCTCGGCCAGCACGCCCGCCGGGCCACGGGTCAGCGTTGCCAGCGCGCGCAACAGCGGGACCTTTTCCGATTGCGCCCAGCCCAGCAGCAAGGGCAGCAAAGTCTCCAGCCCCGAGGCGCCGACACCGGCCTCGCCGAACGGAAGCAGCTTGTCCTCGAGCGCGATCGGGGCGTGGTCCGAGCAGATTGCATCGATGGTGCCGTCGACCAGGGCCGCGCGGATCGCAGCGCGGTCGCGCTCGGAGCGCAGCGGCGGATCGAGGCGCCAGTTCGAGTCGAACTGACCGATGTCGGCATCCACCCCATGCACGTTCAGGATGGCGACATCGGCCGTGACCGGAAGCCCCTGGCGGCGCGCCGCTCGAACCAGATCGACGCCGGCCGCGGTCGAGACGCGACACAGGTGGATGCGCACCGGCCGCTGCCCGGTGGCTCGCTGCAACTCGAAGATCGTGTGCAGCGCGACCGTCTCGGCCACCGCGGGAACGCTGGGCAGCCCGAGGCGCCCGGCGATCGCGCCCTCGCCCGCGACGCCGCCCGCGGCGAGCGAGGCGTCCACCGGCCGCAACCAGACCGGAAGGTCGAAGGTGCGCGCATAGCGCAGCGCGCTGAGCAGCGTGGCGCGGTGGTTCGGCAGCGCGCCGGTCTGCGCGAACGCCACGCATCCGACCTCGGCCAGCGTGCACATCTGGGCGAGCGCCTCGCCTTTCAGATTCGCGGTCAGTGCGCCCAGCGGGTAAAGGCGCGCGCCGGCCGCTTCGCGCGACCTCTGGCGCAGCATGCGCACCAGGCCCGGTTCGTCCAGCGGCGGGTCGGTATCGGGCGGACACACGACGCCGGTCACCCCGCCCGCCAGCGCGGCGCGCATTTCGACCCGAAGCGCCCCGTCGGTGCCCGGCTCGCGCATGCGGGCGCACAGATCGATCAGTCCCGGAGCCGCAACCAGGCCCCGCCCATCGATGCGGCGCTCCGCCACGAATCCGGCCGGTGCTTCGCCCACGCCCGCTATGCGACCGTCGGCCAGGTACAGGTTGCCGACCCGATCCAGGTTCGCGGACGGATCGATCAGGCGCGCCGATTCGATCTCGATTCTCATCGGAACCTCGCCGAGGAAGCGGCGATCGAGAGCACCGCCATGCGCACCGCGATGCCAAAGGTGACCTGGGGCAGGATCACGCTGTGAGCGCCGTCGGCCACGCGCGAGTCGATCTCGACCCCGCGATTCATCGGCCCCGGATGCATCACGATGCAGTCCGGCTTGGCCGCGCGCAGCGCCTCGGGCGTCAATCCGTACTTGCGGAAATACTCGGACGCGCTCGGCAGCAGCGCTCCGTCCATCCGTTCGCTCTGCAGCCGCAGCATGATCACCACATCGGCATCGCGAATGCCGTCCTGCAGCGACGTGAACACGCGCACCCCGAGCGTTTCGAGCCCATCGGGCAGCAGGGTGAGCGGGCCCACCGCGCGCACGTCCGGCACCCCGAGCGCGCGCAGCGCATGCAGGTCGGATCGGGCCACGCGCGAGTGCAGGATGTCTCCCACCACGGCGACCGACAGCGCGCCGAAATCGCGCTTGTAGTGGCGGATCGTGTAGATGTCGAGCAGCCCCTGGGTCGGGTGCGCGTGGCGCCCGTCGCCCGCGTTGATCACGTGCACGTGCGGCGCCACGTGACTCGCGATCAGGTGCGGGGCGCCGCCCTGCGAATGCCGCACCACGAACAAGTCGGCCTGCATCGCGGTCAGGTTATTGATCGTGTCCAGCAGGGACTCGCCCTTGGCCGCGCTCGAGGCTGCGATGTTCAGGTTGAACACGTCCGCACTCAGGCGCTTGGCGGCGATTTCGAACGTGGTGCGGGTGCGGGTCGAATTCTCGAAGAACAGGTTGAACACCGAGCGCCCGCGCAGCAGCGGCACGCTCTTGACCTCACGTGAACCGACGCTGATGAAACTGTCGGCGGTCGACAGGATGCGTTCGATGATCCCGCGCGGCAGGCCGTCGAGCGACAGAAGATGGTGCAGCTCGCCATCGGCGTTCAGCTGCGGGTTCAGCACCGGGTCAGGCACGCGCCCTCTGCTCCAGCGTCAGGTGCAGGCGCCCGGACGGCTCCCGCACCAGCACCACGCTGACCTCCTCGGGCACCTCGATGGTCCGCCCGACCACCGAAGGGGCGATCGGAAGCTCGCGCCCGCCGCGGTCGATCAACACCGCCAGGTCGATGCTGGCCGGCCGGCCATAGTCGAACAGCTCGTTCATCGCGGCGCGCACCGTGCGGCCGGTGTTCAGCACGTCGTCGACCAGCAGGACATGGCAGCCGGCCACATCGAACGGGATGCGCGAGGGCCGCACGGCCGGATTCAGGCCGCCATGGGCGAAATCATCCCGGTAGAACGACACATCGAGCACGCCGACCTCGGCCGACACCTGAAGATCCTTGCGCAGCCGCTCGGCCAGCCAGACGCCGCCGGTGTGCACGCCGACCAGCCCCAGGGTGCGGCCGGCGACCAGCTCTCTGACGCGCTGCGCGAACACCGCGTAGATCGATTCGGCGTCCAGATCGATCACGCGCGGGCCCCCTCGTGCAGCCATTGCTGCAGGATGACCGCGGCCGCCTCGTCGTCGCGCGCCGCCGCGCCTCCGACCACAGCCGACGAATAGCGCTCGTCCACGCGCGCCACGATGCGCCCAAAGCGGCCCTTCAGGCGGCTTGCGAATCGTTCGCAGCGTGCGGTCATCGCATGCGCCGTCCCGTCCGAGTAACGGGCGATCCCCACCACCAGCACCTCCGGCTGCCACTTTTCGATCAGCGTGGCGATCGCGCCCCAGGTGTGCCGCTCGCCCGTGCTGATCACGCACAGCGGCCTGGCGGTCGCGCTGACCGTGTTGCCGATGGCCACCCCGATGTGCCGCGTTCCGTAGTCGAACCCGAGCGCCACGCCTTCGGTGATCTTGATGCCTGGGCCCGAAGAATGACCGGTGCGGCCCCCCACGGGCGTCGCGCCGGCCTCCCGTTCAGGCATGACCCGCCTGCCCGGTCAGTTGCAGCGAATCGACCCCGAGCAGCTTCAAGGCCGCGGCGAATCGCGACCGCACCGGCGTGTCGAAGATCACGCGCGGATCGGCCTTGACCGTGAGCCAGCCGTTCTGCCCCAGTTCGTGTTCGAGCTGGCCGGCGCCCCATCCCGAGTAACCGAGGGTGACCAGCAGGCGAGGCGGCCCGTTGCCCTCGGCTACCGCCTCCAGCACGTCCTTGGAGGTGGTCAGCCCGATGTCCTCCCCGACGTTCAGCGTGGAGCTGAAATTGCCGGTCGGAGTGTGCAGGACGAAGCCGCGCTCGGTCTGTACCGGACCGCCGTAAAACACCGGCTCGTCCCGCCACGGCGCGATTTCCAGGCGCAGGTCGATCTTGTCGAACAGCCGTGCCAGCGTCAGGTCGGTCGGCCGGTTGATCACGAGTCCCAGCGCGCCCTTTTCGCTGTGCTCGCACACGTAAACGACCGTCCCGTCGAAGTTCGGATCGACCATATTCGGCATGGCGATCAGAAACTGATCGGTGAGGTTCATGGGCCGCATTTTAGCGGACGCCGACGCCGCCATGCGACCCCACTAAGGGGCGGATGGGAGCAAGTACACGATGAGCGGCGGGGGTGAATTGTCATCGTGCCGCGCGGATCGCCGCGATCCGATCCTCAGGTGCGGGGTGCGTCTGCAGGTAGCGCGCCCAGCCTGCCGCATCGACCTGCCCATGGGCCGTCTGCAGGCGCTGCAGCAGATCCGCGAAGGCCTCGACGCCGATGCCCTTGCGCTTGAGCAATTGCACGGCGTAGGCATCGGCCTCGCGCTCCATATCGCGCGAATACGAGAGGTTGGCCAGGGCCGCCGGCAAGGCCGCCATCACGCCCGAAACATCGCCCGCGATCAGCGTTACCACGACCCCCACCACGGTGCCGGAGATGATCTGGCGCATCAGGTGGCGGTTTTCCACGTGGCCGATTTCATGCGCCAGCACGCCTTGCAGCGCCGCATCGTCCGGCGCCAGCTCCACCATTTGATCGGTCACGACCACCGTGCCGCCCGGCAGCGCAAAGGCGTTGGCGCCCACCGGACCGCCGTCGCGCAGCACCAGAGCGAACCGGTGCTCGTCGTGCGGAGCGATCGAATCGAACAGGCGCTGGACCCGGTCGCGCTGCGGCTGCGCCAATCGGCTGGGACCGAACTGCTGTTCGACGATCGCGGTGGCGCGCGTACCGATGCCGGACTCGACCGACGGCGGGACCCGGCGCGCGGCAGCCTCGGCCGCTGCCGGAAGACCCCAGCGGTACAGGCTCAGGATCGCCGCCATCAGCAACCCCATCGCAAGCAGCACGTGGCTCCAGCGACGCTGGGAGCGTGCCACCAGGGATTCGCGGTAGCCGGCCGCGGTCAGCGCCGCGTCGAGCCCCTGCTGGTCGGCCACCTCGCAATAGGTGCCGTCCGAAAACCGGATCAGGCGCGGCGCGTGCTGCAGACGCTCGGACATGCGCGCGTCGTTCCAGTCGTACCGCCGCTGCAGGCACGGGCTGAGCAGCACCACGCCGCCCGCGCCGATCTGCAGCTCGACCGCCTGGGGGCGCGCCAGCTGACCGTCGTAGAAACTTGCGGCCACGGTTCGTGGGACCGAAACGCAATCCGTGTTCACAGCCCGAAATCCAGATCCATCACGTCGACCGCGCCCTCGCCGGTCGCGCCGACCTGCGCATCCTTGCCGTCGCTGGCGAACCGGGCCAGTGCGTCGGCATCGAGCACCTGGATCGACTCGATCCTGTATTTCATCGATCGCATCAGCGCAAACGGGATCAGCAATCCCAGGCTCAGCACGACCATCAACAGGTTGCTCAGCGTGATGCCGATCAGGCGTGCGGCCCGCGCGTCGCTTTCGAAGGCGACCCCTTCGAGGCGGGTCGCGGACCACGCGGCGTTCTGGGTCCAGGCGGTCACGAGCGGCATGATGGCGAGCGCCGCCACGTAGAAGAGAACGATCGGGACGAGGAACCCTGCTCCGATGCCTCGGCCAGCGCCGCGCCCGAGTGCGGCCAGGCCGAGCCCGACGGCCACGACGCCCACGACGATCGTCGCCGCGAGCATCATCACCGCCGCCGCCAGGTAAGGCGCATAAAAGTTCCAGGCACTTCCCTCGAAGCTCGCGCGGGCCGTCCCATACGACGCGTGCCCGTGCTGCCAGCGCTTGAAGCAGAAGTGCAGATAGGGCCACAGCAGCATCAGCGCCAGGTAAAACAGGCCGATGCCAAGGGCAAGTCTCGGAGCCGGATGCTGCGGGCTGCCGCCCATCCCCATCGCGGCCAGCGCGCCGGGCGCCAACGCCAGCGCCATCGGCAATCCGAAGATCAGGTAGGCCTGCGACACCGGGCCCGCGAACCGAAAGCGCAGCCCTCGATAGCTGGAGTTGTGCAGCCTGAACCGGTACGACTGCGTCAGCAGCCAGGGGATCACGGCGATCAGCGCCAGCACCGCGATCAGCGCGAACGGCCCCAGGAACGTCAACGCCAGCTTGTACAGCACCAGCATCAGCACGGCCAGCATCCGGCCTTTCAGGATCGCCAGCGGATCGCCGTGATAGTCGAACACCGAACCGTCCAGGTCGGTGTTGCGATAGAAGTACTGCAGCTTGCGCACCTTGGCCCACGCCGAGTAGATGCCCAGCGTGGCGATCGTCAGCAGCAGGTTCACGATCCAGATGCGGAAATACTCCTGCCCGCTTCCGGTGAACCGGATCCGGCACCGACGCAGCTCGGAAGCCGCGGCAGGCGCGGCGGGCGGCGCCGACCTGTTCGCATCGATCGTCTGCATCCGACTCTCCCCCGCCCTGCGCGCTTTGCGGCGGTTGTATAGATAAACGACCCGCTGGGCAAGGCCGATGGCTGTGGCGCGGACGCCGCAATGCGAATGCGAACCGGCGCTCCGAAAAAAAGAAGGGTCCCGCAAGCGGGACCCTTTCCTGAAAGGCAGGCGTGGGCCCCGTTTGGAGCCCGCCGACGAGCCGTATTTACATGTCCATGCCGTCCATGCCGCCCATGCCGCCCATGCCGCCGCCGGGGCCGCCCTTGGAGCTCTTTTCCTCCACCAGCTCAGCCACCATCGCGTCGGTGGTCAGCATCAGGCTGGCGACCGAAGCGGCGTTTTGCAGCGCGGTGCGCGCCACCTTGGTCGGATCGAGCACGCCCATCTGCACCAGGTCGCCATAGGCATGGGTCTGGGCGTTGAAGCCGTAGTTGCCCTTGCCCTCGGCGACCTTGTTCACGACCACGCTGGGCTCCTCGCCGGCGTTGGCGACGATCTGGCGCAGCGGCTCTTCCATCGAGCGCAGCACGATCTTGATGCCGGCGTCCTGGTCCGGGTTCTCGCCCTTCAGGCTGGAGATCGCCTGCTTGGCACGCACCAGCGCCACTCCGCCGCCCGCAACGATGCCTTCCTCGACCGCGGCACGCGTTGCATGCAACGCATCCTCGACGCGCGCCTTCTTCTCCTTCATCTCGACCTCGGTGGCAGCCCCGACCTTGATCAGCGCCACGCCGCCGGCGAGCTTGGCCACGCGCTCCTGCAGCTTTTCCTTGTCATAGTCGCTGGTGGCTTCCTCGATCTGGGCACGGATCGCCTTGACGCGGGCCTCGATCGCCTTGGTCTCGCCGGCACCGTCGATGATCGTCGTGTTTTCCTTGGCGATCTCGATGCGCTTGGCCTGGCCCAGGTCCTGCAGGCTCGCCTTCTCCAGCGTCATGCCGGTTTCCTCGGCGATCACGGTGCCGCCGGTCAGGATGGCGATGTCTTCCAGCATCGCCTTGCGGCGGTCGCCGAAGCCCGGGGCCTTGACCGCGCAGGTCTTCAGGATGCCGCGGATGTTGTTCACGACCAGCGTGGCGAGCGCCTCGCCCTCGACCTCCTCGGCCACGACCAGCAGCGGGCGTCCGGCCTTGGCAACCTGTTCCAGCACCGGCAGCAGGTCACGGATGTTGGAGATCTTCTTGTCGTGCAGCAGAACGAACGGGTGATCCAGCACCGCGATCTGCTTGTCGGCGTTGTTGATGAAGTACGGCGACAGGTAGCCGCGGTCGAACTGCATGCCCTCGACGATTTCCAGTTCGCTTTCGAGCGACTTGCCGTCCTCGACCGTGATCACGCCTTCCTTGCCCACCTTATCCATCGCGTCTGCGATGATCTTGCCGATGTCGACATCCGCGTTGGCAGAAATCGAGCCGACCTGGGCGATTTCCTTGCTGGTCGTGCACGGCTTGCTGATCTTCTTCAGCTCTTCGACAGCGGCGATCACGGCCTTGTCGATGCCGCGCTTCAGGTCCATCGGATTCATGCCGGCGGCGACATACTTCATGCCTTCGACCACGATGGCTTGCGCCAGCACGGTCGCGGTGGTCGTGCCGTCACCGGCCGTATCGGAGGTCTTGGACGCGACTTCCTTGACCATCTGCGCGCCCATGTTCTCGAACTTGTCCTTCAGCTCGATTTCCTTGGCGACCGAGACGCCGTCCTTCGTGACCGTCGGCGCGCCGAAGCTGCGCTCGAGGACGACGTTGCGGCCCTTCGGGCCGAGCGTGACCTTGACCGCGTTGGCGAGGATGTTGACGCCGCGCACCATGCGATGACGCGCGTCATCGCCGAACAGAACTTGTT
>Ga0209698_10005871_pt1 | contig 13150 bp, 12 predicted proteins | sample LitLauG_LLR_2012_FD_187203 | JGI IMG/M metagenome (GOLD analysis project Ga0209698, IMG submission 187203) | Freshwater sediment microbial communities from Pennsylvania, USA - Little Laurel Run_MetaG_LLR_2012 (SPAdes) (version 2) | ecosystem: Environmental > Aquatic > Freshwater > Creek >... | reverse complement strand
CGAGGTGTGGACCGGCAACCCCGACGACCGGGCGCCGGAGACGGTGGAGGTGCGCGACGGACTGGTCGTGCGCCGGCTGCCCATGCCCCTTCCGGCGACGAATTGGCCGGCGGTGTCCCACACCGCCGGGACCGCCCCCCGCACCCTCTATGCGCTGCGCCGGGCCGTGCGGTCGTTCCGGCCGGACGTGCTCCACGTGCAGTGCTTCGGACCGAACGGGGCCTACGCCACCGCCCTGGCCCGGGCCGCTGGCGTGCCGCTGGTGGTGACCCTGCAGGGCGAGACCCTGATGGACGACGCCGACATCTTCGACACCTCCCGGGTCCTGCGGGCGTCGCTGCGGGCCGGCCTGCGGACGGCGGCCGCCGTGACCGCGTGCTCGGCCTTCACCCTGGACGACGCCGTGGCCCGGTTCGGGCTGCCCGCCGGCCGGGGTGTCGTCATCCCCAACGGGGTCCCGCTCGACCAGCCGGCACCGGGGCCCGGTGACGACGTGGTGGCGGACCGGCTCGGCGGCACGCCCTACGTGCTGGCCCTGGGCCGGGTCGTCGACAAGAAGGGGTTCGACCTGCTGTTGGCCGGGTACGCGGCCATGGAGCCGTCCGAACGCCGGGCCGACCTGGTCATCGGGGGCTCCGGCCCGGCGCTCGAGGCGCTCGAGGCCCAGGCCGAGGAGTCAGGCATCGGCGATCGCGTCCACTTCGTGGGCCGCCTGCGGCGCGAGCAGGTGGCCGCGGCCATGGCCGCCGCCACTGTCTTCGTGATGCCGAGCCGGCTCGAGCCCTTCGGCATCGTCGTGCTCGAGGGCTGGCGGGCCGGAACGGCGGTGGTGGCGACCAGCCGGGGCGGCGCGCCGGAGTTCGTGCGCGACGGCCGGGACGGCATGCTCGTGGACCCCTTCGACACCGTCGCCGTCGCCCGGGTGCTCGGGCGCCTGCTGACCGACGAGCCGCTCCGGCGTGCCGTGGCCGCCGCCGGGCGTGCGCGGGTGGTGGAGTTCGCCTGGCCGGCGGTGGCCGAGCGGTACCGACGGCTGTACGACTCGGTCCTCGGCCCGCCCGTCCAGCTCCGCCGTGTGGCAGGTGCGTCATGACCGCCGTCGTCCCCGAGCTGCGGGTCGGTCTCGACCTGGTCGACGTGGCCGACGTGGCCGACGCCGTCGCCCGGTTCGGCGACCGCTACGTGACGCGCATCTACACCGACCACGAGATCGCATGCTGTCGGCGTCCCGCCCCGGACGCCACCGTCGTCGACGGTGCGACGGCGCCCGGGCCGGCCTACGCACTCGACTCGCTGGCGGCGAGGTTCGCGGCCAAGGAGGCCGTGCTCAAGGTACTCCGGCCTGTCGGAATGCAACCGGCGTGGCGTAGTATCGAACTACACCGGATGACCGGAGGGTGGTGTGAGATCCGTCTCTCCGGGTCGGCCGCCGCCCTGGCCGCCGAGGCGGGACTCGAGGGGCTGGCGGTCAGCCTGACGCACGAAGGGGACCTCGCCGGCGCGGTCGTGGTCGGCTGGGGTACCCGAGGGACGGAGGAGACGCATGACGGTTGACGAGACCATCCGGCAGGTGCTGGCCGACCACGCCCGGCTGGCGGTGCCGGTCGAGTCGCTGACGGACGACACCGACCTGTTCGGGGCGGGCATGACCTCGCACGCCAGCGTCAACGTGATGCTCGCCCTGGAGGACGCGTTCGACTTCGAGTTCTCCGAGAAGATGCTGAAGAAGTCCACGTTCGAGTCGGTCGGCGCCATCCGGGCGGCCGTCCTCGAGATGACAGGCGGGTGAGCAGGACATGACCGCAGCAGACACCGTGCCGGGCGCCGCAGGGGCCACTCCCCTGTCAATGACCCTGACCGGGTCGGTGGCGGCCCGTATGGCGGCCATCGCCGACGAGGTCGCCGGTCCGGCCGCGGCCGACGTCGACGCCCGCAGCCGGTTCCCGCGGGAGACCGTCGAGGCGCTCCGGGCCGAGGGCCTGCTCGCCGCGCTGGTGCCGGTCGCCCTCGGGGGCGGTGGGGCCACCCTCGACGAGGTGTCCGAGGGCCTGATCGCCCTCGGGAAGCGCTGCGCGTCGAGCGCCATGGTCGTGGCGATGCACCACATCCAGGTCGGCTGCCTGGTGCGCCACGGCGACAACGACCTGCTGCGTGACTACCTGCGTGAGCTGTCCGAACACCAGTACCTGCTGGCGTCGGCCACCACCGAGGTGGGGACCGGGGGCGACGTGCGCTCCAGCATCTGTGCGCTCGAGGTCACCGACGGCACCTTCCACGTGGAGAAGCAGGCCCCGGTGATCTCCTACGCCGACGACGCCGACGCCGTTCTGGTGACCGCCCGGCGCAACGCCGACAGCCCCGAGTCCGACCAGGTGATCGTGCTGTGCCGGCCGCCCGGCCTCGAGCTCGAGCCGACCGGCGGGTGGGACGTGCTCGGGTTCCGGGGCACCTGCAGCACCGGCTACCTGCTGCGGGCGTCGGGCGACGCCCGGGCGGTGCTCACCGAGCCGTACTCGGACATCTCCACCCGGACCATGCTGCCCCTGGCCCACCTGCTGTGGAGCTCGGTGTGGCTCGGCATCGCCACCGACGCCGTCGAGCTGGCCCGCCGGTTCGTCCAGGCCGAGGCCCGGCGCAAGCCGGGCTCGACCCCGCCGGCCGCCGTGCGCCTGGCCCAGACCACGGTGGTGCACCAGCAGTTCGTGGACATGGTGCGCTCGTCCCTCGCCCGGTTCGAGGAGGCCGACGCCGACGGCGACCGCCTCTCCTCGATCGGCTTCGGGGTGGGGATGAACGCCCTCAAGGTGTCGTCGTCCACCCTGGTGGTGGACATCGTCCGCGAGTGCATGCTGATCTGTGGCCTGGCGTCGTACCGGCTCGACTCGCCCTACACCCTGGGCCGTCACCTGCGCGACGCCATGGGCGCCGCCCTCATGGTGAACAACGACCGCATCATGGCCAACAACGCCCAGATGCTCCTGGTCCACCGGGGCGAGTGACAGAGGTGTCCGTCGCCCCCGACCCGGCCGCCACCGGGGCCGACGCGTCCGACGAGCCGTGGTCCGCCTTCCGGCAGGCCCTGCTCGACGACGGCGTGCTCCTGGCCACCGACGTCGACGGTATCTACGGGCGGTCGGCCGCCTACGAGTCGGTGGCCGACGCCATCGACCGCCTGGTGCTGCGCGTCGGTGCCGACCAGGACGCCCTCAGCGTGCGGTTCCCCCCGGTCATGCCGTGGTCGACCTTCCAGAAGAACGGGTACCTCGAGTCGTTCCCCGACCAGATGGGCTCGGTGCACACGTTCCGCGGGGACGAGCGGCTGCACGCCGAGCTGGTGCACCGTGCCGAGTCGGGCGAGGACCGCGGCGAGCTGCTCGAGACCACCGACATCGTCCTGTGCCCGGCCGTCTGCCACCCGCTGTACCCGACCCAGTCGGGCCGGCTCCCCGAGGGCGGGCGGCGGGTCGAGGTCTACGGGTACTGCTTCCGGCACGAGCCGAGCACCGACCCCTTCCGGATGCAGGCCTTCCGCCAGCACGACTACGTGTTCCTCGGCACCCCCGACGGCGCCCGGGACCACCGCGACCGCTGGATCGACCGGGGGCTCGAGGTCCTCGGGGGCCTCGGCCTCGAGGTGGAGGCGGTCATCGCCAACGACCCGTTCTTCGGCCGACCGGGGCGCATGCTGGCGGCCAACCAGCGCACCGAGGAGCTCAAGTACGAGATCGTGGCACCGGTGTTCGCCTCGGGCCGACCCACCGCCATCTCCTCGTCGAACTGCCACCTCGACCACTTCTCCCGCCCGTTCGGCATCGACACGGCCGACGGCGCAGTGGCCCACACCGCCTGCTTCGGCTTCGGCGTGGACCGCATCACCCTGGCCCTGCTCGACCGTCACGGCACCGACCCGGCCGCCTGGCCCGACACGGTCCGTTCGGTCCTGTGGCCCTAGGCGGGCGGCGGCCCGGACGGGCCCGATGACGGCCTCCGTCCCGGCGGGCCTCACCGCTGCCGGGTTCGTCCCGCACCCGCTGCACGCGACCGAGCGGACGTGGACGGAGACCAACTGCTACGTCGACGTGTGGATCGAGGTGCTGCACGCACTCGGCCTCGACCCGGTGGCCGGCGCCGCCTTCACCCTCAGCTGCGACTTCGAGGGCGACCAGTGGACCTTCTTCAAGTACCCGCCCGAGGACCTCCGCGAGCTGTACGGGATCGAGGTGGCCGAACTGAACGTCTGGCGCCCGGTGGCCGACCACGTCGAGGAGCAGCTCGCACTCGGCCGGCTGTGCACGGTGGAGGGTGACGCCTGGTTCCTGCCCGACACCCGGGGCGTGTCGTACGGCACCGACCACGTGAAGACGACGATCGTGCCCGCCGCACTCGACCGGGAGGCCCGCGCGCTCGGCTACTTCCACAACGCCGGCTACTTCGAGCTCGCCGGTGACGACTTCGACGGGCTGTTCCGACTCGGTGACCACGCCGACCCGGCGGCCTTGCCGCCCTACGTGGAGTCGGTCCGCCTCGACCGGGTCCGACGGGACGACCCCGACCTGGTGGGCCGGGCGGTGGCGCTCACCCGGGCGCACCTGGCCCGGCGGCCCGCCGACAACCCGGTGACCCGGATGGCGACCCGGATGACCGCGGACCTGCCGTGGCTGGCCACCCAGGACCTCGAGGCCTTCCACCTCTACGCGTTCGGCCTGTGCCGTCAGTGCGGTGCCAGCACCGAGCTGGCGGCCACGTTCGTGGACTGGCTCGACGAGCACGACGGCCGGGGTGTGCCGGCGGCGGCGGTGGCCTTCCGCGAGGTCGCCGAGGGGGCGAAGTCGCTCCAGTTCGCCCTGGCCCGCGTGGTCCGGGGCCGCACCGTCGACCTGGACGGCATCCTGGCCGGCATGGCCGAGCGGTGGGCGACCGCCATGGACCTCCTGGTCGGCCGGTATGGGGACTGACCCGGCCCGGCCGGGCCACGGGACCGGCGGGTCGGAACGGTCCGCCGTGGGGGACCTGCTGGCCGGCGCCGTCTGGTCCTGTCGGCCGACCCCGCCCGGTCTGCTCACCTCGCCCGGGGACGCCGACGTCGACGGGGTGGCCTGGCTGCCGGCCGTGGTGCCGGGGACGGCGGCCTCCGCCCTGGCCGCCCTGGGCGCCGCCGACCCCTCCAACGATCGGCTGGACGGCCAGGACTGGTGGTTCCGGTGCCGGTTCGCCGGTCCCGGCCCGACGGCGGACCACGGTGGCGGATGGGTGCTGGAGCTGGACGGCCTGGCCACGCTGGCCGACGTGTGGCTGAACGGGCGCCACCTGCTCCGCTCCGAGTCGATGTTCACCTCCTGGCGGGTCGACGTGGACCAGGTCGAGGCCGACAACGACCTCACCCTGCGCTTCGCCGCCCTCACCCCGGTCCTCGGTGCCCGGCGCCCGCGGCCCCGCTGGCGCTCGACCGGCGTCGTCAGCCAGAACCTCCGGTGGATCCGGACCACGCTGCTCGGTCGGCAGGCGGGCTGGGCCAGGGTGCCTGCCCCGGTCGGCCCGTGGCGACCGGTCCGCCTGCGGCCGGTGGCGCCCGTCGACGTGGTGTCCCGACGGGTGCGGTCGACCTGCGGCGAGGGCGACGGCCCGACCACCGGGACGGTGACGGTCGACCTGGTGGTGACCGGCCGGGACCTGCCCGCCGACGGCAGGCCGCCGACGGCCTCGGTGGTGGTGGGGGACCGGTCGGCCGACCTCGGGGTCGCCGTCGACGGGGACGCCTGGCGACTGACCGGGTCGGTCGACGTCCCCGGGGCGACCCGCTGGTGGCCCCACACCCACGGCATCCCGCACCGGTACCCGGTGTCGGTCCGGATCGACGGGGTCGCGGTCGACCTCGCCCCGGTCGGGTTCCGGACGGTCACCGTCGACCGGACGGGGGACGGGTTCGCGTTGGCCGTCAACGGCACCCCGGTGTTCTGCCGCGGCGCGTGCTGGTACCCGATCGACCCGGAGGGTCTGCAGGCCACCGACGAGGAGCTGGCCGCCACCCTGGACCTGGTGACCCGGGCCGGCGCGAACATGCTGCGCATCCCCGGGGGCACCGTCTACGAGGACGAACGGTTCTTCGAGGCGTGCGACCGGCTCGGCATCCTGGTCTGGCAGGACGTGATGCTCGGGCCGCTCGACCCGCCCGACGACGACGCCTTCGTGGAGGTGGTGGCGGCCGAGGTCGCCGACCTGCTCGGGCGCACGGCCGCCCACCCCAGCCTGGCCGTGCTGTGCGGCGGCCAGCAGCTCGAGGAGCAGCCGGCCATGTTCGGACTGCCCCGCGACCGGTGGCGGTCCCGGGTCGTCGACGAGGCGATCCCGGGCGTGGTGGCCCGGATGGCGCCGGACCTGGCGTATGTCACGTCGTCGCCCAGCGGGGGGGACCTCCCGTTCCACACCCGGGCCGGGGTGTCCCACTACTTCGGCGTGGGGGTCTACCTGGCACCCTTCTCCGACCTGCGCCGGTCGGCCCCGCGGTTCGTCTCCGAGGGGCTCGCCTTCGCCGTGCCGCCGGAGCGGGTCACCGTGGAGGAGGAGTTCGGGGGCGATCTCACGGCCCGCAGGGAGACCGACTGGAACCGTGCCGTCCACCGGGACGCCGGGTCGTGGTTCGACCTCGAGGACGTCCGGGACCACTACGCCGAGGAGCTCTTCGACGAGGGCATCGCCGATCTGTGGCGGACGGACCACGAGCGGGCCCTCGACCTCGGGCGGGCGGCGGTGGCCGAGGTGCTGACCGCCGCCCTCGCCGAGTGGCGGCGTCCCGGGTCCCCGTGCGCCGGCCTGCTGACCATCGCCCTGCGCGACCAGCGGGCCGGTCCGGGCTGGGGGATGGTCGACTCGTCGGGCCGACCGAAGTCCAGTTGGTTCGCCTTCGCCCGGTCGGCCGCCCCGTTGGCCGTGCTGGCCACCGACGAGGGGGCGAACGGGCTCGACGTCCACGTGGTCAACGACACCGACGCCCCGGTGGTGGCGACGCTGGTGCTCGGGCTGCACACGGCGGTCCACCAGGCCGAGTCGGCGGCGTGCCCCATCGAGGTGCCGGCCCGGGGCGGGGTCACGGTCCGGACCGACGCACTCTTCGACGGCTTCCGCGACGTGACCTTCGCCTACCGGTTCGGCCCCCGGTCCTACGACCTGGTGACGGCCGACCTGGTGGACGCCTCGGGCCGGGTACTGGCCGGCACCACCTTCCTGCCCGGCGGCCCGAAGCGCCCGAGCGACCCCGACGTGGGGCTTCAGGCGGTCCTCGAACCGGTCGATGGAGGGGCGTGGCACCTGCGCGTCTCCACCCAGCGGTTCGCCGAGTACGTCCAGGTCGACGTGCCGGGCTACCGGCCCGACGACTCCTGGTTCCACCTGCGGCCGGGTGGGTCGCGGACGGTCGTGCTGCAACCCGAGGCCGGGCACGCCTCGACCCCGAGGGGCCGGGTGCGGGCGCTCAATTCCCGATCGCTCGCCGTCGTCGGGAGCTGACCGTGGCGGAGGCACCCCGGCGGGGCGGTTCGGCTCGGGCGGATTCCCGGTGAGGGCAGCGCGAATACCTGCCGAAGGACCTGTTGTGCTGGGACTTCCCGCGCCTCTACGATTGGTGTCCGGGCACGGGGGCACGGAACTCCTCTCCGGCGGGCGACGTGTGCCATCGGCCCCAGTGGAACTGCACCGGAGCAGGAAAGGGCAGGCCGGCTGGCATGGCGATTCGTGAGGACGAAGTAGAGCGGATCTCCGCCGGTCGCCCGGACGCGGTCGTGGTCCCTGCGGGCAACGGGTTCGCCATCGACCTGGGCGACCACGCCGGGGCGGTGGCCAAGGTCCACCGCCACGTGCTGCGACGCCTGGTGTCGGCCGACGTCATCGGCCTGGCCCTGGCCGCCGTGCTCGGCCCGCTGCTGGTGGCGGCGGTGTCGTCCAACCCCAACTCGGCGGCCGGGCGCAGCGGCTCGATGGTCGTCTTCGACCTGGCCGTCATCCCGCTGTTCCTCGGCGTCTTCGCCCTGTACGGCCTCTACAAGGGGGCGACCCGTCGGCTCTCCCTCAGCGTGTTCAGCGACCTGCGCAACATCCTGCACGCCCTGATGGTGAGCGGGTTCCTGTACGCCGTCGTGGGCTACATCGCCCACCACTCCTTCGGCGTCCAGTACCTGACCGTGGGCAAGATCCTCGCCATGTGCATCGTCGCCGCGGTCACCGTCCCGCTGGCCCGGATCGCCTCGTTCGGGCTGCTCGGACGGTCGCCGGCCGGGTCGGTCCCGGTCATCGTGGTCGGCACCGGCAAGCTCGCCCAGACGGTGGCGAGCCACCTGCGGGCCCACTCGAGCGTCCGGTTCGTCGGATTCGTCGACGACAGCCCGCTCGGGCGCAGCGACGTCCTGGGGGAGCTCGAGGACCTGCCGGAGCTGTGCCGCCGCTACGACGTCGCCCGGGTGGTGGTGTGCTTCTCCCGCACGCATCCCGAACGCACCACCGAGATGCTGAAGGCCCTGAGCGGCAAGGTGGGCGTCTCCATCGTCCCCCGCTACTACGAGCTGATCACGGCCCGTTCCCACGTGGAGGACCTGTCCGGCCTGCCGATGATCGACATCGCCCCGGCCTCGCTGACCGCCGGGTCGCGCTTCCTGAAGCGCCTGTTCGACGTGGTCGTCTCGTCGGTGATCCTGGTGCTGCTGTCGCCGTTCTTCCTGGTGGCGGCGGTCCTGATCAAGGCGACGAGCCCGGGTCCGGTCTTCTTCCGCCAGACCCGCACCGGCCGCAACGAGCGGCCGTTCTCCGTGCTCAAGTTCCGGACCATGTACGAGGACGCCGAGCAGCGCAAGGCCGAGATCCTCCACCTCAACGAGGTCGACGGGCCGCTGTTCAAGGTCACCGAGGACCCGCGGGTGACCCGGCCCGGGCGGTTCCTGCGCCGCACCAGCCTCGACGAGCTGCCCCAGCTGATCAACGTGTGGAAGGGCGACATGTCGCTGGTCGGCCCCCGGCCCTTCGTGGTGTCCGAGGCCGCCGAAATCGAGGGCTGGGCCCGCAAGCGCTTCGAGGCCCGCCCGGGCATGACCGGCCTCTGGCAGGTGTCGGGCCGCAACGAGCTGTCCCACCTCGAGCTGTGCCGCCTCGACTACCTGTACGTGGCGTCGTGGTCGTTCTGGTGGGACATGCAGATCCTCTGGCAGACCCCGGGGACCATCTTCAACGGGCGCGGCGCCTCCTGACCACCGGTCCCGGCCCGCCCCGTGCGGGCGGTCGGCCCGCCCGCACGGGGGTCAACGGGTGGCCAGCACCTCGGCCACGACCTCGTCCATGCGTGACAGGAACCGGGGCGGCGCGAACAGGGCGGCGTGGTCCTGCAGCTCGTCGGCGTCCCACGGGCGGCCGACCAGGCCGGTGACGGCCCCGGCGATGGCGTCCGGGGTCGGCGTGTCGAAGAAGCTGCCGGTCCGTCCCTCGACCACCGTGTCGAGGAACCCACCCCACCGCAGTGCGGCCGTCGGTGCCCCGAACGCCGCCGCCTCGAGCGGCGTGAGCCCGAAGTCCTCGTAGGAGGCGGCCACCAGGCCGGCGCAGGCGCCGTACAGCCACCGCAGCACGTCGTCGTCGACCCGGCCGAGGACGGTCACGTTGGGCGGTGCCTGGGCCGCCAGCTCGTCGGCCAGGGGTCCGGTGCCGACCACCACGAGCCGCTGGTCGGGGAGCAGCCGGAAGGCCCCCACCACCGCGCCGACGTTCTTGTAGGCGAGGAGCCGTGACACGCACAGGACGAACCCGGGCTCGATACCGCCGGGGGCCCGGCGGGGGCCGGTCACGTCGATGTCGACCGGTGGTGGCACCACGTCGGCGTCGATGCCGTACACGTCGGCGACCCGGGCACGCACGGCCCGGGAGTTCACCACGTAGCGGTCGGCGGTGGCCGCCGCCCGGGCGTCCCAGCGGCGGAGCGGCGGGGACAGGGCGGCCAGCCCGGCGCCGGCCAGCCACGACGAGCCGGCCAGGTACTGGTCGGGCTGGTAGAGCCAGCGCGCCGGGTTGTGGCAGTAGACGACCTTGGCCCCGGTGACGTGGGCCCCGTGGGCCCAGCCGCTCGACGAGCAGACGGCGACCTCGGCATCCACGTGCATCCGCGAGAAGGACGGCGCCAGCAGCGGCAGCGCCAGCCGGTGGTGGTGGCGGAGGAGCGCCACCCGGTCGATGGGCAGGGTGCGCACGTCGTGGTGTCGGAATCCCGGGAACGTGCCGTCGGGGTCGTACAGCGACGTGTGGACCACGGCGCCGGGGTGGGCGTCGGCCAGGGTCAGGACGACCCGTTCCGCGCCCCCCTGCTGGGTGAGGTAGTCGTGGACCAGGGCCAGCGACGGGGTGGTCACGCGAAGGCGGCGGCCAGGGCGGCCGTGTCCGACAGGACGTGGACGCCGGTGATCCTGCCCCCGGCCAGCTCGAACACCTGGACCTCCTCCATCCGCACGGTGCGTCCGGTGGGTGCCGTGAGCTCCACGTCGAGCCAGACCATCACCACGTCGCCGTCGGCGGCCACGGCCCGTCTGGTGACCCCGGTGAAGGTGGCCGTCGCCAGGGCGGCGAACAGGTCGAGCAGCGCCGCCTTGCCCCGGTAGACGCCGAACCACGGGACGGCGTCGGAGTCCGGGGAGCCGTTCGTCCACACGATGTCACGGGACACGTGGCCCATGAGCGCCAGGGCGTCGCCCCGCTCGAGGGCGTCGGACACCGCCAGGACGACGTCGACGTTGGACGTCCCGGAGTCGGAACTCGAGGTCTCGGTGTGGGAACTCACGGTCTCCTCGTCGGCCACGGTGCGGGCGTGCCCGCACGGCGCACCGGGCGGCGACGCCCGGGCCGGCCCGTCCGGCCCCGCCGTGCAGGCAGGCTAGTCCCGGGGGTTCACGGCGCACCAACGGTAGGATGGCCGTGTACTGGTCCTCTTCGTCTGCACCGCCAACATCTGCCGGTCCCCGATGGCCGCCGCACTCTTCGAGCGGCGGCTGCTCGGCTACGTCGACGGGACGGCCGTGGCCTCCGCCGGCCTGGTCGAGTCGGGTCGCCCGGTGCCGCCCGAGGTGCTCGAGGTGATGGCCCGGCGGGGCCTCGACCTGGGTGACCACCGCAGCCGGTCGCTGTCGGCGCCCCTGGTGGCCGAGGCCGGCCTCGTCGTCGGCATGACGTTGCGCCACGTCCAGGAGTCGGTGCTCCTGGTGCCCGAGTCGTGGCGCCGGACCTTCCGCCTGAAGGAGCTGGTCCGGCGGGGGGAGTACATCGGGCCCCGGCTGCCCGGCCAGGACCTGACGTCGTGGGTACGGGCGGCACAGGGTGACCGGACCCGCGAGGCACTGGTCCACCACTCGCCCGGGGACGACGTGGCCGACCCCTACGGCGGGCCGTTCGAGGGCTACGAGGAGACCGCCACCGAGCTCGACGACCTGACCGGTCGGCTGGCGGCGCTGCTCTGGCCCGCCCGCTGAACCGGTCGGCCGCCCTGCGGGCGACGGGGGAGGGGTGCCACGATGGGGTGGTGCCGCAGACCTTCCTCCACCGGGCCCTGCCGGACGGCGGTCGCCAGCTGGTCCTCGACGACCCGGTGCTGCGGGCCCTGGTGCTCGACGGCGGCGTCACCCTCCGGTTCGGGTGGACCGAGGTCGTCGTCGCCGGTCCGTGCACGCTGCGGGTCGACGGCGTGGACCACCGGCTCGACCCGGGGCAGCCGCCGTCGTTGGCGCCGCTGCTGACCTGTCACCCCGGGGCCGTCCGGTGGCTGTGGGTCACCCCCGAGGAGCGCCTGGTGGCGGCGTTCATGCAGGGTCAGCGCCTCGAGGTGCCCGGCCCACCGGGACGTCGGTCGTGGTCGGTGGCGGACGGTCCACCGTCGGTGGGGCGGTCGGACGAGGGTCCGCCGCGGGACGGGCCACCATGGGACGGGCCGTCGGCGTCCGGGGGTGGACCGGTGGCGCCGGGTCCGGGGTCCGCACCCGGACTGATCGGCCCGGTCCTCGACCGCTGAGGCGGTCAGTCCCGGAGCAGCTCGGGATGGCGGGCGGCGACCATGCGGGCCATCCCCTCCTTCCATCCCACCCGGGTGGGGCCGACCAGGTCGTGCATCCGGGTGACGTCGATCTGCACGCTGTCGATGGTGTCGGCGGTGGGTGCGAACGACGGGGTGAGCCCGGTCAGCTCGCCCAGGTAGCCGCACCACTCCTCGATGCTGGCCGCCTCACTCCCACCCCAGTTGACGACCGTGGCAGGGGTGGCGGCGGCCCCCAGCAGGCCCGGCACCATGGCCAGGATGTCGTCCTCGTGGATCGGGTGGTACACCGACGGGGCGTCGACGTGCACCGGGATGTCGCTCCCGTTGCAGATCATCTCGAGGTGGATGGCCGGCCAGCCACCCCGGTCGCCGTAGGGGACCGACAACCGGGCGATGGTGGTCGGCAGCTCGAAGCGGTCGGCCGCCCACAGCGCGGTCGCCTCGGCGGCGATCTTGGCGATGCTGTACGTGCGCAGGAAGGGCCAGACGCCGTGGTTGTCGCCCAGCGGGTCGTCCTCGGCGAACACGTGGTGGCCCATGGGCCGGTAGACGGCGGTGGACGAGCAGTGGACGAAGGCCTCGGCGTCCCGGTGGTGCTCCATCAGGTAGGCCAGTCCCCCGCTGTTGGCCCGCAGGTCCTTCTCCCAGTCGTTGGTCTTGGCCACGGCGAAGTCGATCACGTAGTCGGCGTCGGCGGGCAGGCCCGACACGTCGCCGGTCAGCAGGTCGATGGGGACGCACCGGACGCCGGCCGCCTCGAGGCGCTCCCTCGCCGCCGCGTCGCGGAAGCGGGCGCCGGCGACGACCTCGTTGTCGGCGGCGAGTCCGACGGCGACGGGCTCCGCCACCTGGCCGGTCGCACCGGTGATGACGATGGTCTTCCCGCCCAGTTCGACTGCGGCCATGGTGTGGTCCTCCGGACACTCGGGACCGGCACCTGGGGCCGGTCGGACGACGTCCCCGGGCCGGAAGGAGCCGGGCGGCGGCGGACGTCGCCTGATCCTAGGTGTGTTGTCCAGGTTGGTTGGTGACGCTGATCGGCGTCCTGCCTCCAAGTGCCGTGTGACCCCGATGATGGTTGTAGGTGTGCAGGAATCGGTC
>Ga0209698_10005870_pt1 | contig 13151 bp, 15 predicted proteins | sample LitLauG_LLR_2012_FD_187203 | JGI IMG/M metagenome (GOLD analysis project Ga0209698, IMG submission 187203) | Freshwater sediment microbial communities from Pennsylvania, USA - Little Laurel Run_MetaG_LLR_2012 (SPAdes) (version 2) | ecosystem: Environmental > Aquatic > Freshwater > Creek >... | reverse complement strand
CCCAAGAAGCACGATACTAAAGCGGAAGCGCTCGCCGCACTCAACGCCGCGCTGAAGGCGACGAGCTTCCCGGCCCCGACGCACGTCATAGAAACGAGCGCAGGTTGGCACGTCTGGTGGGCAACCGACACGGCGCTCTCACCTCAGGTATGGAAGGAGATAGCCGCCCGCTTTAAGACGTTCCTGAAGGCGAACTTCGGTAAGTGCGCTGTCGATACGTCGGGCGTGTCGAACATTGCGGGTGTGCTACGGCCACCGGGGTCGACCCACCGTAAGTCAGGGCGCCAGCCATTCGAGGTCAAGCTGCTCAGGGCCAAGTCGCGGATGCCGCTCGCGGTGTTCACCGCCGCGCTCGACCTGCACGTCCCCCCGAAGCCTGCAATGAAGCGAGCCCGTCGAGGGAACACGCTGGGCGGGTGCAACGCGCTCAAACCCGCGGATAAGTTTCTCAAGTGCCACGCAATGCTCGAATACGTGCACCAACAGGGCGCTAGCGCGGAAGGTGCTGGATACGACGCCTGGTGGGCGAGCACCGTCATGTCGGCATACATCGAAGACGGGGAACAGCTCGCGCACGCGCTGGCGGGTCTAGGGCAGAAGTACGACGCCGACGAGACCCAAACCGAGTTCGAAAAGGCCAGCGACAAGCGACTCCGGGAACAGCCCCCGATCACATGCAAGTGGTTCGCTGAAGCCCTCGGTATCGACCGAAAAACGAAGTGCCTCGGTTGCGCACAGCGCACCAGCGAGACGGCTTCGCCCGTCAACTGCCCCCTCTGACATAGATCCTGTAGGAACCCGCAAAATGTCCACCACCAACGTAGTCAGCCTTGTCGCCAAAACCAAAGCCGCCGCCGCGATCGTCGCGGCCACTCCGCCGTCGAAGCGTGCCATGATCGAGTGGGGCGCGGAGCCGGTTCAGGATATCGCCGAAGAGGTCATCGACCTTATAGTGGCGCGCAATGGCACCGATCCGGTGCTGTTCAACACATGCGGGCGCATCTCGCGGCTCAAACCCCCTAAGAGAAAAGGAGGTGCGCCGACAGTCGAGGAGCTAGGGTACAACGAGTTGTCGTATGAGATCGGCCAGCTCGCGACGTTCTTCAAGACGGACAAGCAGGGCAGGGTCAGCTACCTGGGGGTCCCCAAAGAGCTGGCCAGCTATATCTTCGGAATGCCGGACCAGCCGGCACTGCCTCCACTCAACAGCGTCGTGACGACACCGTTTTTCGACCCGAGCTTCACGCTTGTCAGCACGAACGGATACCACGAGCCGAGCGCGGCATATCTGCAGATGCCTACAGGGTTTGCACTGCCTTGGCCGGTGATGAAGACGCCGAACGCCGACGCTATGAGGCTCGCGCGCACTATCATCTGGGACACTGTGCAGGACTTCCCGTTTGATAGCCGGGCGTCGTTCATGAACTACATCGGACTGGACCTGCTACCCTTCGTTCGCCCGGCAATCGACGGGGCTACGCCTATTCACTTCATAGAGAAGCCAGCGCCGGGGACAGGCGCGGGACTGTTGGTCGACCGGCACACTCTGATCACGACCGGACAAAAGGCAGGGATGCAAGCGCAGTCCCGAGACGAAGATGAGTTCCGCAAAAACTTCACGACGTTCCTACTGTCGGGCGGAACACACTTCATCCTCGACAACGTGCGGCACGTCATGAACAGCGGGCCGCTCGCGATGGCACTCACAGCCGACGCGTGGAAAGACCGCGTGCTGGGCGGGAACAAAATGGCGGACGCGCTGATCCGCTGCATCTTTGTGTTCACCGCGAACAACCCCGAGTATTCGAGCGAACTAGCGCGGCGCATGACCTCGATCCGGCTGGACGCCAACATGGCGGACCCGACGAAAGGGAGAACTTTCAAACACCCCAAGCTGACGAAGTACGTGGAGGCGACGCGGCCGAGGATCATCTGGGCTTATCTGACTATCATCCGCGCATGGGTTGCTGCCGGGCGCCCGGAGGGGGACCACGAACTGGCGTCGTTCGAGTCATGGTCTCATACAATAGGCGGCATACTGAAACACGCGTACCCGTACGGCGGCGAGTTCCTGAACAACAGGGGGACAGTCAATGAGAAGATCGTCGACGAGGAAGCTGGGTCGATGCAGGACTTCGTCGAGGCTTGGTGGAACACCCACGGGAGCGCTCAAGTACCTGTAGGCAGCGCGACAGCCCTACCCACTGTCGGCGGGGTGGTCGGCAGCGTGGGGTCGCTGTGCAAGGTGCTCGCCGATAACCGGGACGATATTGACCTAGGGTTTAACGCCAAGGCACCCGGATCATGGGCGCGGGCACTGGGGCACAAGCTGAAAGCGCATAATCACCAGACGTTCGAGGTTACCAACCACGCCGACGGCAGCGCCATAAGCGTGAAGCTACAGCGCACGCGAAGCAACGGCACCAAGTACAGTCTCACCAGGATCAAGCGGTCGAAAGGCAGCAAATGCGCCAGCTAATAACTTACACAAGCAAAATTTGTGTAGAAATACGGACAATGTGGACAATGTTGGATATCAGTTCCGGCGTTTTCTCATATGCGAGGCTAATAAGCATTCTGTCGCTTAAGGCTATATTAGCTGCAGGGCAGAAGCTACGGTCCAACATTGTCCGTCATTGCCCGCGGACCGTGTCATGACAGCAGCCCTCTCGGCAGACCAGGCACACGCCGTATCCGCCTTCCGGCAGTGGTGGCATACCCCTGATGCCCCTCAAGTCTTCCGTCTCGACGGCCACGCCGGCACGGGCAAGACGACAGTCGTCCGGGCAATGGTCGACTCCGTTGCCTGTACAGCCGCCACTGTCGTATACGCTGCGCCCACTGGCAAAGCCGCTGCGCGTCTCAGAGAGCGTGGGTGCTTCGGTGCGCGTACGCTTCACTCTCTGCTGTACTTCCGCCCCGACGAAGCTGTCCTAAGAGATGGAGAGCTGCCAAGCCCCGGCGTCAGTGATACCGAACGCGAGCAACGCGATCTTCATCACAAGACGTGGGTGCCTCGCCTTTCGGGTTACCCTAAGTGGATTTACACCGAGTTCAACGACTCGGATGCAGCCGAGTCTTGGTTCGATAGCGAGAAGAGACCAGAGTTCCACAAGCTAGGCAGCCCGGTTGAACTTGTCGTCGTGGACGAAGCCAGCATGGTGCACCCATTCGTGGGAGAGGACTTGTTGCGCGAGCCCGTCCGAATTCTCGTTGTTGGCGATAGCGCACAGCTACCCCCGGTCAAGGGCGAGCAGTTCTTTACCGACGACAATCGGTTCCCGGTCGACGCGCATCTGACAACGGTCCATCGGCAATCGAAGGGTAGCGGCATACTCGCCAAAGCAACCGACATCCGCAGCGGCCGGGGCATGTGCTTTGGCAGCACGCGGTGTGGGCAACTGAACGGCCTTTGGGTCGTGGACGATCCGTCCGAAGTTGAGGATGCCGCACCTCTCGAAGCTGACCAGATACTTTGCGCCACGAACAGCCAACGCCACGCGATCAATACTTCGGTACGCGCTAGTAGGGGCTTCACGGTCCCTCTGGTGATCGGTGATAAGCTGGTGGCGCTGAAGAACGTGGCGCACTTCGGCGTATTCAACGGAACGCTATGGACCGTCGTAGCGTTCAAGTTCGTGCGGCTGCCCAAGTTCGGCAACGTTGTAATCGCGGCGATGCTGCAGCCGAACGACGTCGACCCAAATGCAGTTCCGAAGCTGTTCGAGGCCCCCATACGCCTCCCGCCGGCCGTGGCGAAAGCGTACCTCGCGGCGGGCGGCGATACCCGCGTCGATAAGTACGGCGGAACGACGCCCGATAACGCCTACGGCCTCCCGTTCGGCTTCGCCTATGGGTACGCGATCACCGTACACAAGGCGCAGGGGTCTGAGTGGGACCGCGTGCTGATCGCGGGAGCGCCGAACTGGTGCCCCGAAGACTGGAAAGGTGACGGTGCCCGATGGGCGTACACCGCCCTTACCCGCGCGAAGTCTGCAGCAATCTACGTCCGCGACTGGCCCGTGCCGACGCGCCGCGCGGCCTAAGCAACAGGAGAACCCAAAATGACCCGCAGATCCCCGCTCAACGTCCGCAAGCGCAACCGGCCGTCCCCCGGAAAAGGCAAGCCCGGCCGGCCGCCACACCCTGATCCTTATGTGAGCCAGACAAAATTCCCCAAGGACGCTCCCACCGGCGCTGTCCAAGATCACCCCGTCGCCAAAGTCGTGCCGATGCCTCCACCGAAGGCGCTCGCTGAACAGCTCGCCGAATTGCCGGATATGGCTGACCCCGACGAAGTGTGCGCGACTGCGGCCCGCTGGATCATGAGTCAGATATCGCTCGGGGCTCCTTTCGATCGGATCGCCGACGCGCTCAACATCACGGCGGGCGACATCACGTACTGGGCCTTACAGTCGCCGGTCGACACCGCGGCGTTGGCTACGTCCCTAGAACAGTCCGCCGCCCGATATGACGAACTCGCGCGCCAGTACATTGAAGACGTGGGGACCGCGGCCGGACGGGACAAGCGCGCCGTCATCGCTCACGCGAACTCGCTCCGCTGTGACGCCGAAGGGGCTCGCGCCCTAGCTCAAGGTCTATTGCGCCGCTGTACAGTGGTCACGGACGATCAAGTCGACCGTCGCAAGAAGGCATGGGGCGAGCGCAATGCCGAGCGCATGAGGCAGGCCCGCCGTGCCGAGAAAGAGGCCGCGCGCCAGAAGCGATGGGCTCAGCACAGTGTTCTTGTTGAGCTGTCCGGGTTCAAGCCAGCACCGGCTCTCACGGACATACAGAGCGACCACGCGCCAATCACTGCCATCGAGATCGACTGCCTGATGCCGGCCGAATACGAGGAGCTGAAAGAGCTTGCCGACGAAGGCCACATTGCGAAGGCTGCGAACCTACTGGTCAGCATCCGCAAACGCTGGCGCGCTCAGTACGACAAACTGCAGGTCAGCGGCCAGCCGTCCGTGAACTCGACGGTGACGACGAACATCAAGCAGCGCGAGCGCCGCAAGCGCTCCACCGAGGCAACAGCCGCAGTACCCTCGTAAACACGCACACTGCCCACCCTGCGAACTTTTAGCCCCCAGTGAAAGGCACGACCCCATGAAATCCCTGCATGAACTAACCGACGCCGAACTCGCCACCCTCATACCCACAGCTCACGCGATCATGATCGAGAAACTCCGCCGCGGTCTGCCTCAGATGCCGTCGACTGCGGAGCCTGCCAAGAACAACACCGCGAAAGCCGCCAAGGCCAACTGCACTGTTCAACACATGCAGAAACGCCGGAAGGCGCACACTGTGTAACTGAGTACATACCGAACCAATACGAAGCGTGGGGACGCGGCGCATTACCAGTTCAGCCAACCAACCGAAAGTGTAAGTCATGTCCCACACCCCCGAACGCACAGCACTCATTCTCGAAACCGCAGCCATCCGTGTCCAAGAACTCATCGAGCCTTCCGCGAGCGGTTGGTCACTATCCCTTGTTGCGATCCGGTTCCCGCAGCTAGTAGCCGCGATGGTTCCGATCGTCGCCGCTGAGATGGACTCGTGCTCAGTTGAACAGCAAATCGCCTGCAGGTGAGTCCCTATGGGGCTTCGCCGAGTGTTGCATCGACTCTCGACTGACTTGGGTGTCGCGTGCCGCATATTGCGAGACTCATCAACGCGTTACACGGCGTCTGTCATTGATCCGTTTACCGTGATGTGGTACCTTCTGCGTCGCCGCTTAAAGGCGAACGGCCCGGACCCCGGCAAGGGTTCGAGCCGCTCTTGAACCGAACCTACTAGAGATAGGAACGATCCCATGAACATTATATCTACCCGCCCCGCGGGCGGAAGCAAGTCCCTGTCCGTCAGTTCTATGAACACGGCACGGCAACCCACTGACCCGACTCCAAAAGAAAATTTGAGCAGCATCGCAGTCCGCACTCTCTCCGTCCTAACCGGCGGCGGGATAGTGGCAGGCCTTGCTTACACCTCCCTGTCTCAGATGCCTCCAAACGACCCGGCATCGGTGTTGGTCGTGTCGCTCGCGGCCGGCGTGTTCGTCGGTTCGATAGTTGCCCCACGCGCTCCTCTCGGGATGGCAATGCTGATCGTGTTCGCTCTTCTTGCGGGGGAGAGCTTCAACCTCTTGAGCACGGCTGAGCGGATCGTGACGGCGCGGGAGGGTGCCGCGGCCAAGGTCACCGGCACCAACGCAGCGTACCAGGACGCGAAGGACCGACTAGACGCCGCGATCAAAGCGCAACTCGAATACAGAACACGCGCAGCATCCTCAGCGGCCCTACCGGGATGTTTGAACCGCTGCGCCGCTCTGCTAGGTGAAGAGGCCAAGACAATTGAAGCCGAAGTAGTGGCTGCACGGGTCGCGTTCGAGAACGCACCCGCAAAGAAGTCGGCAACGCCTCTCGCTGACCGTCTCGGCCTCGCGCCGTGGGTGTTGGACTTGGTTGCGGCTGCTATGCTGAGTTTGGGGGCGAACGGGTTGGCAGCGTGTTTGATCGCGTTCGGAGCGCGTCCCGGTTCGGCTGAGAGACCCCGGACGCTTGCTAGCAATGATGTGGGACAGGCTCAGGCGGTTAACCCGCCGAACGCCGATGCTGGCTTGTCCCACACGGTGCGGGACACGACCGGTTTAACTGTGGTCACGCCGCCAGACGACGACGGCCCGAAAGGCGGTGTCCCGGTGCCTGTCTCGGATCGTACTCGGGGTCTTCTCCGGTTGATCGAAGGCAACGGCGGACAGCTCCAGGGGAGCCAGCGAGCCCTCGCTGAGAAAGTAGGTGTGAGCAAGTCGGTGCTGAACCGGGCGCTTCAGGAACTGCGTGACGCCGGTGATATCGACCTCCACACCGACAAGTTGGCCGGAACTGTCATACGGCTGCGGACGGCGTAATAGAACCAGACCAGCCAAGGTTTCGCAGGGCGGCACTAGCTATGCCGCCCTTCTTTACGTCGACGTCTCGCGGTTGAACGGTAAATGCATTGGAGGAACCTTCCCGAGCTCCAGATCATCCCAGGCAGTTCGCAGTCTGTCGTAAAGACTCTGCGTACCCGCGAGGCACACAGGAACTTCCTCCTTGATGAGGGCATAAAGCGCCTGCAGTAGGTGTGCCTCCCGGGTGGGCACGCGATCCGCGAGCGTTAGGTTGTCTGTCTGATGCACGACAGGGTGCACAGACGACAAGATCAGGTCTTCCCGCTTCTGAAGGACAGACACGATCGTCTCGAACTTATCCGAAACGAGCATGAGGCCGGTATAGAGATCCCCTTGACCCTCGTTGAGTAGGAAGGCCAACTCTGCCGCGTCAAACGTTATCGGGTCCCGTCGGTCTACAGGTGAGATAGGAGCCCTGAGCCAGCCTTCATCGCTGTGCTCGTAAGGAGCGAGCACTTGCTTCCTGCACTCCGACAGGGTCAAGTGCATTCTGAAGACGGTGACGATCGCTGTGTTGATTGCGCCGCGCCGCCTCCTTTTCTCCTCCCGCACTGAACGGATCTCCGCAACCACGAACGCGAGCGTGGCGCCAACGAAGGTTGCGAAGATGGTCACGACAGGCTGCACGAAGTCCTTCAGGTGCCAAGCCTCGGTTGCTGCGTCTGCCATGGTGACCTCTGAAACGATCTCGAAAAGCGCCTCGCATTGGCGCGCGGTCGCGCTTCAAGCCCCGGATCGCTTCGCCGTCGTGTACTGCTTCACGGTGCGAAAAACGAGCCATAAGACAACGTAGGTAGTGAAGGCCCGTAGTCCAAAACGGATTAGCGAGACCCCGAAGTCGCCTTTGCGTGGCATGCACGAGTTGAGCGATATATCGAAGCTCTGCAGGAAGTCGAGCACCGTGCCCTTCATCAGATTATCAAGAACGAACCACGCATAGGTGCTGATGTTCGGGTGCCTGCACGACGCGTCGAATATCTCAAAGGTACCAGGAGCGCAGGCTTCGAGTAGCATCAACGGCGCGTTGGCGATGAGCAGTAGCACCCAAGAGAGCGCGCGGAACCCAGTCTTGGTCGGGTTCGCGGCCAAGTCCAGGCACTCTCGGCCGATCAGGAATAGGATTGTTATGGCGACGAACGGAGCCTTCGGCGGGCCATCTCTGGCCAGGCCACTGCTATCGCCAGCAAGTAGGTAGGCAACGAACAACGACACTGAGAACAACGAGATAATCAGGGAGGCGACGTCGCTCCACCTTTCGCTATGCTGCAAGGATAGAACAACAAAGATCGCCATAAGCACAGCTGCTACGATTGCCCCGACGATCATAGTTAGTCCCCTCAGTCAGCGGAAATCCGCGAGCCGTATCGCTCTTGCAGTATCTCGTACACGCGCTCGAATAGACGTTCCCTACCTTCGACTGGCTCTTCGTTGCCTATTGGGTTCACGAGGACAACGCGTTCAGGCCCGCAGCGGAGCACAACAACGGGCCCCTCGGCGAAGCCGATCCCAGGCACGGAGAGCTTCAGCTTGCCGTCAACGAACTCAGCCTCGTACCCGAGGCGCGCGCAGTTCCACTTCGAGTTCTTCCTTTGCAGCTCTGCGTGAAGTTCGCGGAGCCAAGTCAGCGGCGGGTCGTCGTCAGATTTGCTCATGAGAAGTGGCTCACATAGCTTGCCTGCGGATAGGATAACTGAGTTAGTCTGCCCTACCTAGAGACACCAGATGCGCCGAGGCGAACTCTCCAAGCACAAACTCGATGCCGACTACCCGCACCAAGTCGCCCTTCCGGGCTCGCAGTGCTCGCGCGAACACGTGGCCATCCAAGGCTTCTGCAAGGATCTCAGCCAAGCGCCTCGAGGCCACACATACTTTGAAGGCACAGAATATCAAAACGTCTACTGCTTCGCGAAGTCGGAAGACGCCGCGGCGTTCGCCGAGAAATTCGGTGGAAAGCTGATCGACCCGAAGACGAGACCGAAGTGGCCTGGGAAGCGTTAGGGCAGTCGACGAAGTCGACTACGAGATGGCCGGCACTACGTCCCGACTCAAGGTAGTCTTGGCCGAAAGAGAACCAAGCCATGAGCCACCAGAGCATGGATACGGCGGACGACCTCGAAACAAAGTTCTTCTCGTTCTCTGACTACATCGAACGAGGTTGCGCCGGCTATGTACACGAAACGGGCGCAGGAGGCCGGAAGCGGTTCTATGTGATGGTGCCTGTCCGAAAAGACGAACGAACCTTTGTCGAGCCGGCGCGCAGCGAAGCAGGTGGCGTCCAGGTGTTCGACACCATCGCGAAGGCAGTCGCAGTTCTGGTGTGGCACCGTGAGTATGAAGGTTTCACAGCGGATGGATGGGTCAAGTAGATCGAGGTCAGAGGGCGAGGCCGCGTTCTCGCCTTTCCGTTACGGAGAACCGGTGCACGAGTTGGCCTCGTTACGTTCGCCGGCCGCTAACTCTTGATCGTGCTGAACATGACTGCGCCCACCATCACCAGGAACACCAACAAGGCTGCGACCAACGGCACCATCAAGATGCCCATGACGACCTGGAACCAGATTGGTTCTTTGCGCGCAGCCTGCTCGGTACTCGCAAGCCTCTGAACGCCGAGTTCGACCTGCTTCGCATGGAACGGAGCGAGGGACTCGGCTGGCACGCGCCCGAGTATGGACGGTGCCTCGTACTCTCGACTACTGAGCTGACCGCCCTCGTCGCGATACCACTCCAACGGCTGTGAGGTGTCTACAGCCTGCCCGATCCGGGCCTTGTTCGAAGCCCTAACCGCAGAGACCGCTTCGCCGACGAGATGGAGGTCTTGGAAGCCGTTCTTCTTGAGCGCCCGGCGAATAGCGTTGGTGCCCTGATACGATGTGCCGTCGCGCCCTAGTGCCATCCACACCAAAGACTGCGCGATCGTGGCCCCGGTGAGCTTGTACGTGATGCGTTCGGGAAGAAGGCCCGCTATGCGCACCTCTACTTGCCGTGGGTCGGCGCCGCCGAGTAGTGATGCCGCCAGTAGAGCTGCGATCCGGTAGACCGTCTCCTCGGGCCGCCACTCGTGATTATCTTCGCAGTCATCATCGACTTGGACTCGATGCTTCGCGGTAATCAGCTTCATGGGGCCGGCGCCACTCGTAGAACGCGATGCTGGCAGCGGCGGGGACGAAGACGAAGAAGACGACGAGGTTGTTCGATACGACAGCCCGGTCCCGGGGATGCCGACGTTGACCGCCGATCCCTTCGGACCGAAGGTCGCGGTGAGGCCCTTCCGTCCTACCGTAGCGCTGACGCCGCTCTTGCTAAGGTTGAGGCGAAGACCGCGCGTGATGCGGATCGACCTGCGAAAACGAAAGGCCATCTGAACACCCCCAGTCGGCGGCACGACAAGACATCGTACCCACAACCTGGACGACTGAGCAACTGCGTTCCCCGGCCTACGGCCGACCCGCGCAAGAACACCAGCGCTCTACTCTCAGGTTCCCCCCGCCCCGATCAGTTAGTTACTTCCTGAAAACGGATGCTCTGGCCAGCCGGCCGCTGGCGCTTCGGCTTTGGACGGTGGAGCGGCCGACGAAGTCGGCCACCAGGGTATTCTGGGTAGCTCAAGCTCCGGAAACCAAGGCCAAGCGAACCATCGGCCGCTTTCGGGCGACAGGTCGCCGACAACGACCCAACGCTTCTGCCCGCTTCGTTCAACAACCGCTTCAGCGGCAGAGCCGTCAGCCGAGACGCGCAACAGACGCACTCGGTCATTTGCAAACATAACTTGGCAGTCACCACCGAACTGCCCACCCTCCATAAGCGTACTTATCCAAGCTCGCCGACCACTGGCCGTCTCCTTGTGAGCAAGTATCTCGGTATCACTCTGATCCTTACAAGCCAACGAACTGTCGAGCTTCACCCACCGATCCATGCTGTTCGGAGTGACGAGCCACCACCCGACCAGAGCCAAAGGCAACAAAACGAGGCCGGTCCTCGGAACTATACGGAATGAAAATAGTGCTGCAGTCAGGTCGGCCCACCGATGGGCCGCAGAGCGCGTATCGTTATTAGTCGCGGGCGGCTCGATGGGATGCAGTACATTGTTCTCGGGACCTGGAAGCGATGGTGAAGCAACCGCTCCGCCTGAGGTCCAGATACCGCGTATATAACGCACAGAACGCAGCGCCCCTCTGCGCAAGCTGTGCACAACCGCCGACCAGAGCACTGCTCCGATCATGGCGCCGAGCATCCTAGGAAACTCGATTTCGACCAGGCCAGCCGCTGAAACGAGAAGGTGGAAAACTGCGTTTAGCGTGAGCGCTGTTAGGACGGCATTTCGGTAGGACGTGGATAGCAGTCCAGCGAGGATTACGATCAACCCCGGCACCCCACGAAGTAGACCGGCGATCTCGTACTCGCTCATAGCGCGTTCTCGATACTAACGCCGCGGTTCTGCACGCCGCACCGGCTGAAGTTCGGACCCTCGTTTAACGTGTAGATAGGGGCTAGTCCAGGCCGATCCCGCGGCATGAACGCCACGCCGCCGCCGCCAGCTTTGCCCTCTGTTTCCGGCTTCCGGCCAACGAACGAAGTCCATTCAGTCGGTCGGCGAGTCTACCGTCTCTAGTGACATCAAACTGAAGACTGAACATACTGCGTTCTCGCTTCGCGGCGTGCGCAGGGAACTCAGTTGCAAGGCGCTGCCCAACTTGAACGGATGACGCTATGGCGCTGCGCCCTTGCCCTCAGTGTAAGACTCCCGTGAGCCCGAAGGCCGCGTCGTGCCCGAAGTGCGGTCACCCGATAGCTGATGCAGCAAAGAAGAAGGCTGAAGGCGCCGTTCAAATGGGCTGCCTCATCATCGTGATCGGGATCATAGGCCTCTTCTGGTGGGCAGTAAGCGAAGGCGAGAAGATCCGCGAGGCCGAGAAGACGAGCCCAACCTGCGTATCCGACTATACTAAGTGCGCCGACAACAAAGAGTTGGTCGAGCGCCACGAGTCCAACCACGAAGTCAGCATCGCGGTGGAGTGCGCCGTCTTGGCGAAGCGCTTAGCAAAGTACGGCGAGCCGGAGTTCCCGATGGCTCCATTTAAGTCATACTACCCAGGGAGGTCGTACATCGACGACGGCGTCGCAATCCTGGTGGAGAAGGACGCGAAGTACAAGAACGGCTTCAACGCGCTGGTGCACACAGTTGTAAAGTGCACCTATAATCTCAAGTCCAACCAAGCCTCCGTGGAGATCGAGGATAACTGAACAGACCGATCCTGTTGTCGGCTGATGGTTTTCGTGGTGAGATATGAGGCTCGGGCGGTAGTGGGGGCAGTTAATGAGATTTCGTGTGGTCGGCTTGGCGGCGATACTTGCGCTCGTGCCGATGTTGTCGGAGGCGTCTGCAGCCGAGAAAGCACCGGTTGGCAGGTGGGAGCAGGACGGTGGGGACGTTGCCCTCAAGCCTAAGAGCGACGCGCAGTTCGTCGAGTTCACCGCTCAGCAGGTTGTCGAAAACTTCGACACAAACGAGACCAAGATGCTCCACGACACGAAGGGCAAGCTGGTCGTCGTGCACGGGAGAGTGAAGTCCGTGAAGAAGGCCACGTTCTCGACGGGCGATATCATCGAGCTTGCCAACGACGAGCGCACCGTGAACCTGTTCATGCGCAAAGATCAGGAAGAGAACGTCATCAAACTCGTGCCCAAGATGCCCGTTGACGTCGCGTGCGAGAGCCTCCAGACGTGGTTCGGCTCCATCGCTGGTCAGAGCTGCTTAGTCGTGAAGAAAGCCAAGTGAGCAACTGAGCACCTGCACATCCCCGCGCTCCGCGCGAACCAACGCAGCTCCCTCAGCTACCTTCCGCAGTATCGATCATTTCAGAACTTCGTCCCGCCCGCACAAAGCTGAGCTTAACCCAGCTCGCTGCGATGCTCGGCGTTGAGTTTGGTGGGGTCTAATCGTGAAGATTGTCGAGCATTGCAATATCGGTCTCGGCACGACTTCGTGACCCTACGCCCGCCCCAGAACCCTTCATTTCCCCGACCGAGATTTGGCAGCGCTTCGTTGGGCTGCATCGGCTGGAGCGATGGAGGAGGGCGTTAGGGGCTGTGGACTTCGCAGTGTGTCGCGGAGCCGGAGGTCGCGTTGGTCACGTCGGGAGACGTGGCGCAGATGGGTCGCATATAGCGAGGCCCTTTAAGGGCGTGATTTTTTAAA
>Ga0209698_10005869_pt1 | contig 13152 bp, 7 predicted proteins | sample LitLauG_LLR_2012_FD_187203 | JGI IMG/M metagenome (GOLD analysis project Ga0209698, IMG submission 187203) | Freshwater sediment microbial communities from Pennsylvania, USA - Little Laurel Run_MetaG_LLR_2012 (SPAdes) (version 2) | ecosystem: Environmental > Aquatic > Freshwater > Creek >... | reverse complement strand
TTCCGCGCACCCACCAAGCTCGACAACGACGTGTTCATTGCGCGTCTCGACTACCACCTGACCGCCGACGGCAAGCACAGTCTGTTTTGGCGAGGGGCTGTGAATGATTTGCGCAACCCCGGAGCTCCCTTCTTGCCGGGAAAGTACCAGACACTGCCGGGCGAATTAAACCCGAGTGCTCCCATGCAAACAATCGCCGATCACAGCAAAGGCTTTGCCCTCGGATACATCGCCGTTCTCAACCCAACGATGGTCAACTCCTTCCATTGGGGATTCACCCGGCAAAGCTTTGGGATTATCGGCAACACCGACCAGCAGTGGAACGAGTTCCTGGGCTTGGATCAGGGGATTAACTTCAGTCACAATTTCCAATTGCCACTGCACAACTTCGTCGACGATTTCACCTGGACCAGGGGGACGCACTCGTTCCAGTTCGGAACTTCAATCAAGATCGCGCGGAACCCGCGCACCAGCTACCTGCACTCCAATACGATAGCGCTCGGGACAACGAACTGGACTTCTCCGATTGGTTTTGCAGGCACCGCGAGCACACTCGATCCGACCAACACTACCGCGCACCCGCTCATTAATGCGCCCGAGCCAGTGACGGCAACCCAGTACGATCGCCCCCTGTTGTCTTTGTACGGAATGATCTCGGACGTGGTCGCGAATTACAACCTGGATCACGGTGGCAACCTGGTGCCGGGATTCGCGTGTCCTGGCGGAACCTGTGGCGCCCCGGTTAACCGACGCTATGGCCTCGATTCGTACGAGTTTTACGGCCAGGACGCCTGGCGCATTAAGCCAAATCTCACGGTGACTTACGGATTGCGCTGGTCGTTCTTTCCTGCGCCCTGGGAGACCAACGGATTGCAATCATCGACCCCATTCGGCCTGGGAACTCAGTTCGCCCAAAACGTCAAGAACATGAACCAGGGAATAGGCTACTTCACCGGGATGCCGTCGATTGCTTTTAGTCCGAGCGGTCCGGCGAACAACGGGCCGGGTTTCTATCCCCTGGAAAAGACGGACTGGTCGCCCCGAGTCTCGATCGCTTACACGCCACGATTCGACTCAGGATTCTTCAAGAAGATCTTTGGCGAGAACGACAAGACCGTCATCCGCGCCGGCTTTAGCCGAGTGTACGACCGCGCGGGATTCGCACTCATCAATAGCTTCGACCAGATCGGCGCCGCCGGCTACTCCATCACGCTCCAGAATCCTTGCTGCACCGCCGGTGAGACGAGTGCGGAGGACCTGCCTCGAATCAGTGGGATCAATGCGATTCCGGCAACCAACATCAATAACTTTCCATTCCTGCAGCCGGCGCCCCCGACGAACCCTCCGTTCCCGCAAGTAGTTCCATATAACTCGGAGGCGAACCTGTGGGCAACCGACAACACGCTCAAGACGCCCCACGCCTATACTGCAGACTTCTCCATCGGGCGCGAGTTGCCGCACCGCTTCGCCTTGCAGGTATCGTATGTGGGCCGCTTCGGCCGCGATCTGCTTACGCAGCGCGATCTGACTCAGCCCTTGAATATTAAGGATCCGATATCGGGAATTGACTACTACACGGCGGCATCGGCCTTGTCGAACCTGGCGAGAAACATCGCAAAGAACAATCTGAATTGGGGACCGAACCATATTAATTGTGGAGGGACCGCCAATTATTACCAAGCCGTAATATTTGCTACCCCCGCGACTACCGGGCCCTGTGCCGGTCACCCTCCGGATATCTCCTCTCCTCAGGTAAGTGCCGCAGCGCTTGGTCCTACCGCTCAATACTGGGTCGACATGTTGCCGAAGCTCGCTCCGGGTGCAACCAATTATAAGGACACCTTTGGTACTGGCGTCGTCCCCGCGAACAACCCGACGGATAGCCTGATTCAGGAAGTTTTCAACCTTTACTACAATCCCGGTCTTTCGGTGATCGGTGACGAAATCGTTGGGCTCGCGGACGTTGACATCTACGAGGGACTCGGGGATAACCTGGGCAACTACTATACATTTTGTGCCAAGCCCGCTGCGGGAGGATGTGCGCCCACCGGAGCCGGGACCTTAGCATCACCCTTTGGGGCAGGGATCGGCGATTACCTGAACAACCAGGCTTTTTCCACGTACGGATGGAGCTCGGTTGGCAGCTCCAGCTACCACGCACTGCAAGTCAACCTGAGGAAACAGGTCAGCCACGGGGTTCAGTTTGACTTGAACTATACCTATTCGAAATCCATCGATGCGACATCGGCGGCCTCGCGCGTCGGATTCTCGGTGTATGGCTACCAGAACGTAGGCCTGGTGGGAACGCGCCTGGCCAATGCGTTTTCTCCGAATCTGGCCCGCGCCGTGTCCGACTTTGATACGACCCACCAGTTCAACCTCAACTGGGTTGCAGAACTGCCCGTGGGCAAAGGGCGCGCCCTGGCCGGCAGTGCGCACGGTGTGCTGGACGCTGTGATCGGTGGCTGGTCAACTTCCGGCGTCGCTCGCTATACCAGCGGATTCCCGTTCAGCATAGACGGTGGCCAGCGCTGGCCCACCGATTGGTTCCTGACGGGGATCGCACAGATGACTGCGCAACCGAAAACCGGCACTTTCAAGAAGGCGGGACAGGTTACAGTTTTTGCCGATCCCACTGCAGCCCAGCAGGACTTCACCCTGCCGCTTCCTGGCGGGGTCGGCTCGCGCAACGTTTTGCGTGGGAATGGCTACGCGGATTGGGATATGAGCTTGTATAAGAGCTGGAAAATGCCGTACCGCGAGACTCATAGCCTGCAATTTCGGTGGGATGTGTTTAACGTGCCGAATCTCACGCGTTTCAACGCGCAGTCGGTGGGATCGTCGGCTCTGCTGACATCGCTGACGCAGCAGCCTACCAATTTCGGGGCCTATACGAGCCTGCTCACGCAGCCGCGCGTGATGCAGTTCGCGCTTCGGTACGAATTCTAGGAAACTGATGCGAACCGCTTTCGCTTTAATTTTTTTTGCTGGGTCCGCGTTTGCCCAGGACCCCGCCGCAGTCTCGGCCGCTCAGGCCGCCTGCGGGCCAAAGGGCGTCCACTTTGAAGTGAAAGATGACCACTCCCAGCGCACCGTCGGCTCTCCCGAATGTCTTCCTAAAGCCGATCTGTGCAACTCAGCTCCGGCTTATTCCTGCGGCGCGGCCGGGGTGCTGACTTTCTCCAGATCCGGAGCTGGAGTTGCGGGATTTCCGCTCGCTACGAAGAAGTTGTGATCGTAGAGATTGCGGTACATGCGTCCGGCAATTTCCGCGGCTTTCGGTCCGAAGGTAGGACGTCCGCCCTGGAGGAAAACGACGGTGACGATGCGCCCGATATCGGTATTGGCGTAGGAGGCAAACCATCCAAAGCGCGTGCCTGCGTGCGAGCAGGTTCCAGTCTTACCGAGAATCGATTCTTCATTGAAATTCAGACGCAGGCTGCGAGCCGTGCCGTACTCGACCGCGCCCGCCAGGCCGTCGGAGAGTTCGGAAATCACGGGCTGGATATCGAGATGACGCTTGACTCGGGGCTGAAAGTTCGCGACCTCATCGGGCGTCGTGGGATGCTGCAGATAATACAGCGTGCCCCCATTCGAGATCGCCGTGACCAGCGCACCCAGTTGCAGCGGAGTCATGGAGATGCCTTCGCCAAACGAGCACATCTTCGCGACGCCACCCAGCTTGGCCGAGATCTCCTCTTCGGGATAAGCCCCGATGTGCTCGCCTGTGACGTGATAGCCGGCCAGTTCGCCGAGCCCGTACTGATGCGCGTAGTAGCTCACCTTATCGAAACCGAGCTTCCGTCCGACCGCCTCGAAGTAGGTATTGTTCGAGCGCGCCAGAGCTTCGGTGAGGTTCATGCGGCTGCGGCGGCTCAGCGGAACTTCCGTCTCCTTGTCGATCAGACCTTCGCTGAGCGCGGCCAGAGCGACCGAGAGCTTGATGGTGGAACAAGGCTGCGCGCCGCTGGACAGCGCCAGTTTCTGATTCACCATGGCGAGAATGCGTCCGCTGGTCGGCTCGATCGCGACCACCGTGCCGTTCATGTTGCCGAGCGCATCGATCGCAGCCTGGCGGACCGTTGGATCTTCACCCGCAGCCAGGTCTCCTTCTGCGATATCCGAAGCAAAGGAACTGGTGCGAAACCGTTCGTAATGACGCCGGCGGCGATGGGCGGTTTGTGTCGAGCGCGGAGCGCGGCCGCGGGCAAGACTCCGCATGCGTTTCCGAGCGTGCTGATTTTCGGTGACCGCGTGAGACTTGGAGCGGGTGGTGAGTGCGTGCGGATTTACGCTGGCCGCGGTCGCGCCCGCTTCCAGCAACCAGGACAACCCTACGAATAGTGCGAGACCAAGAAACCAGTTCCCAAACTTCACTTCAGACATCCCCCGGAAGTTAACTGCCTAATCGATTTAGTGCAAGAATCTCGCCACATTGCCAAGTCAGCCGCCACAATTCCCGCAACTCTTCGATAGTAGGGGAGTTAGGCGCAGGAGCGCAATGACAAACTAGGAATGGAAGATTCGCTAGGCGATGCATGTAAGTTATTGAATCAAATATGTTTAAGGCGGTTGAATCGAGGTACACACACTCTGGTAACATAGGGCTCCAGGTTACCTTCCAAGGTACCCCGTACTCGGAAACAATTTGCGCACCCGGTAAGCGCGAAGACGCCTGCCGGGTCGGGACGTCCAGGAACTCGGCGTGGGGATGGCAAGTGGTTGCGTTGGGCCGGCAAGTTTTCTGAACACTTTTCTGAAAAACTAGCTCGTCGAGGGGGTTTATGTTGCGAATGTCGTTGGCGGTGGCAGCGATGGCTCTGCTGGTTCCGGCGCTCGTCTACGGCGCGGCGCAGACTTTGGAGGAGCGGCGCGCGCTCTTGCAGCGGGTGCTCGCCGACGAATGGGAGTACACACTCCGCACCGAGCCGGAACTGGCGACGCACGCAGGAGACGATCGCTACAACGACCGGCTCAGCGATTTCTCCGACCAGGCCATCGCCGATGATCTGCAGCACGCGCGCAGTGTTCTGCGCCGCTTTCAGGCGATCGACGTCACCGGCTTTCCCGAGCAGGAAGTGCTCAACCGCGAGTTGATGATTCGGCAGTTGTCCGACACTCTGAAATTTGCGCAGTTCAAAAACTGGGAGATGCCCGCCACGCAGTTCGGAGGTGTCCACCTCGGCTATGCTTCCCTGCCCTTCGACACTCCGTTTCGCAATGTGAAGGATTATGAGAACTACCGCGCGCGCCTGCAGCAGATTCCGCGCGTGCTCGATCAGGCGGTCGCCCACATGCGCCAGGGACTCCGCGACCACCTGATGCCGCCGAAATATCTGCTGGAAAAGGTGGCCGGACAGGCACAGGGAATCGCGGACAGTCCGCTCGACAAGAGTCCTTTCACTGCCCCGCTGCGAAAGTTCCCGGACGCGATTTCTGAACCGGAGCGCACGCGCCTGCGCGAGAGTATTGAAAGCGTGGTCAAGAGCGACGTTGCTCCTGCGTATGCAAAGTTCGCGAAGTTTGTTCGCGCGGAGTACGCGCCTCACGGGCGTCTGGATCCGGGCGTCTGGGCTCTGCCCAATGGCGACATTCGCTACGCCGTGGCGGTGGAACACCAGACGACCAGCAAACTCACGGCCGAGCAAATTCATCAGCTGGGCCTGAAAAGCGTGGCGATCATCGAAGACGACATGCTCAAAATCGCCAAGGCGCAGGGCTTCAAGGATCTGAAATCGTTCAACGCGCATATCCGGCAGGACCCGGCGCTGCACGCGAAATCGGGTCAGCAACTGCTCGATCTGTACACCCAGTATCGCGACCAGATGTCTAAGAAACTGCCGGAAATTTTCGGCAGGCTCCCGAAGAACAAATTGGACGTGGTGCCGATGGAGGAATTTCGCAGCCCCGATGGCGTGCCAGCGGATTACTCGGTCGGCGCCGGCGATGCATCGCGCCCCGGACGGATCAATGTCAACGAATACGCTCCCGAAAAGCGGCTGCTCCTCAACGTAGAAGCGATCGCGTATCACGAAGGCGTGCCCGGGCATCACCTGCAATTCTCGATTGCGCAGGAACTGACGGACCTGCCGCCCTTTCGCAAATATGACCTCGACGTCAATGCCTACACCGAAGGATGGGCGTTTTATTCCGAACGGCTGGGAAAAGAATTAGGCTTCTATACCGACCCCTACAGTGAGTACGGGCGACTGGAAAACGAGATGTGGCGGGCGGTGCGGTGGGTGGTCGATACCGGAGTGCACTCCAAGCACTGGTCCCGGCAGAAGATGGTGGACTACTTCCGCGAACACACGGCGATGGACGATCAGAATATTGAGACCGAAGTCGATCGTTACATCGCCTGGCCGGCCCAGGCGCTCTCCTACAAGATGGGACAGATGAAGATCATGGAGCTGCGGGGCAAGGCACACCGCGAACTGGGCGAGAAATTCGATCTGCGCAAATTCCATGACGCCGTGCTCGACCAGGGTCCGCTGCCGCTCGACATTCTGGAAACGAAGATCAAAGCCTGGATCGTCACGACGCAAGCGGCACCGGTACCAAAACCGCCTCCCACACAAAAGCCGGCTCCGACGCAACCGCCAACTCCCACACAGGAGCCTACTCCGACGAAGTGACGCCGCACAGATCGAATCAGTGGAGAGACGGGCGTCCTCGCCCGTCTGCCTCTGCCATATCCGCCTTACATCACCTCACTGCGCTTGCGCATAAACGCGGGGACGTCCAGGTCCTCCGACGAATAGCTGGGCGGAGGCGTGCGCATTGCGTCGAGTGAGATCACATCTGCGTGAGCCGCACTAAGCGGCGCGGCAGTCGCCGGCTCCTGAAACACAGCCCTAACCGGATCCGGCTCGAACGCCCGCTCCGGCTCGAACACGGGCTCCGGCGCTGCGGCCGGTTCGGGCATGTGGAAGCGCTCATGGTGGCGCGGCACGATGACCGGATCGCAGTTCTCGCGATGGCGTGCACTGCGCATTTCCGACTCCCTGAATCCGGTCGCGATCACGGTGATCTTGACCGAATCTTTCATCTTCTCGTCAAGTACGGCGCCAAAGATGATGTTGGCGTCTTCGTGAGCCGCGCCCTGGATGATAGTGCAAGCCTGCTGCACTTCGGCGAGCTTGAGCGAACTCGATCCGGTAATGTTGATGAGGATGCCGCGCGCGCCGTCGATGGCGCCCGCTTCCAGCAGCGGCGAAGCAATCGCGCGCTGCGTGGCTTCGGTCGTGCGGTGCTCGCCGGCCGCCGTCGCAGTTCCCATCACCGCGTAGCCCATACCGGCCATGATGGCCTTCACGTCGGCAAAATCCCGGTTGATGATGCCGGGAATGGTAATGATGTCGGAAATGCCCTGCACCCCTTGCCGCAGGATGTCGTCGGCGATCCGGAACGACTCGAAGAAACCGGCGTTCTCGGCCACTCCCAGCAGCTTTTCATTCGGAATGACGATCGTCGTATCAATCGACTCCATCAGTTCCGAGATGCCCCGCTCGGCCTGCTGCATGCGGCGTTTGCCTTCGAACGCGAACGGCTTGGTAACGACGGCCACCGTGAGCGCGCCCATTTCGCTGGCCAAGGAGGCGATGATCGGGGCCGCGCCGGTGCCCGTGCCTCCGCCCAGTCCGGCGGTGACGAAGATCATATCCGCGCCTTCCAGGGCCTCGATGATCTTGTCGGAATCCTCGAGCGCAGCCTTGCGCCCGATCTCGGGATTCGCGCCCGCGCCCAGGCCGTTGGTCAACTTCACCCCCAGCTGAATCTTGGTGCCGGCGCGCGACATCCGCAGGGCCTGCAGGTCGGTGTTGGCCACGATGAACTCGATATGCTCCATCCCCGAGTCGATCATGCGATTGACGGCATTGTTGCCGCCGCCGCCTACACCGATAACTTTGATGCGCGCGTCGTTGCGCGCTTCTTCGTTGAAGCAGATCCGGAGTCCGTTCTCTTCGATCATTGGAACACCTCGTAAAATCAGTTCTCAGTTCCCGGTTCTCAGTTCTCGGTACAACCGCTTGCCGGCGGGTCGCCGGCGCCACTCTTACGCACCCTTCTTTGCGAACAGTGCTTTCATGCGCGATCCAAACCCTGGCTCCTGCAAACCGCGCGCCAGGCGGGCGCGGTGGCCGTAGTACACCATGCCCAATACGGTCGCAAACTCCGGTTCCGCCAGCAGCGCTGGCATCCGCGCCATCGGTGTTGGAAATGCGAAGCGCGCGGCTTTGCGGAGCACGGACTCAGCCACGTCCAGAATGCCGGGCAGCCGCGAAGCCCCGCCGCTGAGCACGAATCCCGCGATGCAGTGATCGAAGACTCCCGCATGGCGCAGGTTTTCGCGCAGCAGTTCAAACAGTTCGCGCGCGCGCGGCTCCAGCACTTCTCCCACCATGCGCTGCGGCATCATGCGCGACACGCGATCGCCCACCGACGGCACTTCGACCTGGTTGCCCTCGGGAATCAACGTCACCACCGCGTTGCCAAAGGTCTTCTTCAGCACCTCTGCCTCCGCCAGCGCCGTGCACATGCCGACCGAAAGGTCGCTGGTAAAGTGGTCGCCCCCGATCGGAATGACGGCCGAGTGCGCGACTGCGCCTTGCTGGAAAACAATCAGATCGCAGGACCCGGCGCCCAGGTCCGCCAGGCACACGCCCAGGTCGCGCTCGTCCGACCGCAGCACCGAATCGGCGCAGGCCAGCGGCTCAAAAACTGTGTCGTCGGCATGGACCCCCGCCTTGTTCACCGCGGTAATGACGTTCTGCGCCGCACTGGAAGACGCCGTCACGATGTGCACCCGAACCTCCAGCCGGGTCGCCATCATGCCGGTGGGATCCTGCACCCCCGGCTGATCGTCGAGAATGAATTCCTGAGGGAGCAGGTGGAGAATTTCGCGGTCGGCAGGCAGAGGCACGGTGCGAGCCTTGTCCACCGCCTGGCGAATCTCGTCGCGCCCGATTTCGCGCGCGCGGCCCCCGAAGGTAATGCCGCCGTGGCTGTTCACGCCCCGGATGTGCGCTCCGGCAATACCTACCATCCCATGTTCCACCGCGATTCCGGCAACGTCCTCCGCCTTTTCGACCGCCTTCTGGATGCTGCTGACCGCTTTGTCGAGTTCCGTGATCACGCCCTTGCGCAGTCCGCGAGACTCGCTGATGCCGTGCCCGCGATAGCGCAGTCCGTTGTCGCTCAGTTCGGCCACCAGCACACAGGTCTTCGAACTCCCGACGTCGATCGCGGTAATGAAGTTAGGCGGATGGCTCGGCATGTCAGTTCTTCGCAGTCTCCTTCGGAATCGCGGCGCTGGGTTTCTTCTGGCCCGTCACCGCAGCCGCCGGCGCTGGCAAAGAGGGATGGGTTGAAGAGGGATGGGTTGAAGGTTTCGTCGCTAATGGTTTCGCCGGCCCTGCTTGATTCTTCGTGATGGCAGCCGCCGCTGGTTTCGCAGCCGCCTTGTGCGGCTTGTGAGCCGCCTTCTTTACGGCATGCTTTGCAGGTACCTTTTGAGCAGCCTTGACGGGCTTCACGGGAGTGGGTGCAAGCGGGTGCGCCACGTACTTTTCGTAGTTCACGATGGCCGCCTGCTTCACGCCCGCAGCAACTGCCGCCTTGGCCGCCGCCGGACTCAGCGCCGGGGGGCGCGGCATTCCTTCCAGATCAGGGTTGACGATGATCTGTCCGTCATAGCGCAGATCCACCGACTCGAGTTTGCTGAACTGCTGACGCCATTGCTGCACGTGCGTAACGTAGGTCTTGTACCGCTGCAGGTAGTTGCCGGACCCGAGATGCACCAGCACTTCGCCGTTCGGGTCGGCGGCCACGACCTTGACGTCGTCGGTGTCGGTGAGATCGACCTCGCTGAGTTCTTGCGAGTAGTGCGCCCCATCGAAATCAAGCTCGCGAACCAGTTCGTTGTAGCTCTTCATGCGCGCCGCACGCGTGCCGCGCGGTTCCCCGGCATTCATCCCTGCGATCACCGGGAACGAATATTTATTCTTGCCGCTGGGAGCCAGGTCCATCAGGGTCCCGCCCGCATCAATCAGCGAAATACGCGAGCCGATGCGGGCAAACGCGACCGGCGTTCGTTCGTGAATCTCGACCCGCAGCCGGTTGGGCACGAAGCGCATCACGCTGGCGGACTCAACCCAGGGAATCTGCTCAAGCTGCTGTTTGCGCTGAGAGAGCGGAACAAAAAAGATATTGCGGCCGATGTCTCCGCCCATGACTTCCAGGATTTGAGCGTGCGCGACATGCTGCGCGCCTGTGACTTCGATCTGGTCGCTGGAATTGATGCGGAAGCGCCACGAGTGCTTGCCGTAGCGGTACAGGTTAGCGCCGACGCCGGCCAGTATCACCAGCACAACCAGTGCTGCGGCAACCCACGTCAGGCGAATCGCAGTCTTTTTCGGGAGGGAACCGCGCCGGGCCGAAACCCGCTTCTGTCCGCGCAGAAAGGGCGATTCCTCATCGGTTTCCAAGTCGACAAGGCGCGAGTCGCCGAAAGGCTCACGCTCGGCAGCCTCGCTGGGAAGCGGGTACAACTCTTCCTGGACGGCAGTGGAACTTGATCTCCGCGCCACGCGTTCGGGTCAGTTGTCGACAGAAAACCGCTGAGCACACTTACTATAACGGGATTTCGCGAATTGAAATAGTACAAAGTTTGGTGGCAAAAAATGGAGAGCCGGGCGTCCCCGCCCGGCCACGATGATCCGAGGATCTCGACCAGCAAACCTCAAAAATTATCGCCAACTTCGACGTCCGTGAGTCCGGCATCAACTGAAATTCTAGCTCCCGTTTTCGGGCAGACCAAAGTGACTCGGCGCCGCGCCGCGTTTGTAAACCTGAATTGCGACTGCGCGCGCCAGCGGATCTGCTCGATCTGGGACCGTTGCAACTCCGCTTGGGCGCGGATCAGCTCGGACTGTGCCTGCACCCGTTCCCGAAGAAGTTCCGCGTGCGCCCGCGCTTGGTCGCGCACCCGCTCGGCCTGCGCCCATTCCCGGTCACGGGTTGAGGCCAACAAGTCACCGGCCGCGAAGGGCTGAGGCGTGGTCAGAACTCGCGCCAGCGCCACCGTCTGCTCAGCGCGGGAGACGAGCCGGCAAACCGTGGACTCGGCACGATCGGCGAGGCCTTGCATCGCAGGCAATCTGCCGCTCTGGTATTCGCTACGCAGTCCCAGTGCGAATACTCCAAGGACACCCCAATACAAGACTTTATTCGTATTCATAACGTAGTCCTCGCCTTTGCCCAGTTGGACGAGCGGGGAGAAAAAAGGTCAACAGAACAGTTTGGATAGGCGGAGTAGTTGTAGCGCCGCCTCGCCGGCTGTCGTGGGGGCGGCCCGCCCCCACCGGCGAGAGCAAAGGTGCCCCCGACAACCGCCAGCGCGGGGTCGCTACTTTTGCTGAAGCTTCTCCAGAATCATCGGCCCAAGCTGCGAAACACTCCCCGCCCCCAGGGTCAAGATCATGTCGCCCGGCTGGGCTAGGGCCGCGACCGCGGTGGCCACCGCGGCAAAGGATGGCACGTAATTAGCGGCACGGTGTCCTTCGCTCGCAATCTCGCGAGCTAGAGCTTCTCCCGTGATGCCCTCGATCGGCTTCTCGCTGGCGGCGTAAATATCCAGCACGAAAAGCGAGTCAGCATCGCCAAAGGCCGCGGCGAACTCGTCCATCAGGTCGCGGGTGCGGGTGTAGCGGTGCGGCTGGAAGACGGCGTGGACGCGGCGGAATCCACACTGCCGAGCGGCCGCCAGTGTGGCTCGAATCTCGGTGGGATGGTGGCCATAGTCATCGATCACGCTAACGCCCGCCGCCTTGCCCTTGAGCTGAAAGCGGCGATCGACGCCCCGGAAGCTGTCGAGGGCCGCGCGAATCTGGTCGGCGGGAAGGTCGAGTGCCGTCCCCACGGCAATGGCAGCGGTAGCGTTCAGCACGTTGTGAGTTCCGGGCACATGCAGTGTGAAGAGGCCCAGGTCTTTTTTCTGGTAGGTGACGCCGAACCGGCTGAGCGGACGCGGGTCGGCGGACGAACCCTGCGGCGGCTCCTCCAGGCGAATCAGAAAGTCGGAGCCGCGCGTCGTGCCGTAGGTAGTCACGCGTCGATGAGCCCGGGGTAGCAGACGGCGAAGCGTGGGGTCGTCATTGCATCCCACGATTAGCCCGTAGAACGGCACGCGCTCCATGAACTCGAGGAAGGTGCGGCGGACATCGTGCATGTCGCGGTAGCAGTCCATGTGCTCGCGGTCGATGTTGGTCACAACCGAAAGAATCGGCGAAAGCTTCAGAAAAGACCGGTCGCTCTCGTCCGCCTCGGCCACCAGGTACTGCGACTTGCCCAGGCGGGCATTTGACCCCAGGGCGTCCACCCGTCCCCCGACAACCACCGTGGGATCAAGTCCTCCGGCGGCCAGCACCGCCGCGACCATCGAGGTGGTAGTCGTCTTGCCGTGCATCCCCGCGATGGCGATGCCATATTTCAGCCGCATCAATTCGGCCAGCATCTCCGCCCGCTGAATCACCGGAATATGCAGCCGTCGGGCTTCGGCGACTTCGGGGTTATCGATCGAGATGGCGGAACTGGTGACCAGCACGTCGGCGCCGGCAATATTCGCTGCAGCGTGGCCTTCGAACGTCTGCGCTCCCAGGGAGGCGAGCCGCTGGGTGACTGCCGAGCTTTTCAGATCCGAGCCGGAAATCTTGTAGCCAAGGTTCAGCAGGACTTCGGCAATCCCGCTCATGCCGATCCCGCCGATGCCCACGAAATGAATGCGCTGAATCTTGGCGAACATGCGAAGGCTGATGATAAAGCATTTCGCCGCCGGGACGCGGAATAGGACAGAAAAGCTCAACCACAGAGGACACGGAGAACCAAAGAGGAAAACTGCAATCCCAGCCTATCTTCCTCTGTGTTCCTCTGTGACCTCTGTGGTTAAAAGTTCATGCGTGCTCTACCAATTGGCTTACCATGGCCGCGATTTCTTCGAGCGCTTTGGGATGCGCCAGCGACTTCGCCGCTGCCGACATGCCTTGCAGGCGGTTTGGATCGGCCAGTAGGGCCGAAATCGTATCGACTAAATAAGCCGCGCCCAGGTTCGACTCTTCCACCACCACTGCGGCCCCGGCTCGCTCCAAAGCG
>Ga0209698_10005868_pt1 | contig 13153 bp, 10 predicted proteins | sample LitLauG_LLR_2012_FD_187203 | JGI IMG/M metagenome (GOLD analysis project Ga0209698, IMG submission 187203) | Freshwater sediment microbial communities from Pennsylvania, USA - Little Laurel Run_MetaG_LLR_2012 (SPAdes) (version 2) | ecosystem: Environmental > Aquatic > Freshwater > Creek >... | reverse complement strand
GTACGCGGCTATCCCGCCCCGCGCGGGTGGTGCTGGGCGTCGCGGGCGGGATAGCCGCGTACAAGGCCGCCTCGCTGTGCCGTGCGCTGGCCGAGGCCGGCTACGAGGTCACGGTGCTGCCCACCGCCACCGCGTTGAGGTTCGTCGGCGCGGCCACGTTCGAGGCGCTGTCCGGGCGGGCGGTGCCCGCCGGGCTGTTCGACGACGTCGCCGGGGTCGCGCACGTGCGGCTGGGCCGCGCGGCCGACCTGGTGCTCGTCGCCCCGGCCACCGCGGACCTGCTGGCCCGGGCCGCCACCGGCCGTGCCGACGACCTGCTGACCGCCACGCTGCTCACCGCGACCTGCCCGGTGGTGATGGCACCGGCGATGCACACCGAGATGTGGCTGCACCCGGCGACGCAGGCGAACGTGGCGACGCTGCGCGAGCGTGGGGTGCTCGTCGTGGGCCCCGCGGACGGGCGGCTGACCGGTGCGGACTCCGGGCCGGGCCGGCTGGTCGAGCCCGCGGAGCTTGCCCAGGTCGCCGCCGCCGTGCTGCACCGCGCCGCCAGGCATGGCGGGCGGCTGCCCGCCCCCGACCTGGCCGGCCGGCGCGTGGTGGTGAGCGCGGGGGGGACCCGTGAGCCGCTGGACCCGGTGCGCTACCTGGGCAACCGCTCGTCCGGGCGGCAGGGCTACGCCCTGGCCCGGGCGGCGGCGCTGCGCGGCGCGGTCGTCGACGTGGTGGCCGCGCACGTCACCCTGGACGACCCGGCCGGTGCCCGGGTGCACCGGGTCGCCACCGCCGAGGAGCTGGCCGGCGCGATGGGGGCGCTGGCCGGTGACGCCGACGCGGTGGTGATGGCCGCCGCGGTCGCCGACTTCACCGTCGCCGCCCCCGCGGAGGTGAAGGTCCGCCGCGACGGGCCGCTGCACCTGGACCTGGTGGCGACCCCCGACGTGCTCGCCTCGCTGGTCGCCGCCCGCCCGGCCGGCCAGGTCGTGGTCGGCTTCGCCGCCGAGACCCTGGACGACCCGGCCGCGCTGCGGGAGGCGGGCCGGGCCAAGCTCGCGCGCAAGGGCTGCGACCTCCTGGTGGTCAACCCCGTGGGGGCCGCCCTGGGGTTCGAGGCCGCCGACAACGCGGGCTGGGTGCTGGACCGTGACGGGGGCGCCACCGAGGTCCCCCGCGGTCCCAAGTCCACGATGGCCGACGCGGTGTGGGACGCGGTCGCCGCCCGGCTGTCCGCCCGCTGACCCGACCCACCACGGCCCCGCGCTAACTGGCGCGGAGCTGCGTGCGGGTCTCGCGCCGGGACCGGACCGTGTTGCGGTGCGGCCGGTGGTCCTAGCCGGGCACCTTGGCCACCGCGAGCACCGACTGGCCGAACGGGGGACGGTGGCGGGCCTCCGCGGCCCGTGCCACCGGGATCACCGCCCCGTCCCACACCCGCAGCAGGGGTCCCTCGCCGGGGGTCATGCCGAGCAGGCGCATCCCCACCACCCACGCCGGCAGGCCCGGCAGGTTGACGTAGTGGGCGTCCAGCACGTCCAGGCCAGCGGCCGCCATGGCCAGAGTCAGGCTGTCGACCGTGTAACGCCGACAGTGCCCGACCGCCCGGTCGAAACGGCTCATCGCGAACTGGAACGCGGGGACCAGCATCACCACCCGCCCGCCGGGGCGCAGCAGGGTGTGCGCGGCGCGCAGCGCGGCGACGTGGTCGGGGATGTGCTCCAAGACGTTGAACGCGACGTAGCTGGAGTAGTCCGCCGAGGGCGGCGCCAGCACGTCGATGCTGGCGACGCTGACCCTCGGGTCGTCGGCGAACCGGGTCCGCAGGTGGGCCAGCCGGGGTGGGTCGACGTCGGACACGGTGATCTGCGGGGTGCCCGTGTCCAGCCACCGCTGCGCGTAGTCGCCCAGTCCGCTGCCCAGCTCCAGCGGGTGCTCCCCGAGGTGCGGGCGGCCCAGGTCGGTGAGCCACTCGTGGTAGTGCACCGCGGAGGCCACCGACTCCAGGGTCTGGGACTGCAGCTCGTTGTCGCCTAGAGCGCGCGGCGTCGCGTCCGGCTGCCCCGCCACGGGGATGGGAGGTGTCCCGGCGTCGTCGGGCTCAGGCTCGGGCACGCGGTGATGCTACCGACTCCCGCGGGCCGTACCGGCGGACAGTGGGAGCCGCACTAGACTGAGTCTTTGCCCGCGGGGGCCGCCGGGCCGCCCGCCGACAGTCCACGACGGCCGCAGGGCCGCACGCGCGGAGGAGCACGATGTCGGGTCGCCTGTTCACCTCGGAGTCCGTCACCGAGGGTCATCCGGACAAGATCGCTGACCAGATCAGTGACACGGTGCTGGACGCGCTGCTCAAGGACGACCCGCGCAGCCGGGTCGCGGTGGAGACCCTGGTGACCACCGGCCTGGTGCATGTGGCGGGTGAGGTCACCACGTCGGGGTGGGCGGACATTCCCGCGCTGGTCAGGGAGAAGATCCTCGAGATCGGCTACGACTCCTCGGCGAAGGGTTTTGACGGGCACTCCTGCGGGGTCTCGGTGAGCATCGGCGCGCAGTCCCCGGACATCGCCCAGGGCGTGGACGACGCGCTGGAGGAGCGTGACGGGCACTCCGCGGACCCGTTGGACCGCCAGGGTGCGGGCGACCAGGGGCTGATGTTCGGGTACGCGTGCGACGACACCCCCGAGCTGATGCCGTTGCCGATCGCGTTGGCGCACCGGTTGGCGCAGCGGTTGGCCCGGGTCCGCAAGGACGGCTCCATGCCCTACCTGCGCCCGGATGGCAAGACCCAGGTGACGATTGAGTACGACGGTGCGCGCGCGGTGCGGCTGGACACCGTGGTGGTGTCGACCCAGCACGCGGGGGGTATCGACCTGGATGGTCTGCTCGCCCCGGACGTGGCCCGGCTGGTCGTGGCTCCGGAGCTGCACGGCCTGCCGCTGGACACCGCGGACTACACCCTGCTGGTCAACCCGACGGGTCGCTTCGAGGTCGGCGGCCCCATGGGGGACGCGGGGCTGACCGGTCGCAAGATCATCGTGGATACCTACGGGGGGATGGCGCGCCACGGTGGGGGCGCGTTCTCCGGGAAGGACCCGTCGAAGGTGGACCGCTCCGCCAGCTACGCGATGCGCTGGGTGGCTAAGCACGTCGTGGCGGCGGGTCTGGCGCGTCGCTGTGAGGTCCAGGTCGCCTACGCGATCGGTAAGGCGCACCCGGTGGGGCTGTTCGTGGAGACGTTCGGGACGGGGCTGCTGCCGGACACCGTGATCCAGGACGGGGTGCGTCAGGTGTTCGACCTGCGTCCGGCGGCGATCATCGCCGACCTGGACCTGCTCCGCCCGATCTACGCGGCGACCGCCAGCTACGGGCACTTCGGCCGCGAGCTGCCCGACTTCACCTGGGAGCGCACCGACCGGGTCGACGCGCTGCGTGCCGCCGTCGGCGTCTAGCCGCAGCCGGCGGGCCTGCTACCGGGCGGCGGGACTGCTCGGCAGGCCTGCCACAGGGCTGGGCTCGTCGTCCCCGGGCGCGCCCAGCGGCGATGAGCCGTCAGCCGGGTCAGCGTCGTGACGGGGGCGGCGCAGGGCGTCGACGAGCAGGGCGGTGCCGAGGACCCCGAAGGCCAGCAGGGCCGCGTGCGCGCACAGCAGGTAGCGGGGGTCTCCGTTGGTCGCGAACTCGGTGGTGTCGACCAGGCCGATGAACGCCACCCGGGTGAGGATCGCGATCGCGAAGGTGAGCATCAGCCCGGTGAGGGCCACCGCCGGCCAGCGCCGCCGGCGCAGGGTCGCGAGCAGGCCGGCGACCGCCGCCAGGACCAGTACCGGGGTGAGCAGCCGGTACGCCGTCCCGAGGTCCCGGTAGACCCACGCGCGGCGGTTGTACGCGGTGATCTGGGCCTGCGCGGCGGCCTGCGTGGCCGGGACGCCGCGGACGATGGCGGTGAACTGCTCGCGCACCGCCGGCGACGGCGCGGGCTGTAGCAGCGGGGGGTTGAAGAACCCCCGGGACAGCGCCACGGTCGGGACCGAGCGGCGCACCGACGCCCAGAACAGCGAGGTGTTCCAGCGGTCCAGGGACTGCAGCGGGGTCGCCAGCCGCGGTGCGCAGTCCAGCTGGTGGTCGGCGCAGGCGGCGACGATCTGGTTGTCCAGGGCGGTGAACGCGGCCTGGGCGCGCGGGGCGCTGGTGAACCAGCCGGCGGCGGACGCCGCGTCGCGGATCGCCCACACGGCGACCGCACCGGGGAAGTCGTGGACCGAGGCCTGCCGCCACCCGTTGCGCACGCCGTCCAGGTACGGCGCCAGCTCGCGGGCCGCGGGGCTGACCCGGTACAGCGCGGCGCGCTGGGCGGCGGAGATGGGGACGTCGCGCAGGTAGGGGCCGACCCGCACCCGGGTCCAGTCGGCGTAGGCGCGGGCAAACGCGCCGCCGGTGATGTCGTCGGTCACCGCGACGCCGTAGACGCGGGCGTTCTCGCGGATGACCGCCTCGACCGGGACGGCGGCGCTGACCGTGAGCACCAGGCCGGCCGCCACCACCCGCCCGGCGCGCCGGGCGAGCAGGCGGGTGTCCAGCGGCCGGCGCGCGCGCCGGGCCCAGGCCCGCACGGCGACCGCGGCCGGGCCAACCACCGCGGCGACCACCCACGTGGGGGCGATCCACAGCCCCTCCTCGCGCACCAGGTAGAAGGCGGCCAGCGACACCCCGGCGAGCACCGCGGCGGGCGCCACGTAGCGCCACCGGGCCCGCACCGCGGCCCCGTAGGTCGCCAGGAACGTGGCGGTCAGCGTGATCACCATCAGCGAGGCGTAGTAGCCGTCCCGGTTGACCTGGGTGTCCCAGCGGCCGAAGCGCGACGGGTCCAGGGCCAGCACGGCGTAGGCGAGGACCGCGGCGCCGCGCCGGCGGGTCAGCAGCCACACGGCCAGGGCGACCAGTCCGGCGGCGAGCAGCGCGGCCGCCTGCTCGGCCAGGCGCAGCGGGACGTGCGCCCGGTAGGACAACGCGATCAGGGCGGAGAACCCCGGGTTCTTGGCCAACGTGTGCTGGTCGTAGGGCCCCAGCCAGCGCCCGTGAGCCAGGTAGGTGGCCAGGGCGGCGTACAGCCGGTCGTCGACGACGGACAGCCCCAGCCGGATCGGGGTGCCCCACTGCAGGACCAGGCTGACGACGGTGACCACCCCGACGCCCAGCCACACCGCCACGTCGCCGGCCGGCGGGGCGGACCGGGCGCGGGGGCCGTCGAGCGTCGCTGCCGCGTCCGTCTGGCTGATGTCCGGCCGGCTCGCGTCGTCGTGTTTGGGGCCGGGTTCGTCGATGCCGCTGGCGGTCGACGGTGGTCCGTCGGCGCTGGCGGCGTGCGGGTTAGCCGCGGTCATCGACCAGGCTGAGGGCGAACGAGACCAGCATCAGCTGCATCCCGCCGACCACGAGGACCATGCCGATGATCGGGACCCGGATCGTGGAGACCACGTCGAGCGCGCCGAAGCCCGTCGACCCCCAGGTGATGATCGCGGCGATGAACGCGGCGATCCCGGCGAGGAACGCCAGCAGGCCCACGATCAGGCCGCGTTCGAGGGTGAGGCGCTCTAAGAAGCGCTCGATGGGCGCGCTGGGCGGCAGCAGGCCCAGCGGTGCGACGTAGCCGTGGGACACCAGCGCGAGCCCGGCGGCCTGCATGCCCACGATCACCGCCGTGGCGCAGACCAGCATGGACTGCACGCTGAGGGAGATGTGGCCGACCTGGCGGTTCCCCAGCGCGAGGAGCACCAGGCCGAGCAGGCCGGCCGCCGACAGGGCCAGCGCCGGGTAGAGCAGCAGCCAGCGCGGGCTGAACGCCAGCAGGAAGCGCAGGTGGCGCCACCCGTCGTGCCAGGTCCGCAGGTGCGGCGGGCGGCTGCGCCCGTCCGGGCGCAGCACCGTGGGCACCTCGACGATGACCAGGTCGGACATCGACGCGCGGACCAGCATCTCGCTGGCAAACTCCATCCCGTCGGTGGCCATCCCCAGCGCGGCAACCTTGTCCCGGTCGAACGCCCGCATGCCGCAGTGGAAGTCCCCGATCGGAATGCGGAACAGCGCCCGGCCCAGCCAGGACAGCACCGGGTTGCCCAGGTACCGGTGCAGGGCGGGCATCGCCCCGGGCTCGATGCCACCGGCGAAGCGGTTGCCCATCACCAGGTCCGCGCCGCCCCGCAGGGCCTGCACGAAAGGCCCGATGTCGTCCAGGGCGTAGCTGTCGTCCGCGTCGGCCATCAGCACGTAGCGGCCGTGTGCCGCGTCGATGCCCCCACGCAGCGCGGCCCCGTAGCCGCGGCGGGGGACCGGCACCACCCGCGCACCCTCGGCCCGGGCGATCTCCTGCGACCCGTCGGTCGAGCCGTTGTCCGCGATCACCACCTCCCCGGACACGTCGAGCTCGGCCAGTGACGCCCGGGCCTTGCGGATACACACCGCGAGGGTCTCCGCCTCGTTCAGACACGGCAGCACGATGGTCAGCTCACACGTCGAGGACTCCCGCGACGTCACGGGCACCGGCTCGGTCCCCGGGGCGGTGGCAGTCATCCGGTCCTCCGTGCAGCGGTGGGTCGGGGCGGTGCGGCGGGCATCGGCCCAAGCAGGCGCGTCGCCTGCCCGCCCCCGCACGATCCCACGACGGGGCTGGCTGCTGGGCACAGCACTACCACGACTTTACGCGAGGCCTGCGCCGCGCCGAAGCCGCCGAGCGGTGGGCCGTGTCCGGGGGCCAGGGCAGGATCGGCCTCGTGGCCGGCCTCGCATCCCCGCGCACGACCGGCGCCCCCGCGCGCGGTCGACGCGGTGCTCCCGGTCCGCTGGCGGAGCGCGACCCGGTCGCGTCCGTCGTCGTCGCGGTGGGCCTGGCGCACCTGGACCGCCCGTTCGACTACGCGGTCCCGGCCGAGGCGGCCGAGACTGCACAGCCCGGTGTGCGGGTGCGGGTCCGTTTCGCCGGCCAGCTGGTCGACGGCTTCGTGCTCGCCCGCCAGCCGCAGTCGACCCACACCGGTGCGCTGACCCGGCTCGCCGTCGTGTCCGCCGAGCCGGTCCTGACGGCCGACGTGGCGCGTGCCGCCCGGGCCGTCGCGGACCACTACGCCGGGACGCTGCCCGACGTGCTGCGCCTCGCTGTCCCCCCCCGCCACGCCCGCGTCGAGGCCGAGACCCCGCCGGCGCGCGTGGCAGCGGTGAGTCCGGCGCCCACGTCGGTGGGCGCCCAGCCGCCGGGAGCCTTCGACGCGCTGCGCTCTGGGGCGGCCTTTCTGCGGGCGCTTCGCCGGGGGCAGGGCCCCGCAGCGGTGGCGACGCTGCCCGCCGGCACGGACTGGCCGGCGCTGCTGGCCGCGGCGGCGGCCGCCACGTCGGCGGCGCGGCGGGGCAGCCTGCTCATCGTCCCCGACGGCGCGGACGCGGAGCGGGTCGCCGCGGCCTGCGCCGCGGCCGGTGTCGGCGCGCTGACCCTCACCGCGGACCTGGGGCCTGCCGAGCGCTACCGGCGGTTCCTCGCTGTGCTGCGCGGACAGGTCGCCGTGGTGGTCGGTACCCGCGCCGCGGCGTTCGCACCGGTGGCCGCGCTCGGGCTGGTGGCCGTGTGGGACGACGGGGACGACTCCCACGCCGAGCCGCGGACCCCCGCCCCGCACTCCCGTGAGGTGGCCCGGCTGCGGGCCGCGCTGGCCGGGGCCGGTCTACTGGTGGCCGGCTGGGCGCGGACCGCGGAGACCGAGCAGTGGCTGCGCGACGGCTGGGCCCACCCGCTGCAGGCACCGCGGTCTGCGGTACGGGCCGCGGCCCCACTGGTCCGCACGGTCGGCGACGACGCCGACCTGGCGCAGGACCCGGCGGCCCGTGCCGCGCGGCTGCCCGCCCTCGCGCTGCGGACCGCCCGCGACGCGCTCGACGCCGGGCCGGTGCTCGTCCAGGTGCCGCGCGCCGGCTACCTGCCGGGGCTGGCGTGCGCCGGCTGCGGGGCGCCGGCGCGCTGCCCGCACTGCGCAGGGCCGCTGTCGGTGAGCTCGGGGCATGCCGTGGCGGGGTGCCGGTGGTGCGGACGACCCAGCGGGGCGTTCCGCTGCCCCACCTGCGCCGGGACCCGGCTGCGCGCCACGCGGGTGGGTGCGGGCCGCACCGCGGAGGAGCTCGGCCGCGCCTTCCCCGGAGTCGCGGTGCGCACCTCGACCGGGGCCGCCCGCCTGGAGCGGGTTGAGCCAGGCGCCGCCCTCGTGGTCGCCACCCCTGGCGCGGAGCCGCTGCCCGGCCCGGACGGCTACGCCGCCGCGCTCCTGCTGGACGGGTGGGCGCTGCTGGGGCGCGCGGACCTGCGGGCGGGGGAGGAGACGCTGCGGCGCTGGCTGGCCGCGGCGGCCCTGGTCCGGCCCGGGGCCAGGGGGGGCCGGGTGGTGCTGGTCGCCGACCCGGCCGCGGCACCCGCGCAGGCGCTGGTGCGCTGGGACCCGGCGGGCGCCGCCAGCCGCGAGCTGGACGAGCGCGTCGCGCTGTCCCTGCCGCCGGCGGTGGCGCTCGCCGAGCTGCTGGCCCCCGAGCCGGCGCTGGCGTCCTTCCTGGCCGAGCTCGTCGTCCAGCCGGCCCTGGCGCAGGGCCCGGCGGGTCCGGCGACGGTGCTCGGTCCGGTGCCTGCCGAGGCGCCGCACGGGGGCCCCGGTGCCGACACCGCGTGGGCGCGGGTGCTGGTCCGGGTGCCGCGGGAGGAGCGGGACCGGCTGACCCGGGCCCTGGCGGCCACGCTGGCCGTGCGCAGCGCGCGCAAGGAGGCCGCGGCGCGGGTGCGCGTCGACCCGGCCGCGATCGGGTGAGGGGGCGCCGGCCCGCCTAGACTGGGCGCGCGGGCCGTGGACACGGCGCGGACCGCACCCTCGGAGGTGGGCGGCGTGACGGTGCAGTCGATCCGGCTGTTCGGGGACCCCGTGCTGCGCACCCCCGCGGCGGAGGTCACCGTGTTCGACAAGGAGCTGCGCACCCTCGTCGCGGACCTCACCGAGACGATGCTGGAGGCCCCGGGAGTGGGGCTGGCCGCTCCCCAGCTGGGCGTGTCCTTGCGGGTGTTCACCTACTGCGTCGACGACGACGAGCCCGGGCACCTGGTCAACCCGAGGCTGTCGCTGACCGAGGAGGAGCAGGACGGGGACGAGGGGTGCCTGTCCCTGCCCGGCCTCACCTTCCCCACGGTGCGGGCCTACGGCGTCGTGGCGCGCGGGCAGACCATGTACGGCGACCCGGTCGTGGTGGAGGGGACCGCGCTGCTGGCCCGCTGCATCCAGCACGAGACCGACCACCTCGACGGCGTGCTGTTCATCGACCGCCTGGACCGGGAGGCGCGCAAGGCGGCGCTGAAGGCGATCCGGGACGCCGAGTGGGCCGGCGGGGCCGTGCCCACCGTGAAGGTGTCCCCGCACGACACCTACGGCACCGCGCTCTAAGAGCGCGCGCCGGATGCGACTGCTGTTTGCCGGCACGCCCGCGGTGGCGCTGCCCGCCCTGGACTGCCTGCTCGCCGGTGAGCACGAGGTCGTGGCCGTCCTCACCCGCCCCGACGCCCCCGCCGGGCGGCACCGCCGCCCCACGCCGTCCCCGGTGGCCACCGCCGCCACAGCGGCCGGGGTGCGGCTGCTGACCCCCACCCGGCTGTCCGAGCCGGAGACGCTCACCGCGCTCGCCGACCTGGCGGTCGACCTTGCCGTCGTCGTCGCCTACGGCGCCCTCGTGCCGCCGGCCGCGCTGGCGCTGCCCCGACTCGGCTGGGTGAACCTGCACTTCTCCCTGCTGCCGGCGTGGCGGGGCGCCGCGCCGGTCGCGCACGCGCTGCTCGCCGGGGACCTGGTGACCGGTGCGACCACGTTCGCCCTGGACGAGGGACTGGACACCGGGCCGGTCTACGGGATGGTCACCGAGCAGGTACGTCCCGACGACACCGCGGGTGCGCTGCTGGACCGCCTCGCCAGCAGTGGGGCCCTGCTGCTGGCCGCCACCGTCGACGCGCTCGCCGACGGGAGCGCCCGGGCGGTGCCACAGCCAGGCGAGGGGGTCTCGACCGCGCCCAAGCTCAGCGTCGCCGACGCGCGGGTGGACTTCGCGGCCCCCGCGTTCGCCGTGGACCGCCGGGTACGCGCCGTCACCCCCGCACCGGGCGCGTGGACTACCTACGCGGGGCAGCGGCTGGGGCTGGGCCCGGTCGCCCTGGCCGCCGGGGGACCGGCGCTGGCGCCCGGTGAGCTCGCCGTGACCCGCGCCGGGGTGCTGGTCGGCACGGCGACCCACCCGGTCGCCCTCGGCGAGGTGCGCCCTGCGGGACGCCGCCCGATGGCCTCGGTGGACTGGGCGCGCGGTGCGCGGCCGGAGCCCGGCGCGCACCTCGGCGGCCCGGTCGGCGGCCCGGTCGGCGCCCCGTGAGCCGGCGGGTCAGCGCACCCCCGGACGCCCGCCGGGTGGCGTGGGAGGCGCTGCGCACGGTGGAGGAGCGCGACGCCTACGCCAACCTGGTGCTACCCGGCCTGCTGCGCCGCAGCGGGCTGGACACCCGTGACGCCGCGTTGGCCACCGAGCTGGTCTACGGCACGCTGCGCGGGCGGGGCCGCTACGACGCCATCCTCGCCCGTTGCGTGACCCGGCCGTGGGACAGCGTCGACCCGGGGCTGGCCGACGTGCTGCGGCTGGGAGCCCACCAGCTTCTGGGCACCCGCGTGCCCCCGCACGCCGCGGTCTCGGCCACCGTCGACCTCGCCCGGACCGTCGCCGGCCCCGGCGCCGCGGGCTTCGCCAACGCGGTGCTGCGGCAGGTGTCGCGCTGGGACAACGACGGCTGGGACGACCGCCTGGTACCCCCCGACGCCGACCCGCGGGACCGCCTCGCCCTCGTCCACTCCCACCCCCGCTGGGTCGTCGACGCCTTCGCGCAGGCCCTGGGCGGGGACCTCGTCGAGACTGCTGCGGCCCTGGCCGCGGACAACGTGCGACCCCCCCTGACCCTGGTCGCCCGACGGGGGGTCGCTGACGTCGCCGACCTGCTCGCCGTCGGCGGGCAGCCGGGTCGGTGGAGCCCCCGGGCGGTGGTCTGGCCCGGTGGTGACCCCGGGGACCTCGCGGCGGTGCGCGACGGGCGGGTCGGGGTCCAGGACGAGGGCAGCCAGCTCGTCGCGCTGGCCGCGGCGTCCGCCCCGCTGGCCGGGGCCGACCGGGAGTGGCTGGACCTGTGCGCCGGCCCCGGTGGCAAGGCGGCCCTCCTGGCCAGCCTCGCCGGCGAGCGCGGCGCGTCGCTGCTCGCCTCGGAGCTCGCTCCGCACCGTGCGCGTCTGGTCGCCTCCGCGCTGGGGGGTGGTGCGGCGGTCGTGGTCGCGGACGGCCGCGCCGGGCCCTGGCGGCCGGGCCGCTTCGACCGGGTGCTGGCCGACGTGCCGTGCACCGGGCTCGGCGCGCTGCGCCGTCGCCCGGAGGCCCGGTGGCGTCGCCAGGCCGGCGACGTGGCCGGGCTGGTCGCCCTGCAGGCGGCGCTGCTGTCCGCGGCCCTGGAGGCGGCGCGCCCCGCCGGCCTCGTCGCCTACGTCACCTGCAGCCCGCTCCTCGCGGAGACCACGGGCGTGGTCGCGCAGGTGCTGGCCGCCCGCGGGGACACCGAGCAGCTCGACGCCCGGCCCCTGCTGGCCGGCGTGGACGACCTGGGGGACGGCCCGGGCGTGCAGCTGTGGCCGCACCGTCACGGCACCGACGCGATGTTCCTGGCCCTGCTGCGTCGGCGCGGGGGACACGGCGACGCCACCGGCTGAGCCGTCCGGGTGGGCACGCCCGGCTGGCTAGGCTGCGGGGCGTGGACCCAGTGATCGCTCCCAGCCTGCTCAGTGCGGACTTCGCCCGCCTCGCGCAGGCGGCGGACGCGGTCGCCGGGCACGCGGACTGGCTGCACGTCGACGTGATGGACAACCACTTCGTGCCCAACCTGACCCTCGGGCTGCCCGTCGTGCAGTCCCTGCTGGCCGCGACCGAGCAGCCGCTGGACTGCCACCTGATGATCGCCGACCCGGACCGGTGGGCCCCGGCGTACGCCGAGGCGGGCGTGGCGTCGGTGACGTTCCATGTCGAGGCGGCCGCGGCTCCGGTGCGGCTGGCGCGCACGCTGCGGGCCGCCGGCGCGCGGGCCGGGATGGCGCTGAAACCTGCCACCCCGGTCGACCCGTACGCCGACCTGCTGCCCGAGCTGGACATGCTGCTGGTGATGACGGTCGAGCCGGGGTTCGGCGGCCAGCGGTTCCTGGACCTGGCGCTGCCCAAGGTGGCCAGGGCCCGGGAGCTGATCGCGGCGAGCGGCGGTCAGGTCTGGCTGCAGGTGGACGGCGGGGTGTCGCTGGACACCATCGAGCGCTGCGCGGCCGCCGGGGCGGACGCCTTCGTCGCCGGCTCGGCGGTCTTCGGGGCCGAGGACCCTGCCGGCGCCGTGGATGCGCTGCGCGCCGCCGCGCGCGGCGCGGCTGTGGTCAGCTAGCCAGTGGCCCGCTGGCGGGTGCACGGCGAGCGCGTGGTCTACGACTCCGACTGGGTCCGTCTGGCGCTGGACGAGGTCGAGCTGCCCGACGGGCGCCGCCTCGACCACCACGTGGTGCGCACCCCGGCGCCGGCGGTGGGCACCGTGGTGCTGGACGGCGACGGCCCCGCGCGGGCGGTCTTGCTGCTGTGGCGGCACCGTTTCATCACCGACACCTACGGCTACGAGGTGCCCGCCGGCCGGGTGGACCCCGGGGAGGACCTGGCCGACGCCGCCGGCCGGGAGTGCCTGGAGGAGACCGGCTGGGCACCCGGGCCGCTGCGGGCGCTGACCGCCTACCACCCCATCAACGGGCTGTCCGACCACACCTTCCACCTGTTCGCCGCCGAGGGCGCCACCCGGGTCGGCGAGCCGGTGGACGCCTACGAGTCCGACCGCGTGGAGTGGGTGGCCTGGCATGACGTGCCCGGCCTGCTGGCCGGCGGCCAGGTGCGCGACGGCCTGTCGCTGACCGCGCTGCTGTGGGTGGCGGCCGGCCTGGCCACGGGCCCGCCCGCCTGACCCACACGCGCGCCGCGCGGCGGACGGGTCACCCGGTCGGGACGCACCACCGGCTCCCGCCCCCGCGGCCCAGAGCTCGCCACCCCC
>Ga0209698_10005867_pt1 | contig 13155 bp, 13 predicted proteins | sample LitLauG_LLR_2012_FD_187203 | JGI IMG/M metagenome (GOLD analysis project Ga0209698, IMG submission 187203) | Freshwater sediment microbial communities from Pennsylvania, USA - Little Laurel Run_MetaG_LLR_2012 (SPAdes) (version 2) | ecosystem: Environmental > Aquatic > Freshwater > Creek >... | reverse complement strand
AGGACGAACGTTGCCTGGCGCTGCGCGCCACGACCCTCAGTACGCTGAAGACGTGCAGCAATCAAGCAATCCCGCCGTCGGGGTCATCATCATCGTGGCGCTCGTGGTGATCTCGCGACTGGTCCGTCGCGGACGACTGCAATCTCGATCGGCCAACCTCTCCGCCGGAGAGCGGATACGACCCCTCGCCATCACGATAATCGACCCCGTGATCAGCGTGCTCATCATCGGTCAGTTCGTCGGCCACTTGGTGTCGCACTCGAGCACCCACGTGTTCGCCGCCCTCGCCGGCGCGGCGTTGGGTGTCGTCATCGGCTACGTGCGTGCGCGCATCATGTTCGTACGCGCCATCAAGTCGACCACGTCGGTCGTGCTGCGTCGCAGCGCACTCGAGTACGGACTCGTCGCGGTGTTGATCGTGCTGCGCACGAGTGAAGGCTCCGTCGAACGCTCGACGTCGTCCCTCGCCCAAACGGCAGTCACCGCCCTGGCGAGCCTGGCGCTCGTCGAAGCTATTGCCCGGTCCGCCTTCATCGTCAAGCGATACTTCGACAGTCCGGCGACGTCGAATCCTTCCGTGGGGCCGCCAGAGCCACCGGCGCTGGCTGACGGACCGTCACTCTGACGCACGATGCCGCCAGAGCTGCCGCTACGTCCTCGGGTGGCTGACTAGTAGGGGAAGCCCCACACCGCGTCGTATTGCACACCGAGGAGGGGCTTGGCCCCCGGCGCGCACGCCACCGGCGCGAACATGGCGATGGCGTGCAGCGACCGATCGATCGTCGGACGATGGATGCACACTTGTGTGCGCACCGCCGTCACCGAGTTGAGGAAGTGCACGTCGAAGACGCCACGCGCCGAGAGCGTCACGCCAGTGATCGACAGCGGCGCGGTGGTGGTCGCCACGGACTGAGCGAAGTACCGCAACTGCGCGAGCGACATCAGAGTGCCATTGCTCGCCGCGTCACCCGACACCGTCGCGTAAAGGGAATTCACGATCAACTGAGGCGCGGTCCACGTCGCGTACACCCCCTGCGGGTAGCGCATCGCTTCGTACGCGTTGGCCGCCGCTCCCTGGGCCGCACACCACGGCGTCATTACGGTCCCCGTGGCCGCAGCTGTGCACATGACGATCGGCGTGGAATGGCGCCGCACGACGACGTCGTAACGGTGCCCCTCGCGCAGGTACGTCACGACGATTCCCTCGATCGCGTAGGCACGATCGGCCACGGGGGTGCGCAGCCCCAGGACCAAGGTGTTGTTCTTGTGGAGGGTGATCACCGAATCCAGCGCATTGCGAAGGCGGATCGGTGCTTCGCCGGGAAGGGTCACGGGAACCACCGGCGGCCAACCCGACCAGGTCGACGTTTCGTTGACGGCCCCTCGGAACTTCTCGTCGACGGCTCGACTCGCGACGGCGAGTCTGACGATCTCGGGCAGAGCGTGGCCGGGCACGCCGATGGCCCGGACTCCCACGATCCTGAAGGCGTGACGGGGCGGGGCACTGAAGTCGAATGTCACCGCCTCTAACTGAGCAGTACTGGTCTGGACCGTGGCGCCCGAGAAGTCGTTGCCCGCGATGGCGAGGGCCGGCGGTATCGACAGCGCGGCCGCGATCGCCATGATTGCGGTGGCCATCAGCGCCACCGACACCGCGGCGATGACCGATCGGCGCAGACGCGGCTGCAGGCGCACTCGTGCGCCGACACCGTGCAGGGCAATGTTCACGCTACGAGAGAGCGACCTCGGACGCTCCTCCAACTCGGCCTCCAAATGAGCCGCGAATTCCTCGCCGTATCGTTCTCGCCATACCGAGGGGTACCACCGCAGGTAGTGGCGCGCGCGCGTCTCGTTGACGGACCGCGTCTGGACGTCCCGATTCACGCGACCCCCCAGTGGCGCCGTAGCCGTGCGCGACTCTCCTTGACCAGGCGCTCTTGCTCACGGACGTGACTCTCGAGGGCGGCAGCGCCAGCCGCGCTCAGCCGGTAGGGACGTCGCCGTTCCTCGGTGGGCAACGCTTCGATCAGTCCCTGACCCTCGAGTCGTGCGAGAGCCTCGTACAAGGTGCCGGGAGCGACTCGAACGCCCGCGAAGTGCTCGATGTCCTTGGTGAGTGCGTAACCGTGCTTGTCGCCGTCGGCCAGGCTCGAGAGGATGAGGAACATGACGCCGGGGTTCCGGGGTCCCAGCATGTCGTGGGGTGCGCTCTTCGTGACCATCGACGAACTATATCGCTCACCGATATAAATTGCGAGCGGCTCATCATCGAGGTCCGCGACCGTGACGACGCGCATTTCGTCACCCTCGACACTCCATCACCCTTTGATTCATTGGATCAACGAGCCGTCACCCTTCCGCCATCTCATCCATATTGAAGATGACAGATATCGTATCCATTTAGAAAATAGATGACACATCGAGCCCGGAGCACGGCAAGGTGGTTCTATGAAATCAAACCCCCTATCCATGTTGCACGCAATCCTGGTTGAGGACGAAGTTGATTCCAACGAGATGATTGCCCAAGAGATGATGGCCGAAGGCCTCTCGGGAATCCCCGACGAGGACACGTGGCTCCTCAATTCACGCATCGACCATCGCCACTTCGAGACGCACGACCGCTTGCGACACCTCGGCTACGCCAGTTGACCCGATGGGGCCGGGACGGCTCCAACGCGCTGACCCCGGTTGCGGGGCTGATCAGTGTGCGCGGGCGACCCGTTCGACTGCGTCGGAGACGGCCTTGGAGACCCGAGGGTTGAAGACTGTCGGAATGATGTAGTCGGCCGAGAGCTCCGAGTCCTGCACGATGTCGGCGATGGCGTGAGCGGCCGCGAGTTCCACCTCTTCGGTGACCCGGGTCGCCGCCGCGTCCAGGAGTCCACGGAAGATTCCCGGGAAGGCCAGGACGTTGTTGATCTGGTTGGGCTCGTCACTGCGTCCGGTGGCGACGATGGCCGCGTGACGGCGGGCGATCGCCGGGTCGATCTCGGGGGCGGGATTCGCCAGAGCGAACACGATGGAGTCCGGGGCCATGGCCGCGATCTCCTCTTCGGTGATCAAGTCGGGTCCCGAGACACCGATGAAGACGTCAGCGCCGCGCAAGGCGTCGGCGATAGTGCCGCGACGCTTGTCCTTATTGGTGTTCTTGGCCAGCCAGAGTCGGTCGGCGTCGAGCTGGGGGTCGTCCTCATCCAGGATGCCGCGACTGTTGACACCCACGATGTCACCGACTCCTTCAGCCATGAGCAGTTTGGCGATGGCGACGCCCGCGGCACCGACGCCCATCAGGGCGACACGAACGTCCTTCATCTCCTTCTTGACGATCCGCAGAGCGTTGATCAGCGCGGCGAAGACCACGATGGCGGTTCCGTGCTGGTCGTCATGGAAGACGGGGATATCCAAGAGGTCGCGCAGGCGCGCCTCGATCTCGAAGCAGCGCGGCGCGGCGATGTCCTCGAGGTTGATGCCGCCGTAGACCGGGGCGATGCACTGGACGATGCGCACGATCTCGTCGACGTCCTGGGTCGCGAGGCACACCGGCCACGCGTCGACGTTGGCGAACTGCTTGAAGAGCAGGGCCTTACCCTCCATCACGGGCAAGGCCGCTTCGGGTCCGATGTTGCCCAGACCCAATACCGCTGATCCATCGGTGACCACCGCCACCGTATTGCGCTTGATGGTGAGGTTGCGGACCTTGGACGGGTCGTCGGCGATCGCCTGGGAGATGCGAGCAACCCCTGGGGTGTAGGCCATCGACAGGTCATCGCGACTCTTCAGGGTGACCTTGGGCGCGATGCCGATGGTCCCGCCGAGGTGCATCAAGAAGGTGCGGTCGCTCATCACCTTGACGGTGGCACCCGTGACCGCGTCGACGGCGACTTTCAACTGTTGGGCGTGCGCGTCGTCCGAGGCGTTGCACGTCAGGTCGACGATCATTCTGCCCTCGATCGGCTCGGCCACGTCAAGGGCGGTGACCAGCCCGCCGGCGTCGCTCACGGCGCGCGACACGCCCGCCAGAGCGGTGGCGTCCTCGAGGGCCACGCGCATGGTCACGGAATACGAAGCACTGGGACTGCTCACAACAAACCTCTTCTCACTTTGGGTCCAGGGTGGGACGCTAGGGTCCCGATTCGCGGACCCGTAGCAACGATACCGAGGTTGTCGGGTGCCTCCCAATTTCGGCGGGGGTCCAAGGTCACCACCCCGACCACACCGACCCCACCAGTGAGGTGGACATCCCGGAGTTCGTGGGTTCAGCGCAGTTTCATCAAACGATCGATGGCTTCGTTGAGGACCTCGTCACGCTTGGAGAACATCCAGCGCACCAGGTGTCGCCCGGCCGAGGCGTCGTCGTAGAAGACCGAGCTCGGGATGGCGACGACCCCGCAGCGATCAGGGAGTTCACGACAGAACGTGACGGCGTCCTGGTCGGTGACCCCGCGGATGTCCGTCGTGAGGAAGAACGTGCCCGGCGAGTCGAAGACCTCGAAGCCCGCCGACTCGAGTCCCGCCGTGAGGAGGTCGCGCTTGGACCTCAGGACGCGTGTCGCGTCGACGAGGTAGTCGTCGCACGTGGTGAGGCCTTCGGCGATCGCGTGCTGGAAAGGCCCCGCGTTCACGTAGGTCAAGAACTGCTTGGCGGTGCGGATCGCCGCGATGAGTTCGGGCCGCGCGCACGCCCATCCGACCTTCCAGCCGGTGAACGAGAACGTCTTGGCAGCCGACGAGATGGTGATCGTCCGCCCGGCCATGCCGGGCAGCGACGCGAGTGACACGTGAGACGCCTCGAAGACGAGGTGTTCATAGACCTCGTCGGTCACGGCGAGGAGGTCGTGACGCCGGCACACGTCGGCGATCACTTCCAACTCAGTACGGCTGAACACCTTGCCGGTCGGATTGTGTGGCGAGTTGACCATCACGAGTCGTGTGCGCTCGGTGATGACACCCTCGAGCGCTGCGGGCTCGAAGGTCCAGTGGGGAGCCTCGAGTTGCACCACTCGACGCTGCGCTCCCGCCATCGCCGTGCAGGCGGCGTAGGAGTCGTAGTAGGGCTCGAACATGACGACCTCGTCACCGGTCTCGCACAGGGCCAACAGGCACGACGCGAGAGCCTCGGTCGCTCCGGCGGTGACCAAGACCTCGGTGTCCGGATCGAAGTCGAGCCCGCGAAAACGCCGTTGATGTTCGGCGATGGCGCCGCGCAATTCGCTGATCCCGATACCCGGCGGATACTGATTGCGGCCCTCCTCGATCGCTCGAATGGCGGCGCGCTTGATCGATTCGGGTCCGTCGGTGTCGGGGAAACCCTGTCCTAAGTTGATCGAACCCGTCGCCAACGCTAGCGCGGACATCTCGGCGAAAATGGTGCTCGAATGTCCCTGCAATCGAGCGTTGAGATACGGGATGCGACTACTCATGTCGCCCACGTTACCCAAAGGGACTCGTGGTACTCGCGCCGCACTTGTTCAGTCCCCTCTGACCTTGACAGTGTGACGTGGCGACGGCCTTCGGTGGCGCCGACGGGGACCACTCAGGGTGTGTCGCTGGCTGCGACAAAATGCCGCACGAGAAGTTCGACGAACCTGTCTTGCAGAGCCTCCGGCAGGTCGTGACCCATTCCGGCAACGATCTCCAAGACGGCGCCGGGTACGGCAGCGGCAGTGGCCCGGCCACCTGAAGGATCGACGAGTGGGTCCTGATCCCCGTGGATGACGAGGGTTGGAACTCGCAGTGTGGCGAGGGCTGCCGTGCGGTCACTTTGGGTGACCAGGGCCACACCCTGACGTAGGACGCCGGCGGGGTGAAAGGCCCGGTCGTAGTCCGCGGCAACTTCACGACGAATCCGGGCCTCATCGAACGCGAAACCCGGAGAGCTCACCACCCGCGCGAAGGCGACGCCTCCCTCGATCGCCTCGTCCCGGGACGTGGGCGCCGCGGCGAGGAGGGCGTCGAGCGCTGCGGCCGTCGGCTGACCAACGGCGCGATCACCAGTACTCGACATGATCGACGTGAGCGACATCGTCTTCGTCGGGTGGTCGAGCGCGAAGGTCTGTGCGATCATTCCCCCCATGGACGCACCCACGATGTGCGCCGCAGCGATACCCAGCGCGTCCAGGAGTCCCGCTGCATCGGCCGCCATGTCATGGAACGAGTAGAAGGGAGCGACCTGACCACCCACGATCTCGTCCAAATCGTGGCTACCAGCATCATCGAGCCACGTCGAGAGTCCGACATCTCGATTGTCGAAGCGAATGACGAGGAAGCCGTTGTCAGCGATGGCTTGACAGAAGTCGGTACCCCACGAGATCAACTGCGCGCCCAGTCCCATGATCAGCAGGACCGCGGGTTGCGACGACTCACCAAAGGTCTCGTACTCAAGGATCAGGCCGTTGGCGCGGGTGCGAGGCATTGGGCAACCCTATTGCGGGCAGTCCTCACCTTTCAAGGAACAGCCCGCAGACGGGCTCGTCCCGTGAGCGATTCGAACTCATCTTGGCCGCGTTGCGACGACTGTATTGACGAGGGTTCGAGCCTTATCGAGGTGAGTTTGAGTGACACGTATGACACGTCCGATTCCTGGGGGACTCGGTCGCTATCGCCTCGAACCGTCCCGAGCATCGGGTTCCTCGCCAACGCGATCATCGGGTCTCGGGTGAGGAGCGACACCACGTTGATGAACGCCCGTGTCAGCATCGTGTGCGGCGCGAGATGCACAACTCACCGCGTCCTTCAAAGAATGGTCGAACCTAGATTCGGCGATCAAGCTCTCGCACTGTTTCGATCTTCTAACGACGAGGGTCGGACCCGCGGTGGAGTCCGACCATCGTCGCTACTGGGATCACGCTCAGTGAATCAGTACCTTCAGCGCGTCGTGTTGGGCCGCGTTGGCGAAGACGTCATATGCAGCGATGACCTGGTCGAAGGAGAACTCGTGGGTAACGAATTGGTCGACGGGCAACTTCTTCTCATCCACCATCTTGAGCAACATTCCCAACGTATTGGTATTGACCAGGCCCATCGAGATGTCGATGTTCTTGATCCACAATTCGTTGAGCGCGAGCTCGACGGGCTTGCCGTGAACGCCGATGTTGGCGACGCTGCCTCCCGGGCGAACGATCTCGGTCGCCATCGTGAAGGTCTGGGGAAGTCCGACAGCCTCGATAGCCACATCGACGCCTGCGCCGTCGGTCAGTTCCAACACCTGTTTCTTCCAATCGGCATCTGCCGAATTGACCGTATCGGTCGCGCCGAAGTCCATCGCCCTCTTCAGACGAGCATCATCGAGATCGATGGAGATCACCTTGGAAGGTCCGTAGAGTCGCGAGGTCATGACCGCCGAGAGTCCGACTGGGCCCGAGCCGATCACCGCCACGATGTCGCCCGGACTCACCTCGCCATATTGCACGCCGATCTCGAAACCAGTCGGCAAGATATCGGAGAGGAGAATCCCCTGCGCGTCAGTCATACCCTTCGGGAAGGGATAGACCGACGTCTCGGCGAACGGGACTCTGACGAATTCGGCCTGGGTGCCGTCGATCATGTAACCGAAGATCCAACCGATACCTGCGAGGCCCTCGGGGTCGAGGCAGTGACTGAAGAGACCTTGACGGCAATTCGAGCACCGCCCGCACGAACTGACGCACGAGAGGATGACCTTGTCGCCGACCGCCAGCTGGGTGATCGCGCTCCCGATCTCCGTGATGACGCCAATCCCCTCGTGACCGAGGATCCTGCCGACCTCGACCTCGGGAACATCGCCCTTGAGAATGTGCAGGTCGGTCCCGCAGATAGTCGTCGCCGTCATCTTGACGATGACATCGGTCGACTTGAGGATGGTGGGGTTCGGAACGTCTTTCCAGCTCTTCTTGCCAGGTCCTTCGTATACAAGCGCTTTCATAATGAAACTTTCTCTTGCCAGTTGCGTGAAGACTGGTCGCACGCACTGTTTGCACGCTGGGGCCACTGGCGAGACATCGGATGAAACCTCACATAGTTAGTATATGTCATAATTAGTCTATGCAAACATATGAAGGGCGTCCCACGCCACTCCTCGACGCCGTTCTCTTTGCCAGTCGGGCCCTCGTAGCGGTAGCGGCGCGCTCACTGTCCGACATCGACGAGGAGGTCACTCTCGCTCAGTATCGGACGCTCGTGGTTTTGGCGTCGCGAGGACCACAGAACCTCAACAGTCTGGCGGAGGCCATTGGCGTAACGCCCGCGACGGCAACTCGAATGTGCGACCGACTGGTGACGAAAGACGTGATCGTCCGTGAGACCGACGTGGACGACCGGCGCACCATTCGAATTGACCTGACCACGAAGGGCCGTCGATTGGTGAACGACGTCACCCAGCGACGTCGCAAGGAGATCGGGGCGATCTTGAAGTCAATCTCACCCACGGATCAGGTGATCTTTGCGACTGCACTCAGCCGGTTCGCCGCGGCCGCGGGAGAAGTGCCCGAGCAGGACTGGTCTACCGGTTGGGACCTTTAGATGGGGAGCCAGCGAGTCGAGTCCCCTCACGCCTGGCAACGTCAAATGCGATCCACCCAACTTCGGATCGGTCGACGAATCGCCTCCGCGACGTACACCCAGAAGTGGCTCGTACTTGGTACTGTCGTCGGCGTCATCGCCGGGCTCGGTGCGGTCGTCTTCTACGAGGCCCTGCGTCTCGCAACCTACGTCTTCCTTCAAGTGCTGGCGGGATATCGAGTCCCACTCCCCAGTAGTGAAGGTGGTCGGGTAGCGTCCGCACACTTCGCTCGCCCGTGGGCGATCCCTCTCATCGCGTGCGTGGGCGCGTTGATGGGAGCGATACTCGTCGTCGCCGTCGCCCCCGAGGCGGAAGGCCACGGGACAGATGCGGCGATCGCCGCGGTTCATCACAACCCTCGTGGCGTGCGACTTCGTACAGTCGTCGTCAAGATCATCGCCTCGGCGCTGACAATCGGCTCGGGCGGCTCGGGTGGCCGTGAAGGGCCGACCGGCCAGATCAGTGCCGGGTTCGGCTCCTTCCTCGCCCGCTTCCTCGACCTCAGCCCCTCCGACGCCCGCATCACGGTGGCGAGCGGAATCGGATCGGGGATTGGCTCGATCTTCGGCGCCCCTTTGGGGGGCGCGGTGCTCGCCACTGAGATCTTGTACCGCGACGACTTCGAAGTTGAGGCGTTACTCCCCTCCTTCATCGCGTCAATCGTCGGCTACACGGTCTGGGGATCCGTCGAAGGTTTCGGACCGCTCTTCGGCTACGTCGGCAACTATCACCTCACCAACGCCATGCAATTGGTCTGGTTCGGCGTCATCGGGATCCTCGGCGGCTTGGTCGGACTCCTCTACGCCAAGGGCTTCTACGGCATGGCCGACTTCTTCAGTCGTCTCAGCATCCCGCGATGGCTTCGACCCGCGATCGGCGGTCTGGTCGTCGGATGCGTCGCTTTGGCGATTCCCGAAGTGCTCGGTACCGGATACGGCTGGATACAGGCGGGTCTCGGCGATCAATTGATGCACATCCCGTTGTGGATCGTGATCGTCTTACCCTTCGCACGTATCGCCACCACCGGGTTGTCCATTGGTTCGGGAGGATCGGGGGGAATATTCGGACCCGGCATGGTGATCGGAGCCTTCGTCGGGGCCGCGGTCTGGCGCCTGTTGGAGCCGGTCGTACCGAATCTCGGTCACGACCCCGCACCGTACGTCATCGTGGGAATGATGGCCTGCTTCGGGAGCATCTCGCGCGCGCCACTCGCAGTGATGTTGATGGTTGCCGAGATGACGGGAACCTTGTCGCTCATCGTACCGGCGATGCTCGCCGTCGGGCTGGCGACCCTCATCGTACGCCGCAACGACGATTCCATCTATCGCAGCCAACTACGAAGTCGAGCAGAGTCACCGGCGCACCGCATCTTGTCGGGTTTACCCCTGCTGGCCATGGGGACCGCTTCGCAAGCGATGGCACCGGCGAAGTGCGTTCTTTCGATGTTCGGCCCACGGTCCACCGATCTCGCCCAGATGGACGAGGCCGGCGTCAACGCCGCGCCTCTCGTCGATCTTGAGGGCCGTTACGTCGGGGTGGTCACCGCGGCAGCACTTCGAAAGATTAGAGCTGATAATGCCCTGGACATCGAGGGAATGGTCGATCCCGTCTTCGCTCCGATCCACGAATCGGTGCATCTCGACGTCGTCCTCGACACTCTGACATCGACTCCGCAGACCTGGGCCCCGGTCATCGACGACGAGCGTACGCTCATCGGCACGATCGCCATCTCCGACATCGTGCGAAACTATCGCCGGACGATGCAGGCCAACCTGCGCAGCATGGCGGAGCTCGGCGGATCAACAGGGATATCTGAGTTCACCGTGTCCGAAGCCTCGGCGCTGGTCGACGTGAGCCTGCGCTCTACGGCCGTCCCTCGAGGGGTCCTCATTACGTCCATCGAACGAGGACGCGACGTCATCCGACCAACGGGCCTGACGGTCATCAAGTCCGGCGACCGGCTCGTGGCCCTCGGCGGTTCGAACGACCTCGAATTGCTTGGTCGCCTCGCGTCGTCGCCGAAGTAGGCGCGTGGATGCTGGTAGGTGTCACCGCCATGGTCATCACGCCAGTGAGCGGCCGCGAGTGGACGACGAAGACCCCCTGATCCGTTTCAGTGGGCGATCCCGCGTCAGTGTCGGAGTCGCCACAGGTCACACTGGTCGCCAGACTCACCTCAGCTCAATTGCTTGTGGCCGACTGCCGGTCGCTCGCTGTAGCGACTCCTAGAGCGTGACGAAGCCTTCCGCCGGGCCAAATGGCGAGAACGCGCCAGCGCCTCGCGTTCGGATGCGGCGCCACTCATGACCTGGCCACCTCCGCTCGACGATGGTGAGGTCAGGATTGCGAGGACTGAATCACGGTGTTGGATGCACCTGATGTCGAACCGTCACCGCTCGGCTGCGCGCCGAGGGGAAACGTGACGCTCGCGGTACCCGACGGAGATGTCACTTGTGCGCTGGCGATCACTGAGCCACTCGGCCACCACGCGGCGTAATACCCGTTGCGGACCGTCGCGTCGACAATGGTGCCGTCACTCAGGCTGAAGGCAAGAGCGCTGACGGCAGAACCGGCGTCGCCGATGACGAATGTCACCTCTGTCCTCATCGCGTCGATTGATGGAGCGGCAATCATGTCGGAGTTCGCAGGGACCGAGGAATCGCCGAGCCCGGCGCCACTCTTGACAGCGGTATTGGTCAAATGACCCGATTCGAGTGGTCCGCCGAATGCGGCCGACTCGCCACTCGCGGGACCGGTGGCGACGCCAGCGTCGGCCGACATGAAGATCTCGGGTCCACGCGACCAACTCGTTGCCGTCGGCGTGAGGCACGAGGCGGAATTCCACACGCCGTCCTGGTGGGCCGTGAATCCCATCAACACATAGGGCCCCTGCACGTCCGCGATGGTCGAATGCCAGGCCGTCACGTCGGCGATGTACGGCGCCGAGCCTTGGGCTGCGTTGGCCTGCGCGATGTCAGCACCGAGTGCCGTGAGACAGGCTGACTCCGCGGCCGCGATCTGGCCGACCGAGGCGACGGTTGGCGTCGGTGACCAGTTGGCGTACGCCGCGGGCGTGCCCGAGACGAAGGTGGCGATGGTGACTCCCAATCCGACCGCGAGAGCGCTCACTCCTGAGGCACCGATGGCGACGCGAGTGAACGAATGCCGGCGCGCCGGCGCGTACTCACGATCTCGAACCCGGGAGATCGAATCCTCGCCAACGTCGGATGCGCGGAACTCGAACGCGCTCCGGAGTTCCGTCTCAAGGTCCTGATTCATGTTCAACTTCCTCTCGTTATGGGGGCGATGGTTCGATGTTGTGCGAGAGAGTCGACGGAGGGATCCGACAGCGCCCGACGCATGCGCTCAAGGGCCCTCGACGAGGTGGACTTGACGGTTCCCAGAGGAATCGAGAGGGTGGCGGCAACGTCCGATTCGCTCATGTCCTCGAAGTACTTCAATACGAGGACCGCACGTTGCTGGCGTGACAACTTCGCCAACAACCACAAGATCTCCGAGCGAGCGTCAATGAGGGCGAACGGCTGCTCGGAGCGATCATCGGGCACGTCATCGCGGGTCTCGGCAGTGTCGCCACGAAAGTGTCCGCCGTGACGATTGCCCTTGCGACTCACTTCGGTGGCGTGTGTCACGACGACGCGGCGGGCGTACGCCTGGGGGAATTCCATCGTGGACACTCGGTTCCATCGTGCGGCCACACGCAATAGGGCTTCTTGGACGACGTCCTCGGCCTCCGGAACGTTCCAGGTGATCAGGTAGGCAGTGCGCAACAGGCTCGCGCTCGCGTGGTTGACGAAATCCTCGAACGACGTCGGACCGATCGATGATCGAGATTCCTCATTCATGGGTTCGCCAACCAATAGTTCATCATTGAAGTAGTAAAGCCTCACGGAGATCAAAAAGTTCCAACAAATCTCCGGTGTGATCAATTCTTGCTGCCCAACCCGATGTCGACGCGATTGATTCCTCCTCCCATTCGCAGGTCCCGATCGGTGACGTCGCCCCGATCTAGTCATCCACGAGGACACTTGGCGTGATCACCCCACTGTTGGTCCGATTCCTATGCCTCCAAGGGTCTCCTTCGGGGCCAATTCACCTGACGTCGACGTCTCGCCCACCGGCAAGTTTGAGATTCATGACTTAACTCCCTGGATCGACCTCGATCTAGTTCTTTGGTGCGACCTACTATCTCGATTGTGACGGACCACACGCAGTTGACCGATAGCCATCACTGGAAGAGTGCCATCTGGGCGCTTCGTTGCGGCTACGTCGAAATGCTCATTGTCGTCACTGGTCTAGTGCTCACACTCACCAACGTCACACCGTGGGTACTCGCCGGGGGACTGATTGCGTGGCTGCTCACCGCCGTCGTTCTTGCCTTGGAGTTCCTCGTGGCGCGCCACGAACAACCGGACCCTCGACTCGGATTCTGGCAGATGCGAATCACACTGCTGAGTGACAGTGTGCATCGAACAACGCGAACCTGAGTCCACGTTCCGTTCCTCGTACTTGATGGTGCGCCGATTCTTGCGGTCAACCGCGACAATCGCTTAAGAGGGATCAACCGATTTCGCCAGTCGATCCGCCTCGCTGGCCACCAC
>Ga0209698_10005866_pt1 | contig 13155 bp, 12 predicted proteins | sample LitLauG_LLR_2012_FD_187203 | JGI IMG/M metagenome (GOLD analysis project Ga0209698, IMG submission 187203) | Freshwater sediment microbial communities from Pennsylvania, USA - Little Laurel Run_MetaG_LLR_2012 (SPAdes) (version 2) | ecosystem: Environmental > Aquatic > Freshwater > Creek >... | reverse complement strand
GGGCATACGGGCTGTCCTACAAGCTGGTGCATTCCGCGCGCAGCGGGTCCTTTGCTCTTGCCTTCAAGATAACGCCTGAAACCTTTCTGGTGGTGCTGGCTGTGGCAGCCATGGTCGGATTTCTCAGTGCCGTGATTTCTGCTTACCGCGCTTCGGGGCTCAATATCGTCGAGGGCTTGCGTCACATCGGTTGATGCAAGGTAGCGCCGGCGATACTTGGCGTCGCCGCCGACTATACTGTCCCGTGATGAAGTCTGTCATCGTTGGCACCGCCGGGCACATCGACCACGGAAAGACCGCGCTGGTAAGGGCCCTTACCGGCATCGATGCCGATCGCCTGGAAGAAGAGAAGCGCCGCGGCATCACCATTGACATCGGTTTTGCGCATCTGGAACTGCCTCTGCCCGGCGGCGAGATTTTGCGCCTCGGCTTTGTCGATGTTCCGGGCCACGAGCGTTTTGTGCGCAACATGCTGGCCGGCGTGGGCGGAGTCGATCTTGTCCTGCTGGTGGTTGCCGCCGACAAATCCATCAAGCCGCAAACGCGCGAACATTTTGATATCTGCCGGCTGCTTTCCGTACGTCGCGGCATCGCGGTGCTGACCAAATCCGACCTGGTGGACCGCGAGACCCTGGACGTGGCGCGGTTAGAACTCGAAGAGTTTCTGCGCAATTCGTTTCTTGATCCGGCTCATTCGCCCATCGTCGCCGTCAGTTCGCTGACTGGCGCGGGTCTCGACGATCTGAAGCAGGCTCTGGTAACGGCTGCCGCGGAGGTTCCAGCGCGAGACTCTTCCGCAGTGGTGCGTCTCCCCATTGACCGCGTCTTCACCATGAAGGGCTTTGGCGTGGTGGTGACGGGGACGTTGGTTTCCGGCACGATTAGCAAGGAAGACGAGCTTGAAGTTTTTCCCGCGGGCAAGCGTGTGCGCGTGCGCGGAGTTCAGGTGCATGGACAGGCGGCCGAGCAAGCCGTGGCCGGTCAGCGCACGGCTTTGAATCTGGCCGGCGTGACCACGCAAGAGTTGGCCCGAGGTATGGCGCTCGCGCCGCCTTCGACCTTTCATCCCACCTCCCGTCTGCATGTGTCGCTCACACTGCTGCCTTCGGCCAAAGCCTTGAAGGACCGGGCGCGCGTGCATCTGCATGCCTACACTTTTGAAACTATCGCCACGGTCGCGCTCTTTGGCCAGAAACAAGTTGCCCCAGGAGAGACCGCACTAGCTCAGTTGCGCCTCGCTGAACCCACTCTACTGTTGCCGGCGGACCGCTTCATCATGCGGCAGTTCTCGCCGGTCGTGACCATCGGCGGAGGCGTAGTGCTGGACGCGTCGCCGATTTCACGAATGCCTGGACTCGAAGTGTTCCTGAACACTCTGGCGGAAGGTGATGCTCAATCGATTCTGCGGGCCCGCATCGCGCGACGAAGTCATGCCGGAATTACTCTTGCGCAACTGACTGCGGAAACCGGATGCACCAGGCAGGTGATCGAAGCGCATTTGGACGCTGGTGCGTGGCAGGTCGAGTTCTCTCCAACCGGCGACTTGGTTGTGGACCTGCCCGCACTGGAGGCATTGAAAGTATCGATCATTGGCACGGTTGCGAGCTTCCACGAGAAGAACCCGCTGGTTGCAGGGATCCGCAAGGAAGAACTGCGCGACCAGGCGCAAGCGGCCAGCGATGTGTTCACCGCCGTCCTGGAGATGCTCGTCCGCGAGAAGAAGCTGGAGGCTGCCGGAGAGATTGTCCATCTGCCGGGACACGGTGTGGTCATGAAAGACGACGAGGCCGAATCCCACAGAGTCATTGAGCACGCATTCGCCTCGGCTGGCTTGAAGGTGCCCGCGTTAAAGGATGTCCTGGCCGGGCTCAAGGTAGACAAAACCCGCGCTCAAAAAATCGTAACCTTGTTACTGCGCGACAAAGTCCTGGTGAAAATCTCTGAAGATCTGGTCTTCCATCGCGATGCGCTGCTGGGTTTGCGCAAGCGCATGTCATCGGAAAAGGCGAAGTCGCCGAAGATCGACGTGGCCCGCTTCAAAGACATGACCGGAGTAAGCCGGAAGTATGCCATCCCCCTGCTGGAATATCTAGACCGTGAGCACGTGACCCGGCGCGTGGGAGATGAGAGAGTGATTCTCTAGCAGGAAAAACTGGGCCACGGATCATCACGGATTTACACCGATAGGGCCTTTTTCAAACAATGATCTATCCGTGAGATCCGTGTGAATCAGCGGCTAGATGTTTTCTGCCGGCATTTCCAGTTCCAGTCCCAGCGGATCGGTGAACCGGTTGGTCAAGTTGGCGAGGCCGGTCAGCAAATGGATATCTACGATGTCGGGGTCGGCAAAGTGCTTCTTGAGCTCGTTGAAATCGCTGTCGGTAATTTCGTGCGGGGCCCGCGTTAGCTTCTCGACGTAAGTCAGAGCCTCTCTCTCATTTTCGTTGTAGCGTGAGCAGTTTCCCTGCTTGAGGGCGCCCCAATCTTCTGGCGTCAGGCCCACCCGTTTGGACGAAGCTAAATGATGTTGCAGGCAGTAGCGGCGACTATTAATCATCGACACCCGGATGTAGATCAGTTCGTAGAGCTTGCGATCAAGCGAGCCGCCGACGCTGGCGTAGAATCCGAGGAAGTTTTTGAGCATATCGGGGCGATGCGCTAGCGCCTTTAGCGCGTTGCCCGGCTTTCTTTTCAGTTTCTGCTCGTAGATTTCTTTCACTTCGAGCGTGGCTTGCTCGGGTTCGATGAGAACGATGCGTGCCATGAGTGCCTCCAATACAGAGAATCAGCGTCCGTATAATAGAACACGAACTCGCGGGGGTGTCAGAACCTGTCAGTTCATTCTTGTGATGCATTCGCAGGGGCCTTGTAATGAGGGAATCGGCTGCTGCCTTCTTGTTACTTGCCATCTCTCTGCCGGTCGCAGCAGCGCAGAGCGCGACCGCGGACCCTGATCAAGCCAGGATCTTGGCGCTGGAGACGGCATGGAACCGGGCAGAAGAAAGGAAAGATGCCAAGGCGCTGGACGGGCTTCCCGACAGCAGATTACTCTACGTCGACTATGACGGCTCGCTCATGAACAAAGCGCAGTTTCTGGACAGTGTGAAAGCTCCGTCTCTCCATCCCGAACAAATTGTCAACGAGTCGATGACGGCGCAGATGTACGGCACGACCGCGATTGTGACGGGGGTGTACCGGGAGAAGGGCAAAGTCGCCCGCAAGGCTTATCTGCGGCGAGGGCGCTTTATCGATACGTGGATCAATCAGGATGGGACTTGGCGGTGCGTGACCAGCCAGTCCACGCTGATCAGTCGCTAGGCGACCGGCGGCCAAGCGCGCCCGTCTACCGGAAGGAATGCCAGATGCTTTCAATTCGCCCTGCCAATACTGACGACGTGTCCATGTTGAACACGCTCATTCATGAGTTCGCGGAATTCGAACGTCTTCCCCTTGCCGCGACCGAGGCGGGCCTGTTGCGCGACGGATTTTCCGAAGCGCCTAAGTTTCGTGTGTTGATGGCGGAATGGAACGGTCAGCCCGCCGGCTATGTGTTCTTCTTCGATTACTACTCCAGTTCTGAGGGTCGCGCCGGCCTTTTTCTAGAGGACATCTCCGTTCGCTACCCATATCGGGGGAAGGGAATTGGAAAGACGTTGCTGGCCCGGGTCGCGTCGATCGCCAAAGAGCAGAAGTGCTTTGGCGTGCGGTGGCAGGTGCTGGACTGGAATACTCGCGCGATCGAGTCTTATAAGGGCCTGGGCGCAACGTTTCTGGACGACTGGAAAACGATTAGCCTGGACGGAGACGCGCTGGAGCGTGTGGCCAGGGGTGCGCAATGATGACACGCGCGATGACGGCAGCCGTACGCGTTATTGGCGCTGGCCTTGCGGGATCGGAGGCGGCGTGGCAGTGTGCGCGGCGCGGCGTTGCCGTCGAACTCTGGGAGATGCGCCCGGTGCGCTCGACCCCGGCGCATCAAACCGCGGATTTCGCAGAGTTGGTCTGCTCGAACTCCCTGAAATCTGATAGCGAGAACACGGCGCCCTGGCTGCTGAAAGAAGAAATGCGGCGGGCGGGATCGTTACTGCTGGAAATCGCGCGCGCATGCGCGGTCCCGGCCGGCCATGCGCTCGCCGTAGACCGCACGACCTTCGCCGCCCGAGTCACGGATGCCCTCGTGCGCGAGCCTTTGATTGCGATCCGGCGCGAAGAAGTCATGCAGATCAACGAGGATGAGATCACAATCATCGCTACCGGGCCACTGACCTCCGACGCTCTGTCCCAGGAGATCGCCCGCCTGAGCGGTGCAACCCATTTGTATTTCTTCGATTCGATTAGTCCGATTGTAGAGGCCGATTCCATCGACATGTCGAAGGTGTACCTGGCCGCGCGTTACGACAAAGGCTCGGCCGACTACATCAACTGTCCCATGTCAGAACAGGAGTACGACCGTTTCTGCGATGCCTTGATTTCGGGGCAGTCGGTCGAGGAGCGCGACTGGGAGAATCTGAACTATTTTGAGGGCTGCCTGCCCATTGAAGAAATTGCCCGCCGAGGCCGAGACACGCTGCGCTTCGGTCCCATGAAGCCGGTGGGATTGAAAGACCCGCGCACGGGACGGATTCCCTACGCCGTGGTGCAGCTCCGGCAAGAGAACCTGCGGGCTGATTCTTACAACCTGGTGGGCTTCCAGAACCATTTGAAATTCGGAGATCAGGCCCGCGTGCTGCGATTGATTCCCGGCCTGGAGAATGCGACCTTCCTGCGTTACGGGCAGATCCACCGCAACACGTACATCAACACGCCAAGTTTGTTGTCCGAATCGTTGCAGATGAAGAGGTATCCGCCGGTATTCTTTGCCGGCCAGATCTGCGGAGTGGAAGGATACGTCGAGTCCATTGCAGCCGGCTTGATGGCGGGCATTCACGCTGCAGGCCTGGCATCCGGAACGGAGCCCGCGCCCCCTCCGCGTCCGACCGCCTTCGGCTCGCTGGTGCACTACGTAACCCACGCCGATGCTCGCAACTTCCAGCCGGCGAACATCACTTTCGACCTTCTGCCCCCGCTGGAACGCAAGGTTCGCGATCGCCAGGAACGGCACCGGCAGCAGTGCGAGCTGGCATTGCAACAATTTGATGCATGGCTGGAGTGTGGGGCGGACACTCTTGTCCGCCGCCTTTGACCTGGATTTTAGGTAGTCACAACAGATTTAGGGCCTCCATACCACAGCAACCAATGTCCCCAAACCAAACAAACTTCAAGAGCGGCGGACAAGAGTGTCCACCGCACACCGTTTCGGCCAGTCCCTTGAACAAAATTAGGCCGAGACTCGTATATAGATGTAGGGGTTTGGCGCCCGTCCCGGCTTACGTTCGGGTGGCGTCTGCGTCCATAACAGCAATGATTCTCCGCGACCTCATCGGCGATGTGTTGCGTACGCTCTGGGCCCACAAGCTACGCACGTTTCTGACCATGTTCGGAATCGCCTGGGGAATTGTCTCCATTGTTCTGATGGTGGCGGCCGGAGAAGGGCTGCGCCAAGGGCAGGAAGTCCAGGCCCGTAACCTGGGCAAAGATATTCTCATCGTTTTTCACGGACGCACCAGCATGCAGGTCGGCGGAGCCCGCGCCGGGCGTGAGGTGCACTGGGAAGACGCAGATGTGGCCGCGGTGCAGGCAGAGTCGCCGGACTGCGAATACGCCATTCCGGAGCTGGAGCGAAGCGACGTCCGCGCCCACAGTAGCTATAACAATGCTGCGTTTACCGTGACCGGGTCTCATCCCCCATTCGGTTACATTCGTAGCCTCGACGTGGGCGAAGGCCGTTTCTACAACTGGGACGATCAGAAGGAGGGGCAGCGCGTGGCATTTCTGGGGAGCGATGCGGCCAAGCAACTCTTTCCCGGCCGCAACCCCGTCGGTGAAAGCGTCTATCTGAATGCGTTCCCGTACACCGTCATCGGCGTAATGGCGGTCAAGAAACAGGATTCTAGCTATGACGGCTGGGACATCAACAAGATATTTATTCCGTTCGCGGCCATGCGACGCGATTTTCCCGACAAACCGCCCGGCACTGCCACAACTTTTGACCAGTTGCTGGTCACGCCCAGATCGGTGGAACAGCATAAGGCCTGTAAACGTGAAGTCCAGACCGGGCTGGGACGGATGCACAACTTTGATCCCAACGACAAAGAAGCCTGTCCTATCTGGGACACGGTGCAGGAAGCCAAGGCGTTCCAGCAGATGACCAACGGCATGAAATATTTTCTGGGCGCTGTCGGTATCGTGACCCTTTTCCTCGGCGGACTGGGCGTGATGAACGTGATGATGGTGGCGGTGCGGGAGAGGACCCGCGAAATCGGCGTGCGCAAAGCGTTGGGCGCCCCGGCCCGCACCATCCTCAAACAGTTTCTTATCGAAGCGCTGCTGATTGCGTTTGTCAGCGGAGCCATCGGGATGGGAATCGCGTACGGCATTTGCTTCCTGGTGAACCTGCTTCCCATGCCGGATTTCTTCGCCGGCCTGGTCGCGACTTGGCAGTCCGGAGTGATGGCATGTACGCTGCTGGGCATAATTGCGGTCTTCTCAGCCCTCTATCCGGCGCGGAGGGCGGCGTCGATCGATCCCATTGAAGCGCTGCGTTATGAAGCGGGAGGATAGGTTGTGTGGGTCCGGGTCTTTGACCCGGACAGGCCGCGCTTGCGCGGCGGCTTTAAACCCTGCCGAGCTTTGCTCGGCACGGTCGGGTCGGAAAAGCATCCCTACATCGTTAGTGGCAGTTCCCACAATGCTGACTGAAATCATTCTCGAAGCCTGGATCGCACTCAAGCGCAACTACACGCGCAGCCTGCTGACTATGCTGGGCATCGTCTGGGGCATTGCCACCGTCACTTTGTTAATCGCCTACGGCAGCAGTTTCCGCCGCATTCTGGTAGGCGGGTTCGATGCTTTCGGCAAGAGTGTTGTGATCTGCTGGCCGGAGCAAACCAGCGAGCAACCCGGCGGACAGCGTGCTGGCAAGAAAGTGCGATTCGAGCAGGCTGACCTCGACATCGTCAAGGAAACGGCTCCGCTGGTGAAACACGTGTGCCTGGAGACTGTGAATCGCCCGGGCATCAGCTATGGTGAGCGAGTCGTAGGGACGGCTGCGATACGTGGGGTTTGCCCGGACTACGGCGAGATGCGGAATGAAGTCCCGTCCGAAGGCCGCTGGATTTCCGCCGGAGACGAACTGGAGCGCCGGCGCGTGGTGTTTCTGGGTGGTCGGGTTCGGGAGCAGTTGTTTAGCGGCCGGCCTGCAGTCGGGGAGATGGTGCAGATCGGCGGCGTGCATTTCGCGGTGATCGGCGTGATGGCCCGCAAGATCCAGTTGAGCAACTATTTCTCCAGCGACGACGATTCCGCCTGGATCCCCTACAGCGCCGCCGGCGACATATGGAATACGAAGTACGGCAGCGTCATGGTCTTCGAGCCGGTTGCACCCCAGTTTGAGAAGAAAGCCTCAGCTCAGGTGCTGGCCGCCATCGCTGGCCGGCAGCAATTTTCTCCCACCGACAAGAAAGCGATCGTGATGTTCGGACGCGACGAGTTTCGCCCGGTCATCGACGGCTTGACCATCGGATTGCAGGTACTGCTCACGTTTGTGGGCACGCTGACCCTGGGCATCGGCGGCGTCGGAGTGATGAATATCATGCTGGTCTCGGTGGATGAGCGCATCCGCGAGATCGGACTGCGGCGGGCCCTGGGCGCCAAGAAGTGGCAGATCAAACTCCAGTTCCTGGCCGAGACTTTGCTCATCATGCTGTTGGGCGGAGCCGCCGGCGTTTTGCTTTCTTACGGGATTGCAGCTGCCGTGGGCACGCTGCCGCTCATGGGTCCGTTATTTGAAGACGATTCCGGCAAGGCCGACATCCATTTGCAGATTTCCCTGGCCACGGTCATGCTCTCCAGCCTGATGCTGCTGGCGGTAGGAGTTGCCAGCGGCCTCGTGCCCGCGCTGCGCGCCTCGAAGCTGGATCCGGTTGAGGCGCTGCGATACGAGTGAAGAATGCGTTAGCTCACTCATCTTCCGTTGGGTTAAGTGTGAATCGTAAGCGTCTGAGCAACACACCTGTTCCAGGGAGAAGGTTTGTGTTGGAGTTTCCGGATGAGCATAGAAGGGAAGGTTTCAGCACACAAACGACGTACACGCACGAGGAAGTTCAGGAGTTCGTGGCGGAATTCATCAGTAGTGGCCTGCGGCGGAGCGAGTTTTGCCGCAGTCGGCGCTTGAGCTTCGGTACGCGTAGCGTGTCCGCCACTGGCGGCCCAAGGCTGTGCTCTACCACGCCGACGCCCGTGTGTGTCCGCTTCTTCTCCACCACCGCTCACGCAACTTTCCCCATGCGCTTTTGCTCATCTCGGCCGCCCCTCCGACCATCCGGACGGCATTCCCACCACACCTCGCTGCTCTCCCCAAGCTCTGTTTACATCCACGCTGCCGTTCAAATCCCATAGCGCACCGCGTCCGCCGCAAACGCCAGCGGCTTCCTCCTGATATGGAGTGAACTGTCAATCTGTTTATTCCCCTGGGATGTTGGGGTTGATGTTGGGTTCGTGAGTTGTTTGCTTTCGAAGGCAAGCGGGTAGCGATCGAGGTAGCTTTTTCGACGGTTGATCAGTCTGATATTCGCGGGTCGAGCCGCATAATCGTGATCCGTCGGGAGCTGCCTCACACTAGTGGCGCGGGTCCGGCCGCAAGGCCTGTCGCATAGGAGGGAGTGAGGATCCTCCTTACCGTGTGCTGCTCGACCGCTACCCGCCCTGCCTTCCATGATTTTGGCTCTTTGTTTTTTCTCTTCTAGGAATGTTTTGTTTTTGTTTATGCCACCGGTTTTCTGTTTCTTTCGACTTGAACTCCGATGGCCCAGATAAAGCCCAGCAGCTCTCGCCCCACCGCAGTGATGACTTTCTGCTTCTCCTTGCCAGCTGCGCTTAAGGTGCGGTAACGCTTATGCAGCCGGTGTTGCGCTTTCCCCGCGATTTCTTTGACTTCTTCGCTTAGGCCCTCTTGCCGTTTGCGTAAGCGTGGCCCGATCGACGGCCGATGTCGGTAGGCCCACGCCGCCTCTATCGCGATCCGCCGCAGATGAGCATTGCCGGTCTTGGTAATCGGCCCACGTTGCATCCGCTTTCCGCGGGTGTGCTCGCTGGAGACCGCACCGCTGTAGCCCATCAGTTGCCGGGCTCCCTCGAATCGCGAGATCTCCCCCAACTCGGCCACCACCGTGACCGCCGAGATCTGGGCGATTCCGCGCAGGGATTGGATCACTTCCTGCATCCGCGGCGGCGCCAACTTCACTGCCTCTGCGATAGCCTGTTCCAGTCGCCGGATGCGGTCGCCCATATGCTCGACTTCGTGCAGGTAATCCAACAGCGTGTATTCCTGAGCCGGCGGCTCAAAGTGCACCTGCTTCTTGATCCATTCCTCATGCTTCTGCGTCCACACCTTGATTCCTGCCGGGGCTCGGCGGCCGTGTCGTAACAGAAATTTGCTCAGTCGGTGCCGTGCCCGCAACTGATCCTGCTTAGCCGCCTCGCGGGCTCGCACCAGATCCCGCAGCGCCTCGTGTTCCTCGTTCGGCACCCAGACCGCTGTCAGATCCCCCGCCCGATAGCTGCGTGCCAGCTTCATTGCGTCCCGCCCATCCGTCTTCACTCGGTCTCCCGCTTTGACCGGTACCAGGCTCGGCGCCACCACCTCGCACTTCACCCCGAGGGCGGTCAGCTGCCAATAGAGAACGTATCCCGTCGGACCCGCCTCATAGCAGGCCTGCAGTTGCTCTGCCGGCCCCAACTTCTTCACTAGTTTCCGAATCGACTCTTCTCCATTCGGAATGATCCCCAACGATCGAACCTCTCCTTCGGGCTCCGCCATCGCTACCGCAATCGTCTCGGCATGGACATCTAAACCCAAAAATCGTACCTTTTTCATAGAACCGGTTCCTTTCTGCTTGTGGCTCTGCGTTGTAGTTACTCAACTCACAATGTAACCCACGCACAGCACATCGGGGCCGGTTCACTCCATCTTGACTAGCCTCCTCATCGAAAACGCCTCGGATTGAGATCCCCGCTCCACCCAAACGTTTGGCCCGAGGCGTTTCCGATCAAGGCTAGCGACAACACACCCAGAATCGTTGCATTCCGCTGCAACTTGACACGCACAGGAGTGGGGGCGACAATGGGCACCGTTCTCGGAGTCAAGAAGGAACTTCCGCTTCAAAAGCCAGCGCATATTCACCAATAACCAGCTTTGAGAGGAGAGGGTGCCATGAAAGAGTCAACTTCAGTGGGTCGATCCATCAAGGTAGGCGTAATCACGGACCAGACGGGTCCACTCTCGTTCCTGGGTATCGCCAATGCAAACGTGGCCAAGATGGTGATTAACGACATCAATGCAAAGGGTGGCTTATTGGGGCGACAGATCGATCTGTACCTTGAGGACAGTGCAACAACAGATAGTGTAGCGGAAGCCAAGGCTACCAAGCTCGTCGAGCAAGATCGAGTCGATGTGATCTTCGGCGGCATTTATAGCTCTACGAGGCAGGCTATCAAGGGCCCCGCGGTAGTGAATGGCAAGAAGCTCTACATTTACCCGGAGCAATACGAGGGACAGGAATGTGACCCGCTCATCTTCTGTACCGGCCCGGTGCCAGCGCAGCAGGTTGAACCTTTCATTCCCTGGCTCATGCAACAAACGGGGGCGAAGAAATTCTACTTGCCGTCAGCGGACTATATTTGGCCGCACATGATGAACAAGAAGGTCCGTGAAGTTGTCACGGCTAACGGTGGCGCGATAGTCGGAGAGGAGTACTTTCCCCTCGATCACACTGACTATAGCAAGACTGTTGACAAGATCACGTCCAGTGGTGCGGAGGTGGTATTTAATACGATCGTTCCTCCTGGGCTCACGCCATTCCTCGAGCAGCTTTACGACGCCGGCTTCTCGAAGCGAGGTGGACACATAGTCTGCACGTACTTCGATGAGAACATGCTGAACTTAGTGCCAGCCGCACACGTGGAGGGTCTGTACAGTTGCCTCGACTACTACCAGAGCGTCAGCGATCCATTCAGTAAAGAACTGCTCAATCAGTACGACAAGCTCTATCCAGGCGATGCCAAGTTTACTGCCGGCAGTGCGTGTTCAGGCCTGTACCGAGGTTTGAAGTTTTGGGAGGCTGCTGTGAAAGAGGCAGGCTCGCTGGAGCAAGAAGAAGTCATCAAGGCACTCGACCACGCAAAGATCGCTGAGGGGCCGGGAGGCCCAGCGGAGATGGTGCCCGGTCAGCATCACGTTCGAATGAATATGTACATTGCCCAGGCGAAGAACGGTAATTTCAAGATTGTCAAGAGCCTGGGGGTCATTGATCCAAACGAGGACACTGTCCTACGGCGAGATTCTGCAGCTTGAATGTGGCGTTCACCACTGGAACCAGACCACGCTGACCCCTGCGCTATTGAATCGTGACCTCACTGAACGGGTGCGCAAGATCGATTTGCTGCAATAGCGGCGGTGGCTGTGCCTTTTCCCACAACTCCGCCTTCGCGCCCGTGATTGCCGAATTCGGGGTTGAGGCACAAACAAGCGGTTCCATCACGCTCGCCAACGGTTCTGGGGGGTGACCTGACATAATCCAGTAAACTAAGAGTTGCCGACCAACCGGGAGCAGAAAGCTCATTTCAAATGATTCCGATGAAAACGATAAAACGGAATTTTTCAACAAAATTGCGATTTCGTTCTCGGTAGGCGATCTGCCGCTCAGCAGCCCCTCGAACCATTCCCGCTTATTGCATGTAGGCGTCAATGTGAATCTTGCCCGTAGCCAGGTTCACGCTCCCGACTCCCCAGATCTGGTGCGTGTTGACCCACGCGAATCCCGAAGCCGCGGTGGTGAGAGTTACGTTTTCACAGAGATCGGCGATTGGCTGACCCGGGCGCAACACCCCCACGCCGCCCGCAGCCAGATTAATCCGGGCACCGTCACCGGTTTCGATGGTTGCATAGATGTTAAGTTCCATGCGTCCGTCGGCGCGAATCCGGAGATAGTCGACGCCGCGCACCCGCCCCGATAAACGGCCGGTCGCGTTTCCCTCAAAAGCCAAGTCAAAGCACGCCCCCTGTAGCGGGACTTGTTCCTTAGCCGCAAGGATAGACTCGAAGCTGACGCCGTAGTCCGTCACTCCGGTAGTGTCCAGATCGTACTCGTAGATTTTCTCGCCCGTCATGCAGGATTTGCTCTCTTTTTTTAAGCGGATCTCCGTTTTGGATGCCCGGATTGCCGATTCTACTCGAAACGCCAGCCCTTGTGGTACACCACCGACTTCGATGCGGGCCAGCCCTTGCGGCCGCGTCGTGCTATGGGAATTCAATCGATTTCTGCCTTGAAAGCCTTGCCAGACGGGAACTTTGGCCAAAACATTAGTTATTGATTTTCATCGATGTAGCAGCTTTGGCAACCATCTGCGTCATCCTACCTCCGGCGCCATCGGTTCTTCAAGGGGACAGTCCCGACGCTTGTGTCTATACACGCCAGCGAGCGGCAGGCCGGCGCGTGATGGAAAGCATACCGCGATTCATCACGCAACAACTCCAGCTCAAAGTAAATGAGGCAAAGAGTGCGGTGGCGCGACCGCAGGAACGGAAGTTTCTCGGATTTAGCTTCAGTACTGGTCCAGAGGTTAAGCGCATCATTGCGCCGAAAGCTTTGGAGCGGTTTAAGCACCGAATCCGGGAAACCACGCGACGGGCCAAAGGCGTCAACATGGAAACGACGATAGAGGAACTGGCTCCCTATCTAAGGGCTGGCGCAGCTATTTCGGTTTCTGCGAAGACACCCGATGTGCTGATTTACCTGACCCGTTGGGTCCGGCTGCGCTTGCGTGCAGCTCTGTGGCGGCAATGGAAAACACCGCGCCGTCGCCGAGCCGCACTGCTGGAACTGGGAGTTCGTCCGCGACTGGCTCGCAACACGGCGGGAAGCGGACGCGGCCCTTGGTACCTGGCTCGGGCTAAAGCTCTCTCGGTTGGGCTTTCCAATGCTTACTTCCAATCGCTCGGACTTCCAACGTTGATCGATGGATGCTAGCGTAACCAACTCGAACCGCCGTGTACGGACC
>Ga0209698_10005863_pt1 | contig 13159 bp, 7 predicted proteins | sample LitLauG_LLR_2012_FD_187203 | JGI IMG/M metagenome (GOLD analysis project Ga0209698, IMG submission 187203) | Freshwater sediment microbial communities from Pennsylvania, USA - Little Laurel Run_MetaG_LLR_2012 (SPAdes) (version 2) | ecosystem: Environmental > Aquatic > Freshwater > Creek >... | reverse complement strand
AGGGCAAGCCCGGGGAATTCGTCAAGCTCAAGCTCGAATTGAAGTTACTGGCTGATGTGGGATTAGTCGGATTTCCAAACGCCGGCAAATCGACTTTAATCTCGCGGCTCTCGGCAGCGAAGCCGAAAATCGCCGATTATCCATTCACAACGCTGGAGCCGAACTTAGGTGTGGTGCAAGCTGCGGATGGCCGGACATTCGTGATGGCGGATATCCCAGGTCTCATCGAAGGCGCGCACGAAGGGCATGGACTGGGTATTCAGTTCCTGCGCCATGTAGAGCGGACTCGTTTGCTGGTGCATTTGGTAGATGTATCGGAATTCAGCGGGCGCGACCCCGCACATGACTTCGACGTGATTCTCGGTGAGCTTCGCGAGTTCAGCGACGAGATGCTCAAGAAGCCAATGATCGTGGTGGCTAGCAAAGTCGACGCCTGCCAGGATCCTACCCGTATTGAAGCCGTGAAGAAAAAAGCCAAGAAGCACGGCTCGAAGTTCCTGCAAATATCCAGCGTGACCGGCGCCGGAATCGAAGAATTGCGCTTCGCCATGTCCGACGTGCTGTTCACCTCCGACAAGGGCGCTACAATTTCAAACGGAAGCTAGACTCTGCCGGCGCAGGGCCCGGTCTTCAAAACCGGAGTGCGGCACCTTGTGTCACGGGTGGGTTCGACTCCCATTAGCTTCCGCCAAGTCTTCGTTCTGGTTACTTCGACCACCATAAGTTCAACCCATAGCCAGCCATCTATGCCTCCTCGGCGACAAAGCAGAGCTGAACTTATCGCAAGCGGTTCCAACGATATACTGACAGTGTGCCGAACCCGACTCAAGACGGAGACGTTACCGCACTATTAGCTGGGTGGAACGCTGGGGACTCAGGCGCATTTGACACACTTTTACAAGTCGTGTATCAAGAGCTGAAGGGGCTTGCCGCGAAGCGGCTGCGGCACGAGGCGCCCGGAGCGACTATGCAGCCCACCGCACTTGTGCATGAAGTTTACTTGCAAATGGTCAACCAGCGGCGAGTCAACTTTGAGAATCGCGCCCACTTCTTCGGAGCGGTGGCGCACGTGATCCGCAGAATCCTGGTGGATCGAGCCAGAGGAAAGAATGCGCAAAAGCGCGGTAGAGACTTTGAGCTTATCCCGTTTGAAGATTCCTCGGTGACCGTGCGACTTCCGGAACAACTTGATTTAGTCGAACTCAACGAGGCACTCAATGAGCTTCGTAACTTTGATCCTAAGAAACTTGCAGTAGTGGAATTGCGGTATTTTACTGGATTATCAGTCCCAGAAACCGCCGACGTGCTAGGCATATCGACCGCAACCGTGAAGCGTGAATGGGCCATCGCTCGCGCCTGGCTCTATGATCGCCTGAAAGAGAGCGGCGCAGGCCACGTCAACCAGCTATGACAGACCGAGAGTGGCAGCAAATTGATCGCTCCTTGTCAGAGTTACTCGAATCGCCCCCCGAGGCACGCACAGAACTCCTCGCCGGAATGGTTTTGGAACCGGCGATCCGAACCAAAGTGTTAGCGCTGCTTAAGGCCAGCGACGAAGCCGCTGATTTTCTTGAAACACCAATCTTGACCTTCCAGCCTCGCGGCCCCGAACGGTTAATTGGCAAGCGGCTTGGTATCTGGCGCCTGGTTGACTTGATCGGCTCTGGTGGCATGGGGACGGTTTTCCGCGCCGAACGAGACGACGGTCAATTCAAGATGCGAGCGGCCTTGAAACTAATATCGAGTGGTTCCATCAGCCTTACTGCCGAGAACCGCTTCCTGGAAGAGCGCCGAATTCTCGCTAAGCTGGAGCACCCTAACATCGCGCGGCTGATCGACGGCGGCATTCAGAGAGACGCTGGACCCTACTTAGTCATGGAGTTGGTTGAAGGGACCAACCTCATCGATTGGTGCGCAGATCAAGAACTGGGCCTACACGAGCGTCTGCGCCTGTTCCAACAAATTTGTGGAGCGGTGCAGTTTGCTCATCAGAACCTGGTTGTACATTGCGATCTGAAGCCGGCCAACATTCTGGTATCGAAGGAGAAGTTAGTCAAGCTCCTCGACTTTGGCATCGCTCGGCTGACTGAGAGCACGGCAGACGAGGCAGTAACGGCATCAATGCGGATGACGGTGGATTATGCCAGTCCCGAGCAGGTTCGCGGCGTCTTCCTGACAACGGCTAGCGATATCTTCTCGCTCGGAGTTATTTTGCATGAGCTAGTGGTGGGCCAAAGGCCCTATGAATTGCGCGGAAAGCCACTTGATGAAGTGTTGCGAGTCCTTTCCGCCGAACAGGAGCCTATAAACACCGGGTTCGCGGACCTGGACGCCATCATAACCAAAGCTTTGAGCCGGGGGGCGGAGCGCCGGTATTCGTCAGCAGCGGAATTTTCTACAGACTTGCAAAGGTTTGTCAAAGGACAACCAGTGACAGCTAGACTTCCCACTTTCTGGTATATGGCTTCTAAGTTTGCCGGCCGCCACAAGGCGGTATTTATTTCGGCGGTGGCTTTGCTGGTTATCGCAGTGGGCGCCGCCGTGCTAGTAGATCGCCAATCCCGCATCGCCACTAGACGCTTCAACAGCGTCCGCAAGCTTGCTAATTTCGTTGTGTTCCAGCTAAACGATGCCGTTACTCCCATGGCCGGGTCCACATCTGTTCGCCACTTACTTGTCAATCAAGGTCTTATCTATTTAGACGAGTTGTCTGCAGGCTCTCCGACCGATCCCGAACTCCGGCTGGAGTTAGCCCAAGCGTACACTCGCCTGGGCGATGTGTCGGGGCTGGGAAGCGAAGCGAATCTTGGCGACACGGCAGGCGCACTGAAAAGCTATACCAAAGCACTGGCATTGCTTGAGCCATTGGTTCGAGCACCTTCAATCACCGAGGACGTGGCAGCGGCCTATTCGCGGGCGCTCCAGAGCTCATCGAACGTGGAAGATCGCCCGAAAGAAGCTATGACTTATGCGGCGCGCCTGCTTGCTTTCGAAGTGGCTTTACCGGAGCGTCTTCATTCGCAATCACGACTAGCAGTGGCGTACCACACTCACGCATCCGCTAGCTACGCCTTGGGAAATAGGCAAAAGGCGATGGAGGATGAGCGAATTGCGGCCGAACATTGGGAAGGGTTACTGAAAGAGCGACCCAGTAATCTGACACTGCTGAGAGACCTTGCGATTAGTCATAAGAATACGGCAGCGCGGCTCATGGATAGCGGCGCAAATCTCCAAGAGACGGAATCGCACCTCAGCCGCGCAGAACAGTTAGATGCGCAACGCGTTCGAGAACTGCCGGGGGATCGGGAAGCGCTGCTGGATTGGAGCTACGATTTAAGCCAGAATGCATTCTTCGAGTCAAATAAGCGGCATAATTCAACGGACGCCACTTCTCTTGCTGAAAAGGCCCTCGCGATCCGAACCGAATTGGCAAAAGCTGATCCTCAAGACGTCCGGTTGCAAAACGGTCTACGCTATCTCAATGACATGCTAAGCCGGATCTACCTTGACCAACGTAATCTAATCAAGGCTGAAACGCACAGCCAGCGAGCGCTACAGTTGAGCCGGGCACTGTTCGCAATAGGAGACACCAACCTCCAACGAATCCAATTCGCGGATGCCTGGGAGATCTCTGGAAAGATCCACGACCGGCAAGGCAAACACACTGCGGCATGCCGGGATTGGGAGGACGGCAAGCACCTGCTAGAAAAAATTAACTTGGACACTTCCCACAAACAACAGTACGATAGACTTCTGTTACTGCTAACAACCTGCAAATAATAGCGGCTCTCTGAGAGTTTTGGTTTAAACGGTACGGCTGCTTAGATCGAAAGGACCAAAGCAGCCGAGTCGAGGATCTTCAACGGATTTCAGCTCTGGGGATCAGTGAGCTTAAGGTTGTGTACGGGAGAGCCAGTGAACCCGATGTCTTGGTGTGCGTTGAGACTGCTAATCCGCATCGGACCCGGTTTGATGGTGTTCGCACGAAAGGTAAATTGGCCATTGGCGTCGGTAATTGTTTTAAACGTTCTGCCACCGCTTGTCAACGAGACCTCAGTCGAAACGAGAGGCTTGCCTTGTTTGTTTAGGGCTTGGCCGGTCACTGGGGGCGCAGCCGAAGAGCCGATCGGCCGGAAGGCGAACGTTCCGAAGATCACGTCGCAATAGACTTCCACGCTGTAGTATTCGTTGGGGCCGGCATTGAACTGCGCCTGGCGCGATACGGTCTTGGTGGTCGACGTTTGGGCCGCGCTGGTGCTGGTCAAAATGACCTGAACTTTCCTCGTATCAGTGACACCGATATTGAGCGAGGCAAGAAATGCAAATGATGCTGTGCCATCCGCGACTTTTGTGTCGGTGGTCTCCGTTTGCGACAGATCGGTATTTGTGACGGAGTGTGTCAGGTTAAATGTGGCGTTAGAGCCGTTGATGTCTAGAGTGTTGTTATAGACAAATCGAGAGGAAGGAGGCAGTACACTGGGTCCCCCAGCAACAAAAGGGTCGAGTTTCAAAAGAGCATCGCGAGTCGCTTTGTCAAGTCCCGTTGGGCCTGAATCCTGTTGAAGAAGGGCGGCTGAAACGTAGCTATCCGAGTCCCAACCGATGAGTGCGAGTTTCAATGGACCTCCGTCGGTGTACCAAACGACACGCGCGTTCTTGAGGAAACAGATTACGTCAGAGTTGCCAGGACCGCCTCCGGTGGGAATCGTAGAGACGGAGGCGCTGGAGGAGAGCGTTATCGTAAGAGTCTTTTTGTCGAGCACTTTTGTGCTGGAAGTCCCGGTCGCCGTGCTCGACCCGAGGACTCCAGAGATAACACTCAACGCGGTACCCGCCGCCTGCGCATAGGCGTTTGGTATTGCGCTCAACGCCGGTGAAATGGCTTTCATTGCGGCGGCTAAATCAACCACAGATTGAAACTGCGATGGCGCCGGTACAGTGGTGCTGGCTTGCGAGCTGAATGCCATTGAGGTAGTGTTACCGGTAATGTCAGTGGAAGTCCAAGTGGCTACGTTTTTTTTCTGTTGGTCGACCGGGGGAGCGTAAATGATGCTCACTGGTAAAGCAGGTATGGTGATCGCGCCGGCAGCCGCGATATGGCGCTCGATTTTAAGAGGCAAATCGGAGTCGAATTCTTTGCCATGGCACGCCAGCGAAAACGAAAGTGAAGTTGCGGTACCCGCATCAATATCGACGAAGTCATTTCCGGGTGCCGCCTCGACGGCGGCTTGATTGTCCGGGGCGGCAGAGAAGTCGCCCACACGATGCACAACCTTAAAGCGAAGCTTGAGATCGAAGACGTTGATTGCAGTGACCTCACCGCCGATGTGAGTTTGCCGTTTGATCGGTTTACCGCGGTCATCTAACTCGACAGGATCCGTAACTTTGTACTCCGGAACTGAATATGTGAATTTTCCGTTTGCCGCGTCGAACGTACCGACTTCGATGGTGGCTGTTGGTTGAGGCAATGGAAAGTTTGCTTCCTGTGCCTTGATTGTGTCGTAAAGTGGCATTGGTTGTTTATCCTCCGAAAGAACTCCTTGATCGAACTGAAGTTCCCTTTTCGTACCTGCAAACGTCATCGCGCAAATCATAGGCAAACGAGATCAAAGAATTTGTTCCTTGGCAGGTACTGATGAACGAAGCAGCCCCTCTTAGCGATGACGACAACTATCCGGTCAGGACTCGCACGTTCAATCACGTAAAATTAATAGGGTTACGGCAGCGGGGTACCAAAGTTATCACGGATGCGGGCGGTAGGCTAAGGCACGTTGTCTTTTTCGCCTTTGATGCACTGGATGTTCAGTTTACCGGATTCCCTCACTCCAATGATCGGGCTCCAGGCATACCGATGTTCGTGGCGACGGTTGCACCGCGGCGTCCACGGTGGTGTGTCAAATGCCTCGATTTACGTGGGTCACATGCTATGAAATAGCGCTCTTGCCATTGTATTGAGCTTTGGACCCGAGATTGCTTAAACACCCATCAGGAGGTTTTATGCAATATCGGAGAATCTTGTGGGTGGCAGTGCTCGCTTGCTCGATTGCGTTTGGCCAGACACCGGAAAAGTTTGATGGCAAGTGGGCGACGAAGCTTATGTGCCCGGAAAAGGGGAACACGGAAGGCTACACATGGCTGTTCAATTCGATGGTTCAGAACGGCAACCTGCGGGGGGAACATGGCACAGCAGGCGAGCCTGGCTATCTCCTCATTGAGGGCAAGATCTCGCCAGACGGCGCAGCCAAGCTCTCCGCCAACGGCATTGTCGCTTCCAGGAAATACGCGCGTGGTGTTTTCGCTCACAAAGGTGAGGAATATAGCTACGACATCAAGGCGCAGTTCGGTGAGAAAGAAGGGACGGGCACACGCAACGTGCGTATGGGTGTTGTCGGTCGCACCTGCACGTTTGAGTTTGTGAAGCAGTAAAGCTGGCGAAGGCCGCCATGTTATTTTGGTGGCCGATTTGCCTATCAGGTTTCTCACATTACTGTGTCTGGTTGGTTGCACTGCCCAAGCGCAGGAGGTTTGTGCGCCTTGTCACCGGGCCATAGCGGAATCGCAGGCGAAGACGGCGATGGCGCGAACGTGGCACGGCACCAGCTTTGCGTTTGCGGAAAGCAAGATTGACGAACGCAGTCTTCACTACGACGTCGGCCGCAAAGGAGAGAATATCCTGTTCTCGGTAGCTAATAGCGGAGCGGAAGCGCTGACGTTGCCGGTGAAGAGTGTGATCGGCGGTCAGCGGCATGGCATGAGCCTGCTGATGACAATCGATCAGTTAGGTGGCAACGCACTCGAAAGGCCGGCGATGATCGAGGCTCGCTACGCGCTGATGCCAAATGGTTCGCTCGTTCTTTCGCCGGGATTTCCGAAGGAAACGCCGCAAGACTTGGAGCATCAGCTTGGTCGAGTCTTGAGTCCGACGTTCCAAGGCCGCTGTTTGAGTTGCCATGGAGGAGTTCGATGCGACAACTGCCATGAGTCGGCGGAGCACCTGGCATCGGTGACGGTCAGGCCGAAGAGTTTGAAAGGTGCGGCCTCAATGGAGGTTTGTGCCCAATGCCACAGCGGATTCAAGACCCGCATCCGCACAGACCCAATGCCTGAAGACTTGCTGGTTTCGAGCCAGGTTCCGGCGCTGCGGCACACAGAGTGCTTCATCCAAAGCGGGGAGCAGTTGACTTGTACGTCTTGTCATAACCCACATGAGGATTCGGCGGCTGTGACTCAGACGTCGGTCAACGTTTGTTTCCGGTGCCATTCGCTGTCTACGCCGCAACATGCGGCGATCTGTCCGGTCAATCGAACAGGCGACTGTATTGGCTGCCACATGCCAAATGTTCAACTCGACTCCTTTCGTTTGACTGACCATTGGATCAGGGCGACGACGGCGGGGAAGGCGAAAGACCCCTCGCTTCGCTCGCTGTTTATCCCGAAGCGTGAGTATCTGCGCTTGATCGCGACTGCTACGGATGAAGATATGAAAGCCGCGACGGATCGGCTGTCTAAAGGCGAATCGTTTGGCTCGGTTGCGCGCGCGCTGTCTAAGGATCCGAGCGCCCAAGCGGGCGGATTCATTGGAGCCATGGCGCTGGCGGACATGGACCCTCGGTTGGCCACTGTTGCGGCAAGCCTGGAGCAGGGCTCCGATAGCGGAGTTATCGAAATGGGCGACCGGCGTGTGGTGCTGCACCGGGAGGCCCGCGACTTTCGAATGACTGCAAACCAGCTCTTCCACGAGGCTGTGAATCTCAACGAGCGTGGTGATCGGATGCTGGCGATACAGAAGCTGAAACAGGCGCTTGATGTTTATCCCTACCAGTTGCGAGGGTTGAACCTGATGGGGGTCATACTCAAGCAGCCCAGCGTGCTGGGTTTTGCGGTACAGGCCTATCCCGAGGATGCAGCGACGCTGTTCAACTTTACCTCGGTGGACAAGTCGGGGGGGCAGATTGAGAACCTACGAAGGGTGATTGAACTGGACCCCGATCTGCTGGCGGCATATCAGAGCTTGGGGACGGCACTGTATGCAGCGGGACGGCCAGCAGAGGCGATTGAAACTTTTCGGGCTGGTTTGAAGATCAATCCTCTTTCCGCCGTCCTCTACTACGACTTGGGTTTGACGCTAAGGGAACAAGGCGATGAAAAAGGTGCGGCCGATGCGCTTGCATTGGCCGCGCGTATCGATCCGAAAATCAACGTGCCACAAATACCGCCGTTGTCAGGCCGCTCACCGTAACGGTGCCGGTGGAGTTGTTTAGCGAAGATGCTCGCGTGGCGGCATCAGCGGAGCGGGCCTGGATTGGGTGCAAAGAGAGGCGAAGGCCCTTCAACTGGTTGCTTTGGAAGTTGATAGTGCCGAGCGTGGCATTGAACACAACGACGATGTGGTTGTAGCCGCCGCAGTCTCTGTCATTGGAGTCTAGCGTCATCACGATCAAGCCGGGAATCTGCGAGGTTCCGGTATTCAGGAAGTGCAGATTCTTTTGGACCTCCTGCAAGGTGGTCATGTGGAACAGCGGGGAACTGGCGCGAATAGCGAGGAATTCCTGAAACGCAGCGGCCGAGGCGGAGATGTTCGTAGGCGTGGGCGTCAAGGCCGGATTCTCCAACAAGAGCTTCATGAACGGCCACTGGCCGCCGTTTACATTCTCAATTGGGAGACCTATGCCCCAGTTGTTTGTTAACCCAGTCCAGATGTTCTTGTTAAACCAATCCCCGGAATTGTAGCTGTTGTCGTCCATGTCTTTGGAAGCGAGCAAGTCGTCGCCGCCATAGAAGAATGGAGTAGCTTGGCCGAGAGCGATGATGCTCATGGCTAGCACTTGACGGCGCGTGCGGATAGCGATGGAGTCACCCCCGGCGGACTTCAATTGAATAGCGTCGAACAGAGTTTGATTGTCGTGGACTGAAGCGTAGTTGACGGACTCAAGCGGCGTGGCGGCATAGCCGACTGGCTGGCCGTTATAGCTCACATCACTGCCTTTGACCGTCGCACCGGTACTGTCTACGAATGTGAAATCTCGTAGATTGCCGGCCAGACCGATGCGGATCCAATCGGCTTCCAAATTGAGAGTGGCTTGCTGTTGAGCAAGAGTTTGTGCCGCGGTGGTGGTTGTATAAGCGCTCGGGTCTGTGAAAAGGCCCGTGGCAAAACCTTGTACCTGTTCGGTACCGGTGCCAAAGGAACTTCCGCCGCGGATGCCATCGCGGATACGGTCGTTGAACGTGCCGATGCCATAGCCGTAGAGGTTTTGCTGGGTGGCATTGACGCCGAGCGCGGCGGTTTCGGAGTTGAGGAAGCCTTCGCCATAAATATAGAGCTTGGAACCGTCGACACCATCTTTCCAGGGTGTCAACGCACGCAAGGCCTGCTGAATGTGCTGCATGTTGTAAACAAAATGCAAGCTCATGTCATCGAAGCGGTAGCCATCTATTTTGTACTGAATGGCGTTTTGCACCACGGTATCGATCATGAGCTTTTCGAACATGCGGTGTTCGCTGGCGGTGTCTTCACAGCAACTAGCTGTTTCTATATTGCCGTTGTTGTCGAGACGATAGTAGTAGCCGGGCACGATCTCATCGAGGACGGAGAAAGGGTTCTGACCGCTGGCTGCAGTGTGGTTGAAGACCACATCTTGCACAACGCGTAAGCCTGCTTTGTGAAGGGCCTGCACCATCTGGCGGTATTCCAGAACGCGGTTATCGGGGTTGTACGCGTAGCCGCCGTTCGGAGCAAGGTAGTGAACCGGATCGTAGCCGAAGTTGTAGCCATCGGAATTTTGCACGGCGGTGATGAGATCTTGTTGTTGGGTGCCATCGGGCCCATAGGGCGGATTGCCTATCAGATCGCCGGGCGATTTCCAGTTGGCTTTGTTTTCATCGACACTGGCAGTATGCATGCTCGGCATGAGGTGAACGGCCTTCAGTCCGGCCTCAGCGAGTTTGTGCAGGTGAGTCATGCCGTAGGTGTTGGGGTTGGTGAAGGCAAGATACGTTCCTTGATAATCGGTGGGAACGCTGGGATCAGCGACGCTGAATTCACGTACGTGCAACTCGTAGACGGAGAAATCGCTGAGCGAATCGAGGCCGGGGGAGCGAGTTTCTTCCCAATGCGCCGGTTTTGTCGACTCATCGTCCAGATCGGTGATACGCGTTTTTGTGCCGTTCAGAGCGAGGTCTGAAGAATACGGATCGGTGACCATATTCTCAACAATCTGCTGTTGATTCGGTACGTAGACAAACAGGTCGTAGAGATAATACTGGCCTTTCCATGAAGTCTGTCCGGCGACAGTCCAAACGCCATTCGCCTGAGTCTGAGTCATGGGTATGGTTTGGGCGGGAGTGGTGTCGTTTTCATTCGTGTAGAGAAGGAGTTTGACCGATTGCGCGGTGGGCGCCCAGAGATTGATGCTGAGGTGTCCCCGTGAAAAGACGGGTCCGAGTTTCCCGGCGTAATAAAAGAGATCATCGAGGACGCCGGCATTTTGCACGCCGCTGACGTACGAGAGGCTGCCGCTGGAGGTGGTTCCGGCGACGACAAGCTGCCCGGTCAGCGCCTGCTTCAATGTGGCGAGTTGAGCAGTGGAAGCCACATGAAATACGGCGTAGCCGGCGAGTTGCGGATATTGCGCGGCTTCGGCGGTTGTAAAGCCGGTTGACACATAGGTGAGCGGAATGGCCGTGCCGCCAGAGAGAACACCGGTGTTAGAGACGCTGAGACCGGCAGTAAGTGAGTAAACAAGGGAATAAGCGGACGAAGCCTGGTAGTTAGCGGCGGGAATGGCAACGGTGGTGCGATCGATCCAGAATGCTTGGTGCTGCGACAGACCCGCGCCGGCGATTTGACCCGCAGTGGGTTGGGCGGTGAAGACTGTTGGCTCACCGGAGATCACCCAAGCTTCAGAATGCTGAGTGGTTTGTAGATGCTGGTCGGGACCTGGGTCTTTAGTGCCGCCGGCGGCGCAGTTATTGATGATGAAGCCGAGATCGCCTGGGGGCGTGCCTTGGGTGGCGTTCACAGGCACATCGAAATAGACGCCTTTGCCGCCAAAATCATCAGTGCCCGTGATCTGGATCTCGCCTGAGCACCATGTATTGGAGGAAGTGGAGGCGTTCCAGGTATAGATTGCCCAAGGCGCGTAATTGCCATCGGGACGGTAATAGTGAATGCGAACCGAGCCGGTGGGGACAGGCAAGGGGGGTTGGGTAGTGAAGACGGTGGCGTTTCCGGACTCGACCCAACCCTCCTGATATTGAGTGATTTGTAAGTGCTGATCGGGTCCTGGATCTTTGGCCTGACCATTGTCACAGTTATTGATGATGAATCCAAGATCGCCTGCGGGCGTGCCCTGTGTGGGATTGACAGGAATATCGAAATACACGCCGAAGCTATCGACGCCGGTGATCTGCACCTCACCCGAACACCAGGTGTTGGCAGAAGTGGAAGCGTTCCAACTGTAGACAGCCCAGCTAGTGTAATTGCCGTCGGGCCGGTAGTAGTGGATGCGGGCATCACCGGAGGGAATTGGATTTGTGTCGATAGCGGGCTGCGTGGTAAAGACTGTTACGTTGGCTGAAACGACCCATGCCTGACTGTATTCGGTGACTTGCAAATATTGGTTGGGACCAGGGTCTTTGGCGGAGTTGTTGTCGCAATTATTGATGATGAAGCCGAGTTGGCCAGCGGGGGAGCCGTTGGTGGGCGCGACGGGGACATCGAAATAGACGCCGAAAGTATCTAGACCGGTGATGGTGACTTGGCTGGAACACCAGTTGTAGGAGTTGGTGGTGGTGTTCCAAGCGTAAAGGCCCCAGCCCGTGTAGTTGCCGTCGGGGCGATAGTAATGAATGCGCGCATCGCCGGTGGGAACCGGGTTGACTCCGAGTGCGGGCAGGGAAGTGAAGACGGTTTGATTGCCGGATACGACCCAACCTTGGCTGTATTCGGTCACTTGCAGATATTGATTCGGACCGGGATCCTTCGCCTGATTATTAGTGCAGTTATTAATGATGAAACCGAGTTGACCGGCGGGACTACCGGCGGTGGGGCTCACGGGTACGTCGAAATAGATGCCGAAGGAATCGGTGCCGGCGGCGGCGACTTGGGTAGAGCACCAACTGTAGGAACTGGTGGCGGCGTTCCAAGCGTAGAGACCCCAACCACTATAGTTGCCATCGGGGCGATGGTAATGGACGCGGACGTTGCCTGCGGGAACCTGCGCGACGGCGGGTATCGCGGCGGCTCCGACAAGAAGTGCCAGCGCGAATGGAAATAGATGTCTCGACATAGAGTCGGTCCCCTTTGATGATTCTTAGTAATTGAGCGTTTTAAGAACGGTTTTTACTTTATCACGCATGTTTGAGCGGCTGAGAAGGGTCATTTTTACGGTTCGAAATGCCGGGTGGCGGTTCGGCAGGCCGGCACGGGGCGAACGAACGGCGATTTTGCGGTTCGAAATGGCGGGTGAGGGCCGAGGTCGCATTGACGGGACGGAAATGAACGTGCGGACGGATGGTTTCACGACACAAGGACAGGTTTGATGTTAGTTGTGGGCTGAAATGGGCTGATTTTGGGAGCGTTTGCACACACTTCGACCGTGGTGGTTGAGCGTTCGACATGGAATGACGATTTTCTTTCTTTGTTGTCTGGTTCTTAGTTAGGTGCGTTCGCAGTGGCAGTTTGCGTTGCTGCGCGGCCATGCGATGGTGGCGGCGGTGTTGGTTCGGCCTGGCTGCTGCTGCGTTTCTCCTTCTTGTTGGTTGCCTGTTGTTGCTTTTGTTGATGTGCGGCTGCCCGCGCTTCTTGTTTTGCGGCGACGAACGCCTGTTTTTGTTTGGCGAGTTCGAAGCGATCGCGCTGGAGTTGGAAGCGCTGGCGCTGTAGTTCGAGTAGATCGAGCCGGCGCTGTTCATTGCGAGCCGCTTTGCGAATGGCCATGACGTTATCAAGAGAACGTTTGAAGGCTCGCTCGGATTGCGTTAAGTAGCGATCGAAGAGATTCAGTTGGTGCATGTCTTCGCGCGTCCACTGGGTGATGTCGGGTACGCGCTTGTGGAGTTCGACTTCCCAGGTGCCGTGAATGCGTTGCCGGCGTGTGAGGAACCAGCGAGCACGCGCGAAATCACCGATGAGACGAGCGTCTTCTTCGGTAGAGGG
>Ga0209698_10005862_pt1 | contig 13163 bp, 16 predicted proteins | sample LitLauG_LLR_2012_FD_187203 | JGI IMG/M metagenome (GOLD analysis project Ga0209698, IMG submission 187203) | Freshwater sediment microbial communities from Pennsylvania, USA - Little Laurel Run_MetaG_LLR_2012 (SPAdes) (version 2) | ecosystem: Environmental > Aquatic > Freshwater > Creek >... | reverse complement strand
AACAACTTCCTCTCTTAGTGAAAGAACTGGAACTGGCTGTTTTGAGGAAAACGCCCCTTCGTCGTTCGAGCGTGGCATCCTAGTCTTACCTTCTGCTTTTACTTTTCGAGTCGCCGTTTCAACTAAAAAACGGACATCCTCGACCGCGATTTTTAGGATGGGCAGGGGAGTGGGCCGATGGCGGTATGGGGGAACAGGCGCAACGGAGTTAGCGACGGATGTGACCGAGATTCGGCGGCCAGACTTAGGTTACGGCGGCGAGCTGGCGCAACGCGGCGATCCAACGTTGGGCCCAGTTTTGAACCCGTTCCCACTCCCGCGTGTAGCCTTGGTGCCAACGCCGAGAAAGCTGGAAAGAACCGTAGCTCACATTTAGTTCGTAACCTGTGCCGTCGATTATTAGTGATCTTCCCGGGTCAAGGGCTTGGACATTGAGTTCGTTCAGCTCAGCCAGAATTTTCTTCGTGATCGCCGAGTCTAACGGCCTTGTGAGCATTTCGATGGTTGGTTCGACCACGGCTGGGTAACGGAGACGCGTCCCCGGGTCACGGAACTTCTCAATATCACTCTCTGTTTTCCATGTAGCCAAGACGAGAGTGGAAGAAGACAACGAATCGGGCTCGACCTGATGGTCGTACAACTCGAAACTGGTCCACGCCTCGAAGGAAGGAATTTCAAGTAGCTGCAGCCGTCGCACGTCCGAACCTGTCGGCGAAAAGCCTTTCTTCAAAGTATTCAATGCGCGCGTGCGGAGATCGACGAGTTGTTCGCGCCCTTGCTGCTCCATTTCAGATCCAAGTTTACGTGACGGCAAGTTTTTGTTTGTCGCGGCCACGGTGATTGACGTGATGTCGGAAAGTGAGAACGCCAGAACTTGCGGACCTACGAGATATTGGACAAGGGATAAATTCTAGACTAGAGTGCTAGTTTAGGGTGGAGCAAGTGTTCTGGCGCACGAGGAAACTCATATACGAAGAGGAGCGTGCGTACGTCATTAGCACGATACGCGAATTCCTCGACGGCACCGGAGGCGCTTGGGACTGGGATGGTTTCATCTCGCGCCCTACCGGGTATCCAGATTTGGCCGCCGTCCAGGGCTTTTGCTTGGGTCTCCGTCGCGATTATCCGCCAACCGAAAAGACAAGTTGGTGCAACCATGATGGTTTCCGGGAACTGAGGCGAAAACTTGAAGAGCTGGAAACGGAGGACGGTACTCGGAAAGACTGACACTCTGTAGCGTATCCCTCGGAAAAAGAATGCCAAGCTATGTCGCTTTTCAGAGGCAACAAAGTGAGAGGCAGCCACAAGACTTATGCTTCGGAGCGAGTCATCTCTTCACAGCCAGCGAGGGAAGAAGACTGTTGTAGCTGATACCGGTAGAAATATCCAATCAGAAGCGATAGGGACGCCAATGTTGGACGGGAGGACCGGTTGCAAGCGCTCACGAAACTGGATATCCGCTGTTGTTTCAGTAAACTCGTGGATGGTCTCAGCGAAGCCGGAAGGAAAGACTTGGCGAGGCGATAAGCTGGGGCCTGCTCCGGCAGGCAGACTGGTCTCTTCCGCCATCCCAGCACCATCTACGACCAGCCGCTTGACAGCAGCCTGCTTGGGATTCCATCATTGAGAGGTACACAGTAGGGCGCACCGGCGTCTTTGTCGTCGAAAGGGCAAAGCCCGCCTACAGAATCCAACTGGAGGCGTGTGTGTTGAATCTCGAAAACCTAAAGAAGCGGGCCAAGATGCTCGTTCGATGGCACCGCGAGGGTAACCATTCGGTTGGCGGGCGCATCAGGAAGCTGCCCCGATACCGAAAGCTAACCGATATGCAGGCGCTGGCGTTAAAGTTCTCGCTCAGTGAGGCACATGAGATCATCGCGCTGGAAGCGGGGTATGAGAGTTGGGAGGCACTCAAATCTGGACTGTCCGTGGTGACGAAACGAGCGCAGCCTATTGTGCCTAAAGCCTCGGTGATCAAGGGAGCCGCGCCTGTGGTATTCGTCGCGAACGTTCAAGACTCGGCTGTCTTTTTTCGGGACAAGCTTGGTTTTGCGATCGATTTTCTGCACGGTCAACCGCCTTTCTACGGGTCGGTTAGCCGTGGTGCTGCTCGCCTCCATCTGCGTTTTGTTCATGAACCAGTCATCACGCCTGAGGTGCGCGAACGAGAGGAGGATTTGTTGTCAGCCTTTCTCGACGTCGACAACGTTAAGGCTCTGTTCGCTGAGTATAGAGCTGCCGGGGTAGATTTCGCGCAGCCCCTCAGGAAGGAGCCTTGGGGCGGGTCTGCGTTTATCGTGCGCGATCTGGACGGCAATTGGATTTGTTTTGCGGGTTGAAGGGGACGGCGTTCTCTATGGGAGTTGGCCTCGTGCTGGTTTAGTATCATCACGATTCATTGGATGCGAAAAACGATGAGACCGACACTCCTCCGGCTGTTCTTACTCGGCCTGCTATTCGCAAGCGCTCCGACGTGGGCGGCGGCTGGACTGCGTGCGGCCGCTGTGAAGGTGGATATCACTCCGCAGACGTCGCAATGGCTGATCGGTTATGATGCGCGCCAATCGACTGGTGTTCACGACAGGATCTTTCATCGCATTTTGGCCATCGACGATGGCAAAACTAAGTTTTACTTGATTGCCAGCGATATTTGCCTGATGTCGCCCAGCGTTTATGATGGTGTCGCCGCGCAACTCAACAAAGAATTGGGGATCGCGCCGCAAAACGTTTGGTGGAGCGTGACGCACACGCATTCGGCTCCTGAAGTAGGACCTCCCACAATGTACCGCCTCTTGCTTGGACGCTCGAACCATGAATGGAGCCGCGACTATACAAATTTTGTAACTGGGGCGCTGATCCAAGGCGTGAAAGATGCCACGGCCAAGTTAGAACCTGCGACTCTAGCTGTCGGCTCCGGCGTCTCATTCGGCAATATCAACCGCCGCGCCAAAGATGTGGACGGCAGCGTCACGCTGGGACTGAATCCGGATGGCCCGGTGGATCACCAGATCGGTCTCTTACGGCTGGAGCGCGCGGATCATTCGGCCATTGCCGTGGTGGCAAACTTCGCCATGCATGGGACTGTGTTGAGCGGGGCGAATGCAGGGCGCAGTTCTTGCTAGCCCGAATCGTCCAGACCTAGCGTCGAGCGCTGCCGAAGCAGCGGCCTGGTTGCTTCTGCAGGTTGAGAAAGAAGGGACCAAAGAGCGCCAGCGGGCACTTGAGCGCCTGATCGGTCTCCACCTCGGGGGACTGTTAGACGACAGTAAAACCCGAAAGTTAGGTGATGTTCTGTGGATGAAGCGGAATTCGGACGGCCTTCCCAACCTCGCCAACTATTCCTGCTTTGGCCTGTTGGATCTGCCTCATCCTCCGGAAGTGGACGTTGCCGCCGCAGTGAAAGATCAGATGCTGCGAATGAGGGATTCATCAAATCTCCAAAGAGATCCCAACGGGAAGATAACGGTTCACAGTGCCTGGGGCGAGCAGCCCGTAATTTGGGAGGCCGCACTCGGAACCAAGTCGGTTGTGAATATACCGGGCGAAGTAAGCGGAAGTCTCAGTTGGACTTCGGACGAAGCAACCGCATTGTTTTCTAAAGCGAGAGCTTGGTGGGACACGGACAAGCAGACATTCGCGTTCAGCCATAACAACCCATTCGGGTCGATGGCGTTGACGCCCGTTCTCAGGACCTTAGATCGGCTCGGTCAGTTCTTGGCGCGCGTCGTTCTGCCCTTCGTCGACTGGAGCAGCGTCGATGAATGGCATGTATTCGATGAATGGCTGGAGGATGTATTAAAATTCTCCCCTTCTCCTACGGTGGCGCTTCCATACCTCCTGATCCGGCGTCCCAGTCGAGTCGATCACGTTGCCCTCCGACTTGGAACTATGCTTGAGTCCGACATTGAAGGAGGAGCCTCATCGGCGGCGAAAGCACTGCACCACTGGATCCTCTTGAATGATCGAACTCCGACGCCCCCCTCCAGTCTTCTCAACGCTTTGGTGAACCGTGTCGCCTTTCGGCAAAAGGCCGGCATCAAGAAGTGCTTGTCTCAGTTGCTACGCATTGTAGTCGACAAACCAGACTCGATAGCTCCTTCGCATGCAAACCTTCTAGCGGCGAGCCTAGAGCCGTGGCGACAAGTTATCCAGTTGAATGTGGACAAGCCAGGCCGGAATGACTTCGATGAGGCAGATGTCCCAGGTCTCCGCGCGCTCGTGGCGGGGCTAGCTGGTGGGCTAAACATCTGGTACAAATTGTTCGTGCCGGACGGCCAGGAGCCAAGCTCGATCGCGACTTGGCGAGAATTATGCAATGCCGATCCACTACCCGAAGTGCGGACTGCGTTCGATTCGTGCCGGAGTTTGCGTCTCGTTTAGTTCCCGGCCAAGTTAGCGCTAGGAATGCTGCGAGAACCTTGCAAGCCTGGAGTTGCAGTACGTGGGAAGGTAGTGAGACCGATGCCGTGCGAGGCGGTTTCTCCCGACGAAAGTCGGCTTATGAGCGCCAACATCTGTGCTGCGCCCGTATTACGCGCCGCTCGAACGAAGCCTCAAATTGGGCGACGCTAGACACTAGTCGTGATCCGGGAAGTGTCGAACCGTGCTCCGGCCAAATGACGCGCCACTCCTCGTACAGAGGTCCGGGCGGCTGTGAGCCAATTCTAAGCGACCAGAACCCATACCCCAAGCAATGATTTCGGCATAACCAAGCGTCCTCGGCCGCTCATCTCAATTACCCTTCCCTCTCCGCCCAAATCGCCCCTTTATCCCGTTCAAACGCCCGTCCCGGCTTCGCCTGTTCCTCCCCAACCCGGCCAGCCACAATCTCCGCCAATCGGTACGCCTCTCCGTTCACCGGATCGCCCGCCATCCTGCGCAGCAACGCCAGTTGCCCGATGTGCGTCAGCGCATCCGCCAGCGGCGCTTGCATCATCGTCTCTAACCGCGCGTGCAAGCGCCCGCCCGCCGCCAAATATTGATCAAAGCTCTCCAGGGAACCATAGAATCGCCCGACCTCGCCGCTCCAATCGAGCGGCTCCGAAATCTTGTAACTCGCTTCCCCGCCGCCAGCGCACCACCGCTGCGCCCATTCGAGCAAGTCGCCAATATGCGCCAGCAACACAAGTGGAGTATTCAAACAACCTTCCGCCCGAAACGACCCGAATCCCTCTGGCGCATCACGAATCGCTTTTCCTCCGCGACACGCAATGGTCGCCAGCATGTGCCTCAATATTTCATGGTCTCGTTCCATCGATTTTTCGTCTGAAGGATAAGCTAACACCTTCCCATTTTTCAGTCACCAACCCCGCAAAAAATCCACGCTTTTTTATCCTCAATCATCCCATCCACTTAGAGCCGCTCGCCCCTTCGCCAACCGAAAACTCCGTTCTTCCCATCCCGTGCGTTTCGCTATTTTGATTCCAGGTCAGGCGAGCAGCGTTTATTCTCCGCGCCTCGATCAACACACAAATCAGAAAGCAGGCTCACTCATATATGAATCGCAAAGAACGCCGTGCCGTCGCGCACAAGGAGCGCAAATTGGCTCGCAAAGCCGGTTTCCCGTCACCAGAACCCGGGCCCAAACAGCCGGCTCACTCCGTCCGCAGCAACGAAATTCCCAATCCGTCTTCCATGAACCCCAAACCACCTTTGCGAACTCCCATCTCGCAGACTCTTCCGGACGCCAACCGCCCGGCATCTTCGCAAAATCACCCAAAGCATGGCCTCGCTCGACACAACGGCGCCTTCAGACTTCTTGCCACCGAAGACCCCGCTGGCTTCGAAGCGTTAAAACACTCTCTGGCCGAAGAACACCAACCCAGCACTCCAACCGAAGCCATCCTTATTAATGAAATGGCCGAGTCCACTTGGCTCGCGAATCGCGCATCGAACCTCCAAGCCACCTGTTTCGATCCGCAAACCGGTCAAGTCTCCGATACCAACCTCTTTTCCCTCTACCTCCGATGCCAGACCACCCGCCAGCGCTCCTTTCAAAGAGCCCTCAACCAACTCCTAAAGCTAAGATCCGAAAGGCGCAAAGGCGAGGCTGGGTTCGAAGCGCAAAAACAGAAACAAGTCCGCGCGCAAATGGACAATTTCCATGCCGAAGTCCAAAAACAGATGAAAGCCGACGAAGATTTCATCGACAATCCCGAACTTCGCTCCCTCGCCATTCGCATGGGCGTGGCTATGACCCACAACAGCCCCGACCTGGAAGCCCTCAGAAGCGAATTTAAGGAGAAGTGCCGCTCACTCTGGAAGGAGACCCACGCCGCAGCCGCTTAGAATCGTCGCGAGTCATTATAACCACGGAACGCCTGCACTCGTACTATGTCCAAACGGCTATTTTCCGGGGAACTAGGGATTGGGTACGGCACGAATAAGACGTCTGAATTCCGGCGCGAACTCCCGAAATATGTTCAGCCCGACCGTAATGCCTACTTCCTGCGATCCGTCGCGGAATCCGTCCTTCAACGGACTGTAGCGCTTCGGAAACCAAAGATAGGGAATCATCTCGCCCGCATAATCGCCAGCTACCATCGGAATGTTGAGTCGTGTTCGCCCCGCTTCGTTCTTCGTCAGGAACGACCAGAGCAAAGCATGCGCCAGCCTCCGTCCACCGCCCGTGCATTCGCAATGTAGGTAGCGCGGGTCGTAACCCAAAGCCGCGGCCGCGCCATCGCGAACACTGTATTGGATAGCGTAAGTAGCAAGGAATGTACCGGCACGCTTCTCATAAGCTGTCATGCCCTGTCCCCATTCGGGAGGGCGCTTATACAGTTGCGCGCCACCGGCATAGCCGATGGCTGCAAAATATAAGCCCGGCGAAAGGAAAGTGTCGTGCCGATATTGCTCCCAGCGTTGACTTGATGTGAGCGGGATGTACGTCGCCGACGATGGCGGCGTCTGAGCGGACAAGCTTATAGCTGTGACTGCGATAACAATAGCAATACGCATGAATGAAGCGGGAATCCTGAAGCGACAAATGCCTTATCGGCTGTTTATGAATAAATCATTGCACACGGGCGGAAATCCTGATCGGGGCCCAAGGAGGAAAAGCAGCAAAAAGCCCGCGCTCAACCCAAGCGCGGGCCCTCTGAATGAATGGATGAAAGAAACTAAATTTACTTCGCGGGGGTTGCGGCAACGGCAGCCGGTTTCACGGCAGCTTTCGTCTTCGCGACATGATGCTTCTTATGCACCTTCTTGGTTGTCGTCTTGACGGCGGCCGGGGTGTTGGTGTCTTGTGCTTTCGGCGCCGGGGTGGTGGCGGCCGCTAGCATCGCGACGGCAGATAACAGGGAAACGCTGATGAGCTTTTTCATTTTTCTTATCCTCTTTTTGTGGCGGATCTTTTTTGCCCGCCCACAATCCTACTTTGCCTGGAAATACGTTCCGCCGCCATCACGTCGATTGGGGATTTCAGACTAAACTTCTTAATGAAAGAATCGTCATGTGCAGCGAAAAGAAATAAAGATCAAGGCGCAATGGCATCGCGTCGTAGTCGCGGGCGTTCTCTTCTCGGCTGTACTATTGCTGTCGGCCGTCTTTGTAGCGTGGCGAACCGTGCAACAAATCGATTCGCGCGCCGCCCAGTTCAGCGAGCGCGAAACGGCGGCACAGAAGGCCATTGAATCCATCGAGCAGAAGCAGCACGATCTCAACGAGCGCTGGCTCCAATTGGCCCGTAAGAAAGACGTCGTCCGCCGCGAAGAGATTCTCGATCAGTTATCCCAAAACCGCCAGCAAATGACCAGTTCACTCGAGGCCGCCTACGAACAAGGCGAACTGCTTCGCGAAAGCGTGTATGAACAAGGCCACAGCCTCTTGCGCTGGACTACTTGGACCTTCGCCGGCTGCGTTGCCCTCTGGCTCGCCTGCGCCATTTGGGCGGTGAACGCGTCTACCGCTTTGTTCCGGCGCTTGGAGCAGCAGGCCTCTGCGCTCACGCGCTTGCAATATCAGTTTCTGGAAACGCAGGAAAACACCGCGCGTCGTTTCTCACATGAGTTGCACGACGAACTGGGGCAGTCGCTGACCGCGGTGAAGGCGAATCTCACGGCGCTCCACGTGCAAAGCGAACCCGCACGCGTGGATGATTGCATGAAACTTGTGGATCAAGTCATCAGCGACGTTCGCGAAATGTCCCAGCTCTTGCGGCCGACAATGTTGGATGATTTCGGTCTCGATGCAGCGTTGCGCTCGTTGACCGAAAGCTTCTCGCAACGCACGGGAATTGTGACCGAGTATGAAAGCACCTTGTCTGGGCAGCGCTTATCCGATCAAGCAGAGACAAGCTTGTTTCGTATTGCCCAGGAAGCGCTGACGAATGTAGCGCGCCATGCGCAAGCGAGCGAGGTGAAAGTGGGCGTCGCGCGCAATGACGGCCAAGTGAGTTTGACCATTCGAGACAATGGCAAAGGGATGGAAACGCCGAAGCGCAAGGCTAGCAAGCGCACTCTTAAGGATGGCGGTCTAGGCATCGCCGGCATGGAAACGCGCGCCCAGGCTTGTGGCGGGCGTTTGAGCGTGGAGTCGTCTCCCGGAAATGGAATGAAGGTTGAGGTGACGTGTCCGATCAAGTAAAAATCTTGCTGGCCGACGACCATACGATCGTTCGTCAGGGCCTGAAGCTCATTTTGTCCGCGCATGCGGATATGGAAGTAGTGGGCGAAGCCGCCAATGGCCGCGAAGCCGTCGACATGGCCGGCAAGCTGCGGCCCGACGTCGTTTTAATGGACGTGCAGATGCCCGAGTTAAATGGCATCGATGCGGCCAAGCAGATGGTGGCGGCGAATTCGCGCATCCGGATCTTGGCCTTGAGCATGCACAAAGAAGCTGTGTACGTGCGCGAGATCTTAAAGGCCGGCGCGCGTGGCTACATTTTGAAAGATGCAATCGACACCGAACTATTGAACGCAATTCGATCTGTAGCGCAAGGCAACGGCTACATCAGCCCAGCAGTGGCTGGAGCGCTGGACGAGAAAAAGGCAGACCCGAACAACCCGGTCGATACTCTGTCACCGCGAGAACGGGAAGTGCTGCTGCTGATTGCCGATGGAAAAACGAACAAGGAGATTGCCACCAAGTTGAACCTCAGCGTTTATACGGTGGATTCGCACCGCGGCAAGATTATGGAAAAGCTGAACCTGCACAGCGCTGGCGAATTGGTGCGCTTCGCCATCAAGAACGGGCTTGTAGATTGAGCCGCTATGTTAATTTTACGTGTACGGTGGCAGATTGAAACTCGCAGGCTTTCTCCTCATGCCAGCCGGATGGTTTATTGCAGCATCGGCCATCGGGCTGCTTCACCAACTCCCGGCCCAGACGGCCTTCTGTCTGGCGGGTGTGGCGATTGAATTGGTTGGATTGGTCTTTGTAGCGCGCCAACACATCCCGAAACGGGGGAGCAAGAGTGCCGACTGATTCTTTGGCATTGATTTTGTTGATTCCCTTGGCGCTCGCAGGCCTGACCCTCCTGAACGCTGGACTGACTCGTTCGCGTAACGCCTCGCACTTGATGTTGGCGTCAATGTGTGCGGCCAGCGTCGCCATGTTGATTTATGTGATCGTTGGTTGCAGCTTCGCCGGATCGGGTGAAGCCGGTCATGTCCTTCACGTAGCTGGCCGCGATTGGAGTGTGCTCGGTAACGGTCGGCTGTTTGCTCGCAGCATAAATTTCGACGGCTCGGTTGGTCCGTACATTTTGTTGCTGCAGATGTTCTCCGTGGGATTAGCCGCCTTGATTCCGGTGGCGAGCGGAGCCGAACGTTGGCGCTTAGCTGCGGTTTGTGGATCGGCGGCGATTTTGGCCGCGATTGTTTATCCGGTTTTCGCGCACTGGGTTTCAGACCAAGGCTGGCTGGGGCAAGTGGGCTTCCTCGACGCCGGGGGCGCAGCCAGCACTCAGGCCTTGGGCGGTATCACCGCTTTATGTGTCGCTTGGCTTTTAGGATCGAGGCAGAACAAGTTTACGGCGGAGGGCATTCCGACAGCGATGCCGGGGCATAACGGGACACTGGTCCTGTTCGGCGCGTTCTTAGCTTTGGTCGGCTGGCTCGGTTTGAACTTGGCGGGCACCCACAATTCCAATCTCCTGCCGCTGGCCGCCATCAACACGGTTCTCGCCGCCGCTGCAGGGGCCCTTGGAGCCCTGCTCACAACCCGTTTCCGTTTCGGTAAACCGGACGCGTCCCTTTCCGCCAATGGTTGGGTGGCTGGGTTGGTTGCCATCAGCGCCTCCGCGCCGTACGTCAAACCCGCCGCTGCGATTCTCATCGGCCTCGTCGCCGGCCCGTTAGTCGTCTTAGCGATCGAACTGATTGAAGTGCACCTGCGCGTTGACGACCCAGCCGGCGCAATCTCCGTCCACGCCATCGGCGGCATCTGGGGCGTGTTGGCCCTCAGCATGTTCGCCGATCATGGATCGTTCCTCGCGCAGCTCTTGGGTATCGCGACCTTGATCGGCGCGGTTCTACCGGTAAGCTACGGCCTGAACTTCCTGCTGAACCGTTTTGTCCCGTTCCGAGTACAGCCCAGCGGCGAGCGTCAAGGCATGGACCTGTCAGAACTAGGTGCGAACGCGTATCCGGAGTTCGTGACTCACCGCGAAGACTTCATGCGGCGTTAGGTTTTCGCCAAGCCTATAACGAGTCCTCCTGCCACGATCAGCGCGCCACCGAGCAGCAAGGTCGGGCTCGGCTTTTGACCGAAGGCGAAGAACGAGATCAGTTGGGCCACCACAAAAAAGAACACGACGTAAATGCCAAGCAGCTTGCCGAAATCCCACGGCGGCGCGTTGACCACCCATCCGTAGCCGAATAAGACCAAGCCGCCCACGACGAACATCGCGACGCGGGTGGCCATCTGTGAGCTTTGGATACCCGCTCGGACAATGGCATCGCCACCTGCTTCGAGAACAGCAGCGGCAAAAAGAATGAGTAACGCAACCGGGCGGCTCATGCAGTACGACGATCAGTGTTTTGCGACATAAAGTAATAAGCCAAAGACGACCACCGGAATCAGCGCCAGCAGCGCGTACATCAAGATCTTTTTGTGGATCGGTTCAGTTCGCTTCTGCCAAGTGTGCAGTTCGAGCCGTTCCTCCGATACCCCAACTTTGTCTTGATTTTCAAGATCTTTCGCGAAATCTCCCGCGCGCGGGTAACGGTTGGACGGTTCCCGCTCAATCGCCCGGTAAATGATTTCCTGCATCTGAGGCGTGATCGCCGGATTTACCTCGCGGGGCGGCACCGGATAATTCAGCAGGCGATCATTCATGATCGCGAACGGATTCGGACCTTTGAATGGCACATCGCCGGTGAGCATCTCGTACAGCATGATGCCGGTGGAATAGATATCGCTGCGGCCGTCGCCTCGTTTCCCTTTGACCTGTTCGGGCGAGATGTAGTCTGGCGTCCCCATCAAATTCGATAGCTTAGCGAAGGTGAGGCGGCGCGCGCCTTCCTGTCCGGCAATGCCGAAATCGATCAGCTTTACGGTGTCGTCGGGGCCGATCATGATGTTTTCAGGCTTCAAGTCACGGTGCACTACACCATGCGCGTGAATGTATTCCAGCGCCCGGCAGATGCCGATGGTAATTTTCGCGGCACGTTCGGCCGACAACTTCTTCTCTTCCTTGAGGATGTAGCGGAGAAGCTTGCCGTCTACCCACTCCATCGCCATGTAGACTTGCGAACGGTTGGGAACATCGAAGACCTTCATAACGGCGGGATGATCGAGTTTGGTACCGATATCCTGCTCACGCTGAAAGCGCTCGAAAAAGACCGGCTCGCTTTCTACTTCCGGGTGCGGGATTTTAAGGGCGACCTGCGTACCGTTGCGCGTATCGGTGGCACGGTAGATGGAAGCCATGCCGCTGCGCGCTACGAGGTTCTCGATTTGAAAATAATCTAGCTTGTCGCCTGGGTGCAAGAGGATCGATCCGCTCTAGTGGAGTTTGTAATGTCTTCCGCGGTACATACCAACGCGCTCCACTCCGCGAATACGAATGAGCTGAACGCTTATATTATCACTGCCATCGCGCTGCTTGGCAAGGTCTATGAGTTCCTGGGCGGCCTGCGCCAAAGGCGCGTGATGGCCGGCAATTCTGGCGAGGTCTTCGGCATTCACCGAGTTGTGCAAACCGTCGGAACAAAGCAACAAGACGTCACCGGCTGAGATTTGATTTTCGCTGGTATCGACGCTAAGAAACATGTTGTTACCCAACGAACGGCTCAGGACGTGAGATGCAGCCGAGCGACTAGCCTCTCCAGCGGTGACGGCACCCATCCGAAGTTGCTCGTTGGTGAAAGTGTGATCGCGGGTGATCGCCGCAGCATAGCCTTGGCGGATCAGATAGCAGCGCGAGTCGCCGGCGTGAGAAACAATGGCGTGATCGTAGCGAAGGGCGCAGGCAACCATTGTCGTTGCCATGTTGCTACCGGAGGGCGTAATGTTCATCCCCGTCTCGAAAACTTTCGTGTTGGCCGCCTGGACCAAGCGCGGCAGAAGGGTATTTAAGGATTCGCCGCGCGAGGCTTTCAGAAAGCCTTCCAAAACTGTTTCAACGGCGACGCGTGAAGCTACCTCGCCGCGATCATGCCCACCGACTCCGTCAGCTAAAGCAAACAGCCAGCCATGGGTTCGAGCTTGTTCTTCGCTTTCTGGAACGGCGTGTCCGAAAAAATCTTCATTGTGATCTCGTACACGCCCAGGGTCGGAAAGCTGGGCGAACTCAATATCTAACATGGATTCTGATTTCGCCCCGCCTCAAAAGCTAAGCGCGCCCTGCGGCTTGATCTGGCAGCAAGGTGGTTCTGCCGGAGGACTTGCTGGACTTCATGAAGTAGATGCCGCCATAGATAGCCCAGACGCCGGCAATACCGAGCGCCAAGAGCGGTTCCATCTTGCTGCCATAGCCCATGAACGGTCCAATCAAGTAGAACGCCATACAAGCCAAGTTCGCCGCCAAACCAAACACCGGAATGCACAGATGCTTAATGAAGTTGAACTTCGGATGGTTGTGATACGCCACCATACAGATGAAGCAGCTCAACATATACAGCAGGAACGTTCCGAAGTTGGAAGCCAGCGTCACCAACAACAACGTATTGGGCAGATTCGCCATCTTGTCGTGGCTCATGTAGCCAAAGTTCGAC
>Ga0209698_10005861_pt1 | contig 13164 bp, 7 predicted proteins | sample LitLauG_LLR_2012_FD_187203 | JGI IMG/M metagenome (GOLD analysis project Ga0209698, IMG submission 187203) | Freshwater sediment microbial communities from Pennsylvania, USA - Little Laurel Run_MetaG_LLR_2012 (SPAdes) (version 2) | ecosystem: Environmental > Aquatic > Freshwater > Creek >... | reverse complement strand
GTGCGGGCGAGATTGGGAATCACTTTCGCCAAACCGAAATCCAGAATCTTGGCGTGGCCGCGCTTCGTAATGAAGATATTTGCCGGCTTGATGTCGCGATGAACAATACCTTCAGCGTGAGCGGCGTCGAGCGCATCGGTGATTTCGATGGCCAGCGGCAAGATGAAATTCATCTCCAGCGGGCGCCCCGCGATGCGGTGCTTCAGCGTCATTCCGTCGAGGAACTCCATCGCAATAAAGGCGTGCCCATCCTGCTCGCCGATGTCATAGATAGTGCAGATATTGGGATGGTTCAGTGCGGAGGCCGCTTGTGCTTCGCGCTGAAAACGAGCGAGTGCGTGCGGGTCTCGAGCGACATCTTCCGGGAGAAACTTCAGCGCGACAAAGCGGCGCAGGCGAGTGTCCTCAGCCTTGTAGACCACACCCATACCACCGCCGCCGAGGCTTTGCAGAATGCGATAGTGAGAGATGGTCTGGCCCAGCACAGTGCGCGGAATGTTACGTGGTTACAACGGGCAAGTCAATGAGAAGAGAGGAGTTGGTCGTGCCATCTAACCTCCCGATAGCAGAAGATAGCTGTGGGTGCTTATCGTATCTTCGAGTATTCGGCCGTGGCTTCCTTCAGGATCGGGATGTCGGGATCGGCGTCCTTCCAGAGCGTGAGGAAATCCTTGTAGGCAACCATTGCATGAGTACGGTCCTCGTCTGGGCGCTGTGAAGTTCTAGCTAGAAGCGCATTCGCCCGCGCCACACCGAGATGCGCCAGAGCACCAGTCCAGCAATTCCAGACGATGCCACCACGGTCAAGGATCTTCTGAAACTCCGCTGCGGCGGCTGCGCCTTGTCCGATAGCCAGGTACGCCTGGCCGCGAATATAGTCCGGATACAGGCACGACCCGGAGGCATTCGCGGAAAACGCAACTATTCCAAACTCAAGCGGCGCGGAAGGCACTTGCAGGGCTCTCAGTGCCAGAGCTGGATCGTGGTGATTTAGTGCCAATTGCGCCTGAATTGTTGGCAGCCAAAGGAACTGCATCTGTGTGTCCAGTGGAAACCGTTTTGCTAAGTCTCGGACCAAAGTTTCCGCCTGTGTTGCATCGCCCGCCAGAGCGAACGCGAGAGCCGCTTCAGCTTGTGCCCCTTGGCTCAAGGGAGCGAGCTTCAGAGCTTCTGTCGCAGTCTTTCGCGCCTCACTGGCGATGCCGAAAGCGGCCTCGCGCTGGGCAGCAATCCCCTGCCATATCGCGCCCGCTTCTCTGCTGTCAGCCCGTATTGCGGAGTTCACAGCCCGGTGGGTCAGTTCCCGCGCCTTGCCAAGATGGCCAGAGTAAGCCTCGGAGTCAGATGCGAGGGCCAGCCCGAAATTTTCGTATTCGGGCTTCCCTGCAAACCATTGCTCTTGTTCCGCCATGGCGGCGGAATTCGAGCCAAGGAATGCAAGCGCGTACAGAGCCGCAGGGAAAATGTAATTATCCGGTTTGCGGGGCTGCATTACTTGGATGATCTGCCGCGCCTCCTCGAAACGGTGCAGGGCGAGGAGGTAGTCAGTAAGGTTTTCGTCCAAAGTCACCTGATCGGGTGCAAGGTTGATGCCCAGTCTCGTCACTTCAACGGCTTTTTCAAACAGGCCCTGTTCGGCGAAGATGATCCCCAGATTGTTGTACGCTGCAACGTCACGTGGGTAGCTCTCAATCCTTTGCTGATAGGTTTGGGCTGCTTTGTCCAGTTCACCGGTGACAGATGAATAGTAATGGGCAGTGATCGACAACCTCTCCCGTTCGCTGGCATGATCCCGGAGCTGAAAGGCCTTGGTCACATACTCGCCGGCTCGTGCCGGCTCGCCGAGGTTCTCGTAGTGAATACCCACCGCCCCGTAGGCCATTGCAAAATTTGGATCCAGTTCGATGGCTCGTTGATCATGAGGCAGAGATTGCGCGGCACCTTTTTCCTGAGCTGCTTTCTGTCCAAGGCTGTATTCTCTTAAAGCTTCAAGCGACGACGTAGTGGCTTGTTCGAGCGGAACGTCAAACTTCTGCACTGTGGCGAGCGACTCACCCAACTTGCTACGTAACTTGGAAGCTGCTCCGCCCAGCGCGTCGAGCACTTTCCCTTTACTCGATGCGATAGCCTGCTCCTGCGCGAGCGTGACTTCGGTCTGGCAATTCACCGCTTTTACATCCAATACATATCCGCTGCCCGCAGTGGCAATGGATCCGGCAATGTAGATCTTGCTGCTCGCACGCTGGCAAATCTCCCTCGCCATCTCAGGCGTGAGCTTGGTGTCGCGCGCCCGCATCATCAGGGTTAAAGTGGCAGCAACTTTGTTATCGGAGACTACATTCAAGAATGGCGACTGGTTGAGAGACACACTCAGCGCGGTCTTCAGCGTGTCATCGAATACAGGATCGGCGGTGCGGTTGCTGAAATCGGCTAAAACCACGGTATCTTTGTCGGTCAGTGGTTTAGCTCGATGTGAACGATAGTAGAAGGCACCGAAAATGAGGGCGACGATTAGCGTGACCGATGGAACCATGGTGTTCCAGACATGGCTCTTCAGTGACGAGCGAATCTCCGCTAATTTCGGTGCGCCGGCGTTGGATCCCGAAATCGCTTCAGCCGCTGGGGAACCTGAGGCTGGAGTGGTTTGCGTGATTGCGTCCTTTGTCCCCCCTTCCTGCGCTGCTGGCACTGTGCCGGAATCTGCTGACGGTATGCGCCCGGACTCTGTGTCGCGTTTCAGCCGCTGCAACTCGGCACGCATCTCCTTGGCGCTCTGATAACGCAGTTCCCGGTCTTTCTCCAGTGCCTGATTGATAATGTCTTCCAACTTTCGCGGAATATGGCGATTGACGCGAATTGCAGACGGCGGATCCGAATCGAGAATAGCCTTGAACACAAGAGCCGAGGTTTCACCACGAAACGGCAAAGCTCCTGTCGCCATTTCGTACAGCACCGCGCCGAACGAAAACAGGTCGGTGCGCGCATCTAGCTCCTTGCCCTTGACCTGCTCGGGCGACATGTAGGCAACCGTTCCAAACGTCGAGCCGGCGCTGGTTAAGCGATGTTCGTCCACGGTCTCGGCAAGCGCAATCTGACTCGAAGAAGCGGTCGAAAGTGTCACCTTGGCCAATCCGAAATCGAGAATCTTGCCATGACCGCGTTTGGTTACGAAGATGTTGGCAGGTTTAATGTCGCGATGGATGATTCCTTCGGCGTGCGCGGCATCAAGGGCATCAGTAATTTCGATGGCCAGCGAGAGAATCAAGTCCGTGTCCAGCGGACGATTGTCGATGCGATGCTTCAGCGTCACACCATCCAGGTACTCCATGACAATGAAGGCTAGACCGTTTTGCTCATCAATCTCGTAAAGGGTGCAGATGTTTGGGTGATTGAGAGCCGAAGCCGCTTGCGCTTCTCGCTCGAACCGAGCTAGTGCTTGCGGGGCCTTGGCGACATCGTCAGGCAGGAACTTGATCGCTACGGAGCGGCGCAGCTTCAGGTCTTCGGCCCGGTAGACCACACCCATCCCGCCACCGCCCAGTTTCTCGATGATGCGGTAGTGCGAAATGATCTGGCCGATCACTGGCGCAAAATCTTATGTCTGTGAAACGGGCAAGTCAATGAAGACGAGGAAGTTGGCGGAATTCCAAGAACGTAGTTGTCGAAAATCCCCATTTCACTCATTGACCAAGTTCTGCGTCGAGTTTCGATAAATTGATGGGAGGGTGGAAGCACTCTAACCCCTCCCCCATTCCGATCTTGACGGGTAGTGCTCTCCGCGACAAATTCAGCTACACCCCCTCCCCGGGGATGCGCTATCTGTTGAGAAGGCTCGACAATTCGGAATTCGGCAGCTCATGCGGGAATCAGGTGCATCGCAACATGCTACCGCGCGGTTCTTACGGGGCGAACGCGTGCATCCACGAACGAGGACTAGGCTGGAAGTGGCAGTGAACAAGTTAGAGTGCGGAGGCTCGGCTAGCTCCGCCGGAGGAGCCGAGGGGCAATGAGTGTAATCGGGATTTAACGCCAATCGGTCTGCCGTGCATAATAGAGGCATGGAGAAGGAAATCTGCCTAGAACCAGTCCCCGATGGAGACGTGAGCATCGCTCAATGCTCGATCTGCAAAGAGCAGTTCCACTCTGCGCCTATTGGACCGAGAAAACCCATGAGCAGTTTTCGGCAGCACATTCAGGAACAGCATCCTGACGCTGTTTTCAGACCTCGGACTCCCTTGTACAAGAAGAGGTAGAGGCAGCCTTTTTCCCTGACATGTACGGCCTTACAGTCCGGGGCCTCACGTTAATGAACATAATTAGGCGTTTGTACTCAAAACCCGCCTGCAAGATCAATGAGTGCAATGGCGATTTTTCAACAATGTGGTCAACGAAAGAAGCGAGACGAAACATAGTCCGAGAGCAGATCCCAAAATCTCTGCTGGTGGCGGGCGAGCATCCTTCCTACCGAAGTCCGTTCGAGAAACTGTTCAAAAGGATGCTCGTCCCGCGTTTGGGAAGCTAGTTCTTCGCCAGCTGCACCGGCACGGTATGCCATTGGCTGGTGTACAGCTTTTCGCGTTCGCGCTGAGTGATAGGCTCGTAAATCAATGATATTCCCAATTGCGGAAGGTTCATGGAACGAACAATTCTTGTCGAACCGTTCTCGGTGACAAAAAGTTTGCTGCTACCTGGCCGTGCATCCTCAAAGCTGCGGGCTATAACCATTGCGCCGCCTCTTCCATCCGCGGGGAAAATTTTGACGATAAGCGGTCGCTTGTTGGATTCCAGAACAAAGGAATAGTCGCCCGCCGGAAGCACCGTATTGGCCCAACGAACCTCGCTCGATAGCTGGAACTTGCCGTGCACGGCGTTCTGTGCGTTCGTGACAACAGCCCCTGTGACGATTGAAAGCAGCAGCAAAAGATTTCGAAAGTTTTTCACGACTGGCCTCCTGTTTTGATTTTTCGTCCAGCGGAATCTTGGGTTCCGACCGTGCGATGGTGTGAATCTGCCGGAGATGGGCCGGAAGCTCAATGGATTGCAAATCCCAAGCAGGTGGAATCTGTCTCCCTTTGCAATTGCCTGATATGTAATGACTTGGAGCTCTACATCCCAACCCAAAGGGGGCTGTCCTAGCCGGTGCTATATTGTTTGCGCTAAGAGACGCCAGCATGATGAAGGAAGCCGAAGGAGCGCCGCAGTCCTCTCCAAGTCCGCCGGACTCCGGAGTCTTTCGCTTCGGCAATTTCGAGGTCGATCCCCGCGCAGGAGAACTGCGCCGAGGCGGGATCAAACTAAAGCTCAGCGGCCAGCCTTTCAATGTTCTCGTGGCTTTGCTTGAGAAGCCCGGCCAGCTTCTCACACGCGAGGAACTGCATGACAAGCTCTGGTCTCAGGACACATTCGTCGATTTCGAGCACGGGCTCAACAAGGCCGTAAACAGGGTCCGTGAGGTGCTCGGGGACGTTGCCGATAACCCGCGTTTTGTCGAGACTTTGCCGCGGCGTGGATATCGCTTCATTGCTCCGATTGAAGGCGGGGCGACCCCACAACCAGTCACACCCAGTATTCCCGCGAAGGCCACATCACCCGAAGCGGTTCAGATGGTATCTCCCCTTGTCGCGCGTTTTCAGGAAAAGCGACTCAAGATCTTGGCACTCGGCATGGTGGTGGTTGTCGCTCTGCTGGTTGCGTTCAGCTTGACCGGTGTTCGTGAACATCTTTTTGCCCATCCCGGTGCGACCCACATCGGCTCCGTGGCAGTTCTTCCCTTGGTGAACCTTTCCGGAGACGCCGAGCAAGATTTTTTCGCCGACGGGATGACAGAGGACTTGATCACGGACCTCGGAAAGATCGGGGCTCTACGGGTGATCTCGAGGACGTCGGTTGTGCAATACAAGGGTACGAAAAAACCGCTGCCCGAGATTGCCCGGGAATTGCAGGTGGATGCAATAGTTGAGGGGACCGTCACTCGTTCGGGGAATCACTTGAAGATCACGGCGAGCCTATTGCAAGCTTCCCCGGAAACGCATCTTTGGGCAGACAGTTATGAGAGCGAGGCCGGTGACATCCTAACCTTGCAAGGCGAGGTGGCACAAGCCATCGCTCACGAGATTCAGGTGAAACTGACGCCCGAGGAGCAGAAGCTGCTGGGCAGCGCACGGCAGGTAGACCCGCAAGCGCATGATGACTACTTAAGAGGACGGTATTTCTGTGACCGCGACACGCGCGGAGCCCTAGAAAAGGGAATCAAGTACTTCGAACTGGCCATCAAAGAAGCCCCGTCGGATCCGCTGGGCTATGCCGGCCTTGCGAGTTGTTATGTCCTATTGGCCTGGGGTGGTGGCGACATTTTCTTCGGAGATCTTTCGGAAGCCCAGATACTGACGAAGGCGAAGGACGCTGCATTGCAAGCGTTGCGAGGCGACGAGAATCTGGCCGAGGCTCACACATCACTTGCGAACATTGAGATGGTTCTCGACTGGAACTGGGCTGGCGCGGAACGAGAGTTCAAACGTGCGATTGAGCTCAACCCCAGCTATTCTCCAGCTCATGTCTACTATGCGCATTTCTTGGCAGCCACCGGCCGCTCGAATGAGTCCGTGACCGAGGCAAAACGATCGCTGCAGGTAGATCCGTTTTCCTTCTTCACCATGGACTTTACTGATTGGGCATTTTACCTTGACCGGCAGTATGACCTGGCGACCAAACAAAGCCAGAAAACCTGGGAACTCGCAGGATCCGAAATGCAATGGTCACACTACGACCTTGGCCAGATTTATGATGCGACGGGACGACATCGAGAAGCCATCGAAGAGTACATCAAGGCGCAGGAAGTATTCGGAATGAGCCCGACAAGACTCAGAGAATTGCGAACTGCTTATCACCAGTACGGGGAGAAAGGATATTGGCGGAAGAACCTCGAGTTCTGCAGGGAGGCCTCAAAAGAGCAGCGCAAGTTTGCTACAGTTTCAGGGTATGGCTTCTGCGATTATGTCAAAGACCTGTATGTGGCGTCCTTCCATTTTCGTTTGGGGGACCTCGATGCAGGTTTCCAGTCTCTGGAATCGGCAACCACCAAGCACGAGACCGAGCTTATTTACCTCAACGTTGACCCGCAATGGGATAGTGTTCGTTCGGACCCACGCTTCCAGACGCTCCTTCGCCGTATAGGTCTAATCGGCTAAACGCTCCCTATGCCGACAGGCGAGCCGGGATTTCGGTCATTTAAGTTTCAATGTGAGTCTGTGACTGAGTCGTTCAGCGGCTTCTGACGATGGCCTATTAATGGCGAGTGACGACAACCCGTCACTCGACTGTTGTTAACAGGCGTTTACACTCAAGTACCCCGCACAAGGTCAGATCAGTGGGGGGTCAATGAGTGAACGGGGATTTCTCGCCAATCAGCAGTGTCTGTATGAAAGCATTCGTTTCATAAGATTTTCTCATCGGTCATAGGTGAGAGGGCCGTCGTTCTCTTGAGGAGCTTCATTCCGCGCTTTGGAACAGGGAATAAACACTACGTCACCCGGCTGCAACTGCAAGTCTGCTACCTTGGCAGCAAGCATCTTCTTCAGATGAATTGGGGTTTCTTTGGGCAAGCTCGCTGTCGGTCGAATCAGCCTGCTGGAATCAAGTGCTGCGTTATGGAGGGCCCCCTTGGCCAGAGCCAGCGCTTGGAGAACGGTCAGACCTTTGTCGTCCAAGGCAAATCCGCTAGGCTGTTGAACACACCCAACAACATATACATTTTGTAGTCCTTGTCCTGGTGCCTGCGCTACGACTGTACCGAGCAGAAGAACAACAACAGCGGAGATGGATAGCCCTTTATTCATGGGTCACCCCAACCGAGAATCTTACCCGAACTCCCTAGCTGACGCTAACAGGCGTTTGCACTCAAAAACCCCTCGGCAATGGTCAAGAGCGTAATCGCGATTTTTCACCACCTACGAAAGTCCGCCCGGTCAGGGTCTGAATTCCCATCCTATCCAATGGAAAATGACGCGGGGAGGCCTACTTCGGAAAGATTCCTGGGCAGGCGTTTCGCCTGCCCAAGACTGGAATTGCACTTTGGCTTTCACTCAGTCCTTCTGTTTTAGGTGCGGCATGGCTTGCGTCAGATGAAGAGAGCCAAGACTCTTCTCTGACGCCGCGCCATAGAGCTCTGGATGAATGTAATATCCACGCTCGTTCTCGGCTTTGTCGACGCTCACCTCAAGGGGATGAGCCTTGGCATAGGCGTCGTGACGCACGCCTGTGACCTGCCATGAGACTTTCATCCCTGGCTGGCCGCCCGCAATCATGAATTGGTTGTTGGTGATTTCCCGGGCGATGTGAAGATTCGGCGCGGGTTCGCCGATAGCCGTGAGCTGATAACGAAAGTCGCCGTTGACGGCTTCAAACCAGTCAGGGAGACTCACAAGGGCCGAACCGCTGGCATCCATCCGTGCCGCCCCCGTGTAGATGTTCATCATTTCCGAGGACTCGACCGAAGCGTGATAAAGATACTTGTTGGCAGGATCAAGGGGATGGTCAATCTTGAAGTCCTTGGTGCCTGCCGTAATCGCGCCGCTGACGTTCAGGTTCCCACCGCCATCCAAGAACATGCTGCCGCCAGTGCCCGCCGCGTAAAGCGGAAATCCTCCACCCAAATTATTGATGACGGCGGTGTCGTTTGTGGTGTTGGAGCCTGTTACCGCTACCAAAGCGTTGCCGTGATCCGAAGCGGCAACCACGGCATAGCCAACGTCGGAATCGCCAATCACGCCGAGGGGAACAAAGCCGATGAACGAGTTGGCGACGGTTCCAAAAACGTTGCTGCTGCCCCCAGTGCCGATGCCATTGCTGCCGAACCCCTCGCCTAGAACTCCGAAACCTCCCAGACCGGTCCCCCCGCTTCCCCCGACGACGCCGGCGTTAGTGCCTGAAGTACCTATCACAGCTACCTGGGGGCCGACGTTAATGTTTACTCCCTGTCCCGCGCTAATACTTCCGGTTACGCCCTCATTTCCGGCAATCTTGATGGTTGTGCCGCTTTGACTCATGATCGAGTCGTTGACGGTGGCACTGCCTCCGTTGCTGGCAAACTTGGGGAAGAACCCCGTCTTGCAAGTGGACCCACCCCCCGCACATCTGATTTCGTTTCCCTGATCTTGGGCAAACACTCCTGCCGCGCAGAACAACAACAGAATTGCCCCTGCCAAAACTCTAATGTGCTTCATACCATCCTCCTCGAATTCTTGGTGATGTCTTGCCCGCTTAAGGGCTCTATTCAGGAAATCGGAAATGGCAGGCAAAAGACGACAGGGGCTTACAGATTTCACGGGGTAGTTGCGGCGGCGACTTGACGGTGGATAAACACGTTATTGGGGAGTTTCTGGTCCCAATGACGCCAAAGATCCAACCGCCGCGCGACGATGTTCTGAGCTTTGGTGGTGTCGCCGGTGCGACGGTAAAGCGCGGCAAGAGCCTCATAGTGCCGCGAGAGCGTGGTTACATCCTCCAGGTCCGCATAGGGGTCTGGCTTGCCAGCCATGACTTTATCCAGCAGTTGCTCGTATAAACGCACTGCGCTGCGCGGATCTCCCGCATCCGACTCGTAATCCGCCAGGGCACAAGAGGCGATATATGCCGCACTGTCAAGTTCCATTCCTTCGGTGGGATATTCCTTTATCTCCTTGAGAATAGCCAACGCCGCATCAACCCTCTGCTTGGCTTCGGCAGGCCGATGCAAAAGACAAAGGGTGTAAGAAGAATCTGCCAGCGCGATCGCCTGATCCTCGTGCGATTTGGGATCGTTCTTGACCTCACTGAGACGCTGAATCACGGCGTCATAAACCGAGAGCGCTCTACCCGCATCACGATGGCGCAGGACGTCTCCTAACTTATTTCCGGCGGTTCCGATGCGCGCCCGGCTGGTGGCGTCGTTCGTGTCCTTGCGGGCCACATTCTCAGCCAGGTCGAAACATTCCTGCAGAGCTCGAATCGCCTCTTCCGGCTGGCCCAGATTGATTCCATCGTCGCCTGCTAAGACGCGACCCTCTGCGACATCCACTCCGCACATCGTGTTCATGCGAAGTTCCTCGTCAGGATACTGGACCTTGGCTGCGATGACCCTGGCCTCCCGGATGGCGGCCGAGGCTCCTGTGAGATCGCCTTGGTAGAGCAGAGCGTTGGCAAGGACGCGGAGCCCTGCCGCAACATTACGCTGTGCCGACGCAACTGGACGCGCCACTTCGACGGACCGTCGAGCATAGGCCCCTGCCGCGTCGTAGGCGTGCATGTTGCTCTCGACCAACGAGAGATTCACGTAGCTCCCCGCGACCTCGTTGCGGTCCGAATCCTGCACATCCGGCAGGCGCAACACAGCCTCAAAACGATCTGCGGATTTATGCGCCAGAGCGGATGCTTCCTCGTTGCGGTTGTCCTGCCAAGCCATGATCATCAAGTCATGAAGGATAACTCCGGATCGCAGCAGCGCCGCGCGATCATTGGGCCGGGAGACCAGAACCACGTCCATGAGTTGGTTGGCTTTCTTCAGGCTTTCTTCAGCCTGCGCAGGCTCACCGAGGTTGAGCTCAATCGGTACACCTTGAACCCGCGCGACTCGCCAATAGCCTTCCCCGAGTTCCCGAGACAGCTCCACATCTCCACCGGCATCGGATGCAAGCCGTCCGAGATATTCCAGGGAGGCGGCAACCAATTTCTGTCTGGCCTGGGTCGACCCAGGCAGGCCCTCAATCACCTTGTCTAGGTCAAAGACCTTGTTGGAAAGTTGCCGTAGCTCCTGAAATCGTCGTTGTGCAATGATCCGCTGGCGGTTCGCCGCATACAAGCCGGCCGAGAGACTGGCGAAAACAAGCAACGCAGCGGTTACCGGCAGCCAGTGGCGCCGTAAGAACTTGCGTATGCGGTAGGGGACACTGTCCGCGCGGGCGCTGATCGGTTCGTGGTCCAGGTATCGTTGAAGGTCAGCGGAGAAAGCAGTAACTGAGCTGTAGCGCTCGGCCGGATTCTTCTTGAGCGCTTTCCCAACAATGGTGTCGAGGTCGCCGCGCAGCGTGCGGCGCAGCTTTTCAGGCGTGCTGTCGCGTTTCGCGCCGTTAGCCGCGAGTGTCTCCGTGTCAGCCCGGGCGGTGGCAACGACACTCGACGCTCGTGGCGGCTCCGTGTCCACGATGCCCCGGACAAGTTCCGCAGCGGAATGTGGACCGGTTCCGGCCGGATGCTGCCCGGTCAGCAGGAGATAGAACAGCACACCCAGCGCATAAACGTCGGTCGCGGTCGTTATCGGCCCGCCGGTCACTTGCTCAGGAGCGGCGTACTCGGGGGTGAGCGCCGAGCCGCCCTCGCGGGTCAGCATGGTCGCTGCGCCTTCGTGCCCCTCTCCTTCCAATAACTTCGCGATACCGAAATCCAGCAGTTTCACCTGGCCATCCTGCTTGACCATCACATTTGACGGCTTGATGTCGCGATGAACGATCAGGTTGGCATGCGCGTGCGCAACGGCGCCCAGGACATCAAGAAACAACCGGATGCGCGCTGCGACATCCAGGCAGTGGGCGTCGCAGTAGTCATCGATCGGCTCACCCTCGGCATACTCGAGGATGATGAAGGGCTGACCCGCAGGACTGACACCGGCATCCAGCAACTCGGCAATACTAGGATGGGAGAACCGGCCAAGAATTGCGCCTTCCCGTTTGAAGCGCTCTTCACCGCCGTGGCCCATGAGAGCGGCGCTCAAGAACTTGACGGCTGCCTTGCGCTCAAATCTGCCGTCGGAGCGCTCCGCCAGCCAAACCGTCCCCATTCCGCCCTGCCCAATCAGAGAGACTAACTTGTAAGCCCCGACGGTCTGGCCTGCCAGCCCGCGGCTCTGGGCAAACATGGCAGGCCCCGCATGCAGATATCTTTCTTGTTCGGCCGCCTCGTGCTCCTGCAGCAATTTGTCGAGCTGGCTTGCAAGAGTAGGATTCTCTGCCCGCAGTGATTCAAGCCAGCGGACGCGCTCGGCTCCCGACAAGGTCAAAACCTGATCGAGATACGGGCTCAGCACCCGCCATTGGTCCGGGTCCACGACCGACATCGATGCCTCATAGTGAAGCCTGAGAGCGAAGCTCGCGGTGGAGATAAATGCGCGCTTTCTCCCATTGCCTCTGGACTGTGCGTTCGGACAGATTCCGCATGGTTGCAATCTCGCCGAAGGAGAAACCGCTAAAAAACTTCAGATCCACAACCTCGGCGAGAGCCGGTTCCACTTGAGCTAACTGATCGAGCGCATCGCTGATCTCCGCCAGTTCGCTCACATCGGCGACGTCTGCGTCGGCATGGCTCTCCAGCGAGGTGATCTCGAATTGTCCCCCGCGCTTCTGCGCCCGCCGGTTGCGGGCGTGATCAATGATCAACCCGCGCATAACGCGGGCAGAATAGCTCATGAAACGGCCGCGGTCGGTGAAGGAAGGCCCCTCGCGCCCGGCGATATCAAGGTAGGCCTGGTGCAGAAGTGTGGTAGCGCTCAGCGTGACAGGAGGCCCCGACCGCCCCAGCTCGCGCTTGGCCAGGCGGTGGAGCTCAGAGTAAAGGGCTGCAAATAAAGCGTCCGGGGCAGAAGCTCCCCCTTGCTCGACCGCCCCGATTAGCGACGAGATTGTGGGCTCCACGGCGCACCCCACATGCTCCGACCCGGTTGCGAAAGGGTGGCGCATTTGCTGCGATTAGTCAAGCGTGGCCTGCTCGCGCAACCTTCGAGGAACGAGGAGTCGGGGTGTCCGCGATCGCAGCCTCTATGCGCTTGAGTATGTCTCGGACGCGGGCAGGGTGCCTCCCATCCGCGTCTCGCCCAGTCGCTGCAATTCCTTCGCGCTCGCCCATTTCGTCGTGCCGTTGAGGGTCAGCGCCATGCTGTCTTTCGACAGATAGGCGGACGTAGTCACAAGATCATAGACAGGTGCGAGTCTCGCTTCGCCCTGAACGTCCAGTCAGGTGGATTTAGCGTCGGCGAGGGAGTCTCTTTGCCGAGGCCTCGGATCCAGGTGGTTCACGGAACGGTTCCACAGAAATGCGCTGGTAGCACACTTCCAGCACGGTCAGGTATTCTGTGCCGCCCGGCAATTGAAGGACTACGCTGTCACCCACTGCCGACTTCATCAACGCGCGCCCCAGGGG
>Ga0209698_10005860_pt1 | contig 13164 bp, 14 predicted proteins | sample LitLauG_LLR_2012_FD_187203 | JGI IMG/M metagenome (GOLD analysis project Ga0209698, IMG submission 187203) | Freshwater sediment microbial communities from Pennsylvania, USA - Little Laurel Run_MetaG_LLR_2012 (SPAdes) (version 2) | ecosystem: Environmental > Aquatic > Freshwater > Creek >... | reverse complement strand
TTGCGGCTCGTCAATCGCCAGCTGCGCGAGGCCGAGCGCAAGATCGGCGCGCTCATCGACAGCCTTACGGCCAGCCAGGAGAGTGAGCCGGGGCAGGAGGCAGCATGACGTGGCGATCCTCGCATCCTTGCCGGGAGTGGGAAGGACCGTCCTCGCCACGCTGCTCGCCGAAGGCTCGGAGCCTCTGCAGCGACGCGACTACGCCGCCATGCGTAGTTTGACAGGAGTCGCGCCCGTAACCAAGCAATCTGGCAAAAGCCGCTACGTCGTGCGCCGTCAGGCCTGCAACGACCGCCTCGGCAACGCCTGCTATCACTGGGCGCGCGTCGCCGTGCAGCATGATCCAAGAAGCAGAGCCAAATACGCCGAATTGCGCAAGCGAGGACACACTCACGGCCGCGCCCTGCGTTCTGTCGCAGACCGGCTACTCGCCGTCGCCTTCGCGATGCTGCGATCCGGCTCCACCTTCAACCCCGATCTCGCGGTTCAAAAAACGGCTTGATAAACGGTGGGGAGTCCCCCCCTATTTGGCGAACGCCCTCGCGACCGCCCGCTCGACGGCGGCGTGAGCGCCCGTTTTCAACAGCGTCCCATGCGCGGCAAGCATGGTGTCGAACTCCAGCGCCAGAAGCCGCTCGAAATCCGGGCGCAGCGACCCGCCGGGCGGCGTGGCGGCCTTGAGCCACAGCGGGCCGATCAGGGTGGATTTCGAGAAACCCAGAATGGGCATTAGGAGCCGCGCCGGCCAATTCAGGTTGCTGTAGTCGCCGTAGGTCTGCAGCGCGTCGCAGGTCAGCAACACGCCCCGGCCTCGCGCCAGCACGAGCGCACTTTCGGGATGCAGCGAGGCGCTGAAACAGATCAAGCGGGCGCCGGGAAATGGCAGTTCGCCGCCTTCCGTCAGCTCACGGTCGATGGCCGGCGTTTTATAGCGTTTGCCGCCCGTCTGGCCCCAGAACTGCGGCTTGTAGCGGTCCATGTAAAACGGATCGTCGCTGCCATGGAAGCTGCCCAGCCGCATGACGTGCCGTACGGTTCCCAGGGCGTCGAGGTCGCGCAAGCCCTTCTCGTCCAGCCGGATCGGATTGACCAGCGTGAGTTCCGAGCCCGACTGCACCACGGCCATGTTGCGCGAGAGCCGAATGAAACGATTGAAGTCGATGGCGCCCCGGACCAAGAACAGGTCGTCGCCGAAGGGCTCGACGGGGCCGTGGGGATAGGCAGGCGGAAAGTCCATGTCGCCGGCTCGCCTCCTTTTGCGTCAAGCGCCGAAGCTAGCCGCGACCCCATTCCGCGTCAAATTCATGGGGTTTGCGGCCGCGTTCAAGCCGCCGCCGCGAGGCCCTCGAACAGAGGCCGTCCGTCGACGCCGCCGGTCAGCGCGTCCACGAGGTTTTCAGGGTGAGGCATCAGACCCAGCACATTGAAACCGGCGCCATAGACGCCCGCGATATTGTTGATGGACCCGTTGGGATTGGCCGCCTCCGTCACCGCGCCCGCCGCGTCGCAGTAGCGGAACGCGACGCGGCCATCTTGCTCCAGTTCGTAGATGACCGCCTCCTCGGCCACATAGGCGCCCTCGCCGTGCGCCAGCGCATAGGTGACAACCTGTCCGGGCTTGTAGCGGCGCGTGAAGAAAGGCGCGACGGTTTCGACCCGCAAAGTCTGCATGCGACCGATGAATTTCAGCCCTTTGTTGCGCATGAGCACGCCGGGCAGCAGCCCCGCCTCGCACAGAATCTGGAAGCCGTTGCAGATGCCCAGCACCAGCCCGCCCTTCGCCGCATGCTCCCGCGCCGCGTCCATCACCCGCGCCCGCGCCGCGATGGCCCCGCAGCGCAGATAATCGCCATAGGAGAACCCGCCAGGCAACACCACGAGGTCCGTCCCCTCCGGTAGCCGTTCGGCGTGGTGCCAGATGATCTCGACCTGCGCCCCGGCCTGCCGCAGCGCGCGCGCGACATCGCCCTCGCGGTTGGAGCCGGGAAACAGCAGAACGGCGGCATGCAGCGGCTTAGTCATGCTCGACCGAGTAGGATTCCACGACCGTATTGGCCAGCAGCTTTTCGCACGCCTGTTTCAGCAATTCGTCCGCCGCCGCGCCCTCGACGCCGTCAAGCTCGACGTCGAACACCTTGCCCTGCCGCACGCTGGCGAAGCCTTCAAGGCCCAGCGACTTCAGGGCGCCCTCGATGGCCTTGCCCTGCGGGTCGAGCACGCTCTGTTTCAGGGTGACGACGATCCTGCGTTTCATAAAACTCCCTCAGGCCGCGTTCGAGGTCGGCGACATCGTCAGCAGCGAATAGATCGTGGCGGCGTCGCGTGCGCCGCGCAATTGCGCGGCGACGCCGGGATTGCGCAAGGCCCGCGCGGTCGTCGCCAGCGCTTTGAGGTGATCCGCCCCCGCCGATTCCGGGGCGATCAACAGAAAAATGAGATCGACCGGCAGCCCGTCGAGCGCCTCGAAGTCGATGGCGCGCTCCAGCCGCGCGAACACGCCGCAGATGCGCTCGCAATGCGCCAGCTTGCCGTGCGGGATCGCGATGCCGTCGCCGACCCCGGTGGGGCCGAGCCGTTCGCGTTGCAGGATGGCGTCGAAGATTTCGCGCGCCGGCAGGCCCGACGCCGCCGCCGCGCGCTCCGCCAGCTCCTGCAACGCCTGCTTCTTGCCATTGACGCGCAGGGCGGGAATCACCGCGTCCTGCGTCAGCAACTTTTCTAGCGCCATGCTTTCAAACTCGAATTGTCCGACTCGACGGCGTCCGCGCCCGTCGTTCGGTGGGGCGGCGTCCACGCCGCCCTCCCTTCCAACGCACGACCGATCAATGAGGATCCAGCCAGCCGACAGCCCCGTCGCCGCGCCGATAGACGATGTTCACCCGCCCGCTTGTGGCGTGCTGGAACACCACGACGGGCGTGCCCGTCAAGTCCAGCTCCAGCACCGCCGAAGCGACTGAGAACGTCTTGAGCGTCTGCGTCCCCTCGGCGACCACGACGGGCGCGAAGTCGCCCGACATTTCCTCGGCCTCCTCGGCCGGCGCCTCGATGACGAAATTGGCGACTTCGCGCCGCTCTCGCCCCGCAGGGGGCTCGTGGCCGGAGCCGTGCTCCTTCAGACGCTTGTTGTATTTGCGTAGGCGCCGCTCGATCTTGTCGGCGGCCTGCTCGAAACTGGCGTAGGGCTCGTGCGCGCGGCCCTCCGATTGGAGGTTCATCCCCGAACTCAGGTGCAACGAACAATCGGTGCGAAACGCCGGGCCGTCTGGCGAGATCACCACATGGCCGGTGACTTTGCCGTCGAAATAGCGCGCTATCAGCGCCTGCACCTTGTCCAGCACATGGGTGCGCAACGATTCGCCAATATCGAGATTTTTTCCGGAAACCCTGAGCGGCATAGCGGCCCGACCTCGCTCTTTCCGCAGCCGCCGCGCCGCCCCCGGACACTCCCGGCGGGCGCGGACTAGAGGCCCGGAATCGGACCTAGCCCTAGAAGCGGGCCGGGGCGATGTCAAATGCGAGTCGTCCTGTCGAGACACGCCCTTGTAAAACAAGTCCGCGAGCGCGAACGCCGATTTGCTTGCCGTCGCGGCTTTGCATAACGTCCTGCGGGTGTCGGAGATTCGACGTTGCCAAAAAAGCCCAAAACGCCCGGCAATCCCAAGTCGAAGGCCGGCCCCGGGAGACAGAAGCCGCCGCGGGAGCTGTCGCTTGACGATCTGCTGGGTTCGCTCGATCCCGATACGATGGCGCGGCTGCGCGAAGCGCTGGCGGGGACGGAGGCGGATCACGACCCTGACGTGCTCGACCTCCTCGACGAATTGCTGCGCCGGCTCGAATCGCCCGGCGATAGCGACATTTCCGAGGACGAGGAGTTGATCGACGATGTCGTCGCCGAACTCGTGCAGTTGGGCGCCGACCGCACCGGCGGCGACCCCGAGGCGCGCGAGCTCGCCGCCGCTGTCGACGAGAAGCTGGACAATTCGCTCGCCGGCGACCGGTTCGACGCCGCCTCGCTGGTTCTGCTCGCCAAAATTCTAAGCGATTCCAAATGGACAGTGCCGGACCGGCTCAAGACCCGGCTCGTCGAGGCGCTCGACGCCGCCCCGCCGGCCGAGCCCAGCGAATTCGACCTCAAGTCGGCGCTGCACCAGATCGCCGAAGCCGCGGGCGACGACGCGTTCGCCGCGCACGAGGCGCTGAGCTCCGTGCTGGCGGCGTTCCCCTCGGATGCGGCGGCCCGCATGCTCGGCGTATTGGCGTTCGGGCGCGAGCCGGTGCTGTTGCAGACGCTGGCCGGTTTCGTCATGCACCCGGACCCGGCATTGGCCTCCTCCGCCGTCGCAAGCCTCAAGAACGCCGCGAGCGGGCGCAAGGTCGAGAGCTCGCTGGTCGAGCGGCTGGTGCGGATTCGCCCCTGGCTGACGCCTGACCGCCAGACGCCGCTCGACGAAGCGATTCGCGCGCTACGCGGGCAGGCGTTGCCGCCGCGCGAGACGGCGCGGCCAACGCCGCTCAAGGCGTACGTCATGGCCTGCGACGGCATGGGCTCGGCCGGCACGCTGGCGACGGTGAAGGGACCTGGAGGATGGGGCTTTGTCGCCGCGATGACGCGGCCCGACGGCGTCGCCGAAGTGATGGGTCTCGACAGCGCCCGCAAGGGGGAGATCGACGCGACGGTGCGCGGCATGCGCGACAGCGTGGCGACCGCCGAGACCGACGCGGCCGGGATCGGGCGCTTTCTGCAATTGTCCCTCGGCGAGAACGCAGCGTCGCGCAATCCGCCGCCGTTTCGGCTGATCGGTCTCGTCGAAAGCCTTGGCCTCGGCCCGCTGGCGCCGCGCGTGCTGACGCCGGGCGAACTGATCGAGGAACTGCTGGAAGGCGCGCCCCCGCTTAGCGCCGCCGCCATGCAAAAAGCCCATCTGGACGCGGCGATGGCGAAGTCGGCGACGGGCTGGTTCGAGGCGGGCGAACCTGTCGAGCGGTTGCTGCGCCCCCTTCGCGGCTCGAACGCCCGCGTGCGCGCTTTGCTCGGCGGCTATCTCCGGGAACGCCGGGCGTTCTGGTCGCGCATCTGCGCGATGTCGGCGTTCGCGCTGTCGTTGGGCGGCAAGCAAGAGCGCACGCAGGCGCTCAATCTGGCTTTCGTCGGGCGCGAAATCCTGTCGGGAACGGCGCTGGAGTCGATCCCGCTGATGCGCCAGATCGCCGAGACCACGGTTCTGGCTTTCGAGGACCGCGGCTGAAAGCGCCTAGCGGCTTGGCTAAGCTTGCACTATATCGGCAAGAAGGCCGTCGCCTCTAAGCGAGATCTGTGAACGCCGCATGACGATCCACGCCGCACCCCCCAACCCCGCGCAAACCCTCGACAAGGGGCCCGAGATCGTCGAGCAGAAGCTCGACAACGGACTGACGCTGATCGTCATTCCCGACCACCGCGCGCCTGTCGTCACGCATATGGTTTGGTATCGCAACGGCTCGGCCGACGATCCGCCGGGCAAATCGGGGATCGCGCATTTCCTCGAACATCTGATGTTCAAGGGCACGCAGAAACACCCCAAGGGCGCCTTCTCGGAAGCCGTGGCGGAGATCGGAGGCCAGGAAAACGCCTTCACCAGCAACGATTACACGGCTTACTTTCAGCGCGTCGCGAAAGAGCATCTGGGCCTGATGATGGCTTATGAGGCCGACCGCATGACCGGCCTCACTTTGAGCGACGACGTGGTGGCGCCCGAGCGCGACGTGGTGATGGAGGAGCGTCGCATGCATTGCGACGCCGATCCCAGCGCGCAGTTGAATGAGGCCGTGCAGGCCGCCATCTTCACGCATCACCCCTATGGCAAGCCGATCATCGGCTGGGGCCACGAGATCGAGACGCTGGAGCGCGCCGATGCGCTCGCTTATTACGGTCGCTTCTACACGCCCGAGAACGCCATCCTGATCGTCGCCGGCGACGTAACGGCGCAGGAGGCTTTGCGGCTGGCGAAGGAGCATTACGGGCCTATCCGCCCGCGCGGCGAGCCGCCGGTGCGCCATCGCCCGCGCGAACCCAAGCCCGTCGCCAAGCGGCTGGTGACGGTCACCGACGACAAGGTCGAGCAGCCTGCATGGCAGCGCGTCTATCTCGTCCCCAGCCACGCTACGGCGGCGGCGGGCGAATCGGAGGCGCTGGAGGTGCTGGCGCATCTGATGGGCGGCGGCTCGACCAGCCATCTCTACCGCAAGCTGGTGGTGGAGGGCCGCAAGGCGGTGGCGGCGGGCGCCTATTACGCAGGCTCGGCGCTCGACGACACAAGGTTCTTTCTTTACGGCATGCCCGCCGAAGGCGTGAGCCTGGAAGCATTGGACGCCGCCTTCGACGCTGCGCTCGACGGTTTTCTGGCGACGGGCGTCGCAGCGGACGAGTTGGAGCGCGGCAAGACGCGGCTGGTGGCCGACGCCATCTACGCGCAAGACAGTCAGGCGACGCTGGCGCGCTGGTATGGCGCGTCGCTCGCGACCGGCCAGACCATCGCCGACGTCCAGGGCTGGCCCGCCCGCATCGAGGCGGTGACGGCGGAGCAGGTGGTGGCGGCGGCGCAGCTTTGGCTGGACCGGCGGCGCGCCGTGACAGGTTTCTTGAGCCATCCCGAGATTCAGGCGGCCTAAAAAGGCCGAACACGAGGAAACGCCCAAATGAACGAGCGCTTCGCGCCGCCTGCTTCCGTCTCACAATCCGTCAACATCCGCGAGATCGTCTCGCCGGGCGGGGTCAAGGCGTGGCTGGTGGAAGATTACGCCGTGCCGATCGTCAGCCTCGATTTCGCGTTTCGCGGCGGCGCGACGCAGGACCCTGCCGGCAAGGCGGGCGCGGCGACGGTGATGTCGGGGCTTTTGGACGAGGGCGCGGGCGATCTTGACAGCCAAGGATTCCACCGCGCGCTCGACGAGAAAGCCATCGAGATCGGCTTCCACGCCGACGCCGACAAACTCAGCGGCCGCATGCGTTCCCTGAGCAAACATCTCGACCGCGCCGGCGCCCTGCTGGCGTTGTCAGTCAACGCCCCGCGTTTCGACGCAGAGCCGTTCGACCGCGTGCGCGAGCAGATCAAGGCGCATCTGCGTCACGAGATCAACGATCCCGGCACGATGGCGTGGCGCGGTTTTCGCGCCCGCGTGTTCGCCGGCCACGCTTACGAGCGGCCCAGCGACGGCACGGAAGACTCTCTCGACGCCCTCGCCCGCGAGGACATGGCCGCGCTGGCGGGCCGACTTCTGGCGCGCGACGCTTTGCATGTGGCTGTCGTCGGCGCGCTCAATGAAGAGCGCGCAGGCCGTTTGATTGACGAGGCGTTCGCGCCGATGCCTTTGAAGGCGTCCCTGTCGCCGGTTGGGCCCGCGCCGTTCCACGGCGTGGGTACGGAGGAGGTGGTCGACCTTGACGTGCCGCAAACCACGATCCGCTTTGGCCGCCCCGCCCCGGAGCGCGACGACCCGCTCTACATCCCGGCTTTCGTGCTGGCCCACATTCTGGGCGGCGGCACTGGCCTGTCGTCGCGCCTGTTCCGCGAAGTGCGCGAGAAGCGGGGCCTCGCCTACACCGCCTATGCCGGGCTCTCCACGCAGGACCACGCCAGCTTCCTCACCGGCGGCACGACGACCAAGAACGAGCGCGCCCGCGAATCGCTCGACGTGATCCGCGAGCAGATTCTCGACATGGCTGAGAACGCCGTGTCGGAGGAGGAGTTGGAGAAGGGCAAGCGCTATCTGATCGGCTCCTACCCGCTGCGCTTCGACACCTCGACCAAGATCGCGGGTCAGTTGGTGCAGATGCAGCTCGACGGCTACGGCCGCGAATGGCTGACCCAGCGCAACGAGCGCATCCGCGCGGTCGGCATGGCGGAAGCGAAGGCGGCGGCGGCGGCTTTGTTTGGCGACGGGGCGCTCAGCGTGACGATGGCGGGGCGGCCGGTGGGGTGAAGGGCGCCCTTCGTGATATCCTCCTCCCTGAGGCCGGGCAGGCGAGCGAGAGGAATTGGCGCGATGGACGCGAAGGACAAGCAAGCTTTGCAAGCGTTCTCGCAAGGGAAAATGTCCGCCCTGGAACTTCGTCGGCGTCTCGGTGGCGCGACCTATGGCGAAATCCTGAGCTTGCTCAGCGAACAAGATTTACCGCTGCCGCGCGCGCCCGTGGCCGGTCGCGAGGAGCGAGTCGCCTGTGCCCGCGCGTGGATGTTCCCCGAACATGCCGCGTGATCTCAAACTCTTTGTGGTCGATACGGGCCGCTCATCACTTTGGCGGCGGCGCAGTCGCTCAACTATCTGCTTTACGTCAACGCGGATGTGGTCATTCCCGACGCCGTGTTGCACGAGGCGACCCGCGACGCCAACCGTCTCGGCGCGCAGGGAATCATAGATGGGTGAAGGCCAATCACGCCCGCATCGAGATTGCGGCGACCAGGGCCTATGACTTTTTTTGACGCGGCGCGCGCGAATATTCCCAATCTTCGCGAACCCGATCTGAGCGAGCGCGCCACCCTCGAAGTCATCGAAGAGCCTGATCGTTTTCAGGGCGACGAGCGCGGGTTGTTGTTGTGCGAAGAGACAGCGGTTCTTCGGCGCGTCGTCATGCGCGACCGCGAGCGGATCGTTGAACTCAGCACGCTCGACTTCCTGCATATTTTAGAGCCGGAACAGCGCATTCAATCCGCCAAGCAGGTGTTTGAACTCGCCGCGAAAGCGGGACGGCGTGCGTGGCGCACCGAAAAGAGGGTCGACCACGACGAGGCCACGCGCCTGGCGATCAAGGAGTTGGTGAGGCGATCAGAGTCGTGAGCGTTCATCGCATAACGATGATCTCAGCCCCGCCCCGTGTTCTCAACATTCATTTTGAGGCATTAATGAGCAAGGCGATATCAGGTTAAGAGACCGGGATAGGTCAAATCGGTCATCTGGGATCGAGGCCAAGCGTCATGACGGCGCCGCTCAGTCGCCGCAGATGCGCGACGAGGTCCGCCGCGCTTTCGAACTCCTTGTATTCGCCCCGTTCCATCGCGGCGACGCCGACATCGACAGCGGCGCGAAGCGCCCCCAGTCTGGCTGCGTCCTCCGCCTCGCGAGTTTCGACGAGCCACAGCCTTCGCGCACGACTTCGCTGGCGTCGCCATAGCGTCCGCTCTTGACCAGCACGTCGATCAAGGTTTCCTTATCCGGCGTTAGCTTGAAGTTGCGTGTCGGCTTGTGCGACCCCGTGTTCGCTGTTGAACTAAACACGGGCCGCCGATGCTGCGCTATCCTTAAGTTCGTTACGGCGACCCGCAAGAATAAGCGTGCAAACCCGCTCATCACGCGCTCCCCAAGCGAGGCTACGCGATCCGCAGTCTCACGAGGGCATAGGCGTCGAGGTCGACCTCTTCGCCTCTGAAGGGTTGTGCGAGCCGATCGAGCGCATCAGGCGCCCGCACCGCGGCGGCGAAGCTTTCCGCGTCCAGCCGCGCAAGTTCACCGGCGAGCGCGGCGCCGAACCGGACGCGGCGCGGCTCGCCCATCAGATTAGCCAACCACAGTTCGTCCGCTCCAGCGAAGGCCTGCACCTCGCGCGGCGCCGATATCTGGATGTCGCGCATCGGTTGACCCGCCAACCGGGCCAGGCCGCGCGCGATATGATAGACAGGAAACAAGCCGCCCGCGCCGTCGAAGCCCGGCTGCGGATAATCGGCGGGCGTATGCACCACCCCGAACGGCCCGACGCCGCCGCCCAGTGCGAGCTCGCTGGCGCCGCCGCGCGCGAAATGCGCGAAATAGGCGAGGGTCCAGGCCGCTCCGAGAAGGCCGCGCTGGCGCGGATCGTTGCGGTTCATCGCCTGGCGGATGTTGCCGGGATTGGCCGCCGTCGCCTGACCATAAGGGTTGTCGCGCATGCCGATGGCGCCGGGACCCACCGCATAGGGCGTGTTGGCGACGAGCGCGCGCACGCTGCGCGTTATATGCGGCAGACATTCGAGGGTCTCGGTGACGGATCGGTCGTCGCCGGCATGGACGAGCGCCGAAGTGGTGAAGCTGACGAAATCGAGTTCGGCCAGCGGCGGGCGCTTGCGGTTGAGTTCGGTGAAATAGCTGAACATGCCGCCGCCGAGGCGGGCGCCGGGAAAGGCGCGGCGGGCGGCGCGCAACAGCGCCCCGGCGGGCGGACACGGCGGCCACGGACTGCCCGGCAGGGTGCATTTGAGATCGGACGCCGGCGAGACCAGCACGACCTTGAACGGCGAGCCCAATTCTTTCACCAACTCGCCAAGCGCGGCGACTTCCGCCTCAAACCCCTCGACCTCAGCGATGATCGCCTCCAACCAGGGCGCCGCGCCGAGCGCCTGCGCGACCTCGACGGCCCTGGCGAGCGCATCGCGGCCGTGACCCCGGCGCGGATCGTAGTGACAAACGAGATGCGCGGCGCCGAGCGCGCGCAGGTCGCCCGCGTGGCTCAAGGCGGCGGCGGCGTCGTCGGGGTCGAGGCCGAGGCCCAAGGCCGGGACTTTGCCCACCGCATCGCCCAGACGAACCTCGACAGCCTCGCCGCCGCCGCTGCGGGCCGGGGCGGCGCCCTCGACGGTCAGGGTGATCACTTGGTCGAGTTCCTCCCCCTTGGCCAGCGTATAGGGCCACGGCAGCGCCAGCGGCCGCACATAGGTCTTGTAGGAGGCGTCCGTCCAGTTGCGCTGGTCCTCCATCTCGAACGCGTCGCCCTCCATCCGGCATTCCACATGGGCGCCGGGCGCGAAGCTGTGTCGGATCGCGCGCAGGTTCATCATCGGTTGCACGGGATCAATCAATTTGGGGAATTGGGTGTCGAAAGTCTCGCCCGTGGTCTGCGTGACGCGCGCCGGCTGGCCCGCGACATTTTCAATAGGATGGAGCACGACGAAGCCGGTGCGATTGGTGAGGAAATCTGTGATGGCGCACCCGCGCGCGGCGAAGCGTAGCGTGCCCTCGGCCCGACCGACGATCTCGGCGGTAAAGGCGAATTCCTGAGCGGCGTCTCGTGCGACCGCATCGTAGGAAACGCGAAAGCCGTCGGCCGTCTCCTCAACGACGAGATTGCTGATGACGGGATTGTAGGTGCCCCAGTTCTTGTCGCGCACGATGAACGAAACCGCGCGGATCATCTCGACGCCGCCCAAGCGGATGTAGCGCAGATTGCCGCCCTCGAACTCCGCGCTCAGGGCGCCCGCGCGCAGGAGCCTCGGCGGGACGACCGGCTCGTCGGTTCCAAACAGGCAAAGGCTGCGTGAAAACATGGGTTCCTCCTATCGTCTGGCGCGTGGGCTCAGCAACCGCTCCGCCAGCACCGCCGCAATGATGATGCCGCCAATCGCCGAGCCCTGCCAGAACGGCGAGACGCCCAGCAGGTTGAGCCCATTGCGGATCATCACCATGATGAAGACGCCAATCAGCGTGCCGATGATCGTGCCGCGCCCGCCATAGAGGCTGGCGCCGCCGATCACCACGGCGGCGATGGCGTCAAGCTCCAGCCCCGTGCCCGCCAGCGGATCGATGGAGAGGATCTGCGCCGACATCAGCGTCGCCGCCACCGCCGAAAGCGCCCCCGAGACCACGTAGGGCAGCACGCTGTAGAACAGCACGCTGAGCCCGGCTGTGCGCGCCGCCTCGCGGTTGGAGCCCACCGCATAAATGGTGCGACCGCCCTTGGTGAAGGTGAGATAGAGCCACGCCAGCGCATAGAGCGCCAACAACGTCAGCACGTTTGTCTGAACGCCCAATACGGTGGTGTAGACGAGATCGTTGAGGCCGGCGGGAATGTCGGAAATCGAGGTCTGGCCGGAGAAGATGTAGGCGAGCGAGCGGCCTATCGCCATGACGCCGAGCGTGACGACGAAGGCGGCCAGATCGAAATAAGCGATCAGGAGGCCCGAGAACAGGCCGATTCCGGCGCCCGAAAGCACGGCGAGCGCGACCGCAATAGGAATCGGAAAATGCCGCAGGACGAGGCCCAGCAGCACACCCGTCAGACCCGCGAGCGACCCCACCGACAGATCGATGCCGCCGGTCAGGATCACAAACGTCATGCCGATGGCGACGATGCCGACGACGACGGATTGATCGAGCAGATTGAGAAGGTTGTTGGTCCTGAGGAAGTAGGGCGACATAAGGGATAGCGCCACGGCGATCAGTAGCGCCAGCCCCAGCATCCGTAACTCCAGCGGCGCCGATCTGATGCCGAAGCTGCGGCGCGGCCGATCCTGAGTGGTGGCGAGAGGCGGGCTCATGCTGTGCGGCGTCCTTGCTTCATACCGTCCCCCGGAAACGCTCGATGATCGCTGCGCGCATCGCCCCGGCGGGCGGAGGCGCGCGGTCAGAAGGGACGACCAGACCAATTGAGCCCAGTTCATGCCCACGATGGCTTGTCACGTCGACCAGCAGGCATTGAGAGCCGTTGCGCGGGTCCGACACAAACGCGTCGGAGCGCGCACGCAACGCCGCCGCAATCGGCGTCTCCCCAAAGCGCGGCGTGGCGCCTGCGCTGAGGCCGGGGTCCGCCTTCGGGTTGACGCAGGCCGCATTGAGGCAGAACACGCGTTCCTCGTCCAGAATGGCCCAGAAGGCCGCGCCGTCGTTTTCGCTGGCCAGTTCCTGAAGGACGCGACGATTGCGCTCCATCGAGGAGCGGGGCGCGGCGAGCAGGGTCAGCTTCTCTTCGTCCAGCACGTAGCTGGGCACGTCGGCTATGGAAGCGCCGTCGCTGATGACGACGACGCGATCGGCGAGGCCCAGCAATTCCTCAAACTCCGACGAGATGACGAGAATGGCCGTACCTGTTGAGGCGAGTTCGCGCAGCACCGCGTAGATGGAGGCGCGCGTCGCGATATCCACGCCCTTGGTGGGTTCGTCGAGGATCAACACTTTCGGCTCCAGCAGCAGCCAACGCGCGATGATGATCTTCTGCTGCATGCCGCCGGAGAAGTTGAGCAGATTGGAATCGCCGAGCCGGTCGGCGCTCAGCTCCAGCCGCGCCATCAACCCGTCAATCTTGGCGTCGAGCCTGCCATAGCCCAGCCCGAAGCCGCGATGCGCGCCCAGATGGCCAAGCAACAAATTTTCGCGCACCGAGAGGTCAGGGACGATGGATTGGCGGCGCCGATCCTCCGCGACGAAGCCGATCCCGGCGCGGAT
>Ga0209698_10005858_pt1 | contig 13166 bp, 18 predicted proteins | sample LitLauG_LLR_2012_FD_187203 | JGI IMG/M metagenome (GOLD analysis project Ga0209698, IMG submission 187203) | Freshwater sediment microbial communities from Pennsylvania, USA - Little Laurel Run_MetaG_LLR_2012 (SPAdes) (version 2) | ecosystem: Environmental > Aquatic > Freshwater > Creek >... | reverse complement strand
GCCCTTCATGGCCTCACCCGCGCCCTTGCCGCCAACGCCGTCCAGGGCGTCTCCGGCGGTTTCACGCGTGAGCTCGATATCGTTGGTATCGGTTACCGCGCCGATGTGAAGGGCAAGATCGCCACCTTCACGCTCGGCTATTCGCACCCCATCGAATTGCTGCTGCCGGACGGCGTCGAACTGAAGATCGATAAACAGACGCACCTCGTTCTCACCGGGTACGACCGCCAGTTACTCGGCCAGGTCGCCGCCAATATGCGCTCGCTGCGTCCACCCGATCCGTACAAGAACAAGGGCGTGCGTTATACCGGCGAAGCGCTCAAGAAGAAGGTCGGCAAGACGGGCGCCACGGGAGGTAAGAAGTAGGTCATGGTTCGCAAGACTTCCAAAGACATCATCCGGCAGCGCGTACATACGCGCATCCGCAAGAAGCTCGCCGGGACCACCGAGCGCCCGCGCCTCGCCATCTATCGCAGCCTCGCGCACATCTATGCGCAGGTCATCGACGATGCCAAAGGCGTCACGCTCGTTTCGGCCAGCAGCAATGAAAAGGATTCCGCGGGTTCGGGCGGCAATGTCGCCGCTGCTCGCGAGATCGGCAAACGCGTGGCCGAACGCGCCAAAGAAAACGGCATCAAACAGGTGGTCTTTGACCGGGGCGGCTATCTCTATCATGGCCGTGTGAAAGCGCTCGCCGATGCGGCGCGGGAAGCTGGACTGGAGTTCTGATGGCTGTCAAAACCGTAAAGCGGGTCGACCCGCAGGCTTTAAATCTGAAGGAAAACGTCGTCGCGATCAACCGCGTCACCAAGGTCGTCAAGGGCGGCAAGAACATGAGCTTCTCGGCTCTGGTCGTTGTCGGCGACTCCTCGGCCCGCGTGGTGGGCTTCGGCGTCGGCAAGGCCAAGGAAGTTCCCTCGGCCATCCGCAAGGGCATTGAAGCTGCCAAGAAGAACCTGCGGCGGATTCATCTGCACGAAAACACCATTCCCCACCAGGTGCTGGGCAAGTTCGGCGCCGGTCTCGTGATGCTCAAGCCCGCTGCGGATGGTACAGGTGTCATCGCCGGCGGCCCCGTGCGCGCCGTCGTCCAGGCCTGCGGGATCCCGAACGTTCTGACCAAATCCATCGGCAGCCACAACCCGCATAACGTGGTCAAAGCCACCATCGACGCACTCGAAAAGCTTCGCGACCGCTCCGCCGTCATGGAAATGCGCGGCCTGACCCCAACCGGCGACAAGCAATAGCACAAGAGACAGACATGGAAGCCAAGATCAAAATCAAACTGGTGCGCAGCCCGATCTGCACGCCGGAAAAACACAAAGTAATCGTGCGCAGCCTCGGTCTGAAGAAGATCAACCAGATAGTGGAACGCCCCGACACCGCGGGTTTCCGCGGGATGGTGAAAAAAATTCCGCATCTGCTCGCGCTGGTCGACTAACCGCCAGGCGCCACGTAAAGCAACCAGGAGATTAACCATGGATCTGAGTTCACTCAAACCGCCCGTTGGCCAGAAACACCGCAAAAAGCGCGTGGGACGCGGCATGGGCTCCGGCAAAGGCAAGACGTCCACCCGCGGCCATAAAGGCGCGCGTTCCATTTCCGGCTACAGCATCATGCGCGGCTTTGAAGGCGGCCAGATGCCTCTTCACCGCCGTCTGCCCAAGCGCGGCTTCACCAATATCTTCAAGAAGCAGTTCGCCATCGTGAACCTCCGGGATCTCGAAAAGCTGGAAGGCGATACTTTTACCCCCGACAGCCTGATGGCCCGCGGCGTCATCCATAAGATCGGCGACGGCCTGAAGGTTCTCGCCAACGGCGAGATTACGCGCCCCATCACCGTCGAAGCGCATATTTTCTCGAAAGCCGCGGCGGAAAAAATCCAGAAGGCCGGAGGCGAGGCCCGGGTGGTCGGCGCACAGGCCCCTCAACAGGCGTAACATAAAAAGGATGCCGTACAGCAGCGCACGTAAAGGAAACAGAACGCCGTGAACAAGCTGTTTGAAGCCGTTGGTAATGTCTTCCGCATACCGGACCTCCGGAAGCGGGTATTGTTTACGTTCCTCATGCTGGCCATTTACCGGCTGGGCAGTTTCATCCCCACGCCCGGCATCAACGTGGTCCGCTGGCAGGATTTCCTGCAGCGCCAGTCCGGCTCCATCTTCGGTTTCTTCGACCTCTTCGCCGGCGGCAACATCCGCCGCCTCTCGATCTTCGCTCTCGGCATCATGCCGTACATCACGGCGTCGATCATCCTTCAGCTCCTGACCGTCGTCGTCCCCACGCTCGAAAAGCTGCAAAAAGAAGGCGAACTCGGCCGCCGCAAGATCACTCAGTGGACCCGCTACCTGACCGTCGGCCTCGGAATCGCCCAGTCCTTCGGCATCTCCATGGGCCTGCAGGGGATGCAGGATAACATCGTCATCGCCCCCGGCCTCGGCTTCATCCTGCTGACCATCCTTTCGCTCACCACCGGCACGGCTTTCATCATGTGGCTAGGCGAGCAGATCACCGAACGCGGCATCGGCAACGGCATGTCGCTCATCATCTTCACCGGTATCGTGGTCGGCGTGCCCAACGCCATCGGCAACCTCTATACCAACGTCTTTATCACCCACGAATGGGGCGTCCTGACGCTCGCCGTCGTGCTCATCATGATGATCGCCGTCGTCGCCTTCATCGTGATGGTCGAAACAGCCGAGCGCCGCATCCCCGTCCAGTACGCCAAGCGCGTGGTCGGCCGGCGGGTCATGGGCGGCCAGTCCACCCACATGCCGCTCAAGGTCAACGCCGGCGGCGTCATTCCCGTCATCTTCGCCTCTTCGATTCTCGCCTTCCCCCAGACCGCGGCCAACATCCCCTTCGTCCGCAACAATCTCTGGATCAGCAACACCCTGGCTTCCATGCGCCACGGCGAGCCGCTCTACGTGCTCCTCTTCGTCGCGCTGATCATCTTCTTCTGCTTCTTCTACGTTTCGATCATCTTCAACCCGACCGAAGCGGCCGACAACATGCGCAAGTACGGCGGCTTCATCCCCGGCATCCGCCCCGGCCGCAGCACCTCCGATTACATGAACACGATCCTCACCCGGATCACCTTCGTCGGAGCCATTTATCTCTCGATCCTCTGCCTGATTCCGGATGTCATGATCTCCGGCATCCACCTGCAGCACCTTCCGCTCATCGGCAACGCGATCGACAAGACCTTCCCCCGCTTCATCCTCGAAGGCCTGAACGTGCAGTTCTACTTCGGCGGTACCTCGCTCCTGATCGTCGTGGGCGTGGCTATGGATACGGTTAATCAGATTGAGGCGCAGCTGATCATGCGCCATTACGAAGGGTTTACTCCGCGGGCCGGACGCATTCGCGGACGCCGAAGCTCGTAGCGGATGGCGGTAGCCGGGTCGGAAACACTGGAATCGGGGGTTGATGTGGCGATAGTTGCCCCGGATGGCGAGAAAGCCGTCCGTCCCCTCGCAGTCGTCCTGTTCGGATCGCCGGGCTCGGGCAAAGGTACGCAGTCGAAGTTGCTGGCTCAGTGGCTGGGCATCCCCCAGATTTCCACTGGCGACATGCTTAGGGAACATATCCGGTTGCAGGATGCGATCGGCCAGGCCATCACTCAGTTGATGCGCGCCGGGTCGCTGGTGCCGGACGATCTGGTCAACGGCCTGGTTCGGGAACGAATCGCCCAGCCGGATTGCTCTAAGGGTTTTATTCTGGACGGATATCCGCGAACACCGGCCCAGGCGGAACGAATGCTGGCCATGGTCGCCGCGGTCGGGGCGGACGAGGTGGTAATTCACCTTGTTGTTGATTACAATGTAATTATCTCGCGTATGTCGGGAAGGCGCGTTTGTCCGCTCTGCGGCACGCTGTATAACAACCTTTCCCGTCCCCCGAAAGCAGAAGGCAAGTGCGATCTCGACGGGGAAACGCTTGTCGTGCGCGAAGACGACAGGGAAGATGTAGTCCGGCAGCGGCTTGAGCAGTACGATCGCCAAACCCGCCCGTTAATTGAGTTTTTTGCAAAGAAGAGTATTCGGTTGATTGAATTGGATGCCAGCCGGGAAACCCCGGAAGTGATTTTCGGAAAGATTCGCGATGGTCTCAGGTCGCTCTTTGCCGGCATAGGTGCCGGCTTAGGTTCGGGACCGGTCGCGGGAGAAACCCAGTGATCGTCCGCAAGACCCGGGCCGAGCTCGAAAAGATGCGGCGGAGTGGCCTGCTGGTCCACCAGATCCTCCATTCGCTCGGCAATATGGTCGGAGAAGGCATCTCAACCTGGGATCTGGAAGTGGCCGCGGTCAAAATGATGGCTGACGCCGGGGCTAAGCCGGCCTTTAAGGATTACTATGTACCGGCTGCCGGGGAACGGTATAAGTACGTGCTCTGTACCTCGATCAATGAGGAAATCGTGCACGGCATGCCCAACCCGAAGCGCACCGTGAAGAAGGGTGACATCGTCTCGATCGATACGGGCGTGTCGCTGGAAGGATATTTCGGGGACTCCGCCCTGACAGTCGGCGTCGGTGAGTTGAGCGAGCAGGCAAAGAAGCTCCTCGCCGTAACCCGGGAGTCGCTCGAACTCGCGATCGATAAGGTTCGCGAAGGCAACCGGTTGTTTGATATTTGCGGGACGGTGGAAGATCACGTCGTGAAGAACGGCTTTTCCATCGTGCGGGAATACGTAGGACACGGCATCGGCACCCAGCTCCATGAAGAGCCGCAGGTTCCCAACTACGTCGACCGCCGGAACGAAAACCCGCGGCTTCGCGAAGGCATGGTGCTGGCCATTGAACCGATGGTCAATGCCGGCCGCCCCGAAGCCAAGGTTTTGAAGGATAAGTGGACTGCGGTCGCCAAAGATGGCTCGTACTCGGCCCACTTCGAGCATTGCGTCGCGGTGACCCCGGACGGGCCATGGGTTTTGACCCGGCCGTAGTAAGGAAAAGGCGGGCCATGGGTTTTGACCCGGCCGTAAACCAAACCGAGCCGCGACCGCGAGGGAGCGGTAACGTGAACCGATGGTCGTAAACGCCGTCGTTGTGGAAGAATTGCCGGGCCTGCTGTTCCGGCTGGAGCTGGGAAATCAGTCGCAGGTTCTGGCGCACGGCGCCGGCGCGGCTGTTAAGAATTGGGTTCGTTTATTACCGGGCGACCGCGTTGAAGTAGAACTCGCGGAGCAGGATCCCACGCGGGGACGAATCGTGAAGAAGATCGGATAAACCGGGCGTTCCGGCCTCGGGCTTCATGCCCGCGGTACCATATATAGATGCCCGCAGTAAAAGTGAGAGATTGACATGAAAGTTCGCGCATCGGTAAAAAAAATCTGCGATAAGTGCAAACTGATCCACCGCGAAGGCGTGGTGCGGGTCATTTGCGTCAACCCGAAGCATAAGCAGCGGCAAGGTTAATAAGGAACATATATGGCACGTATTGCGGGCGTCGACCTGCCCCCGAAGAAACGGGCGGAAATCGGACTGACTTACATCTACGGCATCGGACGGACGCGCTCCAAGAGCCTGCTCCACCGCGCCGGTATCGATCCAAATAAGAAAGTCGCTGACATGACGGAAGAGGAGACCAACCACATCCGTCAGATCCTCGAAGAAGAGGGCGCGGTCGAAGGCGATCTCCGCAAGGAAGTCTCCCTCAATATCCGCCGGCACATCGAAATGGGCTCCTACCGTGGACTGCGGCACCGCCGCGGCCTGCCCACCCGGGGCCAGCGCACCCACACCAACGCCCGCACCCGCAAGGGACCGCGTAAGGGCACAGTGGCGAATAAGAAGAAAGCGACGTCGAAAACCTAATGGCCAAAGCACCAGCAAAGGGCGGAAAAAAGAAGTCCTTCAAAAAGAAGGAAAAACGCGTTGTTCACACCGGCGTCGTCCACATCCAGGCGACGTTCAACAACACCATCGTGACTATCGCGGATTCCGAAGGCAACACGGTCTCCTGGTCCAGCGCCGGTTCGCTCGGCTTCCGCGGTTCCCGTAAGGGCACTCCGTTTGCCGCCCAGCAGGCCGCCCTCACCGCGGCGAACAAGGCCACCGAAGTCGGCCTCCGCAGCGTGGAAGTTCGCGTCAGCGGCCCCGGCTCCGGCCGCGAATCCGCCGTCCGCGCACTCTCGACCGCGGGCATCGATGTCCGCGCCATCCGCGATACCACCGCGATCCCGCACAACGGCTGCCGCCCGCCGAAAAAGCGTCGCGTCTAGCGCTGATTCCCAACCGCCGACCCGGTCACTCCGTACCGTCGGTGCTTGCTATCTTTCTGAGCCGCGACAGCAATGGAGCGGTTTTTGAGTACAGTAATGCATTTGTAGTACCATTAAAGTTTGGTGTTTCAGTAGTTAAGCGGGACGAAGGCGACAGCCGTAAACCGCACGAGCCGGAATCAGTCCCCGAGGGACTTTCCGAAAACAAGGAGAATTACACTTGGCACGTTATAGAGGGCCCGTGTGCCGCCTTTGCCGGCGCGAGGCCATGAAGTTGTTTTTGAAGGGTGAGCGCTGCTACTCCGAAAAGTGCGCCATCGAAAAGCGTAACTTTGTCCCCGGGCAGCATGGCAAGGACCGCAAGGCGAAGATCGTCGGCTACGGCCTCCAGTTGCGCGAAAAGCAGAAGGTAAAGCGCATTTATGGCTTGCTTGAAACCCAGTTCCGCATCACGTTCGAAAAAGCCGTCAAGATGAAGGGCATCACGGGCGAGAATCTCCTCGGCACCCTCGAACGCCGCATGGACAACGTCATCTACCGGATGGGCCTCGCCACCAGCCGTTCGCAGGCGCGCCAGACCGTTCGCCACGGTCACATTCAGGTCAACGGCCGCAAGGTCAACATCCCTTCCTTCATCGTGAAGCCCGGCGACGAAATCTCCGTGCGCGAAACCAGCAAAACCAACGTCTCGATTATTTCCTCGCGCGACGCCACGGCCCACGCCCCGGCGCCCTCCTGGATGGATGTCGACCGCGAAAACCTCCGGGGCCGCATCAACAGCATCCCGCGGCGCGATGAGCTCACGCAGATTCCGATGAACGAACAGCTGATCGTCGAACTGTACAGCAAGTAACTTTCCCGGCCGCCGCGCAGTTCCGCGTAGCGGCCATTTCATGTTTTTTTGCAGTAAAACCCGGCATGCGCGGATTGAGATAAAGCCGTGCCGCGAATTGGAGTAAAAACAACGTATGTTCAAGGGCTTCCAAAAACCGAAACGTCTTGTCGCCAACACCGAAACCCTCACGGAGCGCTACGGGCAGTTCACCGCCCAGCCCTTCCAGCGCGGCTTTGGCACCACCATCGGAAACTCGCTCCGCCGCGTGCTCCTTTCGAGCATTGAAGGCGCCGCCATCACCGCCGTTCGCATCGAAGGCGTGGATCACGAATTCAGCCCCATCCCGGGCGTGGTCGAAGATGCCACCGACATCATCCTCAACCTCAAGCAGATTCCCTTCAAGGTCATCGGCGAAGGCATGAAGACCGTACGCCTCGTCGCGGACAAGGCCGGCGAAATCTTTTCCGGTTCCATCCAGACCGACGCCGACGTCGAAGTCCTCGACCGCACCCTGCACGTCGCCACCGTCAGTGAAGGCGGCAAGCTCGATATCGAAATGCGTCTCAAGTCCGGTCGCGGCTACGTCAGCGCCGACAAGAATTTCGACGAAGACCTCGCCATCGGCTTCATCCCGATCGATTCGGTCCACTCCCCCGTCCGCAAGGTCAACTTCTCAGTGGAAGCCGCCCGCCTCGGCCAGATGACCGACTACGATAAGCTCACCCTCGAAGTCTGGACCAACGGCGCCATCTCCCCGCAGGACGCCATCGGCCACGCCGCCAAGCTCCTGAAGGACCACATGACGATCTTCATCAACTTTGAAGAGATCGCCGAAGCCATCGAAGAACAGCCCGAGCGCGGCCTCGACCGCGTCAGCGACCAGCTCAACCGCAGCGTGGAAGAACTCGAACTCTCCGTCCGCTCCTACAACTGCCTCAAGAACGCCGGCATCCAGACCATCGGCGAACTGGTGCAGAAGTCGGAATCGGAAATGCTCCGCACCAAGAACTTCGGACGCAAGTCGCTCAACGAAATCAAGGAAATCCTCATGAGCATGGGCCTCGGCCTGGGCATGAAGCCGGATCAGCACGGGCGCCTTATGGCTCCCCCGCCCGGGTCCGCCGGTTCGCTGCCGGATGATCTTCCCGACGATGAGCAGTTTGCCTGATCGATCGCAAACGATTTAGGACATTAACCAGGTAAGTAAAAAATGAGACATCGTTTTGGCAATGCAAAACTGAAGCGCGACATCGGATCGCGGAACAGTCTTCTGAAAAACCTGACCACCAGCGTGGTCCTCGAAGAGCGCGTCATCACCACCGTCCCGAAGGCAAAGGCCGTTCAGCCTCTGGTCGAAAAGATGATCACTCTCGCCAAGGCGGATACGCTGCACACGCGCCGTCAGGCGGCCGCGTACCTCACCACGCCCAAATCCGTGCAGAAGCTGTTTGAAACGCTCGGCTCCCGCTTCGGCCAGCGCAACGGCGGCTACACCCGCATCACGCGCCTCGGCAACCGCCGCGGCGATGGCGCCGAACTGGCCATGCTGGAACTGGTGGGGTCGGAACTCGTCAAACGCGCCGAAGAACGCGCCAAACGCAAGGAAGAACGCCTCAAGGCCCAGCAGGACGGCCGCGAGCCCGAAGAAAAAGAAGGCGAATAAACCGCCTTCAGCTCTCTCTGCCAACCGCAGGTGGCTCACGCCGCCTGCGGTTTTTTATTGCCCCGGGGGGACGTCATGCACCTGTCTTCCGGCGGTTGTACACTTGGCTGTATCGTGGAACCGCCAATTACACCCGGCGACCAGATCGGCCCCTACACGATCCTCTCTCAAATCGGAGCGGGCGGGATGGGTCAGGTTTGGAAAGCCAACGATACCCGCCTTGATCGTATTGTCGCCCTGAAGGTTTCCTCGACCCGCTTCGCCCGGCGCTTCGAACGCGAAGCGCGCTTCATAGCATCGCTCAATCATCCGAACATCTGCACCCTTTACGATGTGGGTCCGAACTACCTCGTCATGGAGTTCATCGAAGGCAAGCCGGTTCGGGGCCCGTTGCCTGTGCCCGAGGTTCTCCCGCTCGGGCTCCAGATTGCCGAAGCACTCGATGCTGCGCACCGCAAAGGTATCGTCCACCGCGACCTCAAACCCGGCAACATTCTCGTCACTCCCCGGAAGCTCATAAAGGTTCTCGATTTCGGCATCGCCATGACCGACGCTGGTTCCGAGTTGCCCCCGGATGCCCCTACCGCGCTGACCGCTCCGGGAGCGGTGCTCGGCACCGTTGCCTACATGTCGCCGGAACAGGCCCGCGGAGAGACCCTCGATGCCCGTACCGATCTTTGGTCCTTCGGCGTGATTCTCTACGAACTGGCCACCGGCGCCCGTCCGTTCGGGGGAAATACGGCTGGCGTCATCTTCGAGGCGCTCCTGACCCGCGAGGCTCGCCATCCACAGGAACGGAATCCCGCACTGCCCTCCTCGCTGGCGGCAATCATCGTCAAGGCGTTGCAAAAGGATCGCGAGTTGCGCTACCAGTCTGCCGCCGATATGTGTGCAGACCTGAGGCGCGCCGCAGGTCAGTCCACCCCTTCCGAGGCAACAGCAACCTTATCACCGGATCCGGATCCCTTCGCCAGGCACCGTCAAAGACCTGCCTGGGCCTTGCCCTCTTTTCTTGCAGTGGCATTGATCGTGGCGGGGATTGAGGGAACTCCTCTCAGGACCCGTATTGCCGAGCTCTTCCGCCCCGCCGGCACCGCACCCAGGCACATCGTAGTGCTTCCGTTCCGCAACATCGGCAACGACCCCGCCAACGCCGCCGTCTGCGACGGCCTCACCGAAGTCATCACGAGCCGCCTCACCGGACTCGAACAAACCGCCCCCACCCTCTGGGTCATTCCCGCCAGCGAAGTCCGCCGCAAAAACGTGTCGTCCGAACAGGAGGCCAAAACTCAGTTCGGGGCCGCCCTCGCCATCTCCGGCAGCGTCCAGCGCAACACCGCCGGCGTCCAGCTCGCGCTCAACCTGGTCGACGCCGAATCGCTCCGTGTCGTCGCCTCGCGCCTCGTCCGCTCCACCGCGGGCGACCTCTCTGCCCTCGAAGAGGGCGCACTGAAAAATATCGGCGATATGCTCGCCATCGAGGTCCAGCCCCTCAAATCCGCCGCCGCTTCCTCCGTCCCCGCCGCCTACGAAGCGTACATCCGTGCCCAGGGTCTCCTCCAGCGTTCCGACAAGCCCGAAAATGTCGACGAGGCCCTTCGCACCCTCAACAGGGCCGTCGAACAGGATCCCCGCTTTGCCCTCGGCTACTCCGGCCTCGCTAAAGCCTATTGGGCAAAATGGACCGGCACGAAAGACACCCGCTGGCTGGACGCCAGCTCAACCAACGCAGAGAAAGCCCTCTCGCTTGATCCCCAGATCCCGCTCGCCCACATCTCCCTCGCCCAGGCCTGGGAAGCCTCCCGCAATCCCGAACTCGCCACCCACGAACTTCAGGAAGCTCTCCGCCTCGACCCCCGCAACTCCGAAGCCCTCCTCGAACTCGGCCGCGTCCTCGAAACCACTGGCCGCACGGCGGAAGCCGACCAGAAATTCCAGCAGGCCATCGCGCTCCACCCCGATTACTGGGGCGGATACAACGACTACGCTCTCTTCCTCGCCCGTGAGGGCCGCCTCCCCGACGCCGAAAGACAATACCGCCGCGGACTCCAGCTCGCCCCCGACAACGCCCGCATCTACAGCAACCTCGGCTCGCTCCTCGTCCGCTCCGGCCGTCTCGACGAAGCCGCCGCGCTCTTCGAAAAATCCAACGCTGTCTCGCCGTCCTATTTCGCTTTCGCCAATCTCGGCACCGTTTATATCCGTCAGAACAAGCCGCGCGAATCCGCCCGCGCCTATGAACAGGCCCTGAAACTCAACGACAAGGACTATCGCGTCTGGGCCTACCTCGCGGGCGCCTACGAACGCTTCAGCGATCCCCGTGCAAAACCCGTTTTTGAACGCGCCTCGACCATGGCTCTGGCCGCCCTCCGGCGTGAGCCCCAATCGCCGGTCCTCCTCGCCGAACTGGCCTTCTACGCCGCCAAGCTCGGGCACCGCACTGACGCCCTCGACTACGCCCGCCAAGCCACTCTGCTTGCGCCCGCCGATCCCAAAATCCTCAGCCGTGCCACCCTCGGCTTCGAACTCGCCGGCGACCGCGACGACGCCCTCAAAAGCATTGCAGCCGCGTTACAGCACGGCGAGACCCCCGACGTCGTCACAACCGATCCGGAGCTGCAACAGCTCGCGTCTGACCCGCGCTTTGCCGCCATTCTCGCGTCTGCACAAAAATCGGGCGGCAAAAACCCCAAATAGCTTTATACTTTTGGGATCACACGGCTCCGTTTACTCCGGAAAGGAAAAGTATGCCAGACATTGCGGTAATCCCGATCATTTCGAACAACGCGCGCGAAATGCATGTAGACAATGACGATACGGTCTATTGGATCAACCTGAATGACGAAGACGTAAAGTTGTCTGACCTCCCCGACATCTTCACGACATGTTTACCTGACTCGATCATCATCTGCGGCAAGGATGGCGAGAATTACCATGTCGCTGGGCCGTTCGTCATCAACAGTCAGGCGAAAGGCTCTTTCCTGTATTCCAGCAACATCATCGAGGACGGCAAATTTACGGTGTTTAGCCTGAACGACACAATCGACGTTCCCTAGCGCGGGCAGGCACCACGTCAACCGCAGGTGGTTCACGCCGCCTGCGGTTTTTTATTGCCTGAGACGAGCTCGCTTATTCTTCCGATCTCGCCTCGGCCTCATCGGCCACATCCGAGCCGTCCAGCTTCGCCTGGTCGATCACGCGCTGCGCTTCCTCCAGCATGTGCTCCGGCACCTGCACCTGAAACTCCAGGCTCGGCAGCATGTGCGGGCCTATATAGATAGCAGGGATCCCGCTCGACTGCAGCACCCCGAGTATCGTCATCGCCTCCATTTCTCCTTCGAAGCTCGACGAACTGTAGACCGCTACCAGCGATTCTTCCGGCGTCGGATCCGACGCTGCACTTTGCACACCGTTTGCCATGTCTAAACAATAAACCTTTTTGCAGTTCCCGTCGCCGCTTTCCTGCCATTAGAATGGGGATGTGCCCCCTCAGCGCGGCACAACGCCCGCGCGGCATAACGCCGGCGCAGCAAAAATTCAAGGCAACGCTGCCCTACAAGGAGAGTTTACGTGGAAGACAACAACAGCACCGGTAATATCGGTTGGTTTGTGGCAGGCACGGTAATCGGCGCGGGCGTTGCCCTGCTGTTTGCCCCCAGAACCGGCCGCGACACACGCAAATACCTCGGCCAGACCACTAAAGACAGCCGCGAAGCCATGGAAGCCAGCGGTAAGGAACTCATGGACCGCGGCAAGGAACTCTACGACCGCGGCCGCAAGATCGCCGAAGAAGCCGCCGACCTCTTTGAACGGGGCCGCAAACTCGTCCAGGGCTGACATCCTGACCGGACCGGTACACGCGGCTTCAGCCGCGTTACATCCGCGCCGGTACACGCGGCTTCAGCCGCGTTTCTTCAGCCTTTCAGGGCGAAGTCACGCCCAAACAACCATGCACCTGACCTCCATCACCCTCGGCGATACCCGCATCTCTCTGCTCCGCATCGGCTCTTATTGGTGGGATGGCGGCGCCATGTACGGCGTCGTCCCTAAAACCCTCTGGAGCAAATTCCACACCGCCGACGACCAGAACCGCATCGAGTGCGCCTTCAACTGCTACGTCATTGAAACTCCCGACCATCGCATCCTCGTCGAAACCGGCGGCGGCGTCCGCTTCGACGAACGCGCCCGCGAGCGCCAGAAGATGCCCCACCCCCCGCAGATCCGCGAGGTACTCTCCTCCGCCGGCTTCGAACCCGAGTCTTTCGACATCGTCATCAACACCCACCTCCACTGGGATCATGTCGGGGGCAATACTGTGGATGAAAACGGCAAAGCCGTCGCTTCCCTGCCCCACGCCCGCTACTACGCGCAGCGCGGCGAACTCCTCCACGCCCGTGAGCAGCACCCCCGCGACGGCGTCAGCTACCGCCCCGTCAACTACGAGC
>Ga0209698_10005857_pt1 | contig 13166 bp, 12 predicted proteins | sample LitLauG_LLR_2012_FD_187203 | JGI IMG/M metagenome (GOLD analysis project Ga0209698, IMG submission 187203) | Freshwater sediment microbial communities from Pennsylvania, USA - Little Laurel Run_MetaG_LLR_2012 (SPAdes) (version 2) | ecosystem: Environmental > Aquatic > Freshwater > Creek >... | reverse complement strand
GCGGAAGGCAGTCTTCGATCTGCTCGTACTGGGCTTGTGTGATTTCCATGCCCAGATTATAGGTGAAAAATGATCATTAGTGTTAACAGGCCCTAGCGCCGCGGCGCGCAAAGGCTGCGCGGCATGGGCAACCCGGGCCCGGCCTAGAAGAAGGCCTGGATGCCGGTCTGGGCGCGGCCGAGGATCAGGGCGTGGATGTCGTGCGTCCCCTCGTAGGTGTTCACCACCTCGAGATTGACCATGTGGCGCGCCACGCCGTATTCGTCGTTGATGCCATTGCCGCCCAGCATGTCGCGCGCCAGGCGCGCGATATCGAGCGCCTTGCCGCAGGAGTTGCGTTTCATCATCGAAGTGATTTCCACCGCGGCGACGCCCTGATCCTTCATCCGGCCCAGCCGCAGGCAGCCCTGCAGGGCCAGCGTGATCTCGGTCTGCATGTCGGCGAGCTTCTTCTGCACCAGCTGGTTGGCCGCCAGCGGCCGGCCGAACTGGTTGCGGTCGAGCGTGTACTGGCGCGCCGTGTGCCAGCAGGCTTCGGCGGCGCCCAGGGCGCCCCAGGAGATGCCGTAACGCGCCGAATCGAGGCAGGTGAACGGGCCCTTGAGGCCGTCGGCGTCGGGCAGTTCCTGCTCGGCCGGAACGAACACCTCGTCCAGGACGATCTCGCCGGTGATCGACGCGCGCAGGCCGATCTTGCCGTGTATCGGCGGTGCGCTCAGGCCGGCCATGCCCTTCTCGAGCACGAAGCCACGGATCCGTCCGGCGTCGTTCTTGGCCCAGACCACGAACACGTCGGCGATCGGCGCATTCGAGATCCAGGTCTTGGCACCGCTCAGGCGGTAGCCGCCCGGCACGCTGCGCGCGCGCGTCACCATGCCGCCCGGGTCCGAGCCGTGGTTCGGTTCGGTCAGGCCGAAGCAGCCGATCGCATTGCCGCTGGCCAGCGCCGGCAGGTACTTGCGCCGTTGCGCCTCGGAACCGAAGCGGAAGATGGGCAGCATGACCAGCGACGATTGCACGCTCATCATCGAGCGGTAGCCCGAGTCGATGCGCTCGATCTCACGGGCGATCAGGCCGTAGCACACGTAATTCAGCTCCGCGCCGCCGTAGGCCGCGGGCAGGGTCGCGCCGAGCAGCCCCAGCGCGCCCATTTCGCGGAAGATCGCCGGGTCGGTCGATTCGCCGCGAAACGCCGCGACGATGCGCGGCGCCAGCTTGTCCTGTGCATAGCGGCGCGCCGAATCGCGCACCATGCGCTCGTCGTCGTCCAGCTGCTGTTCGAGCAGCAAGGGGTCGTCCCAGTGGAACGCGGCAACCGGCGCGGCGCCGTGCGCAAGGTCGTTCATGTACATCCTTTCAGCCGGGGCGCGATCGCCCGGCGCAACTTCGGGCTTGCGCGAGCGTAGGCCGGCCCGACGCTGCGTCCGGCAAGCGGGCTGCGCCATGATACGCGTGCAGGGGATGTCGCCGGGCGCGCCGACCGTGCAGCATTTCCCTCCGCGACGCGCCGGGCGCCCGCCCGCCGTGGCCACGCTGGGTCGCGCGGCCGGATTGGCCGGCCGGATCCGGGCGATCCGGACCCGCCCGCGGCAAAACTCTTCTTCAGGGGATCGGTTCTTGGTGATACGTACGCTGGCGAATCGGCTGCGCGGCTTGCTGCGCCGTCCCAAGCCGCGTGCGCTGCCGCGCCGCGGCGCCAAGCCGCCGATCGGCGCGTACATCGTGCGTGACGACGTGCGCATGACCATCCAGGCCGGGCTGAGCGACCAGTTGTGGTCGCTCCTGCTCGACGAGGGCTGGCGCGAGCCCCGCTTCCAGCCCGATCGGCGGCGCTATCGCGAGATTCCCTCGGCCTGGGTGACCCGCCTGATCGATGCGCCGCCCGATCGCAGTGCGCGCGTGCTCGCCGCGGCGGTCCAGAACGCCGTGCAGCGGCCGTTGCCGCGCGGTGGCGCCGGCGCCGGCTCGCGCCTGCCCATGCGCCGGCGCTAGCAGCGCGCCGGGTTCGTTGCCGGAGCACGCCGGCCCGATCGGGCCGATCGCCTGCGGTGCCCGGCGGACCCGGCGCGCGCGGACCGCGACAGGCACGCCGCGGGCTCAGGACTTCGACGCCGCGGCTGCCTCGCCGTACAGCCGGCGCAACTCGGTCTTCAGCAGCTTGCCGGTCGCCGTGTGCGGCAGCGACTCGACGATGAGCACGCTGTCGGGCTCGGCCCACTTGCCGACCTTGCCGCGATAGAAGGCCCGTATCTCTTCCGGCGTCGCGCTGGCACCGGGCTTGAGCACCACGATGATGACCGGGCGCTCGCCCCACTTCGGATCCGGCCGTCCGATCGCCGCGGCCTCGCGCACCGCCGGGTGGGCCACCGCCACGTTCTCCAGGTCGATCGAACTGATCCATTCGCCGCCGGACTTGATCACGTCCTTCGTGCGGTCGACGATCTTCATGTAGCCGTCCCGATCGATCGTCGCCACGTCGCCGGTGTCGAACCAACCGGGCTCTTCGTGGGCCGCGACCGGCTCCTGGCGGAAATAGCTGCCGCAGACCCAGTAGCCTCGCGTCTTGAGCCGGCCGAAACTCGTGCCATCGGACGGCAGCTCCTTGCCGTCTGCGTCGACGATCTTGATCTCGATGCCGAACAGCGGCCGGCCCTGCTTGAGCGCGATCTCGCGCTGCTCGGCGGGCGGCAGGGTCAGGGTGCGGCGGGTCGGCTGGTTGATCGTCCCCAGCGGGCTCATCTCGGTCATGCCCCAGGCGTGGATGGTGCGGATGCCGAGCTTCTCGAAGTCGTCGAGCATCGCGGGCGGACAGGCCGAGCCGCCGATCACGACGCGGTCAAGCCGCGACGGGCGCTGGCCGCTCTCGTGGATATGGGCAAGGAGATTGAGCCAGACCGTCGGCACGCCGGCGGTCACGGTGACGCCTTCGTCCTCCATCAGCTTCACCAGGCTGGGGCCGTCGAGGTGCGGTCCGGGCATCACCAGCTTGGCCCCGGCAGCCGGCGCGGCGTACGGTATGCCCCAGGCGTTGACGTGGAACATCGGCACGACCGGAAGGATCGCATCGCGCGCCGTCAGCCCGAAGGCGTCGGCGAAGTTGACCGCCATGGCGTGCAGCACGGTCGAGCGGTGGCTGTACAGTACGCCGCGCGGGTTGCCCGTGGTTCCCGAGGTGTAGCACAGCGAGGCGGCGCTGTTCTCCTCGCGGATGTCCCAGGGGTAGTTGTCCGGCTGGCCGGCAAGCAGCTCCTCGTAGCAGAGCACATTGCGCAACGCGGTCGCCGGCATGTGGGCGCGGTCGGTGAGCAGCACGAAGCCGCGCACCTTGCCCAGCTTGTCGGCCATCCCCTCCAGCAGCGGGACGAACGACAGGTCGGCGAAGATGTAGCGGTCGTCGGCGTGGTTGATGATGTAGACGATCTGCTCGACGAACAGGCGCGGGTTGACGGTGTGGCATACCGCGCCGATGCCCGCCACGGCGTAGTACAGCTCGACGTGGCGGTAGCCGTTCCAGGCCAGCGTTCCGGCGATATCGCCCTCGCGCATTCCGAGCCCGCGCAGCGCGTTGGCCAGCTGGGCCGCCCGGCGTGCCATGTCGGCGTAGCGATAGCGGTGGACCGGACCCTCCACCGTACGCGAGACGATTTCCACATCGCCGTGGTAGCGCGTCGCGAACTGCAGCAGCGACGGGATGGTCAGCGGCACCTGCATCATCTGGCCCAGCATGTCTCTTCTCCTCGGTCCCGATCGCGGCCGGGCGGCCGCGACGCCGCCGCGGCGCGCGACGTCCGCCGCGAACGCCGCGGCGGGTCAGAGGAAGGAAGTATGGACGACCTGGCGCGATGCGCGCAATCCGCCGGCCCGGCCGACGCATGCCGCAGTGCAAGATCGGCGCGCTACTCGCGCATGAACTCGAGCATCTTCTCGCGCACGTCGTTCGGGATGACCGTCGCCTCGCGGGTCGCCTGCGAGGTGCAGACCGCGATCCGGTTCATCCGGACGCGCTGTTCGCCGTCCTTGTCCACCCCCATGGTGAATCGAACCGAACTGCGTCCGACATGGGTCAAGGTGAGCCAGAAATCGACCGTCTCGCCCATCTTGGTCGGCTTGGCGAAGGTGGTCTCCATCCGCACCGTCGGCAGGGCCAGGCCGCGCGCCATCAGGAACTCGTCGAAGCGGATCTGGATCGCCTCGTAGAACCAGTCTTCGACCAGGGCGTTGAAGATGTGGAAATAGTTCGGATAGAAGACGGTACCGGTCGGATCGCAATGCGAAAGCCGGATGAGATAAGGCTTGATGAAGGTCATGGCAGTCTCCGCGCGGGGCTAGGCCGATCCCCGTCCAACGGAAACATCGGCCCCTGCGCCGCCCCCTTGAATGCGCCGGACCGCTGAAATGCGGCGCAATAACGCGCCTTCGCGGCCGGGCGTAAGCTTGTGCCGGTCGCTCGTCCGGCCGCGCCCGGATCGATCCGAGGAGTTGCCCATGTCTGCGCTGCAACCGCTAGGAACCGAGCCGCGGCCCGGTCACCAGTTCGCGACCCTGGCCGGGGGCTGCTTCTGGTGCCTCGAGGCCGTCTACGCGGAACTCGACGGCGTGGTCGAAGTCGAGTCCGGCTACTCCAACGGCCGCACCGACCCGCCGACCTATCGCCAGGTCTGCACCGGAGACACCGGCTATGCCGAGGTCGTGCGGGTCGAATTCGATCCCGCGCGCCTGGCCTATCGCGACCTGCTCGAGATCTTCTTCGCCATCCACGACCCGACGACGCCCAATCGCCAGGGCAACGATGTCGGCACCCAGTACCGCTCGGGCATCTATTACCACTGCGAGGAGCAGCGCGCCACCGCGGCCGAATTCCTGAAGAATGCGGCGCGCCAGTACGATGACGACATCGTCACCGAACTGCTGGCCGTCGAGCGCTACGTGCGCGCCGAGACCCATCACCAGGAGTACTTCCGGCAGAACCCTTCGCAGGGCTACTGCATGTTCGTGATCGGCCCCAAGGTCGACAAGTTCCGCAAGACCTACGCCCGCCGCCGCCGCGCCGTCATGCCCTAGCGGGCCTGCGCAACGCGCGCGAAGTTGCCGGTCGAGACGCCGGCAACTGCGTCCTCGCCCTGCGACCGCCCTTGGCTATGCGGCGGGGTGCGCCAGCGACGAGCGAAAGCGAGGAGTCGGCGCATCCCCCGCGTAGACAGGGGCATGGTTCCACGAAGTGCAGCCGGTGCAAGACCCTCAGCGCTTCGGTAACCCATCTGCACGGTCTGTACCCACCGCGCCGACCCTCACCCTTCCCTCTCCCACTCCGTGGGAGAGGGGATTCGAACGGTCGCAAGCCATCTTCGCCCTGGAACCGCCCTTGGCTATCCGGGGGGTGCGCCAGGGAGGAGCGAAAGCGACGATTCGGCGCACCCTCCGGGTAGACAAGGGCATGCCCCCACGAAGTGCACCCACTGCAAGCCATCCAAGCCACCGAAAACGATTTCGCGTTGACCACCGCCCAGCCGCATTGCCGAACGGCCAAGGCAATTGCGCGTGCGACTCAATTCGCCTGCCGCACCTGCTCGATGATCGCCTGCGTATTGAGCAGCGTCTGGCTGGTCTTGAGACCCGGCGGCTGCGGCTCGATGCGCGTCCGCAGGTGCACGGTGGTGCCGACATTGATCGCCGTCTCGATGCGCAACTGGGCGCCGATCTTGGTCGCCCGGCTGCGCATGTTGAGCAGGCCGCGTCCCCCCGTACGTTCCTCGCCGATGCCCTTGCCGTTGTCGGCAATGCGGATGTCGAGCGACTGCGCGTCGCCCGCGCCTTCGGTCGCCAGCGTCACGCGGACCGCCCGCGCCCGGCTGTGCTTGAGCGCATTGGTCAGCGCTTCCTGGACGATGCGCAGGATCGGCAGCACGACGTCCGGGTGCAGGCCCAGTTCCTCGGGCAGGCGACGCGCGTCCCAGGTCAGTTCCATGCCCACGGCGCGCAGCCGCGGCTCCATGCGAAAGCGCAGGTTGCCCAGTGCCGCAGCCAGGTCGGCGTCGTCGGCCGCCAGCGCGTCGATGGCCAGGCGCATGTCGTCGATCGATTCGCGCAGGATCTGGGCGAACTGGTCGTTGCTCACCGCGCCCCGCTCGACCAGCATGAGCGAGGACATGAGCTGCGATCCCAGGCCATCGTGCATGTCCTGCATGATGCGCTGGCGTTCCTGGGCCTCGACCTTGACCCGTTCGCCCTCGCGCAGCCGTTCGTAGTTGCGCTTGAGCAGCTGCTCGCGCTCGCGCACCCGGGTCTCGAGTTCGACTCGTGCCGCCTCGGTCTCGTGGATGCTTTGCACGAAGCCCTCGATGAGCGGCGTGGCCAGCGCCAGCAGCATGAGCGGACCGGCGAAATCGAGCAGCCGTATGCCGTTGAGTGCGTCGTGCCCGACCAGGTTGGCGAAATCGAACGCGGCGGCGAGGACCAGCAGGACCGCCGCGACCAGGACCAGGGGCTTGGGCGCATCCTGTCCGCGCGTGCGTCGCAGCAGGCCCAGGCCCGCGGTGGCGGCCACCAGCAGCACCAGGCCGGGCTGCCAGGAGCTCTCCAGGTACGGGTCGGCACGGGCGCCGGTCAGCAAGGAGAGCAACGGTCCCGCGGCGGCGAAGATCCAGATCGGCCAGTCCCAGGACGGCCGCGCCACCGAACACTGGCGCAGCAAGCTGGTGGCCAGCACGCCGGTGTAGGCCGCCAGCCCGCTCATGTCCAGCAGGTGCACGCCGGCACGCAACTCGGCCGGCATGATCTCGACCAGTCCCATCGCCGCATGGACCAGCCAGCAGGCGGCGGCCAGCGCAAGCCAGCGCGAGCCGGCGTCGCGCCGCTGCCGCCACAGGGCGCCGAACATCACGGCGACCAGCAGGGCGATCGCGGCGCCGGTCCAGTTCCAGGCGTAGGACAGGAACAACTGTCGCGCATAGCGGTTCCACAGCTCGCCCTGGCTGCCCACCTCGATGCCGGAGAGCTCGTGCGGACCCGGCCCGAAGGTCGTCTCGATGAGCAGCTCGTTGTCGCCGGCCTGCAGCAGTGCCGGGTCGATGGCCAGCAGCAGCGGCCTGCGCCAGTCCACGTGGCGGGCTTCGCTCTCGGCGGCCACGGCGCCGATGAAATGGCCATTCACGCTGTAGCGCCCGCCCTCGCTGGCGTGGGCAACGTACACGGCCCACGTGCGGTCGGGCGCCTGGGCCAGGGGAAAACGCATGCGCAGCGCCACCGAACGCAATGGCGAGCCGGCGACCGCGGTCCAGCGCAGGGGCAGGTCGAACGGCGTACCCGCCAGGCCGGCGCCGGACGCCGCCGCCTCCGGGTTTGCCGCGTCGGTGTCGGGTGCCGTGGTCACGCCGGTGGTGTTGACCGACCATTCGAGCCTGTGGATCGCCAGTGTCTGGGCCGCGGCGGGGAGCGCGGCGAGCGCCATCAGGACAGGGATGAGTGCGGCGCAGCATGCGCGCCAGGCCGGTATCGCGATCCGCACGGGCCCAGTGCATACGCCAGCGTGGTTGGCGTTGGCAGTACCGCTGGCGCAAGGCCGCCGCGGCAGGCATTGCGGCATGGAAGGGGTGCTCAGGACTTGAGCAGGCCCATCTGGCTTGCCTCGTAGACCGCTTCGCCACGCGAATGCACCGCCAGCTTGCGATAGATCTTCTTGATGTGGGCGGTGACCGTGTGCGGTGAAATGCCGAGGATCTCGCCGATCTCGTTGAAGCTCATGCCCTTGGCGAGCAGCTGCAGGATCTCGGTCTCACGGGCCGACAAGGGGTTGTTTTCGGCGCTGGGCGACCGCGTCGGCGCGCTGGTCGTGCTGCCGCCGGCCACGCCCATGCGCGAGCGGATCGCCCGCAGGACGCTGCGGGCCACGACCGGGCTCACCGGCGAACCGCCGGCCCGCAGCAGGCGGATGCAGGAGATCACGTCCGCCGGCGTCGAATCCTTCAGGATGTAGCCGGTGGCTCCGGCTTCGATCGACGACACCACGTGCTGCTCGTCGCCGAACACGGTCACCACCATGATGTCGACGTCGGGCTTGCGCTGGCTGACGTTGCGGATCAGGTCGATGCCGGTGCCGTCCGGCAGGCCCAGGTCGATCAGCATGACGTCGAAATCCTCGCGATCGATCAGCACCTGGGCTTCGCGCTTGTTGGCCGCGACGCCGGCCAGACGCATCGTCGGTTCGCTGTCGATGATCTGCGCGAAACGTCGGCGGAATTCCGGTTCGTCTTCGACAATGATGATGGAGATCTGATCGGCGCTCATGGTCGCTCGCTGTGAAATGCGGTGCTCGCCCGCGGATCCGCGCAACGGCCGTGGCGCGCGCCGGTCAGCCGGCGACGCCTTGGCCGGAAACGTTCTGGCCGCGCTCTGATCGCTTGGCATGCCCGCGCGCCGAACCTGCCTATGATAGCCGTTCGGCGCTGGCGCGACGAACCCCGTGATGGCGCGGCGATCGTTCGGCTCCCGCGCCGGGCTGCCGACGCGCTGCGCTGCGCCGTCGGCAGCCTAGGGCGCAAGTCGCGCGCGGCTCCAGGGCAGCGCGGCGGCCGGCGGCGCGCCGCCCGGCCGCTCGTAAAGCAGCCGGTCGTGCAGGCGCGACGGCCGGCCCTGCCAGAATTCGATTGCGTCCGGGCGCAGCCGGTAACCGCCCCAGTTGTCCGGGCGCGGTGGGTCGGGCAGTTCGGCGAAGCGCCGGGCGGCCTCGTCCAGTCGCTGCTCGAGCGCTGCGCGGTCGGCGATCGGCGCGCTTTGCGGCGACGCCCAGGCACCGACGCGGGCCTCGCGCGGGCGCAGCGCGAAATAGGCGTCCGATTCCGCCGCGGCGACCCGCGCCACCGGACCGCGGATGCGCACCTGGCGCTCGAGCTCGGCCCAGTGGAACAGCAGGCAGGCATGCGGGTTGCGGCCGAGCTCGTCGCCCTTGCGGCTGGTGTAGTTGGTGAAGAAGACGAAGCCCTCGTCGTCGAATTCCTTGCACAGTACGATGCGGACGTTGGGTCGGCCGTGCTCGTCGGCGGTGGCCAGCGACATGGCGTTGGGATCGCGCAGGCCGGCCGCGACCGCCTCGTCGAACCAGCGCCGGAACAGTTCCAACGGATCGTCCCCGGCAGCGCTTTCGTCGAGCTGGTCGCGCCGGTATTCGCTACGCAGATGGGTCTTCGGCATGGAGGATGGCGCCCGATGAGACAGCAACAGCCGCCGGCGCGGCGGTCGCCGCGCCCGGCGCCGCGCACCGCAGCAGCGGGTGGCGACCGTCGCATTTTACGGGCCGCCCGATGAGCCGCACCGATGCGGATGAAACGCTCGGCTTCGACCCGCAACGGCGCTTCGGCGGCGTCGTGCGGCTCTATGGCACGGCGGGCCTGGCGCGCTTCAACGCGGCCCGCGTCGCGGTGGTCGGCATCGGCGGTGTCGGAACCTGGGCCGCCGAGGCCCTGGCCCGCACCGGCGTCGGTCACCTGACGCTGATCGACCTGGACCATGTCACCGAGAGCAATACCAATCGCCAGATCCACGCCCTGGACGACCAGTTCGGCATGGCCAAGGTGCTGGCCATGGCGCGGCGCATCGATGCCATCCATCCCGGTGCCCAGGTGCGAACGGTCGAGGAGTTCGTGACGCCGCAGAACGCGGCCGGCTTGCTCAAGGGCGTCGACCTGGTCATCGATTGCGTCGACCAGGTCGCCGCCAAGGTCGCCATGGCCTGCGCCGCACGCGCGAGCGCTTGCACGCTGATCATGTGCGGTGGCGCCGGCGGCCGGCGCGATCCGGGTCGCATCCGCCACGGCGACCTGGCCCGTTCCGGGGGCGATGCCCTGCTGGCCAGCGTACGCCAGCGACTGCGCCGCGACCACGGCTACCCGGCGCGCGGCAGCGGTGCGCAGGCGCCGCCGTTCGGCATTCTTGCGGTCTATTCGGACGAAGCGCTGCAGCCGGCGCCGGCGTGCCCGCCCGAAGCGGCGCCCGGCAGCCCGCTGGCCTGCGGCGGCTACGGCTCCGCGGTCACGGTCACCGCGACCATGGGATTCGCCGCCGCCGCCTGCGCGCTCGAGCACATCCTGCGCGGCCCGCTGCCCCCTGCGGCCTGAGCCGGGCGGGGCCGCCGCCGTGCCTTGATGGCGGTCAATCCGGGCGGGCGGCGCCGGCCTAGGATGGTCGGCGTCGGGTCCCGGTCCGCGGGGCCCGGGGGAGCAGAAAATGTTCAGCAGGATACTTTTCCCGACCGATGGATCCGACTTGTCCCTGCGCGCGGCCAAGTCGGCCGTTGAACTCGCGCGGCGCCTCTCGGCGCGTCTGGTCGTGCTGACCGTGGTCGAGCCGTACGCCTATGCCAGCCTGTCCGAATACCGCCCGGAAACGATTGCCGAGTACGAACGGCGGGCCGATCAGGTCGCGCGGGACCGTCTCGCGGCGGTCGAAAACCTGGCCAGGCAGGCCGACGTGCCGGTCGAATCGACGGTTGCCCGGTCCTTTTCGCCTTATGAGGCGATCATCGAGACCGCCAATCGCCAGCAGTGCGAGGCGGTTGTCATGGCGTCACACGGACGGCGCGGATTGAACGCGGTATTGTTGGGCAGCGAAACCCAGAAAGTCCTGACCCACTGCAGCCTGCCGGTCCTGGTCCTGCGCTGAGCGCACCGGCCCGACCGCCACTCCCGATCGCGCATAAACGCGTGATTGGCGCTGGCCGGTCGGGCGTGCACGCTCGGTGGCAGGCACACGGAGAAATACCGGGCCGGAGTCGGGAGAGCTCGCACCGGGATCCGATCGCAAGGCGCTCGACGTTGAGGAGACATCATGACCGACACCGCACAAACCGCCACGGATCTGGGCTATTTCGAAGTCGGATTCGAACCGATGGACGCCATCCATCGCGATTTCCACGGCTTGCTCACGCAGCTGTCCGAGCCGGGCGACCAGGGCGAGAAGCTTCTGGCGCTGCACGAACACCTGCTGCAGCACTGCGCCCAGGAAGAGCGTTGGATGCGCAGTTCGAATTTCCCCTCCTGTGTCGGCCATCTTCGCGAGCACGAGATGCTGCTCGAGGTCGTTGCCGAGGTTCGCCGGCGCTTCGATTCGGGCGACTCGGCGATTGTCCAGCGCCTCGCCGACGAGTTGCCGCAGTGGTTTGCGGTGCATGCCAACGCCATGGATGCGGCGCTGGCCGTCCATCTGCGCGGGCTCGAACAGGGCGCGCCGGCCGGCGCGGCCCATCCGTTGGGCGAGGAAACCGCCCCGGCCTGACCGGGTTGCTGCGGGCCGTGAGGCGCGCCCGCAAATCGGCGCGCCGGGATCGCGGCCGGCTTGAGCGGGCTTACTTCGGGGCGTCCCGCGACGGATGGTTGTCGTTGATCGGGAACGTGCCGGGAGGGCATTGGCGGTCCGAGAAGATGGTTGGATCGTTGTCGGCGCGTCCCTTGCACCGGAACACCTTGCCCGGACTCATCAGGATCTCGTTGCCCGGCGAACCTTCCGCATTGGCTGGAGTCGGTGCCAGATCGATCCTTTCGGCCTTGGACTCGGTCGCCGTGCTGCCGGGCGCGGCGCGAGGGTGCCCGAACCAGTGGTAGCCCAGCCAGCCGGTACTGCCGAGGAGGCCCAGCACGACCAGCCCGGTCAGCACGCGCAGCGAGAAATCGAAGCCGCGGTCGGCGGCGCCAGCCAGCCGGCCGACACGCTCGAATTCAGCCAGCCCCGCCATGCCGGTACTCGGTCCGGCCTCGCCCGCGCCCTCGGAATCGGCCAGGCGCGCCGCCGCGGTCGCCTGGCCCAGGCCGGTCGTCGCCAAAGGCGCGCCGCTGCCCGGGGGTTGCGCGGGAGGGGGATACACAGTCATGGATATCGGGCTTCGTCGCCTTGCCGAAGGAAGCGGGCGCGTCGGCGCCGGACACCAGTCGACCTCTCGTGCCCCGCACGCCCGCGATCCGGGCATTATCGCCCGCCCGCAGCGGGCGCGCCGCGCAAGCCATAATCGCTGCCGGCGCCGACCGGCGATCCGGCCGCGGCGCGCCGGCCCCCATCGATCCATGACCCGCTCGAATGCCGTGTTTGCCATCCTGACATCCCGACCGCCCGCGCCCGGGGCGCCGCGCCGCACGGGCGCGGCATTGGGCCTGCTCCTGTTCCTGACAATGGCCGCGGCCGCGGCGCGCGAGCATGCCGAGCCGCGCAGCATCGCGCCGCGTGGCCCGCTGACCGCGCCGGAGCAGGCCGTCGTCGGCCTGTTCGAGACGGCCGCGCCGTCGGTGGCCTACATCACGACCGAAGTGATCCGCAGTGCCGGGATCTTCGGCGCCGAGGTCGCGCGCGGTGCCGGCAGCGGCTTCGTCTGGGACACCGCCGGGCACATCGTCACCAACAATCATGTCGTCGAGGGCGCGACACACGTCTACGTCCAGCTCGACGCCGGCGACGCCATCGAAGCGCGGGTGATCGGCAAGTCGCCGGAGTACGACCTCGCCGTGGTCAAGCTGCTGCATCCGCCCGCGCGGCTGCGACCGATCGACGTCGGCGCGTCGGGCGACCTGCGTATCGGCCAGACCGTCTACGCCATCGGCAATCCGTTCGGACTGCAGCGCACCCTGACCCACGGCATCGTCAGCGCGCTCGACCGCGAACTGCCGACCGAGAACGAGCGCGAGATCGCCGGCGTGATCCAGACCGATGCGGCGATCAATCCGGGCAACTCCGGCGGACCGCTGCTCGACAGCGCCGGCCGCCTGGTCGGGGTCAACACCGCGATCCGCTCCGAATCCAACAGCTCGGCCGGCATCGGCTTTGCGATCCCGGTCGACCTGGTCAACCGGGTCGTGCCTTCGCTGATCGCTCGCGGGCGCGCACCGCTGCCCGGCATCGGCATCACGCCCGTGCGGCCCGACCTGGTCGAGCGGGCCGGCATCGCCGGCGTGGTCATCGCCGACGTGCGCCGCGGCACGCCGGCGGCCGATGCCGGCCTGCGGCCGCTCAATCAGAAGACCGGCGACCTGGGCGACGTCATCGTCGGCGTCAACGGCAAGCGCATCGAAGGCCTGTCGTCCTTTGTCGGCGAGCTCGGCCGCATCGGGGTCGATGCGGTCGCCGATCTGACCGTCGTGCGCAACGACAAGGAACGCCACGTCCGGGTGCGCGTCATCGAAGTCGGCCGC
>Ga0209698_10005856_pt1 | contig 13167 bp, 12 predicted proteins | sample LitLauG_LLR_2012_FD_187203 | JGI IMG/M metagenome (GOLD analysis project Ga0209698, IMG submission 187203) | Freshwater sediment microbial communities from Pennsylvania, USA - Little Laurel Run_MetaG_LLR_2012 (SPAdes) (version 2) | ecosystem: Environmental > Aquatic > Freshwater > Creek >... | reverse complement strand
CGTTTATTCCTCAAACCGTGCTGCATAATTTCTGGCTTCCGGTTTGCCCGGATGCGATCGGAGAGCATGGGTGGCATCAGAACTCTTCCGCTGCAAGAGTATTGACCAGCTGCTGTCGGATTCAGAAAATGCTGAAGTTCGATTAAAAAAATCCCTCGGGTGGCTCAGTCTGACGTCGCTCGGAATTGGCGCGGTCATTGGTTCGGGAATCTTCACCATTGTCGGCACGGCGATCGCCGGACAAAAGTTTCAAGCCTCGTCGATTCTGAACGCCCCCCTTCTTGAGTACCTGATTCACCATTCTGCTTCGTTTGGACGCCCGGGCGCAGGTCCGGCGATTGCTCTCTCCTTCATCCTGGTTGCGATCGCCTGTGGTTTTGCATCGGTTTGCTACGCCGAGCTCGCCGCCATGATTCCGATTGCCGGCAGCGCGTACACCTATACCTACGCGACGATGGGAGAGCTCATCGCCTGGATTATCGGCTGGGACTTGATCCTGGAATACGCCGTTAGCAACATGGCCGTCAGCGTAGGATTTTCACAGCACATGGTCAATTTGCTGGACTGGTTCGGCGTAAATCCGAACCCCCGGTGGATTTCTCCCGCCTATCTCCCCAGCGGATTGGCCGACCTGCAAGGAAATATGCTCTATGGTCCGGGCTGGCATTTTGGCTTTAACTTGCCGGCCTTCATCATCGTGATGCTGCTGACGGTGATTCTGGTACGCGGCATCAAAGAGTCCGCACGCACCAACAACATCATGGTGTTCTTGAAAATTGTGGCCATCATGGTCTTCGTGACGTTTGCGGCAAAACTCATTCATCCTGCGAACTATCACCCCTTCTCGCCAAACGGGTGGCCCGGTATTCTGACGGGCGGTTCGATCGTTTTCTTCACGTATATCGGATTTGATTCCGTTTCCACCGCAGCAGAGGAATGTAAAAATCCGCAACGCGACCTGCCGATAGGCATCATCGCCACACTGGTCATCTGTACACTCCTCTATATCTCGGTGGTTGTCGTGCTCACGGGACTAGTAAAGTGGGACACACTGGTGGACGATGCCGCCCCAGTCGTCAACACACTGAAAAAGCTCCATTTCACGGGAGTCCGTCTGGTCGTCCTGATCGGCGCGCTGATGGGCATGATTTCCTCTTTGCTAGTTTTTCAATTGGGACAAGCGCGAGTGTGGTTTGCGATGTCGCGAGACGGCTTGTTTCCCAAAATTTTTAGCCGGGTACACCCGCGCTTTCAAACGCCGGATTTTTCCACTTGGATGGCAGGATTCGTGGTCGGCATTCCAGCCGGACTGCTCGATATCGGAACGCTCGCCGATCTTTCGAATATCGGCACGCTATTCGCGTTCGCTCTGGTGGCGGGAGGAGTACTTATTCTGCGATATCGCGAGCCGGAGCGCCCGCGCGCATTTCGGGCACCTGGCGGGCCGCTGGCGCCGGTTCTCACAATTATCACGTGTGTGCTGCTCATGGCGGGCCTGCCAATCATGAATTGGATTCGTTTCTTTGTCTGGATGATCATTGGGCTGGTGCTCTATCATTCTTACGGGCGGAAACACAGCACTCTGAGGGCAGCGAATCGCGCATAAAAGGAATCGCGGAATGCAGGGATCTTCTTTTCCCCATTGGTTCAGACGAGCGGGAGTCGCGTTTGCCTGCCTGATGCTCTGCTTTTCTTTTCCGCAGAACTCGAGAGCGTGGGGAAAGAACGGCCACCGGCTGGTCGTCAATAAAGCCATCGACACACTACCACCGGACATCCGGTCGTTTTTCGAGACAAACCTCGCGCTGCTCTCGCAGCACGTGACCGATCCGCTCGATGCCATCGCCAAGACTCCCGCTGAGCGGCACAATCACTATATCCTTCTCGACAAGTACGGGCGCTTCCCGTTCGAGACGCTGCCGCGCGACTACAAAGCCGCAGTCACTAAATTTGGCAAGACTAAGCTGGAGGCCAACGGTCTCCTTCCATGGCAGATCGGCGTCTATAGTGAAAAGCTGACGGAAGCTTTCAAGGCTGGAAAGTGGGATGAGGCGAGGTTGGACGCCGCCATTCTCGCCAATTACGTTGCAGAGGCTCATGATCCTTTCAATACGACCGATAACTCCGACGGGCGCCTCAGCGGCCAGACCGGAGTCAACGAACGCTTTGGGACCACGCTGATCGACCGCTACTCATCGTTTTTTCCGATGCGGCCCAATGACGCTATATTGATCAGCGATCCAACAGATCGGGCATTCGAAGCTTGCCTCAGCTCGCACAGCTGGTTGGAGACGATACTTCTGGCCGATCGAAACGCGCGTCATGGTGAGAGTTCGTTCACCGACGAGTACTACGACCGTTTCTACAATCAAGCCGCAGCGATCTTGATCCGCCAGCTTTCCGACGCGGCCACCGATGTTGGCTCTTTCTGGCTCACGGCGTGGAAAAACGCCGGCAGCCCGCAATTACCGCACTGACCGTTCGCGGATGACGCCGCCCTTGCTCTCCCAACTAATTGTTTCCCTTCCAAAAGCCGAGCTGCACCTTCACCTAGAAGGTTCCATCCAGCCCATTACTGTTTGCGCGCTGGCGGCGCACCACGGCGTCGCTTTAGCCGAGGAGGAAGTGCGCCGGCGCTACACTTACTGCGATTTCCTGGGATTTATCGAAGCGTTCAAGTGGGTAACTTCATTCGTGCGCGAGCCCCGAGACTACGCGCTCATTGCCCGCGATCTCGCAGAACATTTGGTCACCCAATCCGTCGTGTATGCCGAAGTGACGCTCTCCGTCGGCGTGATGCTCTTGAGAAAACAAAGCCCGGAAGCAAATTTCGAAGCCCTGCTGCGCGCAACCGAGCCATTCGAAAGCCGCGGGCTGCGTCTCAATTGGGTGTTTGACGCCGTTCGGCAATTTGGCGCGGGAGCCGCTATGGAAGTGCTGCACTCGGCCACGCAATGCGGTTCAACGGCGATCGTCGCCTTCGGCCTCGGCGGTGACGAACTCAGCGTTCCGACAGCGGACTTCCGCGGCGTATACGAAAAAGCAGCCGGGATCGGGCTACACCGTTTGGTTCACGCGGGCGAAGTCGGCGGGCCGGATAAAATTCGAGAAGCGATAGAGTTGCTGGGCGCAGAGCGCATTGGACATGGTATCGCCGCCTCTCACGATCCGTCGCTGATGGATCTTCTCGCGGAGAGAAATATTCCACTGGAGGTGTGCCCGGGCAGCAACATCAGAACCGGCGCGCTCGCCGGTCAACTGCGTCATGCGCAAGCACGAATCGAAGATCATCCGCTACCGACGCTCCTGCGCCATGGGATACCAGTCGTGCTCTCCACTGATGATCCAGCCATGTTTCAAACCACACTGGTCGAGGAATATACCAACGCCGCACGGATGGGGTTGCTGGAAGACGAGTTAGTCCGCATTGTGGAGATGGGGTTCGAACACTCGTTTCGGCATGATTGCGGACGTCAACCCGCGCGAACCACTTAGAGGCGATGATATACTGAGCTTATGAAAGCACACGTCTGGGTCATGCCCAAGCGCACGGTCCTTGACCCTCAAGGACAGACTATCCATAACGCTCTCGCCGGCCTCGGCTATGGGGCCGTAAAAGATGTCCGTCAAGGAAAGTTTTTCGTCCTGAATCTCGATGGCTGGAGCCGTGATGAAGCGCAGAAACAACTCGAGCGCATTTCGAAGGAAGTGCTTACAAATCCAGTCATCGAAGAATACCGCTTCGAGATCGTCGACTAAACAGACTTCCTTATGAACAGAATGTGCAAACACGATGGAACATCAGTAATTCTACTCACCGGCTTATTGCTGCTCGGCGTTCTCATGACGCTGACCCCCGCCGGATGCAAGCAAAGTTCGCACACGTCCGATCCGCGCTTGCGACAGATCGATGAAATGCTGGATGCTCAGCTTCCGGCGGGCACCCCGAAATCGCGCGTTCTGTTTTACTTGAGCTCGCAGGGCTTTCCGCTGGAAAACTCAAACGATCCCCACGTTATCGCGGCCACGATTCACCATGTCGATACAGAAACGCTGAAGCCGGTGACAGCGCGTGTAACATTTCAGTTTGATGCCGAGGATAAACTGAAGTCCTACGAGCTCACTCCTCAGTAAGTATCTCTCAGCAACCGTAATCTATTTCGCGACACGAGCCCGCGAATTCGTCTTTGCCATTAGTCCTCCGTGGTAGGCTGCTAGAATCTGCCTCAGGAGATGCCGCAAATGTGCGGAATTGTCGGCTACATCGGGCCAAAGAAAGTCGTGCCCGTCATTATCGAAGGTCTGCGTAAGCTCGAGTACCGCGGTTACGATTCCGCAGGCATTGCCGTCGTGGATCAGGGCGGCAAACTGGAGATCCGACGCGCACCTGGAAAACTGCGCAATCTGGAAGAAGTCATCGCCAAGTCTCCGCTCGAAGGGACTTACGGCATCGGCCACACACGGTGGGCCACCCATGGCCGGCCAACCGAAGAGAATGCCCACCCACACCGCGACTGTACCGGCCAGATCGTCGTCGTCCACAACGGAATCATCGAAAACTATCTCGAGCTCAAGGAACAATTGCAGAAGGAAGGCCACAAGTTCGCAACGGAAACGGATACGGAGATCGTCGCGCACCTTGTGGAGAAGAATTCCAATGGCGGGGTTCCACTGGAAGAAGCGGTTCGCCGTTCGCTGAAGGAATTGCGTGGCATCTACGCCATGGTGTTCCTCTCCGCCAAAGATCCGCAGAAGATCGTTGCCGCCCGCCTCGGCCCGCCGTCGGTGATCGGCCTCGGCGAAGGAGAGTATTTTGTCGCCAGCGACATCCCAGCCCTGCTCCAGCATACGCGCGAGATTTTTTTCCTTGCGGATGGGGACATCGCCGTTCTGACAGCAAAGGGCGTGCGCGTTATGGATCATGACGGACGTCCCGTGGAACGCCCCGCACACCATGTGGCTTGGGACCCCATCATGGCGGAAAAAGGCGGCTACAAGCACTTCATGCAGAAAGAGATCTTTGAGCAGCCCCGCGCGGTGCGCGATACGCTCCTCGGCCGCATCTCACAGGACACCGGCAGAGTCTTTCTGGATGAGATGGCCATCACGGAAAGACAGTTTCGCGAATTTCAGAATGTGCGCATCGTGGCATGCGGCACGAGCTGGCATGCCGCGGTGGCCGCAAAATTCATGATTGAACGCCTCGCGCGCCTTCCCGTGGAGGTGGATTACGGAAGTGAATTTCGCTACCGCGACCCCATTTTAGATTCGAAAACGCTGACCGTGTGCATCAGCCAGTCCGGTGAAACCGCCGACACTCTGGCAGCTCAGCGCGAAGCCAAGCTCAAGGGCTCGCCCACCCTCGCGATCTGCAACGTGATCGGTTCGATGATCACGCGCGAAGCAAGCGGCACGATTCCCACGCATGCCGGGCCGGAGATTGGCGTGGCTTCTACCAAGGCTTTCACCGCCCAATTGACCGCTCTCCTCCTCCTGGCCTCCTATCTCGGTCAAGTTCGCGGCAAGATGAGCGAAGAAGCTGCCAGAACTTTGATGCTGGAGTTCACACGCATCCCGCATAAGATCGAGATGATCCTGCAAGCGGATGAATCCGGCTTCTACGAAAATCTGGCGCGGCAATTCTTCCGTTACACCGATTTCCTTTATCTCGGCAGAGGCATACACTATCCGATCGCACTCGAAGGCGCCTTGAAGCTCAAGGAAATCTCCTATATTCATGCGGAAGGCTATCCTGCCGGCGAGATGAAGCATGGCCCGAACGCGCTCATCGACGAGAATCTGCCGGTTGTCGTGCTTGCGACTCGGGATGAATCCGATCCCGAGGCGATGACTCGTTATGAAAAGAGCGTTTCGAACATCAAGGAAGTGAAAGCGCGAGACGGCATTGTGATCTCCATCGTTACCACCAAAGATCACCTCGCCCGCGAAGCTTCCGACCATATCATCGAACTTCCTCCGGCGCCGGAGTTGCTTGTGCCGTTACTGGAGATCATTCCCCTCCAATTGCTCGCCTATCACATTGCGGTGCGGCGTGGTTGCGACGTCGACCAGCCCCGCAACCTGGCAAAATCCGTCACCGTCGAGTAGGCGGAGCCATTTTCCGCTAAAATGGAGACATGCTTCGCCCTCTCCGAGCGCGCTTCAGCCTTCTTTTCTCGTTCTTGCTGCCGACTGTCATCCTCGCCACGGCGCAGACTCCGGACGACGCCACGGCGCCTTTGCATGAAGTTCATGCCGACGGCGGCAAACTTCTCTCTGAGGTTCAGGTAATTTCTCTTGCCGCTCTTCAGCCCGGATCGCAAATCGGAAAGAGTGACCTGCAGGCCGCGGCCGACCGTCTCGTGCAAAGCGGTCTCTTCGCTAAGGTGACGTACAGCTTTCAGACGCGGGCCTCGGGTGTGTCCGTGACCTATCACCTCGAAGATTCACCGCGGATTCCTGCTTACTTCGACAACATCCCGTGGTACGCGGATTCGGAGCTCGCCGATGCGATTCGCAAGAGACTCCCCTTCTTCGACGGGACCCTTCCGGAAGCTGGCACCGTGGTGGATCTGGCTGGCGAAGCTCTGAAGGAGTTGCTCTCCGCGCGTGGGCTGCAAGTGTCTCTCGAACATATGGTAATCGCCAGTCCGATCGGCGAAGGCAACGTCCAGGAATTTCGAATTGAAGGTGCCGCACTCCATATCGCAAAACTGGAGTTCAGCGACACTTCCCTTTTGGCTTCCAAGGCTGTCCAGCAGCATGTCTCCGAAATAGTCGGAAAACCTTATTCGAGAATGACCATCGATTTGTTCCTAACGGAAGCCATCAGACCGGTTTATTTGCAGCAAGGAAATCTGCGGGTGAAACTCGGGCCGCCGGAGGTACGCTTATCGGGCAACCCCAATCAGAAGCTCCCCGATCAAATCCCCGTCTACGTGCCCGTGACGCCTGGCACGGTCTTCCACTGGAAGGAAGTCCATTGGACGGGCAACACGATTCTGTCAGAGTTCACGCTGAACGGCCTGCTAGCAGTGAAGCCCGGTGATGTCGCCGATGGAATGCGTATCGAAGCCGGCTGGGATCGCATTCACGAAGAATATGGTCATCACGGTTATCTCGACGCCAGCACTGATCCACTGGCGACATATGACGATCCTGCGGGCGCCGTTTCCTATGCCGTAAAGGTTCAAGAGGGCACGCAATACCACTTCGGCAAAATGGTTTTGACAGGGCTCTCCCCTGCCGGTGAGCGCAAACTCCATGGTGCATGGCCCATCGCTGCTGGAGACGTCTTTGACAAATCCAAATTCGAGGAAATCCTGACAAAACTGCAATCTCACCAGGAACAGATTTTCGGCGAACTGCCACTCCACTACGAAACCGTCGGTCACTGGTTGCAAACCGATTCGGCTACGGGCACTGTCGATGTACTCCTGGATTTTAAGTAGCCCTCGCGGCGGCGAGAAGCTGCGATCTGGATCAAACTCTGAGATATACTCACGGCTGGGATGAAAAACCTCATTCAGATTCATGCTGGAGAAAGAGCTTCCCTGGCAACGGAGAAGGAAAACGCCCTGCTCTCGCGCCTCGCGGGAATCCCTTCGCTGATTGTCGCGCTCTCCGGTGGCGCTGACTCAGCCTATCTGGCGTGGGCTGCTCATAAGGCGCTGGGAGTACGCGCGTTGTCTGTTACGGCTCTGTCAGCCAGTTTCTCCGGGCACGATCGCGCAATGGTGGATGAGTTCATTAGCAAGATTTGTCCGCGCCATGAATTCATTGAGACCCACGAAATGGAAAATCCCGCCTATCGTGCCAACGCCACGGACCGCTGCTATTTCTGTAAGGATGAGCTGTTTTCGGCCCTCGACGCACTGGCCCACACCCGGCGATTCTCCGCCATCGCCTATGGCGTGAATGCTGACGACACTCTAGATTTTCGCCCCGGCCATCGCGCCGCCACGGAACATCAAGTTCTCACTCCGTTGCTCGATGCCGGTTTCACCAAGGCCGAAATTCGAAACCTTTCGCAACGTGCCGGTCTTCCCACTTGGGATCGGCCGGCTTCGGCTTGCCTCGCTTCGCGCCTACCCTACGGAACCGAAGTTACGCCCGAGAGGCTTGCGCTTGTCGAGCGCGGTGAAGCAGCCCTGCGTGAACTCGGCTTCCGCCAGTTTCGTGTCCGCCTCCATGACCAGCTCGCGCGCGTGGAAATCTCTCCGGAAGAAATGCCTCTCGCGCTCTCGGCGGAAATGGCCGCATCAATTGCAAGCAGGCTGAAAGCCGTAGGCTTCGCTTACGTCGCCTTGGACCTCCAGGGCTACCGCCAGGGCTCTCTCAATGAGCAACTTTCCCGGACCAATGCGAATTCGCCTCGGGCAGCTTCGGGAACATAATTTTCGGTCTTTGCGTAACTAATAGTGGAATATCTTAGAAAGTGTTTTGTGGTTCCTGGGGAGGTTGAATGACGCGTCAGCGCATTCTCGGCCAATCACTCATGCTGCTCGCATCCTTCGTGGTGCTTGCTGGCTGTAATACCGGGCCTGCGGTGACTGGCACCTTTGATCGAAATTTTACTGTGACCGAACCCATTCGCCTGGAACTGACCAACGCAGCGGGTGACGTGGACATCGTGGGAAGCGCGGACGGCAAGGTGCATGTTCACGGCGAGGTGCGGGCTTCTGGAGTCGGCTTTGACAACCCTCGGAAGCGCCTGGATGATACCGTTTCCAATCCCCCTGTCGAACAGAGAGGCGACACCATCCGAATTGGCAAAGACATGTCGCGCATGCACAACCTCAGCATCTCCTACACGATTCAGGTTCCGCACGACACGGAAGTCAGCACCAACGTGGCCTCCGGTGCCGAGATCATCCGCGATTTGCGCGGCCCGGTAAAAGTGCAGGCTGCTTCAGGGTCCATTCGCGTCGAAAAGATTGAGCGGGACGCCCAGCTCACCACCGCCAGTGGTTCTGTTTCGGCCAGCGATATTGGCGGCGATGTCCGCGTGTCGACCGGTTCAGGAGCGGTGGCGGTATCAAACATCAAGGGTGCAGTGCGAGTGAGTGCTCTCGCGGGCGTCGCCCGTGTCTCTGCGCCCGGTGGACGCGTCGAAGCGGATACCGGGAGCGGCGAAGTCGAAATCCTGGGGGCAACAAAAGACGTGAAAGCGCATGCCGCTTCAGGCCGCGTCTTTGTACAGGGGAACCCGAGCACCAGCAGTTACTGGGAGCTCAAAACAATTTCGGGTCCTGTACAGTTCAGCGTCCCAAGTTCTGCGAATTTTCAGCTCTCGGCAGAGGCAGTCACGGGTGAGATTCGAGCGGACATTCCCATCGTTGTGGAAGAACAGGGAAAACACTCTCTTCGCGCCCACATGGGCAGCGGCGGCGGGCGTGTGGAAGTGCACACGGTGTCGGGCGAGATTCGGGTCAGCGCTTCGAATTAGCCTGGTGTGCGGTCCAATACCTAATTCCGAACAGAAAACCTCTCCGAGTTAGCGACAATTGTTCTCATTCCCGTTAGAATTCGTTCGTATGCACTCTCGCCCTTGTCTCCTTTGTGCGCTTTCCTTCCTTCTTTTATGCGCACAAACCACCCGCGCGTGCGCTCAAACGGAGGCGCAGTCCAGCGAGAGTCAGAATTCGTCGTCGCAAACATCCCCTGCTACTTCCTCGAAAGCGAGCATTCCAGCCAAACAACCCTCCCCAGAAGAGGAATTACAGCAAGCCATTAACAACGCCGGGAACGACCGCGCGGCACTGGTCCTGAATCTGGAAGCCTACCTAGCGAGTCACCGCAACTCGCCCCAGCGTCCACAGATTTACCGCGCGCTGGTGGAAGCGAGTATGCAATTACGCGATACTGCGCGCGCCGTCGACTACGCCGAACGCATCGTCGCACTCAGGCCCGACGACATCTCCATCACCATACTGGCCATTCAACTTCTCGAACAAAACGGGGATGAAGCTGGGCTGCGTCGGGCCGCAAACTATGCAACCCGCGTTCTTGAATTTGTCGAGAGAAGCTCTCCAGAAGAAAAGTCACCGCGCATCTCACAGGAAGAGTGGACTGCACAAAGGAAGCGTGACCGCATGTCCGTGCTGTCCCTGCGGGGCAGGCTTGAGGTGAAATTAAAAGACCAAGCCGCTGCTCAAAAAGACTTTGAGGCGAGCTATGCATTATTGCCTAGCGCCGCCGCGGCGGAGCAACTCGGCGAACTCGCCGAATTGAGAAAGGATCCGAGTACTGCGATCCAGCAGTACGCGCGGGCGTTCGCCTTGGCCGACGCCTCGACCGGTAGCGCAAGCCGCAGGGAAATCCGCCAGAAACTGGGCAACGTTTGGCGGCTCGCTCACGGCTCAGACATTGGGCTGGGTGAATATTTGTTACTCACTTTTGATGAGGTCTCGCGGGTCTCCAGCGCCGGCCAGACCAAAAAGAATGCCGGCGCTCGGAAGCTATGGGAATTCACCCTCCGCAAAGCACCGGACGGGGCACCCTTCCCAATGAAAGATACCAGGGGGAAACTATTGGTCGTGAATTTCTGGGCCACCTGGTGCGGGCCATGCCATGCCCTGGAACCACTTTTTGCACGTATGGCGTTGCAATTTCAAGGCGACCCGGAGGTTCTCTTTCTCTCAGCGGACTGCGATGAGGATGAGACCTTGGTTGCTCCCTACCTGGCAGCGGCTAAACCTCGAACGACAGTGGTTTTTGCCGATGGCCTCGAGCGCCTCTTCAGCGTCGATGCCTTCCCTACCGTGATCGTATTGGACCGCCAAGGAAAAATCGCCTACCGCTCCGATGGCTTTGACCCCGATGCCTTCGAGCGGGATTTGGCGGCGGCTGTGAACCGTGCTCTGGCAGCGGAGAATGCCAAGCCGTGAGGCTCTACACAGCTACTCAGGGCGCCAGGTCTGGACTGTATCCATCCACGACATCCACAAAGTCCGACACTTCCGCCATGTCTTTGCCGATGAATCGGATGGTGTGGGAATCCACTCGCTGTACCGATCGAAGGTAGCTGATCATTTCCGCTGGCATGTAGTTCTTGAAGCTGATCTCCAACGTGACGGGAGTTTTGACCGTATAAGGCTTGAACTCGCGCAGGCGATTCAAAGCCGCTTTCACTCCCGCGGCAATTTTTTCACATGAAGCTTCCGGGGTAAGTGTCTCCGCGGAATGAAAACTCAAGCTCCTCTTGGTTTCGGCAGTTTCTATCCTTCCGAGCCGCGATTTCAATTCTTCCACCGCGGCATCATCTCCGGATGCGAAAATCACCGGCACCCCCAGCGCGCCGGCGTAGGAAGCATTAAATTCTCCTTCTGTCACCGCATTGCCGTTGAGGGCCACGCGTGTGAGGTGCGCACTCGAGAACGTGTGCGCCCGGACGCCACGCACATTCGTCGTTGAGGCGTGGTAACCAACGAAAAGCGCGGCGTCAAAGCTTTGATCGAGGCCTGCCATCATGCTTCCGTGCCGCGGCCACGAGCGGATGATGTGCACGTCTTTGGGGAACTCTTCAATGAAAAGATTTTCTCCATTTCCATGTGAATCGCTGACCACGATTTCCGTCGCCCCTGATTCCTTTGCGGCGCGCACCGCTGCCAGCGTTTCATTGGTCATGAAATGCCGGAACCGCTCGTATTCAAATCCCGTAGGGCCCAATTGATCTGCCGTTACTACGCCAGCCACACCTTCCATGTCCACGGAAATATAAATTTTTAGCTTCTTGGCAGCTTGCCCCTGAGCCTGAGCTTCCGTTGCCGGGATTGAGAACCAGCTCGCCGCAAAAAGGAGAAGGGATACACGACCTGTGCTTTTCAACCGCATCATGGAGACACCTCGCAATAGAATCGGGGCTTCCGTAGTCCAACTCGGGAGGAGTCTATCAGCTTCGCGCTACGGACGCGGATGGAAAAGCAAGTGCCACTTCGCGAGCCGCGAGAATCGTATTCACATGGATGCGCACGGTATCTTCGACGCGACGCGCGTAACCACCCGCGAGAACTGTTGCGACTGGAATACGCCGTTTTCTCGCTTCTTCAAACACCTGCCGGTCGCGCCGCTTCAATCCATCTTTCGTCAGCGACAATCCACCAAGCTGGTCTTCGCAATAAGGATCCGCGCCCCCCACGTAAAAAAGAATCTCCGGTTGAAAAGTGTCCAGCGCCTGTTGCACCGCGGGGATTAGCGCGCCTAAGTATTCCTCATCGTCGGCGCGGTCATACATGTTGAGGTCCAGGCTTGAGGCCGGCTTGTGCGCGGGGTAGTTGTTTTCCTGGTGAATCGAGAGCGTGAACACCGTTAGATCATCTCGAAATATAGCTGCCGTGCCGTTGCCGTGATGCACGTCCGTGTCAACCACGATCGCTTTTTTGATTGAGCCTTCGGCCTGCAGCTTTCGAATCGCCACCGCTACATCATGAATCGCGCAGAAACCTTCGCCGTGCTCCGGATAGGCATGATGAAATCCGCCGCTAAGATTCGAGCCGAAACCAGTGCGCAGCGCCGATTGCGCGGCTAGAATCGTGCCCCCCGCCGCCAGCCAGACGGCCTCCACGAGTTCCGGTGAATACGGCACTTCCAGCAACATCACTTCGCTGGCGGTGAGCGTTCCGGTTTTCAATTTGTGCACCCATTCCGGCGTATGGACTCGCAGGATGTCTTCATCGCTCGCGGGATCAGGGCGCAGAAAATCCTTCTGCGTGGCGATGCCTTCGTGAAGAAGCAGTTCAAAAATAAGGCGGAATTTCTGTGATGGAAAAACGTGCGGGCCGAGATTCAAATCGTAGCGCTCGTGATACACGAGCTTGAATGGAAGAAGAGCTGTCATCCCCGTTCGTTGCCGCACTCTCTACGGTCGCAACCGCCCGTCGACGCCCTCTGCTCCCCGTGCGAACTGTCAATTATAGGCTTTTAACTATTTTCAGTTCGCGCATTCGAGACTTCATTTGTAGGGGCGCAGCATGCTGCGCCCCTACTCGGCAAGCCGGAAGCGTTAATTCTCTCGCTCCAAAATAAAATCTGGAAGCGTGGCGAGCGCCCGCGCATATTCGGAATCGGCGTGCCCGTTCAGGCAGGCTTTGGCGCGGCACGCGTAATCCTGGGCCAAGTGTCGCGCGCGATCTAGCGCGCCGGAATCTTGCACAAGCGCAACAATCG
>Ga0209698_10005853_pt1 | contig 13169 bp, 23 predicted proteins | sample LitLauG_LLR_2012_FD_187203 | JGI IMG/M metagenome (GOLD analysis project Ga0209698, IMG submission 187203) | Freshwater sediment microbial communities from Pennsylvania, USA - Little Laurel Run_MetaG_LLR_2012 (SPAdes) (version 2) | ecosystem: Environmental > Aquatic > Freshwater > Creek >... | reverse complement strand
CGTGGCGACCGTGGTGGAGACAGGGGTCCTCGTCAGGACCGTCCGGCGTTTACGCCTCCGTCGAGCGCGCCTGCCGCCGGTCCCGTGACACAAGCCGTTCCGGATGAGATGGCGAGCCGCACGTCGGCTCCGATTCTGCCTCCGATGGCCGCTCCGCCTCAGCCGAGCTGGAAAGACAAAGTGGAACCGGAAAATGAAGGAGGCAAGGAATAACTCATGTTGATGCCTTCGAGAGTAAAGTACCGCAAGGTGCAGCGCGGGCGCATGACGGGCAAGGCGTGGCGCGGCTCGACGCTGTCGTTTGGCGATTTCGGCCTCAAAGCGATGGAATGCGGCTGGCTGACGGCGCGGCAGATTGAAGCGGCTCGCGTGGCGATGACGCGATCGATCAAGCGCGGCGGCAAGGTGTGGATCCGCGTGTTCCCCGATAAGCCGATCACGAAGAAGCCGGCCGAAACCCGCATGGGTAAAGGTAAAGGCGCGCCGGATCAGTGGGTTGTGGTGATCCGCCCGGGCAAGATTCTGTTCGAGATGGAAGGCGTGCCGCGCGACGTGGCCGAAAAGGCGATGGACTTGGCGAAAGCCAAGATCGGCATCCCGACCAAGTTCATCACGCGCGTAGGCGCCGAGTAGGGGTAGCGATGAAAGAGAATGCGGATAAAGCCCGGTCGCTCGACGCGGCCGAAATCACCAAGCTGGTGAGGGAGACGGGGGAACAGATGTTCCGCCTGCGCTTCCAGATGTCGATGGGCCAGACGGACGGCGTGAAGAAGCTCCGTTCGCTGCGCAAGGAAAAAGCGCGGATGCTGACCGTGCTGCGGGAGCGCGAAATGGGCGCCCAGCAGGTGGCTCCGAAGCCGGAGCGCGTGAAGGCGGCGGCCAAGGCCGTGGCGGCGGAAACAAAGAAAGCCGCTCCGGTGGCGAAAGCGAAGCCGGTGGCGGCTCCGAAGACACGGGCGGCGGTGGGCACTCAGGTAAAAGTGAAGCCGACGGCGGCGCCCAAGGCGGCCAAGGTGACGACGCCTCGCAAGACGGGTGGGGGATAACGTATGCCGGAAACAACGAAAAAGGCCATTAAGAACGAAAAAGTTGGATCGGTGGTCTCGGCCAAGATGGCGAAGACGATCGTGGTCGAGGTTTCGCGCAAAGCGGCGCACCCGGTGTACAAGCGCGTGGTGACCAAGCGCAAGAAGTTTTACGCTCACGACGAAAAGGGCGAGGCGAAGCCGGGCGATGTGGTTCGCATTATCGAATGCCGCCCGATGAGCAAGCTGAAGCGCTGGATGCTGGGCGAAGTGATTCGCAAGGCCGTGCAAGTGACCACGGATTTGAGCTCGATAGGGATTCAGACTGGTCCGGAAAAGCTCAAGACGGTAAAGAAGAAGTAGTCGTAGCCGGAAGGCAGGAGCAGAACTTATGATTGGGATGCGTACAATTCTCGAGGTCGCCGATAACAGCGGCGCGCGCCGGCTGCAGTGTATTCTGCCGCGCGGCGGCGATCTGGGATTGCGCGCCGGCCTCGGGGACGTGATCACGGCCAGCGTGAAGGAAGCGGCTCCGGATTCAGCCATTAAAAAAGGCAAGGTCGTGCGCTGCGTTGTGGTGCGGATGCGCAAGGAAACCCGCCGCAAGGACGGCACCTACATCCGCTTCGATTCGAACGCCGCGGTATTGATCAATGAAGTCGGCGAGCCGGTGGGCACCCGCGTGTTCGGCCCGGTGGCGCGCGAACTGCGCGACAAGAAGTACATGAAGATCGTTTCGCTGGCGCCGGAGGTGATTTAACAGTGGCCAAGAAAATTCCATACCGGCATCAGCACGAGCCGAAAAAAGCGTTAAAGATCCGCATCCGCAAGGACGACACCGTGAAGGTGATCGCGGGCCGCGACAAGGGCAAGATCGGGCGCGTGCTCGATGTGGACCGCGTCAACGGCAAGGTTTTAGTGGAGGGCGTGAGCATGGTGAAGCGCCATACCCGTCCGAACCCCTCGAAGCAGATTAAGGGCGGCATTGCGGAGCGCGAGAGCGCCATTGCGGTGTCGAACGTGATGATTGTGACCTCCGGCGGCGTGGCTACACGCATCGGCTACCGCATTGAGGGAACGGGCGCGGCAAAGCACCATGTGCGCGTCGCCAAAAAGGGCGGCGAGATTTTGGATAAGAAGGCGTAAGCGATGGCTCGACTGAAGGAAACGTATTTAACGAAAACCGTACCGGCTCTGACCCAGGAGTTTGGCTACACCAACCGGATGGCGGTGCCGAAGATCACCAAGATCAGCGTCAACATCGGACTGGGCGAGGCCACCGGTAATTCGAAGCTGATGGACGGCGCGGTGAGCGAACTCGCGCTGATCGCCGGACAGCGGCCCATCATCAACAAGGCGCGCAAATCGATTGCGGCATTTAAGCTGCGCGAAGGCATGGCGATCGGCTGCTCGGTCACCCTGCGCGGCGACCGCATGTACGAATTTCTGGACCGCCTGGTGAGCGTGACGCTGCCGCGCGTGCGCGATTTCCGCGGCGTGTCGTCGAAGTCGTTCGACGGACGCGGCAATTATACGCTGGGCATCAAGGACCAGTTGATTTTCCCGGAGATCGACTATAACAAGGTCGAAAAAACCAAGGGAATGAATATCTGTATCACCACCACCGCCAAGACCGATGCCGAGGGGCTGGCGTTGTTGAAGCATCTCGGAATGCCGTTCCGCACGCAGTAGAGCGGAGTTAAGGAATACACATGGCGACCACAGCAAAGATTGCAAGAGACGAAAAGATCGCGGCGGCTACCGCGGCCTCCATCGCGGCGGGCCGGAAACCGAAGTTTGCCTGCCGCCACCGGAACCGCTGCTTCCGCTGCGGGCGTCCGCGCGGCTTTTTGCGCAAGTTCAAATTGTGCCGGATTTGTTTCCGGAAACTGGCGCTGGCGGGCGAAGTTCCCGGCGTGATCAAGGCGAGTTGGTAGGAGGATTTTAGACGAATGACGACAACCGATCCCATCGCCGATATGCTGACGCGCATGAGAAATGCGCTTTCGGCGCGCCACGCCAAAGTGGATGTCCCGGCCTCGCGCCTCAAAAACGACATCGCCAAGATCCTCAAGGACGAAGGCTACATCGCTAACTTCAAGCTGACCGAAGACGGCGCCAAGAAGTCCATCCGTATTTATTTGAAGTACACGCCGGCGAACGTGCCTGTGATCTCGCGCATCGAGCGCGTCTCGCGTCCGGGCTGCCGCGTCTACGTCGGGTCGAAGGCTGTGCCGCGCGTGCTCGGCGGACTCGGCATCAATATTTTGACCACGCCAGCGGGCGTGATGACCGGCTCGGCCGCGCGCAAGCAAGGTGTGGGCGGCGAAGTGCTGTGCCACGTTTGGTAGAGAGTCGATAAAGGTAACGGTATGTCTAGAGTTGGAAAAAAGCTGCTCCCATTGCCCAAGGGCGTGAAGATCGCCCAGGGCGAAGGGCATTTGAACATCGAGGGGCCGAAGGGCAAGCAGACGGTTCCGGTTCCGCCGGGCATCACGATGTCGCAGAAGGACGGCGTGGTGGAGTTTCAACGCGATGGCGAAAACAAAGCCGCGCTGCACGGCCTGACGCGCGCCTTGGCGGCGAACGCGGTGCAGGGTGTGTCCACCGGATTCACGCGCGAGTTGGACATCGTCGGCATCGGCTACCGGTGCGACCTGAAGGGCCGCGTCGCGGTGTTCACGCTGGGTTATTCGCACGCGATCGAATTTTATCTGCCGGACGGGATCGACATGAAGATCGACAAGCAGACGCACCTGGTGCTCACTGGCTCCGACCGTCAGTTGCTGGGGCAGGTGGCGGCCAATATGCGGGCGCTGCGTCCGCCCGATCCGTACAAGAATAAAGGCGTCCGGTTCACGGGCGAAGCGCTGCGCAAGAAGGTCGGCAAGACCGGCGCGGGAGGAAAGTAAACCATGGCACGGGGCGATTCTAAAAATATCATCCGTTTGCGCGTTCATCAGCGCATCCGCAGGCGCGTCGCCGGCACGGCGGAGCGTCCGCGCCTGGCAGTGTTCCGCAGCGTGAAGCACATTTACGCGCAGCTGATCGACGACACCAAAGGCCACACGGTCGTGGCGGCGGGTTCGACGCAGTCCGATTCGAAAAACGGCGGCAATGTGGCCGGGGCCAAGGAAATCGGCAAGCTGGTGGCGGAACGGGCCAAGGAAAAAGGTATTAAAGCGGTGGTGTTCGACCGCGGCGGTTATCAGTATCACGGCCGCGTCAAGGCGCTAGCCGAAGCGGCCCGCGAGGCGGGATTGGAATTCTAACTATGGGCATGCAAAAGCGCATCGATTCGACCAACTTGAACCTGAAGGAACAGGTAGTGTCGATCAACCGCGTGACCAAAGTGGTCAAGGGCGGCAAGAATCTGAGCTTCTCGGCTCTCGTCGTGGTAGGCGATCCGGGCGCGAAGATCGTGGGCTATGGCACGGGCAAGGCCAAGGAAGTGCCGGCGGCGATCAAGAAGGGCATCGAATCGGCGAAGAAGAATCTGCGCAAAGTGAACGTGCTGCCGACGACGATCCAGCATGTGGTGCTGGGTGAGTTCGGCTCGGGACGCGTGCTGTTGAAGCCCGCCCCAGATGGCACGGGCGTGATCGCGGGCGGCGCGGTGCGCGCGGTGATCACGGCGGTGGGCATTCCGAACGTGCTGACCAAGTCGCTTGGCTCGCACAATCCTCATAACGTGGTGAAGGCGACCATCGACGCGCTGGAGCAGTTGCGCGACAAGGCCGAAGTGGCGGATATGCGCGGCCTGGCGCTCGAGAAGGTGTAAACAATGCCGGGAATGATCAAAATCAAATTAATCAAGAGCCCGATCTGCACGCCGGAAAAGCACAAGGCGATCGTGCGGGCGCTGGGTCTGAAAACGCTGAACCGGACGGTGGAGAAGCCGGATACACCGGCGTTCCGCGGAATGGTCAAAAAGATTCCGCACTTGTTAGCGATTGTGGAGTAGTGAGAGCGAACCTATGAATCTCAGCCAGTTAAAACCGCCCGCCGGTCAGAAACAGAAGCAGCAACGCGTCGGCCAAGGCATGGGCTCGGGCCGCGGCAAGTATTCGGGCCGCGGAGCCAAGGGCGCCAAGTCGGTTTCCGGCTATTCGCGCATGCGCGGATTCGAAGGCGGCCAGATGCCGCTGCACCGCCGCTTGCCGAAGCGCGGCTTCACCAACATTTTTCACAAGGATTTCGCAGTCGTCAATATCGGCACGCTGGAGGAGTTGGACGGAACCTCGTTCGACCCGGGCACGCTGCTAGAAGCGGGCGTGATCCGGAAACTAAAGCATGGCTTGAAGATTCTGGGCACCGGCGAGCTGACCAAGAAAGTCACCGTCCGGGCGCACATGTTCTCCAAAGCCGCGCTGGAAAAAATTCAGGCCGCGGGCGGGACCGCGGAGACCATCGCGCCGGAAAAGGGCGGAGCCGAGAAGAAGTAGTTTGGCCTGGAGAAACGCATGAAGTTTTTGGAAGCCGTCGCTAACGTCTTTCGCATTCCGGATCTTCGCAAAAGGCTCCTGTTTACACTGGGGCTTTTGGCCGTATACCGTCTGGGCGGCCACATCCCGATTCCTGGCATCGATACGCACCGGTTCGAGGATTTTATCCGCCAGAACCAGGGATCGCTGTTTGGATTCCTGGATCTGTTCAGTGGAGGCATGTTCCGGCGGTTGACGATTTTTGCGCTCGGCATCATGCCGTACATCACGTCGTCGATCATTTTGCAGTTACTCACGGTCGTCGTTCCGACGCTTGAAAAGCTGCAAAAAGAGGGCGAAATCGGGCGTCGCAAGATCACCCAGTGGACTCGCTATCTGACCGTCGGCCTGGCGCTGGTGCAATCCTACGGCATCGCGTTCACGCTGTCGCATTCCTCCACGCCGTTTGTGAACCATCCCGGCTTTGGCTTCACGCTGATGACCATGCTGACGCTCACCACGGGCACGGCCTTCATCATGTGGCTGGGCGAGCAGATTACCGAGCGCGGTGTCGGCAACGGCATGTCGCTGATCATTTTCACCGGCATCGTCATCGGGCTGCCGAACGCGATCCAGGATATGGTGACCAAAGTCCAGTCGGGCGATTGGCCGTTTTTCCAGGTGCTGATCATCGTGCTGATGATGATCGCGGTGGTCGGCTTCATTGTGCTGGTTGAGCGCGGCGAGCGCCGTATTCCGGTGCAATATGCGAAGCGAGTCATCGGACGCCGCATGTTGGGCGGACAGTCCACCCACCTGCCTTTGAAAGTGAACGCCGGCGGTGTGATCCCGGTTATTTTCGCTAGTTCCTTGTTGGCCTTCCCCATGACGGCCATGCAGTTCGAAGTCGTGAAAAACTCCACCGTGCTCAGCAGCATGCTGGGAGCGATTTCGGGCGCGTCTCCTCTTTACTACCTGCTTTATACGGCACTGATTATCTTCTTCTGCTTCTTCTATGTTTCGATTATTTTCAATCCGAACGAAGCAGCGGACAATATGCGTAAGTACGGCGGTTTCATCCCGGGCATCCGTCCGGGGCGTAACACGGCCGACTACATGAACAAAATTTTGACCAAGATTACCGTGGTGGGCGGCCTGTATCTGGCGATTCTGTCGCTGCTGCCGCAGATCATGATCGCAGGGATTAAGTTGCAGCGCCTGCCTCTGGTCGGCAATTTTATCGATGCGCACTTTCCGCGATGGCTGCTGGATGGCCTGGGCGTGAACTTCAGCTTCGGCGGAACGTCCCTGCTGATTGTTGTCGGTGTAGCGATGGACACGGTCAATCAGATCGAGGCGCAGTTGATTATGCGCCACTATGAAGGCTTTACGCCGCGCGCGGGCCGGATTCGCGGCCGCCGCAGCAGTATCTGACGGATTTTTGAGCGGGTGTTTGACTTGGAAACTTTTTCAGAAGCTTGAGGAGGGAAGCCAGGCCAACGGGTGAATGAGTCGACTCTGCCTGATTTTGTTCGGCCCCCCGGGTTCGGGGAAGGGGACGCAAGCCAAGCTGCTGCGTCAGGCACTGGGAGTAGCTCATGTTTCCACCGGAGACATGCTCCGGGAGCGCGTGGACTCGCACGATCCGCTGGGAGCGGAGGCGGAAGCGATCATGAAAGCCGGCGGTCTGGTGCCGGACGAGATCGTCAACCGCATGGTAGAAGACAGGATTGAGCAGCCGGATTGCGTGAACGGATTTATCCTCGACGGGTATCCGCGAACGGTGAGCCAGGCGCGGTTGATTTCGGGGGTGCTGCTGGGCAAGGGAATCGCCCCGGTGGTGGTTCACCTTAAAGTCGATTATAATGTTATTATTGCCCGGCTCTCGGGGCGAAGGATGTGTCCGACCTGCGGCGCGCTGTATGGCGTTTCGGCGAAGACCCCGGTGGTCTCCGAGGTTTGCGACTACGACGGCTCGAAGTTGATTGTCCGGGAAGACGACAGGCCGGAAGTGGTGGCGGAACGCCTGAGGGCATACGACAGGCAAACGTCTCCAGTGCTGGAATGTCTGCGCGGGCAGGGGTTTGCGATTTGCGAAGTGGATGGAGCGGTCGGTTCGCCGATGTCCATCGCGCAACGGATTAAGCAGTGGATCGACGTCCGGGCTGCGGCTCGGTGAGATGGTTTTGAAATTAGCATGATCGTCCGAAAGAACATGGCGGAGCTCGAAAAGATGCGCGCCGCCGGACTTCTGGTGTGGAAGATTCTGGACACCCTGAAGCCAATGGTGGCCGAGGGCGTGACGACTCATGATCTGGATGTGGTGGCGGAAAAGATGATGGCGGACGCGGGTGCGCGGTCCGCGTTTAAGGGTTATTCGACGCCGAGCGCGGGGACCAAATTTCCCTCGGTGTTGTGCACGTCGGTGAATGAAGAGATCGTCCACGGGATGCCTTCTCAAAAGAGGGTCCTCAAAAAAGGCGACATTGTTTCCATCGACACGGGCGTGCAGTTGAACGGGTATTACGGTGATTCGGCGGTGACCGTCGGCGTGGGCGAAATCTCGGAAGAGGCGCAGCGTCTGATGCAGGTGACCCGCGAGTCTCTGGAGTTGGCGATTGAGAAGGCGCGGCCGGGCAACCGGCTGTTCGATATTTGCGGCACGGTGGAGCGCCATGTGCTGGCAAACGGATTTTCGATTGTTCGGGAGTTTGTGGGGCACGGCATCGGAACGCAGATGCATGAGGAACCCCAAGTTCCGAACTACGTGGACCGGCGGAGTGAAAACCCCCGGTTGAAAGAGGGAATGGTGCTGGCGATCGAGCCGATGGTGAACGCCGGGAAACCGGGCAGCCGCGTAAAAGCGGACCGTTGGACGGCGGTGACCGAGGATGGAAAATACTCGGCGCATTTCGAGCACACGGTGGCGATTACGGCAAACGGTCCGTGGGTTTTAACCCGGCCGTAGAAGAGGGAATTTATGAAGGTCAGGGCATCAGTAAAGAAAATGTGCGACAAGTGCAAGGTCGTCCACCGCGAAGGCGTGGTGCGGGTGATCTGCACAAATCCGAAGCATAAGCAGAGGCAGGGATAATACATGGCACGTCTGGCGGGCGTCGATTTACCGGCGAAGAAACGGACCGAAATCGGTCTCACGTATATTTACGGCATTGGAAGGACCAGGGCCAACTCGCTCTGCTACCGCGCGGGAGTGAATCCCGACACCAAGATCGCCGATCTGACCGAAGAAGAGGTCAACAAGATTCGTACCATTCTGGAGGCCGAGGGCGCGGTGGAAGGCGACCTGCGCAAGGAAGTCTCCATGAACATCAAGCGCCTGATCGAAATGGGCGCCTATCGCGGCCTGCGTCACCGCCGCGGCCTGCCGGTGAACGGGCAGCGGACCCACACCAACGCGCGCACCCGCAAGGGTCCGCGGCGCGGCACTGTCGCCAATAAGAAGAAAGCGACCGGAAAGACTTAAAAGGATTCGAACATGGCGAAAGCACCCGCGAAGGCTGGCAAAAAGAAGTCGTTCAAGAAGAAGGAAAAGCGCTCCGTCCCCATGGGCAAGGTGCATGTGCAGGCGTCGTTCAACAATACGATCGTCACTATTACCGATCCCGTGGGCAACGTGCTGTCGTGGTCCAGCGCCGGTTCGCTCGGTTTTCGCGGATCGCGCAAAGGCACTCCGTATGCCGCGCAGCAGGCGTCGTTGACTGCGGCCAACAAGGCCAAGGAATCCGGCCTGCGTACGGTCGAAGTGGCCGTCAGCGGTCCGGGTGCGGGGCGCGAATCCGCGGTTCGCGCGCTGTCTACCGCAGGTTTAGACGTCCGTTCCATCCGGGATCGCACGCCGATTCCGCACAACGGCTGCCGTCCGCCGAAAAAGCGCCGCGTCTGATTTTGTTTGTATTGTAAGCAGGAAGAAAGGGCCAGAGGCCCCGTAAACTGCACCTACTTGAAGTTGGCTTGCTTAGAAAAAGCAGCCAGGAGGTCTGATTTGGCTCGATATATTGGTCCCGTGTGCCGGCAATGCCGTCGCGAGGGGATGAAACTGTTTCTGAAGGGTGAGCGCTGCTACACCGAGAAGTGCGCTATTGAAAAGCGCAACTTCGCGCCCGGCCAGCATGGCAAGGATCGCAAGCAGAAGATCGTAGGCTATGGCCTGCAGCTTCGCGAAAAGCAGAAAGCGCGCCGTTACTATCAACTGCTCGAAGGGCAATTCCGCAATTTGTTCGAGAAGGCCAGCGCCGCCAAGGGCATCACCGGCGAGAACATGCTGAACATGCTGGAGCGCCGCCTGGACAACACCCTGTACCGCATGGGTCTTGCCACTTCGCGCGCCCAGGCCCGCCAACTGGTGCGTCACGGCCACCTGAACGTCAACGGCCACCGCGTGGACATTCCATCGTTCACAGTGAAGCCAAACGACGTGATTGAAGTCCGCGAAAAGAGCAAGAACAACCCGACCATTCTGCATGCGCGCGATGCTACGGCGCACGCTCCGAGCCCCAATTGGCTGGAAGTGGACCGCGAAAATCTGAAGGGCCGCGTCATTGGCCAGCCCAAGCGCGAAGACCTGGTCCAGATCCAGCTGAACGAACAGCTCATCGTTGAGTTGTACTCGAAGTAATAAGGAGCCTACTGAATGTTCAAAGGATTCCAGAAACCCAAGCGGTTAGTTGCGAATACGGAAACGCTCAACGAGCGCTACGGCATGTTCACCGCGCAGCCGTTCGAGCGCGGCTTCGGATCGACCATCGGCACCGGCCTGCGCCGCGTGCTGCTGAGTTCGATTGAAGGCGCGGCCATCACAGCCGTTCGCATCGAGGGCGTGGCTCACGAGTTCAGCCCGATTCCCGGCGTCGCAGAAGACGCCACCGACATCATTCTCAACCTCAAGCAGGTGCCGTTCAAGATGATGGCCGAAGGCATGCGTACCGTTCGCCTCAAGGCTGACGGTGCAGGACAAATCCTCAGCGGCCAGATCGAAACCGACGCCGATATCGAAGTGCTGGATCGCAACATGCACATCGCCACGATCGGCGAAGGCGGCAGCCTGTCGATCGAAATGCGGCTGAAGTCCGGCCGCGGCTACGTTTCGGCTGACCGCAACAACGACGAGGATCTTCCGATCGGCTACATCCCGATCGATTCGGTGCACTCGCCCGTGCGTAAAGTGAACTTCTCGGTCGAGGCCGCGCGCCTGGGCCAGATGACCGATTACGACAAGCTGACGATTGAAGTGTGGACCAACGGGGCGATTTCGCCGGCCGATTCCATCGGTCAGGCGGCGAAGCTGCTGAAGGATCACATGGCGATCTTCATCAACTTTGAAGAGCTGCCGGAGTCGGCGGAAGAGCCGGCCGAGCGCGCGCTCAGCCAGATGAACGAAGTGCTCAATCGCTCGGTGGAAGAGCTGGAACTGAGCGTCCGTTCCTACAACTGCCTCAAGAACGCCAATATTCAAACCATCGGCGACCTGGTGCAGAAGACGGAAGCGGAGATGCTGCGCACCAAGAACTTCGGGCGCAAGTCTTTGAACGAAATTAAGGAAATCCTCTCCGGCCTGGGCCTGACGTTCGGCATGAAGTTCGACGCGCAGGGCCGTCTGGTCTCGCCCGCGGGCACGCCTGCGGCGATCGGTTCCATCGATGAGGAAGGAATCGACGACATCGAAGACGATGAAGAGGATGATGCCGAAGAGGGAGCGATTGCGGAGTAGTTATGCGTCACAAAAGATCCGGTTATAAACTCAAGCGCGACGCAGGTGCGCGCAACTCCCTGCTGAAGGGTTTGGTTACCAGCGTCATTGAGCAGGAGCGCGTCGTGACCACGGTGCCGAAGGCGAAGGCCATCAAGCCGCTGGTCGACAAGATGATCACACTCGGCAAGCGCGATACGCTGCACGCGCGCCGTCAGGCCGCCGCGTTCTTAGAGACGCCCGCGTCCGTAAAGAAGCTCTTCGACAAGCTGGGCACGCGGTTCGGCCAGCGTAACGGAGGCTACACGCGTATTGTTCGCTTGGGCAATCGCAAAGGCGACGGCGCGGAGCAGGCCATGATTGAGCTGGTAGGCAGCGAACTCGTCAAGCGCGCGGAAGAACGAGCCAAGCGTAAAGAAGAGCGCCTGAACGCCATCCGCCAGGGCACCGAAGACGGTCCCGCGGAAGAATAGCTTTTCCTTTTTCGACTCCTTAATTCACGCGAGGGACCTCGGTTCCTCGCGTGATTTGTTTTTAGAGGGGCTTTGTGATGACTGCCCGCGTGCCGACGCGACGGCACCACAACCAACACAGAACGCGACCGTCAGGGAGCGGGCAGGGGTGCTAGAATTGGTCTGTGAAACTGACAGTTGTGCTGTTCGCCTTCTGGCCCTTGCTCGCAGTGTCCGCGCAGTCAACGATGCCTCCGCTCGGCTGCGACGCGCTGACTCGGGCGCACCCAGGCGTCGGCGCTGCCTACAAAGGGACGGTCACAAATGACGATTATCGATTGACCCTGACGATCCCCAGTGGTCTCACCGGCTGGGGAGCAGCGCTTTATGCGCCGTTTCACGGCTTCTCAATCTTCCTAGACGGGGCCTGCATCCTGTTCGAGGTCCACATCCGCGTAGATATTCCAGAGGACGTCGAGAGGCCAACTGCGGAACCACAGAAGCACGTCAGCATTGGTGGGCGCGCGGGCTTTGAGACGATCAGAACAGGCACAGTCCATGGTGTCCCCTTCGAGAATCGCATCGTTTCCCTGGAACTGAATCGCAAAAACGAACAGGACGAGGTGACCTTCACCCTCGCTAGTCGGGTGGCGGCCGCCAAGAAGAATAACGAACTGTTCGACCGCCTTGTCGGGAGCCTCCTATTTTACTGACGGCGTCCCGATCGGACAACTTCTCGGGCGGGATCGGCTCGCCGGTCTGAATCGCGCTCTCCAGATGGCACCGGATCGCATCCCGGGCCATCTCGAGCGCTTCCATGGTCTCGCCAAACGCGTAAATTCTGGGATCACAGGGATGAGCACCTTGAACGTATTCCCCGCAGTGGTTTGAAGACCGTCGTGTATGCGTAATCCGTCATCCAGTGAAACTATACCGGCAAATGCGAACTTTGGGTTTCTCCGCGAGACGCGCTTAGGCGCTAAAATCGAAGGTGAGATGACGGAAAGAGAGCCAAAGGCGTATAAGGACTACCGGTGGATTATCGCCGATCCAGACTGGCTCGGAGGCAAGCCCGCGCTTCGCACAATCCGTATTTCCGTTTCGCAGATCCTCGAATGTCTCAGCGCCGGCATGACGCGCGACGACATCAACGAGAGCTTCGCCGCCGATATCTCCGAAGAAGTGCTCGCGGAAGTCTTGAGCGTGGGCGCGGAAATGGCGGACAGGCCGTGTGTGGCTGCTTGACGCCAATATCGACATTCGCTTGGCCGCTCAGACCATGCGCGGAGGGGCCATCGCGGGGCCGGGCGATTAAGCTCGGCCGAGGAAGTGTTCCCTGATAGCGTTCCGGAGGGCCCTATTGTGACTGACCTCAAGAAAAGTTTGGCGCACGGGGATGTCAGGACGATAGGCATCCCGATCCCGACACCAGATCAACCAGTCGACAGGAATCCGCCACTCCACTCTGAGACGAGAATATTCGCAAACTCCAAGCCTCCCGGGATCGCCGGGTTGAAGTAGTTCACATCCAGCCTTCGCGCGTCCAACCCCTATAATGCCG
>Ga0209698_10005852_pt1 | contig 13170 bp, 11 predicted proteins | sample LitLauG_LLR_2012_FD_187203 | JGI IMG/M metagenome (GOLD analysis project Ga0209698, IMG submission 187203) | Freshwater sediment microbial communities from Pennsylvania, USA - Little Laurel Run_MetaG_LLR_2012 (SPAdes) (version 2) | ecosystem: Environmental > Aquatic > Freshwater > Creek >... | reverse complement strand
GAGAAAAACATTTGGTGGAGCCGATGGGATTCGAACCCACGACCTCCTCGATGCCATCGAGGCGCGCTCCCAACTGCGCCACGGCCCCACCGGAGGAACTCTTAGAGTTTATCACAGCAGGCGGCGGAAGCACTCCCTGTTGCCGACTCAGTTTGCCGCGCCTGCCTTGCCGCTCTTCTGCGCGGCGATCCATGCTGTGACGCGTGTCTCCAGCACGTCGAGGGGAAGCGCTCCGCTGTTCAGAATTTCATCGTGGAAAGCCCGGATGTCATATTTATCCCCGGGCTCGGTTTGCGTGCGCTGGCGCAGCTTGAGAATCTCCAATTGCCCGAGTTTGTAAGCCAGAGCCTGCGCGGGTATCGCGATGTAGCGATCGGTTTCCGCTTGCACGTCCGGTTCGTCTTCCGTCGAATGCTCGTGGAAAAAGTCCACCATCTGCTGGCGCGTCCAATGCTTGTAATGTACGCCGGTATCTGTGACGAGCCGCACGGCGCGCAACATCTCGTCGGATAGCCGCCCGAAATCCGAGTAAGGATCCTGATAAAATCCAATGTCCTTCCCCAGCCGTTCCGAGTACAGCGCCCAGCCCTCCTCGTAGGCTACATATCCGCCCTGTTGACGGAACGGAGGCAGCTCCGGCAGGGTCTGCGCAGTGGAGATTTGCATGTGATGATGGTAGGCCGTCGATTCCGCGCTGAGCAGCGAGCGGTTTTGATAATCGCCGGTGTTTACGCGGATGATTCCCGGCCGCGATCCATCCGGTGTGCCTTGGTTGTATTCCGCGGAAGCAGACTCCTTCTCCCGGAACTCCTCCGTGGGGCGTACCTCTACGGCCGTCTTTGGCAAAAGGCCGAATAGCTTTGGAAGTTGCAGTTGCATTTGGTCGACATACCGGCGGTACGTGTCGATGATTTGCTGCCGCGAAGTTGGAATCAGCTTGGGATTCGTTTTCAGCGATGCGCGAAACTTCTTCAAATCATCAAACCCCAGCTTTCTTGCGATGACCAGTTCATCGGCTTCGATCCGCGCTACCTCTGACAATCCCAGCTGATGGATTGCCTCCGGGTCCATATTTGTGGTGGTCTGCTGCCGCATGCGGAAGCGGTAGAGCGCCTCCCCGTTTGGCAGCGCCCACATTCCGGGATCGGTCCGGCCTTTCGGCGCATAGTCAGCCGCGATGTAATTTGCCAGCTTCGTGTACGTCGGCCGCACTTCCGTATCCACCGCCGCCACAATCGCATCGTGCAGGCGCTTGCGGTCTGCCTCAGGCACGCCATCCGGGAAATGACTTACCGGCTGCCCGAACGCATTGGCCTCCCCCGCAGGCGCCGCGATTGACTTGCACTGCTCCACCGTTTTCTCCAGCAAAAACTTTGGCGGCAGCAGCTTGTCCTTCGCGCCCTGCTTCAGGATCTCGATGAGGTCCGCCATCACTCCAGGAATCTTGTGAAGGCGCGCGAGGTAGTCTTCATACTGTTTGGTGGTGTTGAAGGGAATGCTCGACACGAACTGCGCTAGTTGCAGGTGCGCTCCGAAAAACTGGTCGACTGGCATCTCATGGAGCTTCAGATCGGTGCCTTCGATTCCCAATTTCAAATTTCGAACCATCAACTGCTGGTTGAGCTTTTCCTGCTCGGGAAATCCCGTTGTATCGATTTCTTCGAATCGCTCCAGCCAGCTTTGCGTGTCCTTTTTGGTGCGTTCGATGTGCGCCAGCGAAACATCGCTCCAGCGATCGTTATAACGGTAGTCGCCGATGATCGTAGCGAATTCCGGAGACTCACGCATGGTGTATTCCCATTGCTCAGCGAGCAGTTTCTTCAATTCCTGCCGCCGGGCGTCCAGGCTCTTTGTCTCTTCACTCTTCAACGGCCACACCATTCCCAGCAAAGCTAAACTCATCACGATACCCAAACTGCGGCGATGTACGTTCACGCGTCCCCCTCCACGAGCGGCTCTCTCGCTGGAACTCTTCTGCTGGAACATATTGACATACAAGGTCATCGGCAGCGTATCTCCTGCTTTTTGCGGCAGGATTCAGGGCATCGCCGTTTTGTCCCGCCTGAGGTAGAGTGGATTGCGCCATTCATGGCTTCTTATCAAGTCATTTTCAAGCGTTTGGTCCTTTGCGCCGCAGGTTGCGTGGTTATTTCGTACGCCACCGACTATCTTTACGTTCGCGTCCGAATGTTCCACCCAAAGCCTGCCGACCCGTTCGAAACGATCAAGGCTCTACGCGTCCTTGCTATTCCGGAAAAGAATGGCAAGACGTCGTACGAGTTGGATGCCCAGAATCCCGAGCAAACCGTCACTTGCGTCCACTCCCTTTTCCCGCACAGCGGATCTTCGCCCTGCTGGTACGTCAAGCCGAGGATCAACCAGCCGATCCCCATGTGACCGCCTAGTTGGTCGCGAGTCTGAGAAATTATTTCTTTTCTGGCGGAAACTTCGGAGGGATTTCCGCGTAACCCGGTGTGGCCTGCTTCAGGTTCACGTCCACCTGCGCGCTGGCATCACCGATCGCCCAGCGGATTCCGCCGCCGAGCACGTTCAGGAAAAACTCATTTTTCCAATTCTCCGGCCGGTCGCCCATCGCGGTGAAGAAAACGCGGCCCTTCCCCTGCATCCGCGCCCACGTCATGGGGTACGGCGGGCGCTGGTAGCACTCGCCCTTCATGCCTTGCGTGTCCACCGTCAGAATTACGTGCAAATCGGGCGTGAAATCCTTCAGCGAATACCATTCTTCGTTGAAATTGACCGGCGACTTAACGCCTTCCAAACCCGGAAACTTCGGATCGTTCACGATCACGCTCGCGTCCTGCAGCCGCGGATCCCGGCCATGAATGATGAACTCGGCGCCCAGCATCTTCAGATAAGGATCCTGCTGATCTCCATGTGCGATATATCGATTCGAAAGGTCCGGCGTATCCGGTGGCGTATGAAACGTGTCGCTCGCCGCGTGCACGCCCACAAATCCCATTCCACCCTGGATCGCGTCCAGCAATGCCTCCTTGCCTTTGGCCGACATGGGGGGCTTGCCATCCGTCCCCAGAGTCGTCAAGTCGCCGGTAGTGAAAAACACGACGGCCGCGAAGGAGTGAAGTTTCTTCTCATCGAAAATACGCCCGTCCTTGGTTACTTCCACTTTGAATCCATGCTTGGCGCCCAGGAAATTGACCGTATCATCCATGATGCTCGGTTTCCCGTCGACTCGTTTCACCACGGCATGTTCGAATCCAGACGATTTTGTAAACACCAAAACCGATTTTTCCTTTTCTGTCGCCCCGAGCAACCGGTTTGAAAGCGCGAGGCCAGCGCCCGTCAGCGTTGCGGCTCGAAGAAATTCTCTGCGGTTCTTGAATTCGCTCATGCCATCCCTCTCAGTGATGTCCTTCCGGATGTTCACAGCCCGGAAAATTTGCAAATACTCGGTCCTCGGCCCAGCCCAACTCTCTCATTCCCATTTCCGACGAGTAATACGCTCCGCTGACCCAGCCCTTCAGGTTTTCGAAGTGTTTGTGAAGGCCAGAATTTTCTTTCTCGGTGTTGCCCACCCCATCAGTTTTCGCAAGAGGCGCCGCAGCATCCGTCAGCAGCATATTCTGCTGGCGGTCATCGAGGGAAGCGAATCCTTTTTCGAACCGCTTCTGCGACTCCGCTTCAACCGCCGCCAGCGCTGCCGCAAACTCTTTTTTGTGCTTGTCCGTATCCACGCTCAACAGCAAGTCCAGAAATCGGTTCACCTGCGCCTTCGTCGAACCCGGCACGATGCGTTCCGCCAGCGCGATCAGACTCTCATTTTGTTGCGCATTGAGGAAAACCGGTTTCCAACCAGCAGCCCCCAGCTTCTCCGCTCTCTCGATCACCGCATCATTTTTAAAAATTTCATGAATCGGATGCGAAGCCGCCACCAGCGGCCATGCCGCGCCTGCGCCCGCAAGCAGCCGCCGCACCATCTCCCGCCGCGTGAGTTGGCCACCCACCGCGTCCGCTTCCCGAATCACCGGCAATAGGCTCTTTGCTCCCAACGCAAACACTCCAGCCTCACAAATTCGCGCCGATGGTATCACCCACCAACAATCGTTCACAAGAACAACACAAATCTTTTTCTCCTACTCGATTGACCCGGCCCCGCACACTTGCTAGCATTCGCTTCGGATTTTCGTCCTATGCCTCAGCAGAAAGATCATTCCTTTGACGTCATCGTCGTAGGTTCCGGAGCCTCCGGGGGCTGGGCCTGCAAACGCCTCGCCGAAGCGGGCCTGAAGGTCGCGCTGCTCGAAGCCGGCAGCCCGCAATCGGATGTGAATTTTACCGAGCACAAGCCCGAATTCCAGCTCAAATACCGAGACAAAGCCCACGAACTCATTCGCAAGACGCGACCCATTCAAGTTAAATTCGGCGTTTGCAACGAATACACCTACGATTGGTTCGTCAACGATCTCGAGGAGCCCTACACAACGCCCGCCGACAAGCCCTTCAACTGGATGGGCCGCCTGCGCATGACCGGCGGCCGCACCAACGTCTGGGGACGCGTCAGCCTGCGTTTCAGCGATGGGGATTTCAAGTCAGCTTCCCTCGACGGCTACGGTGAAAACTGGCCCCTCGGTTACAAAGACATCGCGCCCTACTACGACCTGGTCGAAAAATACGTCGGCATCACCGGCAGCGCCGAAGGTCTTGAACATCTCCCCGATGGCCAGTTTCAGCCAGCCGTTCCACTCACCTGCCAGGAAACGCTTTTTCGCAATCGTGTCAAGGAGAAGCTCGGCCGCACGGTCATGCCTACGCGGTCCGCGAATCTGACTAAATCCATCAACGGGCGTGGCCCTTGCCACTTCTGCGGCCCGTGCGAGCGCGGCTGCATGACCCACTCCTATTTCAACTCCGCCTTCACTACCGTCGCCGATGCTCTCGCTTCCGGAAACTGTACACTCATTTCAAACGCGATGGCTTACAAGGTCCTCATGGACCCGGACCGCAACCGCGCTCGCGGTATCCTCTATATTGACCGTAATACGCGCCAGTCCCGCGAAGTCTACGCCCGCACCGTAATTCTGTGCGCACAATCGCAGGAATCCACCCGCATCCTGCTCAACTCCGCCACGCCTCAATATTCCACTGGTCTCGCCAATTCCAGCGGTGTTCTCGGTCACTACCTCACCGCGCATGTCCGCAGCGGCGGTGGAAGCGGGGAGTTTCCTGCCTTCGACTCGAAGCCCTCTCTGGGTGGACCAGTTAAGCCCCTTGGCGTCTACATCGCACGCTTCCGCAACCTGCCGAACACGCCGCCATATAAGAAATTTCTCCGCGGCTTCGGCTACGAAGGCGAATCCTCCACCGAATTCAACTGGGACGTGCCCGGCTTCGGCGAAGCCTATAAGAAAGCGCTACTCGAGCCGCGCACCAGAATCGACATCACCGGTTTCGGCGAAGTCCTCCCGCGCTGGGACAATTTCGTCGAGATCGATCCAAGTGTGAAGGATGTTTATGGCATTCCCGTCCTGAAAATCCACATGTCCGACGGCGAAAACGAGCGCGCCATGATCCAGGATATGGGCGACTCCGCTGGAGAAATGCTCGAAGCCGCTGGCGCAAAGAACATCCGTACCTACGCCCATCCTTCCGCCCCTCGGTGGGCGCTCCACGAAGCCGGCGTCGCTCGCATGGGCGCCGATCCAAAAAAATCCGTCCTCAATCAATTCCAGCAGACCCACGACGTCAAGAATCTCTTTGTCATGGACGCTTCTGGTTTCACCTCAAACCCCTGTCAGAATCCGACCCTCACCATCATGGCGCTCTGCGTCCGCTCCTGCGACTACCTGATGTCCGAGCTGAAGCGCGACGCCATTTGAACTTCTTAGATTCCGAAGTCCTCAGCGCCAGACACACTTCAGCTCTTCCCGCTCTTTCCGTAAGCGATTCCTGCACGATCTGGATTCTCAGTAATTGTTTGCAGCGATTCCAGCGCGACTCAGCCTGGTTCTCAACCACCACCGTGACTGGTGCGCTCCGTATGTACTATCCGGCCAGCCTCTTATGTTCTTTCTCGGCCTCATCCAGCCAGCGCTCCAGCGCCGCTTGCGATTCTGGAGCGATTTCAATGAACCCCACGCCCGCTCCCATGTTCATCTGCGAGTAGATGATCTTCGCTTTGGCTTCGAAGAAGCCCTCACCCGCAGAGATTTTCACCAGCACCAGCGTGTCCTTGGGGAAGGGATTCATCATATCCAGGTAGCAGCCGTGGCGGCTTAGTTCGCTGACGCGCGAGGCGATGCGCACATCGGCTCTCACCTCGATCAGCTCGGCGCTGGCGATGAACGAGTATCTGGGCGTGCGGCGTTTCTCTTGATATCCGATGACGGCCTCCGGCTGGACAACCCTGCATCCATAATACGACGTTTCGGCCAGCGCTCCTCAAAACATACCCAAACGCTCTTAACCAGTTTGAAACCTCAGGTACCACCGCCTAAAGGCGCCAGCGAGCCTTGAGTGACAGGCAACCCGGGGCACACTCCTCGATTCAGAGTTGTGTAACGAGCTGCTTCTGGGCTCTGCAATGGGTGTGGAATGCTGGTCGCTTCGGCCCTTCCAACTCTTTTCGCCAGTGAGGTGTCCTCGTGAATCGTTCCGTTCGTCGCTTGCCTCAGCTCCTCGTCTTCACTTATTTGCTTTGGCCTCTCCTTTCCTTCGCGCAGGGTCAGTCCGCGTCGCAAGACAACTCAGCGAAACCGCCGAGCGCCAAGGAAGCCAAGCAGCGGCGCAAGCAACTCAGGAGGGAACTGGGTTCGGAGGATGACTGGCTAAGAAACGTGGTCCCCGACATCATCACGGAGCAGGAGCGCCGCGCTTTTCTTGAGCTAGGCACCGAAGAGGAACGCGATCAATATAAAGAAATCTTCTGGCGAAACCTCAATCCAGACCCCGATTCCTCCGTCAACCTGTTCCGGGAAGAACACTACCGCCGCCTCGCCTACGCCGATGAACACTTTGCCTCCGGCATTGCGGGCCGTAAAACCGACCGCGGCCACATCTACATCATCTGGGGACCACCTGATGAGATCGAGTCTCACCCCACAGGTGGCACCTACGACCGCCCTCCCCAGCAAGGTGGCGGCTCTTCCAACGCGTATGCTTGGGAGTTGTGGCGCTATCGCCATCTCGAAGGCATCGGGGAGAACATCGAGATTGAGTTCGTCGACCCCTCCAGCTCCGGCGAGTACCACATCACGAATGATCCTTGCGAAAAAGATGCGTTGACGCACGTTCCCGGCGCTGGCCCGAGTCTGTCGGAGATCATGGGCCAATCTACCAAAGCTAGCCGCTTCACCAACAGCAACGGAACCACCTGTCCCATGCCAATCGGCGGAATGTCCGCAAACAGGGACGAGTTCGAAGCCCAATATCGCTTCTTCCACGTTCAGCGTCCGCCCGAACGCTTGCAAGCCCTCGCCGAACTGGTCAACGCCCACATTGTTCATAACGACATTCACATGGACTATCGAACCGATTTTCTTCGCGTCACCAGCGGCACGGTCCTCGTACCCGTCACCGTCCAAATCCCCAATCGCGACCTCAGCTTTCAGTCTAAACAAGGCGTACATTCCGCCGTCCTGAATCTCTATGGACGCATCACCACTCCCGCTGGCGTTGTCGTGCAGACCTTCGAGGATCTCATCTCCCGCGATTTTCCTGACTCGCTCTTCCAGTCCTCGCTGAATCTCTCTTCCATCTACCAAAAGTCCGTCCCCCTCCGGTCAGGCCTTTACCGCCTCGATCTCGTCATCAGGGACACTTTGAGCGGCAGTCTCGGCGTCTTCAACACCGCCTTGCGTGTCCCCCACTTTGAAGACGACAAGCTCGACGCCAGTTCCTTAATCCTTGCCGACCAGATCGAAAACGTTCCCACGAGTCAGACCGGCACAGGCCAATTCGTTCTCAACTCCTACAAAGTTCGCCCGCGCCTCAGTCAGGAATTCCTGAGCAACGACAAGCTGGGCATTTTTCTTCAGCTGTATAACTTGAAATTAGACGAGGCTTCCCACAAGACCAACGCCTCCGTCGTCTACCGCATCATCAAAGACCAGCATGAAATTTGGCGGTTGGTGGAAACTCCCGATCATCTTCACCAAGGCGGCGAGCAGCTCACCATCGAGCGTCTCATCCCGGTGTCCTCGCTCGCTCCCGGCCGCTACAGCATCGAAGTCACCGCCATCGATATGCTCACCAATGACACCGTCATCCGCGCTGCGGATTTCACAGTAAAGGCCGCGACACCGGCAACCGTAAGTCACGCCCCCATCTCTTAGCGCCGCCGCGGCGATCCGCTCTACGCATTCAAGCGCGGATCATCGTCAATACCATCTTGAATTTCGCAATCGCTTTTAGCGCGTGCGGCTGGTGGGCCGGCATTAACACTGCTTCCCCTGCCTTCGCGCGCACTGCTTTGCCGGAAATCACAATTTCAGCGTCACCCTCCAGCACGTGTGCCAGTGCGTCGAACGCCGCCGTATGCTCGCTTAACCCCTCGCCTTCATCGAACGCAAACAGTGTCACCGTTCCCATTGGCCGCTTCATGATCGTTCGGCTTACTACCGAACCTGCTTGATAGTTCACCATTTCCTTCAATGGAACTGCCTCCGCGGCAGCAATTTCTCGATTCTTCGTTGGCTCATCCGTAGACATTCTGTGCCTCTCTCTCGACCGCGGCATTCTCGCGCTCGCTATGCGTTGCGTTCACACAGACGAGAATATCAATGTTTCTGCCACAAATTCTCCGATTCGAGTGGCCCCCAGACCTATCGCGCTATAAAATCAAATGAAATGCCGGATCGCACGCGAGCACGCATACTAGCCGCCGAATTCCTTCGCAAGGGCGACCCCACGGGATGGTTCGAGCTTCTTTATCAAGAGGGCGAAGCAGGGAAGAGCATTGTTCCTTGGGTTGATCTCTGTACCAATCCCTATTTGCTCGGTTTCTGGAAGGCGCGTCCCCAGCAAACTGCAGGAAAGTCTGCCCTGGTCATCGGCTGTGCACTGGGCGACGACGCTCAACAACTCGCCGCCTGGGGGTTTCGTACCACCGCCTTCGACATTTCCGAAACCGCCATTCGCGCCGCTCGCAAGCGCTTTTCCTCCTCCACTGTCGAATACGTCGCGGCGAACCTCCTCGATCCGCCCTCCACATGGCGTGGTACCTTCGATTTTGTTTTTGAGGCCAACACTCTCCAGGTTCTTCCATCTGAACTCCGTCTCCGCGCGGTCGAAAACATCGCGGGATTCTTGTGCCCCGGCGGCCTCTTGCTCGTAATCGCTCGTGGCCGAGAATCCTCGGACCCCGAAGGCCAGATGCCCTGGCCGCTCACCCGCGCCGAACTCTTGGCCTTCAACACAGCGGGTCTTGAGGAACTCTCATTCGAAGATTTGACCAAGGTCGAAGAGCCCACCGAGCCATCCGTCCGTCGCTTCCGCGTCCTCTACCGTCGGCCCTAGCTGGCGGCAATCGAACTCTTCAATCGCCTGCAGGTCGTTTTGCTGGCAATCCGAAAGGGTTGAAGTGTATATAGATATGTCGTCGAAAGCGGAATCCGTTGCGACAAATGATTTTGCGCCGATCAGCGCCTCATTTCGATTTCGTATCTTTGGAGAGTTCATGTACCGGAACCGATTCCTAAATTTCACAGTCACGATAGTTCTTCTGTGCGTTGCCGGTTGTCGCTCGAATTCTCCGGCAACCGCACCGCCCCCGTCGGCCTCCGTCGATGCCGCACGACTCACCAACGCTGATGCCGATCCCGGCAACTGGATGAGCTATGGCCGCACCTACAGTGAGCAGCGCTTCAGTCCGCTGAAGCAGATCAACGATCAAAATGTCGGCCAACTCGCGCTCGCCTGGTACGTTGACCTGGACACCCGACGCGGTCAGGAAGCCACTCCCATCGTTGTCGATGGTGTGATGTATTTCACCACTGCCTGGAGCAAAGTCTTCGCTGTGAAGGCCGCCACTGGAGAAAAACTCTGGTCTTACGATCCCAAAGTTCCTCCCGAATGGGCCGTCAACGCATGCTGCGACGTCGTCAATCGCGGCGTGGCTGTCTGGCAAGGCAAAGTTTTCGTCGGTACTCTAGACGGCCGTCTCGTCGCGCTCGACGCCGCTTCCGGAAAGCTTGTCTGGGAGACTCTCACCATCGACCCGAAATTCCCCTACACCATCACCGGAGCCCCGCGCGTCGTCAAAGGTAAAGTCTTAATCGGCAACGGTGGCGCGGAATTCGGCGTGCGCGGCTACATCTCCGCTTACGACGCCTCCTCCGGAAAAATGGTCTGGCGCTTCTACACCATCCCCGGCGATCCCTCGCAGCCTTACGAATCCCCCATTCTAGAAAAAGCTGCAAAGACATGGACGGGCACCCGAGGCAAACTCGCCGCTGGCGGCACCGTTTGGGATTCCATCGCCTACGATCCCGACCTCGATCTCATCTACTTCGGTGTCGGCAACGGCACTCCTTGGCCCCGCCGCACCCGCAGTTCTCAGGGCGGAGACAATCTCTTCATCTCTTCGGTCGTTGCCCTGAAAGCTGAAACTGGTGAATACGTGTGGCATTACCAGGAAACTCCCGGCGATGCCTGGGATTTCGATTCCGCCGAATCCATCGTTCTCGCCGATCTCACGATCAATCAGTCGCCGCGAAAAGTTCTTCTTCACGCACCCAAGAATGGCTTTTTCTACGTCCTCGATCGCGCCACAGGTGAACTTCTCTCCGCGAAACCCTACACGGCAGTCTCGTGGGCCGCCAGCATCGATTTAAAAACCGGCCGTCCCGTGGAAAATCCCCAAGCCCGCTACGAAGAAGGGAAGGGAGGTCCCGTCGCACCGGGCCCCCTCGGCGGCCACACTTGGCATTCAATGTCCTTTAGCCCGCTCACAAATCTGGTTTATCTCCCGGTTCAAGACTCGGGCTTCATGTACAAAGCCGACGAACATTTCAAGCAAAATGCCGTCGGATATAACGTGGGGATTGACTTCGTAGCCGCCGGGATGCCGCAGCAACCGGAAATCAAGAAAGCCATCCTTAGCACCATCAAAGGCCATCTTTCCGCGTGGGATCCCGTCCAGCAAAAAGAGATCTGGCGCGTCGATCGTCCAACTCCTGCCAACGGCGGAGTTCTCTCAACGGCAGGAAATTTAGTTTTCGAAGGCACCGCGCAGGGCAATCTCGAAGCCTATCGCGCCGATAACGGCCAGAAGCTCTGGTCCGCCGACGCGCAAAGCGGCGTAGTCGCTGCTCCCATGACCTACACCGTCAATAGTGAACAATACGTCGCTGTGCTCGCCGGATGGGGCGGCGTGTTTTCTCTCGCCACCGGTGAAGTCGCCCTCTCCACCGCAAGGCCCCAAAATATCCGCCGCTTGCTCGCCTTCAAATTAGGCAGCAAGGCCAGCCTTCCTCCGCTTCCACAATTCACTCCGCCGCAACTGAAGCCGCCAAAGTCCACCGCCTCTGCCGCCACCGTTCACAAAGGCGAAGCCCTTTACCAGAGCATCTGCTCGCCGTGCCACGGCGACGTTGCTGTCAGCGGTGGCGTTCTCCCCGACCTCCGCTACTCCGGCACACTCGACAACGATCAATGGTTTGAAATTGTTCTGAAAGGCCAGCTCAAGCAAGCCGGCATGGTTTCCTTTGACAAGGACCTCTCCCACGATGACGCCGCCGCCATCCGCGCCTACGTCATCTTCCGCGCCAATCAATCTCTAGCGGAAACAAAACCAGCCCCAAAGTAAATAGGCTCTGAGCTTCTGAAGGGAACCGCATCACGCGCGGAATTGCGCCACTGTCGTCTTGAAAGCTCGCGTCACGGTTTCTTCCAGCGGTCTCGGCCTCAGCTCAGCCGAGAGAACCTCAATTCCCCACGCGCCCGTGTACCCCGTCTTCTCCATGGCCGCCACAAATCCCTTCACGTCAAACTCCCCTTCGCCGCAAAACCTTCGGTGGTTGATCGTATCTTCGTGCAGGCTCCACGGCGCCGTGAACGTCCCGTCGTTGATCTCTACCCCGACAATATATTTCAGCGGCACGCGGCTCACTTCCTCATAGGGAATTCCCAGCTTTACCACATGCCATAGGTCAAAGATAATCCCACCATTCTTTGCCCCAGCCCCCTCGATCATCGTCAGGGAATCCTTCAGCGTATCCAGCATTCCAAACGGCATCAATTCGTACCCGATCTTCGCTCCATACTTGTTAGCTTCTGCGCAGAGCGCCGCGAACGACTCAATCAGTTTCGGCATCGGAGTTTTCTTGCGCTCGAAATCTCCGACCTTCACGTGCTTCGCGTTCAGCGCCTGCGATGCCTCCAGCAGCTTCTTCCTCTCAATGTCCGATTGCTTCTTCAGTACTCCATCCACAAACCAGTCGCGCAAGAACTCCAACTCGACCCATCTCATCCCGTTGTCGTCCAAAATCTTCTTCATTTCCTTCAGGCTTCTCCGCTCCAGGATGTGATCCAGATCCGCGTGCCAGATCCCCACTCCTTTGAAACCCGCCTTGGCCGCGGCTTCCACGCGGTCCTTGAAATCAAACGAGCTGTACTCTTTGTCCGTGTGCGGCTCGCCTTTGCCCGCCAGCGTCCAATAGGAAGCGATCAGCTCAACGTTTTGCAGCAAGGTCCATCTCCATCCGAGGCTCTTCGCAATCTCAACCGCGCTCAATGCGCAGCAGCAGTCCCGCCAAGAAATCCCGTCACCGCCGCGAGAAATTCTTCCGTCTTTTCAATTGCCGGCACGTGCCCGCACTTGTCAAAACTCACCAGCTTCGCCCCGACAATTCCCGCCGCGTACCGTTCTCCCGACGCGATCGGCAACAATTTATCCTGCTTCCCCCACGCCACCAGCGTCGGCACTTTGATGCTCCCCATCCGGTCGTCCAGCCGTTCCGTTCCAGTCGCCGGATTTCCCAGCAAGCTCCGAACCGTATACCCGTCCTTTACCGCCAGCTTGTCCGTGAACATCTTCCGTAGCGCATCCTCATTGACCCAGCTCGTATCGTAGAACACCGCTTCCATCATCACTTTCATGCCCTGCAACGAACTCGGATTCAAATTTGGAATCGGCGCGTCCTGCTTCAGCCCCGCCGCATCCACCAGCACCAGCTTCTCCACCGGTATCAAGTG
>Ga0209698_10005847_pt1 | contig 13177 bp, 11 predicted proteins | sample LitLauG_LLR_2012_FD_187203 | JGI IMG/M metagenome (GOLD analysis project Ga0209698, IMG submission 187203) | Freshwater sediment microbial communities from Pennsylvania, USA - Little Laurel Run_MetaG_LLR_2012 (SPAdes) (version 2) | ecosystem: Environmental > Aquatic > Freshwater > Creek >... | reverse complement strand
CCCTTCACCTTTCGCGGAAACGGGAGCGGATTGTTGGTTCCGGTTTTCGCTTGCGGGTTGGAGAGACGGCGGTAGAGGTCGCTGGCTTCGATCGGCGTGAGCTTGGAGCGGTTGCCGGTGATCAACTTGACCCGCATGTTGGCGATCGAGACGGGCTGCTCGCCGTCGTTGGTCACGATGAAGAAGATCGGCAGGAATCCATGCTCGGCGAAGTTGATGGTGAAAATTTTGGCTTTCGCGGGATCGTCGTAGGGATCGGCGGCAATGGAGACCTTCTCGTCGCGGTGCAGGTCGTGCGCGGGATAGTTAAATGCGGGCTTTGCGACTGGCTTCACAAAGCTCTTGCCTGCAAGCAGCGCGGCCGGGAGGGCCAGCGCGAGAAATGCGATCGCTAGTCTTGCATGGTTACGATGGTGAAGCCGCCGGCGAGTGCTGCTTGGCAGTGACAGATCCTGCATGCGGTCATTATAGATGGCGGGCGGACCGGTGTTGCGTCTGTCGCACGCGCGGCCGCAGTTTAGAATGGCTCGACTTGATCTATTTCCTTTATAGCTGCGCTCTGGCGCTGGGAATGCTCGTCAGCCTGCCGTACTGGCTGTATCAGGTGCTGCGCCACGGAAAGTATCGCCGGGGATTGGCTGAGCGCGTGGGTGGAATTCCCGCCAGGATTGCCGCGGGCAATCAGACGCGACGTGTGATCTGGATCCACGCCGTATCCGTGGGGGAGGTGTTGGCGATCAGCGGCCTGGTGCAGCGGATGCGAGCCGCTTTTCCTGAGCACAGGATTCTGATCTCGACCACGACTGATACCGGGCAGGACCTGGCACGAAAACGTTTTGGTGACGAAAATACCTTCTACTTCCCGATGGATTTTGCGTTTGCCATTCGTCCATATCTAACCGCGTTGAAGCCGGAGATGGTGGTGCTGGCAGAGACCGAGTTCTGGCCGAATTTTCTACGGCTGGTGCATGCCTCAGGAGCGCACACTGCGGTGGTGAACGCCCGCATTTCAGATCGCTCGTGGCCGCGATATCGGCGCTTTCGCCGGGCTTTGCGGCACATGCTGGGTCACCTGGATTTGTTTCTGGCGCAGACCGACGAGGACGGGCTGAGGCTGGAGTCGATAGGAGCGAGTGCAGCGAAGGTTCGGGTTACGGGAAATTTGAAGTTCGATGTCAATTTGCCCTCGCCCCCGCCGATCGTCGAAAGTCTGCACACATCCCTGGCCGCAGAGGCCGCAGGACCAGTTCTGGTTTGCGGCAGTACGGTCGAAGATGAAGAGCCACCGCTGTTGAGAGCATTCGAGAACGTGCTCGTGAGTCACCCGCGGGCAGTGATGATTCTTGCGCCGCGGCATCCGGAACGGTTTGAAACGGTTGCTTCCCTGATCGAGCAGATGAGCATTTGCTTTCACCGGCGGTCGCGGTGGAAAGGCGAAGCCCTGGGTGGCGGCGTGCTGCTCGTCGATACGATCGGGGAACTCGCCGCACTTTACGCGCTGGCCGATGTCGCGTTTGTGGGCGGAAGCCTGGTGCCGCGCGGCGGGCACAATATTATTGAACCGGCGCAGCATGGAGTGGCAATTGTCACCGGAAACCATACGGAGAACTTCCGCGATATCGTGGGGCTGTTCCGCAGCCGGGATGCGGTGCGCATTGTGGGCCTGGCGGAACTGCCACTCATGCTGATGCACTTGCTGGCGAACGACGAGGAGCGTCTCGCGCTGGGACGGCGCGCGCAGGAGACGATTCTGTTGCAGATGGGCGCCACCGATCGAACTGTGGAAGAACTGAAGGCCCTGATGGCCAGACCGGTGACGGCCGCTCGTTCATAATTTTTTGGTTCATCGTTCATCGTTCATAGTTCATACCATTGAACCCACTCTCGACGATCTACGGCGCCGTGGTTGGAGCACGGAATGGGCTCTATCGCAGGGGATATCTTGCGGTACGGCGGCTGCAAGGACCTGTGGTCAGTGTGGGTAACATCTCCGCGGGCGGTTCTGGAAAGACTCCGTTTGTGATGATGCTCGGAGATTTGCTGAAGGCTCATGGGATTGGTTTTGATGTGCTGTCGCGAGGATACGGACGCGAGAGCCGGGGCGTCCTGCTTGTCGATCCCGCCGGGCTGCCGCAGCAGTTTGGTGATGAGCCACTGCTGATGGCGCGCAAGCTGCAGGTGCCGGTCATTGTGGGGGAAGATCGGTACGAAGCGGGGCGCTACGCGGAATCCAGGTTCGGAACGCAGGTGCACTTGTTGGATGACGGGTTCCAGCATCGGGCGCTGGCGCGCGATTTCGACATTGTGCTGCTCACGCCGCAGGACGCGAGTGATCGACTGCTTCCCGCGGGTCGATTGCGCGAGCCGCTGAGTTCCATCGATCGGGCCGACGCGGTGGTGTTGGCGGGCGGGGCTTCCGAAGGCTCGTTCCCGGTCAGCGGGAAGACGATTTGGCGCGTGCGGCGCGGGATTGTGGAGAAGCATGTTCCGCCGCGGCCTGTCGTGTTTTGCGGGATCGCGCGGCCGCAGAATTTTCTGTTGCAACTGCGAACCGCGAATATCGAACCAGCAGCGCAGGCCTTTTATCGTGATCATCACGCTTACAGCGAGAAAGACGTGCGGGAGTTGATTGCTCTTAAGCAGCGGAGCGAGGCCGGAGGGTTCGTTACTACTGAGAAAGATGCTGTCAATCTTGGGCCTCATCTCTCGGCGCTGGAGCCGCTGGCAGTGATTCCGGTGCGCATGGAGTTGGAGAATGCGGCTAACGCGGTGGATACTATCCTGCGCAAGATTGGCGGGGGAACCGAGCCTGCGTGAGAGAATCTGTCTGGATACGTTGTAGCCGATGACGAAACATCCGAAAGAGGGCGAGCGGCTTCGGAAGATTGTGGAAGGCTTTCCGAACGTGACGGTCACTGTGTTGGGCGACCTGGTTGCGGACGAGTTCGTCTTTGGCGAGATCTCGCGGGTGTCGCGGGAAGCGCCCGTGTTGATTCTCAAGCACCGGGAGCGGACCGTTGTTCCGGGAGGCGCGGCGAATGCAGCGAACAATCTGGCCGACCTCGGGGTGAACGTGTTGCCGGTTGGGATCGTTGGCGACGATGAGCCCGGACGCTTGCTGCTGAAGTATTTCCGGCACAAACGGATCGCGGTCAGCGGCGTCCTGAAAGACAAGAGCTATACGACGGTCACCAAGACGCGCATTCTTGCCGGGATGACGCACACCTCGCGGCAGCAAGTCGTGCGGGTAGATCGTGAGCCGCAGGGGGCTCCGAGCAGTCATCTGACGCGGGAGCTTTACCTGGCGGCACGCAATTATGCTCACGCATCCGACGCGCTGCTGGTTTCCGACTACGGATATGGGGCGGCGACTCCGGCGATTGTCCGCACGCTGCGGCAAAAGGGAAAGTTGGGATCGGCGCCGATCGTTCTCGATTCGCGCTACCGGATGCTGCAGTACGAGGGCGTGACGGCGGCTACTCCCAATGAGCCGGAAGTGGAAGAGGCGCTCGGCGTGAAGATCGGGCAGGACTGGAGCAAGGTCGTCGCAGCGGGTGAGGAGTTGATGGCGCGCATGGGCATGCAGTCGCTGGTGATCACGCGCGGGCGCGACGGGATGGCCGCCTTCAATCACAAGCACAAGCCAGTGGACATTCCCATCTTCGGATCTGACCAGGTGGCCGACGTTACGGGCGCTGGGGACACGGTAATCGCCGCATTCACGGCAGCGCTGGCCGCGGGCGGAACCACGGAAGAAGCCGCGCAACTGGCGAACTATGCCGGCGGGATCGTCGTGATGAAGCGCGGCACGGCAACGGTCTCAAGTGATGAATTGCTGGATGCGATCGAAAAAACGCCACCGGCCACACGACCTCATTGAGCACACAAGTAAAAATCCTGAGCCGGGACGATCTGCGCCGGCGCGTCGAGGAATGGCGCAGCGCGGGCGAACGGATCACGCTGGCCAACGGCAACTTCGATCTGCTGCACGTAGGGCACGTGCGTTATCTGCGTGGCGCTAAAGCGCTCGGCGGGAAACTGGTGGTGGCAATCAACTCGGATGCGTCCGTGCGTGCGCTGAAGGGTGAAGGCAGGCCTGTGATGCCCGAGCAGGAGCGCGCCGAGATCGTGGCTGCGCTGGCTGACGTTGATGCAGTTGTCATTTTCCCTGAACTCGATGTGCGGGCGATCATTCGCGAGATTCGTCCCGATGTGCAGGCAAAAGGCACCGACTATAGTGTGGACTCGGTTCCGGAGCGCGACGCAGTCGCTCAGTATGGCGGGAGAGTCGCGATCGTTGGCGATTCCAAAGATCACTCCACCAGTGAAATCATCCGCTCGCGGCTATCGCCGAGGAAAGTTTGAGTGCGGCGAAAACCATGAATAGCCAACGGCTGCTCATCGTGCGTTTGAGCGCGATGGGTGACGTCATTCACACGTTGCCGGCGGCGCAGGCACTCCGCGCCGCATTTCCCCAGGCATTGATCGGATGGATCATCGAGGAACGCTGGGCGGAACTTTTGTGTGCGCCGGGGACGGCGCGGCGAGGTGAGCGGTCGGCTCAGAGGCCTTTAGTGGATTGGGTGCATACAGTCGACTTGAAGGGATGGCGCAAGTCGATATTCACGCTGCCGACATTGGAGCGTGTGGCCAGAACGTGGAACGATGTTCGGGCGGCGCACTACGACGTTGCCGTTGATCTGCAAGGGGCGATCCGGTCTTCGATGCTGGCTCGATGGTCCGGCGCTCCGCTGGTGTGGGGCGGGTCCGAGCCACGAGAATCCCCGGCGAGTATGTGGTACACGCGGCAGGCAGCCGTGCGCGGGACTCATGTGATCGAGCAGAACCTTTCCATTGCTGAGGCGGTTGTGGGACGCCGAGTGCGGGCGGACAGAGTCGAGTTTCCGTGCGATCCCCGAGCGGAGCAGCGGATCGCCCACCGGTTGTCGGAGCTCGGTCTCACGAAGATCGCCGTGATCAGTCCCGGAGCGGGCTGGGGAGCGAAGTGCTGGCCGGCCGAGCGCTATGGGCGCGTGGCCGCTGCGTTGGCCAGCTGCGGTGTGCTATCGGTCGTGAACTATGGACCGGGCGAAGAAGGTCTGGCGTGTGAGGTAGAAGAAGCGAGCCAGGGCGGAGCCCGGCGCCTCAGTTGCTCGGTCAGCGAATTGATCGCGTTAACGCGCCGCGCGCTCGTATTCATCGGCGGCGATACGGGCCCGTTGCACCTGGCGGCGGCACTGCAGATTCCTGTGGTGGCGATCTTCGGGCCGACGGATCCCGCGCGCAACGGGCCGTACGGCACGCGGAGTGTGGTGCTGCGAAGTTCCGGGAGCAGGACGTCGCACACGCGGAATCCGCAACCCGATGAAGCCATGTTGGAGATCGGGGTGGACGAAGTCGTGGATGCAGCGCGCACGCTCATCGCCGGCCAGAAAATGTTTGCCGGGGGAGCGCATGTCTGAGTGGTCACACGTCGCACGGCGCATCCGCGTACCTCTGGGATTTGCATTCGCCGTCGTGTATTTCTGGCTGGCGCGGCCGACCTGGACGGCGATTGGGCTGGGCGCGTTGATCATTGTGCCGGGACTCCTGATTCGGGCGCTCGCCTCGGGGCACGTACGGAAGAACGAGGCCCTGGCAACTTCGGGGCCTTATGCGTATACGCGGAATCCGCTTTATCTGGGATCGCTTCTGATCGGGATCGGGTTTGGTGTGGCCGCGCGCAGTTGGTGGGTTGGCGGCGTGCTCGTGCTGATGTTCTTCGCAATCTATGTGCCGGTGATTCGTGGCGAGGAGAGATTTCTGCGCGAGAAGTTTCCAGAGTTTGATGACTATGCGCGCAGAGTGCCGCAGATGCTTCCGCGGATTACGCCATTTCGTTCGGGCCAGCAGGGCGGTGGATTCTCGATGGAACTTTATCTGAAGCATCGCGAGTGGAATGCGCTGTTGGGGGCGGTGGCGATCGCAGCGGTGCTGGTGGTCAAGATCAGGCTGCATTGGTAGCGTCAACTCAGCTTTGCCTGCCCAGAACTCTCCGGACAATTCCAACAAAAGCTTGAACCGCGGAGAACGCTGAAGAGAATGCTGCTGACTTCGGAGAGCAACTTTCTTCGAGTGAATGATCGCTGAAGGGGTTCGCGGGGGAGTTTAGTTTTGGGAAATGGCAGGCTGCCGAGGTACCCCTCCCCCTCCCGGTCTATTGGAATCATCGAGTTAGGGAAAAGTCGGCTTTGCCCAATAATCCCTGTCTGCCCATGAAAGCTGATTCCTGCCCAAAAACCCCGTAGAGGTATAATTCCGGCCATGAAACACTTGTATTGGGCTGTGGATTGCAAAACAGAGGGTTGTGACACTCAAATGTTCTTTGAAATACCTCGGACCCAACGAGCCTACAAAGATACCCGTCCTGATGGATATGGAGCCTAACCCATTCTCAGTAACGTGCGACAGGTGCGCCAAAACTCACGAATACTCAAAGGAAGAAGTTGTTTCGAGGACCGCTGACACAAGCCCTCCCGAAGGGTTCTCAGATAAGTTCTAAGTTATGAAAGAGGCTGTCAATGACGCCGGATCAAGAACTGATCGAGCAATTACGTGAGTTGAATAAGAAATTGGGGCAATTCGATGTGGATTTTATGCACATCAAGGCGCACATGGAGTCTTTAGAACACGCTGTCGAAAATTTGACCGACGCTATTCAGAAGAAGCTCTAATCTGACGTTCGTGCATTAACTGACCAGCAATGCTGTACGCGGCACGTGCCGCATATTTGTCTAAGGGTTACGCCAGCAAAGCAAACTTCGAATCAGTTGCCCGTTTCGGTGCTGATCCTGTGTTTTGGAACAAGCCGAGCGTAAACTAGCGGCCATGAAGTTCTTAATTCTGGCTTTGCTGCTCCTAACTCTGCAAGATTCAAGCCCCCCAAAGGCAGGCAACAAAAGTGGGGACCAAAGCCAGAAAGACACCAAGCAAAAACAAACTGTAGCAACGCCATCCCCGCGTCAATCCCCCGCCAATACCCCCGATCAAGACACCCAAAGGACAAAAGACCAAAGCCAAAACAACGAAGTGAAGGTCAGCACTTTGCCCGACAAAATAAGAATTCAGCCGATTAAGGACACTATTGATTGGACTGTTCTGGGCTGCACGATAGCTTTGACTTTCGTCGGCATTGCGGGAACTATCGTCGCTTTGAAGACTCTTTTTGCTATCGAAAGACAAGCGACGATCATGGAGGAGCACAGAGTAAGTCTTGAAGAATTGGCGAAAGCCGCGAACAAAAACGCGGGAGCAGCGGAAGAAAATGCGGCTGCCGTCCAAAACAGCGTAGACATGTTCATCAGCAAAGAACGCGCTCGTATCAGAGTGGAAATAGGTCATTTCAAATTTGAAATCGACGAGGCGCATACGATCCCGATTACAGTTAAGCATTTCGGGCCTACTGATGCTTTCATTACCGAAACGGGCATCAGTGTTTTTTTCACCCCGCCGTACACGGACGAGTTCGAACCGCGGCCTATACCCGTTCCTAACGAGTTGTTTCCAAGCAATCGGGAATTTAGGTATCCCGTTTTGATTGACAAAGGCAGACTGTCTGATAAAGAAATTGACGATGTTGATAACGGGGCACTGACTCTCAACGTGCGTGGATTCATCAAATACACCGATGTTTTTGATAGAAAGAGGGAAACAGTCTTTTGCTTCATATGGAGAGCGATTGGGATGCCCTCTTTCCGTGGTTTTTGGGAGGCCCCCCCCGAACATAACTACGAGACTTAGAATTCCAGCCCAAAAAACACTTCTCCCTGCCCAAAAACACTAGTGACTTTCGTTAATTTATTGGGCAAAGCCGGAAAAATCTCGAAATATCTATGGGCTGCAATCACTTAGGGGCAAAATCTTGAGCCGCAGGGACTTAGGTCCTATCAGCTGGTTTCTGCCTGCACCGCTTTCGTCTTGGCAATGATCTGCTCTCTTCGATTCTGTGCGCAAGGGCAAATGTCACATCGGGGTTGTGGATTTCTTCGAATCTGCAAAGGCGAAATCGATCGACGTTTCAGCAACAGCGGAATCAGTGAACATCCTGTCCTCTTTCCGGATTTTTGATAACGATTTTTATAGAACCCGCCAGACTTGTGTTACACTCCTCCCCTTCTTCCCTCCAAGAAAAATGTGATTCCGGCGCGCGCCTGACGCTGACTACCCCGAGTGCATGGCGCGAAAACTGCGGCAGGAAGTCCGAGCGAGCTTGTCATGGACCCAGCGATAAAGTCCCTGTCTCACACCTGGTTATGGTACCTGCTCGCCGTTGTGGTTTGTGCGGGAGTGCTGATGGCTACCGGGGAAAAGACGATTTCCCCGCGCCCCACACGCATCGTCGACTTGAGCGCATCGCGCCCGGGTTCGGTCTCGGAACTCTCAAAGAGCAAGGAGTGGGTGTCTCAGGTCCGATTCTTCAATAAGGCTTTCTTCGGTCCCGAGTCGAGCGACTGGCAGAGCTTCCCGGCGTCCCAGGTCGTGGACAGCAGCATCGTCCAGCTGCAGCAGCAGCCCAAAGACGACCGCCTGGTCACTCTTTGGATCAGCGGTCCGTCGGAAGACATCGCTCTTCACGCCTACACGCTGGAGGTGCGCTCGCGCGCACTTTCTCCCGACCTCGATGCGCCAGTCAACAATTACATCGGTCCCATGCTCCGCGACAGCACCTCGATCTCTTTCAAACTGGTCGAGCGGAGCTGGCTCTTCAACTCAGATATGACCTCGGCCGCCGCCGTCCCTCTCGACAAAATCAGCTATGACCGCCCGGTGCCTCTGGAACTCTCCGTTTTACCCGGGTCTCAAAAAAAAATCGGCCAGGAGCTTCTTCACATGAATTTGCAGCTGGTGCGATTTGATCCTGACAAGTTTGCGGCCGAAGCCCAGTTCGAAGCCGCCGGCAGTTCGTCCAACATCGCCGCGGCGACTCTGACGGGAGCTCTCGCTTACAACGATCTGAATGTAACTCACAAGACGCTGATGACTCCGGCCGGACGTTACACGACTCTGATCATCACCGGCGATGGCGATTTGCGGAAGTATGTTCAATGTACTCGCACGGACAATGGCAAGCAGATCGGCGCGTATTCGGATCGGGTATGGATGATGGCAGCTTCCGTCAACGCCTGGGCGTCGATCAAGGTACAAGTCGGTCTGCAACATTTTGGAGAGAACTTGCGCTATCGGATTGTCAGTCTCAGTGGGGATCAGGTGCCGAACAAAGCTTTGCTGCTATGGTTCGTTGCCCACGACCTCACTGACAAGGAAATCGAGCACCGGGTGCTCTCCCTGCCCGAGATTGACAGCCGGGCGGCATGGCTCAAGACCACGTTGGGCGTCGAATTCAGTGACCAGGATGTTCAGGAAGCTCAGGATCCCGACGTAAAACAGCTGCTGGATCACCTGACCAAAGTTCAGTGAGCGAAGGGGAAAGGTTATGAGCACCACGGCGATCGCCAAGCCGGAGCCCGACAAACTGGAACAGATTCTGACCGATCTGGAAGGCAAATACCGGAAGCCCGACCCGGACAACATTGCGTTGGGCGCGCAGCGCTTCGAAAACATCTTGAACGGCATCATCGTGCCCTTCGTGGGATTGAACGCTCTCATCATCAGCGGGATCGTCCTAAACGGAGAGTTTCCCAATCACCGTCTGCCGCTCTTGCTCTGCAACCTGGCGGCCGCCGTTATGGTGGCGGCATGGATGTACTTTCGCCGCAGCCAACCTCAACCCTTCCCCATCCTTTTTTACAGTGCGGTACCGACCTTCCTTCTGGCAGGCTTCCTCACCATACCGTTTCCGAAGGTCGCGGTGCTTCTTGCTTTGGTTGTGTCGTATGGTTTGGGCGCCCTGGTTTACTCATCGCGGATCCCTCAAGGCGCCGTCCCCATCTATGTCATTTACCTCCCCATCCTGCTTTCGAATCTGCAACCGAACCAGAGCTATCGCATCGCCACAGAGTTCCTCACCCTGATTCCCCTGGGAGTTTTGTTCATTCACCGGCGCTTCCGCATGGCGACCTCCGCGGTGGTGCTGAGCGCGGTGATCACCGCCGCTTATGAGATCACAGATGAATCGCGCGGCGTGACCGCCCTTTTCATCCTTCTGTTCCTGCTGGCTGTGTTGGGCATCTGGTACGAGATCCGCATTCCGAAGGTGGACTACTCTCCCATGCGAGCGATTCTCGATCAGAGTCTTCTGATCATATTGCTGTATGCAGCGCTTTACTCCGTGGGAAGATGGTCGGGCGATACCCTGACGTGGACATGGGCCGCAGTGGTCACGGCCTACGAGGCCATCCAATGCTGGCGGGAGAAACTGACTTATCCCACCCGCATCGCGGTGGTTGCGATCGCTATCACCATTGCGCTGTGGGCCACCGAAAAACCGGTGCCGGCATCTTTACCCATCGGCGGCTCGCTTGTGATCGCGGCTTTGATGAACGTGGCCGCTCTGCGCCTGCAGAGTTCTCTGCTTTCCAATCTCAGCGTTCTGCTGCTGCTGCCTGGCGCGGTGAAAATCTATAACCTGGGCGACGGCTCACTCTCGGCCACGGTGATTGTGCTCGGATTCCTGACCAGCGCTGGTGCTCTGTTGATCGCGCGCAGACCTCCGCTGCCTCCGCCAAGGCCCTGGTGGCATGGTTTTATCCGGCAGAATCACCTGGAGTGGAGCAAGAATCTGATTCTGATGGTGTGCGGGACGATTTTGAAATTTCCGCTTGCCACCTTCGTATTCAACATTTTTCGCAGCTGCTTTCTCTGGCTGCGGTACTTCAAAGGCAAAAGTGGACAATTCGGGCTGACGGACATTTTCTACACTCTGGCCCATGCATACGGCGCGCTCATATGGAGCCGTCAACTGCAACTGCTGGCGGCGTCACGCAATGCTTCCTTCAATACGCAAGTGACTCTGGCCACATCCGTGTGGGTGTTGTGGGGACTGGCTCTGTTCTTCAGCGGCATTCGCCAGGGTACCGTTTACCAGCGTTTTGTCGGTCCGGCTTTCATGATCATGCCTTGGGTGCTGTATTACTCCTCCATCAGCGCGGAGAATGCGCCGGCAGCTCTGGTCTCGATGGTGGTCGGGGGAGCGTTCTGGGTGGTTGCCGTACTCAAGGAACTCCCCAAGGACGATGCTTCCGAGGAAGACGAGGAAGGAGGAGGAGACCCCTCCACCGTTTAAGCGCGCAAGGCCGGTCCGGATGTCCCGACTTGGCTATTCGATGCGCAGGGCTTGCATGGGTTCGATGCTGGCGGCCCGGCGGGCAGGGATGAATCCGGCGAGCGCGGCCGAAGCTGCCAGGATCAGCACGGCTCCCGTAAGCGTGAGCGGGTCGTATGCACTGACGCCATAGAGTTGAGTGCGAACCAGTCGTCCGCCGACCAGGGCTACGGGGATGCCAATCGCCAAACCGATCGCAACCATCACAAGTGCCCGGCGCATGACCATCAAGACCACGTTGCCGCGATTGGCGCCCAGGGCCATGCGCACGCCGATTTCGTTGATGCGGCGAGCCACGGAGTATGCGGTGATGCCGTAGAGCCCCACAGAGGCGAGGAGCAAAGCAAGTACGCCGAAGAGTCCAGTGAGACGCGAAATCAGGCGCTCTCCATTGAAGTTGTCGGCGACCTGATAGTCGAGGGATTTGAAACTTACTATGGTCAGGTCGGGATTGATGCTGGCGAGGGTACGCCGCGCCATGGATTCCAGAGATGCTGCGTCGCCGACGTATTGCACGGTGATCGAGTTGGGATAGACCGAGCGGCTCTCAGCCATAAAGTAATTGCGCCCGGTTACCTTGCGGTTGAACTGCGTCATGGGGCGGAAGTACATGGAGCGGTACGGATCGCGCGGGTTGTTGTATTTGGCGTCCGCGACAATGCCGACGATTTCGAAGTCGCTCGCGTACTTCTGCTCGAAGACTCCGAAATGGTGGCCGATGGGGTCTTCCTTGGGGAAGAATTTCTTCACGAAAGCCTGATTGACGACCGCAACCATCTGTGAGGAGGCAGTGTCCTGGTCGGTAAAGCCGCGCCCGCGGAGGACCGGCTGGCCGATGGTCTGGAAGAATTGCGGGCTGACACGATCCCAGGATGAGCCGTGGTTCTCCTCCGGTCCGGGCGCAGGGCGGCCTTCAATAAAAACCGACTCGCCCCAGTTGTCGCCTTCAAGCGCGCTGTAAAGTGCCAGGCCCGTGCTCCTGACGCCGGGCAGCGCTTTGAATTCCTCCTCGATTCGCTGATTGAGAGCGCCGATCGTTTCGAGGGTGTATCCTCCACCCGTGTCGAAGTGGATCACGTAGCGGTTTGCAGTGGTGATGCCGAAGTTCTGGCGTTCAAGATTGCGCAGCGTCTGCGTCATCAGGCCAGCGCCGACGAGAAGTACCAGTGAGAGCGCGCCCTGAAAAACGATCAGCGCCTTTTGTGGAAGAAGCGAGCGATCTCCGGTGGAGCGATTCAATCCCCGCAAGGCTTCCGCGGGATCGGCGTGGGAAAAGATCCAGGCAGGCACGATGCCGAAGATGACTCCCGTGATAAGCGACAGCAGAAATGCAAAGCCCAGGATCACCGGCGATGGACTGGCGTGGATGGGCATTTGCGTGGCTTCGGGGAACGCGAGGTTGAGGATCATGCGTGCGCCGAGATAGGCGATGGCGATGCCGATCAGGCCTCCCGCCACAGCCAGGAGAACACTTTCGGTGAGCGACTGGCCGATCAGGGCGCTGCGGGCAGCGCCGAGGGCGGTGCGAATCGAGGTCTCGGCGCGTCGCGCGGCGCCACGCGCAAGCAGAAGGTTCGCGATATTCGCGCAGGCCACGAGCAGGACCAGCGCGGAGATCCAGGTGAGCAACCGGAGACCGTCTCCGGTTTCCTGCTGAAGATTCTGAATGCCTCCTCCGCCAGGAGTGAGGACTACGTGCTGCTTGGGAATTTCTTTCTCATTGCCGTTGGTTGTGTAGGCGGGTTGAGTGGCGAGCCACTGGCGAAGCGTGGTGGAGATTTTGGCTTCGAGCGCTTTGGGAGCAACGCCGGGTTTTGCGCGACCGAGAACATACAGCCAGTTCGACTCAGCGACCTTCAGAATCGTGGTCTCACCCTCAAGCACGGGCTCGGCGTTCAGGGGAATCCAGAAGGCGGG